>Ga0224496_10000056_pt1 | contig 80627 bp, 62 predicted proteins | sample SF_Jul11_sed_USG_2_FD_168127 | JGI IMG/M metagenome (GOLD analysis project Ga0224496, IMG submission 168127) | Sediment microbial communities from San Francisco Bay, California, United States - SF_Jul11_sed_USGS_8_1 | ecosystem: Environmental > Aquatic > Marine > Sediment | place: USA...
AACTACTAAGCCAAAAAAGGGGTTTGCTTATTATGAAACCCCCACTTTCCAACAGAAATTTCCTTTCTTGCATCTCTTTAAGACCGTAATAGTTATTCCATACCAAAAGCGGAAGGAGTAAATTCGGAACATAATTAAAATAGGCCATCAGCATCCCAGATGGGATTGAAAGAAATATCATCAAAGGCAATTTCCAAAGACTATTCTTTGTAAACGCGTCTACAACTGGAGGAACAATTAAACTAAAAATAATGAAGAAAGCAACTGTTTCCAAACACAAATATATTGCGCTTGCAAGGTTGCATGAAAGTTTGCCAGATTGAACCGGATTAGAACATGATTGCATATTCAGTAAACTCCAAGCATAAAAAGCCATTAGGCAGATAGCAAATAGCCCCAGAAATATTTTGAATATTAGAAAACTACCTTTTTGATTAGGTAAAACACCTTCTTCTTTCATTTTTCTACGCCAGAATTGTTCACTTTCTATGTACTTACTCGCCACCTTAATAGTATCTAATCCTAGGCCAGAAATTAGGGCTACGCACGAATGGGCTACTTTGTCGCTCTTTTCTTTTTCTCCGTTCAAGTGAGCCCAAGCAGAATTGAACGACGAACGCTTCATGTAATTTTGAATTTGCGAAATCTCATACTCACTTAAAGAGAATCTTTCACCTTCTTCGGATCCCCAACTTGCAGGTAGCCCAATTTTTATTTCATTTTTAGTATTTTCGTATACTTCAGCTAACTTTTTGGGAGCATTATGCATAACGCTTTCCTGTATCGTAATAATTTCAGAGATTTCCCCTATGATTTCATCTTTGTCCATGCGCTTTCCCTATAATAATAGTTTTACTAGCGTCAAATTAGACGGCAAGATCTTCCGCATACTCCAAATCATATTCTAAGTTGGAAAATGTAGTATTATGTTATCGCTGATTTTTACTTTGCTGTTTTTTAAGCTCAGAACCTTCGACCATTTTCGATAAACTGAATTATTTTCCAGCTAGTCTCCATAATGGGAGGTTTTCCCGTAACAAAAGAGTTTATGCAAAAATCCAACAATTCCGGATGAATAAAAACAGAAAGGGCAGCATGTTCACCTTGCACCCATTGCCAAGCACCACTCTTTAATAACCATGGATAAAGTTCCAATAGAAAGTCTTTGCCAATGTCATGTTTTTTTAAGATTTTCTTTATTTCAGAATTTTCAAAGCACAAATCAAAATATTCCTCCAAAGCTTTCTCTTTTTTTCCTGAAAACAAGGAATGAAAGGTTTCTTTAGTTAGAGAGGGGTGGATAACTCTTTGCAGTTTATAAGCTTTATAAAGCCATACCCTTGCTCTACACCAATTAAGAATATTTCCCATACTGCTTTCTGCCCCAACGATTAAAGTCTCTGTAAATATAACTGGCTGTAAACGACATGATACAATACAAATTATGTTGGCAATTCTAACATTTTCCAGTTAGATTTCCATTTAAAAAAGGGGAGCATCCCCTTTTAAAAAAGGAATCTACGAGAGGCGGGAGACGGAGTCTTTGAGGCCGGCCTTATGTTTCAGCTCTTCGTTCTTCGCCATGTCCTTTTCGAGGACATCCTTCGGCGCGTTCTTCACAAAATTTTCATTTGAGAATTTTTTCTCGAAATGCCCAATATCGGTCTCGACCTTTGCTACCTCTTTTTTCAGGCGTTCCAGCTCCGCCCTTTGTTCACGCCGCTTTCGCCGGAACAACACGGTGAATCCGGCAATAATGCAAATGCTTCCCGATTGATTATTTTGGATATTCCGGGTGGATTTGATAAAATCCATTCATCAGAAAAAATAGCGAGAATTTATAAACCTGTTTAACCATACTTGGGTCTGCTGACGGCAAAGCGATGCTGATCTGGATAGTTTTCATACTGTTCGTACTGTTGATGCTTGCCCTTGATCTCGGAATTTTTCACCGCGAACCCAAGGCTCCGTCAATAACCGAGGCGCTCGGCTGGACCTTGGTTTGGGTGATGCTTGCGCTAGGTTTCAACATTTGCGTATATTTCATGTACGAACGTCATCTATTCGGCCTTGGCCTCGCCGGGGGGGATGAACTCACCGGAACGGAGGCGGCCCTTCAGTTTTTTACAGGATACGTCATTGAAAAATCACTGAGCCTCGATAACATTTTCATTATCGCCCTCATATTCTCCTATTTCAGCGTAGACCTTAAATATCAGCACCGTCTTCTTTTCTGGGGAATCATCGGAGCGCTCATAATGCGAGGGATAATGATCGCGCTCGGTTACGCGCTGTTCACGACTTTTTGGTGGACAAGTTCCCTGTTCGGCGCGATTCTTATCGCGACCGCCGTAAAGATGCTTATTGCCCATCACGACAACCTTGAGCCGGAAAAGAATCCCGTTGTGCGTTTCGTAAAAAGGTTCTACCCTGTGACCGGTTCTTCGGACGGCGCCTTCTTTGCCGAAATTGACGGCAAAAAGGGGGTGACGTCGCTTTTCCTGGCGCTTGTAATGATTGAAAGCACCGATTTACTTTTTGCCATCGATTCCATCCCGGCCATTTTCGCAATAACAAGCGACCCGTTTCTTGTGTACACCTCGAATGTCTTTGCGATACTTGGCCTCAGATCACTTTATTTCGCACTTGCCGCCATGCTGGAGAAGTTCCGATACATGAAGACAAGCCTCGTTTTCCTGCTGGCATTCGTTGGTGTGAAAATGATCATGATCCCTCACTACCATATGCCTACCCACATTTCCCTGTCGCTGATAGCGGGGATACTCTCTGTAGGAATACTGGCTTCGCTTGTCGGAAAAAAGGGGGGGGATACTGCCCAGCTTGTTTCACCGCTGGCAGAGGAAATGACTAACCTGGCTATAACGACCTACAAAGCAGCCCGCCGGCTGGCGGTCGGCATCATCGGTTCAACCGTAGTCCTTGTCGGGATTATAATGATTTTCCTCCCCGGCCCTGCCATTGTGGTCATTCCGGCTGGCCTGACCATACTTGCGGGGGAGTTCGTTTGGGCCAAAAGACTTCTACGAAAAACAAAACTTACCATGAACCGACAGCTCAATAATTTCAAAAACAATAAATGACAACAAAGAGGATTCCACCTTTTGGGGCGGGGTTTACGAGAGCCTGTTGACGGAGTCTTTGAGGCCGGCGAGTTTGTTTTTCAGCTCTTCGTTCTTCGCCATGTCCTTTTCGAGGACATCCTTGGGCGCGTTCTTCACAAAATTTTCGTTTGAGAATTTCTTTTCGAAATGCCCGATATCGGTCTCGACCTTTGCTACCTCTTTTTTCAGGCGTTCCAGCTCCGCTTCGATATCTATTATCCCCTCTAGAGGGATGTAAAGCTCCGCGTCTGGATATACGGCGGTGGCGGACTTCTCCGGCCTCTTTACATTTTCAGAAACTTCCAGGCTTGAAAGCCGCCCCATGGAACTTATCGTCCTTCCGCTGTGAAGGATCCTTTTCACGTTCGCGGTGTTTGCCCGTACCAGCCCATTCAATTCGGTCTTGGGGGGTATCTTCAGCTCCGCGCGGATCGAGCGTATCGAGTTCAGTATCTCCATGACCAGCCCCATCTCCTTTTCCGCTTCCTCGTCGATGAGCTTCCCGTCATACACCGGATACGGCTCTATCATTATCGATTCGCCATGCACAGGCAGTTTTTGATATATCTCTTCGGTAACGAAAGGCATTACCGGATGAAGGAGCCTTAAGAGATTATCGAGAACATATACAAGGACTGCCTGCGACGTCCCCCTCTGTTCCGCGTTATCGGATAAGAGCCTCGGCTTCTGAAACTCTATATACCAGTCGCAGAACTCGTTCCATGTAAACGCATAAAGGGTATTCGCAAGATCGTTATACCTGAACTTCGTAAGCGCGTCTTCCGCAGATGTTATCGTTCGTTGAAGCCTGGAGAGTATCCACTTGTCGCTGACGTCGAGCTTCAGTCCGGAAATATCGGCGCCACCCTTGAATCCATCGAGATTCATGAATACGAATCTCGACGCGTTCCAAAGTTTGTTTACGAAGTTGCGGTAACCTTCGATACGTTTTTCCGACATCCTCGCGTCGCGCCCCTGCGACTCTCCTGCACAGAGGGTAAAGCGGAGCGCGTCGGAGCCGTATTCGAACATGATATCGAGAGGGTCTATAACGTTCCCTTTCGATTTGCTCATCTTCTTCCCTTCCGCGTCCCGTATGAGGGCGTGGATGTAGACCTTTTTGAACGGCGGTTTGCCGGTGAACTTCAATCCCATCATTATCATACGGGCTACCCAGAAGAATATGATGTCGAACCCGGTTATCAATAGCGACGTGGGGTAGTATGCTTCCAGCGATTTCGTTTTTTCGGGCCAGCCGAGCGTGGAGAAGGGCCAGAGCGCGGAGGAGAACCAAGTATCGAGAACGTCGGTCTCCTGCCTAAGGTTGTTGTTTCCGCATTTCTGGCATTTGTCTATGTTGTTCCGGGATACATTTATCTCTCCGCAGTCGTCGCAGAACCAAGCCGGTATCCTGTGCCCCCACCATATTTGCCTGCTGATGCACCAATCGCGGATGTTCCCCATCCATTCGAAGTAGGTGTTCTCCCAAGATTTCGGCACGAACTCTATATCGCCGTTCCGTACCGCCTTTATAGCCTCTTCGGCGAGCGGTTTTGTCTTTACGAACCACTGGAGGCTTAGAGCCGGCTCTATTACCGTCTTGCACCGGTAGCAGTCGCCGACGGAGTGGGCGTGCGGTTTTACCTCTTTGAGAAAACCGCGGCTTTCGAGGTCCTCCACCACCTTCTTTCGGCACTCCTCGCGGCTCAGACCTTCGTAATCGGAGGGGACGTTTATCATCTTCGCCTCTTGGTCCATTACTTTCACTATTTCAAGGGAGTGTCGCGCCCCTATTTCAAAGTCGTTCGGATCGTGCGCGGGGGTCACCTTCAGCGCGCCGGTCCCGAAATCCATCGCGACGTATGAATCCCCTATGACCGGTATCTCCCTTTCCGTTAAGGGGAGCTTAACTTTTTTCCCTATATATTTTTTATATCGGTCGTCCTCCGGGTTGACCGCTACGGCGGTATCGCCGAGCATCGTCTCCGGCCTGGTGGTGGCAACCGTGAGCGCGCCGCTCCCGTCGGCCAGCGGATAATCTATCTCGTAGATATGCCCTTTCCTGTCGGCGTACTCCACTTCAAGGTCTGAGAGTGCGGTGTGGCACCTTGGGCACCAGTTGGTCATATATTCGGCGCGGTAGATGAGCCCTTCCTCGTAGAGTGAGACGAAAACCTCGCGCACTGCGTCGGAGAGCCCTTCGTCCATCGTAAAGCGGAGCCTCTCCCAGTCGCACGATGCGCCGAGCTCCTTCAGCTGTTCGATTATCTTTCCGCCGTACTTCTCTTTCCACTCCCATACCGTCTCGATGAACTTCTCGCGTCCGAGGTCGTGACGCGAAATCCCATCTTTCTTTAGCTCCTTTTCGACAACGTTCTGCGTGGCGATCCCTGCATGGTCGGTACCCGGCTGCCAGAGCGTGTTGAAACCTTTCATCCTCCTGTGGCGGATAACGATGTCCTGCAGTGTCGCGTCGAGCGCGTGCCCAAGATGAAGAGAGCCAGTTACATTCGGCGGTGGTATGACGAGAGAGAAACAATCCTTTTCGGAATTCTCATCCGCGCGGAAGTAGCCTTTTTCGAGCCAGTAGCTATACCAGCGTTTCCCCACTTCCTTGGGATCGTACCGTTTTTCCAGTTCTTCGTTGCTCAATTTGCCCGTTTCATAAATAAGTGTGTGCGGCAGTTATTGCCAGATTGTTTCGAGAGTGGGATTTTACCCCGCATCGGGTGAATAATCACATCTTTTTTCTCGCGGATACCGATTCTCATGCCTTTTGGGAAGGAGGGGAAGCGGCTGAAGAGTTGCCGCCATTATTGAGTGTTAATCGGTATGCCAGCATGCGGCTTCCACCGAAGCCGGAACGGGAAGGGGCGTTATGCTTCCCCTTTTTTTATCTGGTCGATCGCGCTCTTTATCATCTGTTCGGCTATCTTGGGTGTTATCTGTGTTGTTATTTTCCCGACCATTCCTATAAGCTCCGGCATTGCCAGCTGAAAACTCTGCCCTACCATTTTGGATATCTCTTCCTTTACGGAATCCTCAACCTGCCTTTCGATGATGGATCTTACGCTCTGGTCGACAGCCTCCTTGATGGCGTGCTTTAAAATATCGTTACCTTCGCCGGTGATGAGGTTCCTTATGGCGTTTTCAAGCGCCTGCGCGGGGATGGTCGGCAGCGCCGACTCCGATTCATCGCCGTATTCGGGCATCGGGAGCCTTGGGGCCCTTTCGCGCGCTTCATCCTTATGTTCCTCCTGCAGGTAGTCCCACAGGGCATCCAGATCTGTTTCGTGATCCTTATGGTCGTCTTCTTCATGGTAGGTGGAATCAATTTCCGACAGCTTTTTTTCCGCTTCCTTTATCAGGTCGCTCGCTTCCTGCATCAATTCCGGCTCTTTTGAGGCGGCATCCCATAACCTCTCTTCATCGGATTTCTCATCTTCTTGCGGTTCCTCTACAAGGTTGTCCACCGAAATGGTTTCTCCACCGCCAGGCCCGAAAAGATCGTCGTCCGCTCCGGAATCCGAATCCCCAAGAACTCCTCCTCCAAACTCAGCCAGAACGTCTTCAAATTCGTCATGATCTTCGCCGTCATGGCTTATGTCGTAATCCGTCATCGATTCATCTTCCGGTTCCCCGCCGAAAGGGGGGGTATCGTCGCCGTAGGCTATCTCTTCCGAAGCCGGAGGAGCTGAGGCAATATTTTCAGCCGTATCGGAGATATCAAGATCGAGATCAAGCCGTTTCCTAGGCTTTTCCTCTTCATGCCAATCTGTATACATGGAACTTGAGAGCGGATTTTTCCCAAGCGGATCATCATCCGCTACGCCTGAGGCGGCGAAAGCCGGGGCTTCGATGTCGTAATCGATATCAAGATCTGTCTTGTCATCAGGCAATGAGTCGAGGTCGCTCTCTTCGGTCGTATCGTCTATATCGAGGTCGAGTTTTGAGGCTCTGTCGCCGTAGGTATCGAGATCCATCTCAGCATTCTCATCCAGACCGAAATCCGTTTCACTCTCTGCAAGCGGTTCGTCGATATCAATATCCAGGTCGAGTTTTGAAGCTCTGTCGCCGTAGGTATCGAGATCCATCTCAGCATTCTCATCCAGACCGAAATCCGTTTCACTCTCTGCAAGCGGTTCGTCGATATCAATATCCAAGTCGAGTTTTGAAGCTCTGTCGCCGTAGGTATCGAGATCCAACTCCGCCTTCTCATCCAGGCCGAAATCCGGTTCACTCTCCTCAAGCGGTTCGCTGCTATCAAGGTCGAGGTCGAGTTTGGAGGCCCTTCCAACCGGCTTTTCATCAATGTCGAGGTCAGTGACATCTCCATTATCGAATGACATCTGCCCCGTTTCATCTTCAAGTGATGTAAGGCCGAAGTCATCCACAAGCTCATCCGTGCCCGATTCAATACCGGCGGATGCCATTTCATTAAATTCCTTTTCCGCATCAAAAACCGGAATATCGCCACCTGCCGAAGCTACTCCTCCGTCAAACTGCTTGTAGGAATCAAGATCGCTCATTTCTGAAAGCGGCTCCATATCAATCCTGTCGAAATCTATATCGCTCGCCGTATCCTCCTCTACATCGGGAAGCTCTTCGATCTCCTCCGGAGCAGCCCCTGCCGGTGCAAGATCTTTTCTCCTATTAGAGAAAGGGATAGTAAACTCGTCCCCCTGAATGCCTATCGGCGGAAATATCCCCTTCCTTTTCGGGGCTTCCTTCTTCTTGTCGCCATTATCATCACTTTCCATTTCATACCTGTTCAATTTCGAAGAGACTACCGGCGCGTCGAACGGGCTTGTATAGGCCTCTATTTCACCCAAATCATCCAGTTCGTTGTCCAGGTCTTCGTCAAAATCGTCGTCCAGGTCATCGTCCAGATCGTTGTCCTCTTCCTCTATCTCCAGTTCCTCCTCATCGTCAATGCCAGACGAGACCGACGCGCCAACCACCCTTTTGGAGGTATCAAGCGTGATTATCTTCACAGGTTCATCGAATGACGAAACGCCGCTGAAATAATCAGCCTTGGCGGATGCCATAACCTCTTCAGCTTCCGTATGAGCCGCCGCTTTTGCCTTTATGTAGCTATGGAGCGTAGAGATAAATTCTTCGGACTTGAAAGGTTTTGTGATGTGGCCGTCGGCTCCTGCCTCCTCCCCTTTTTTGTCGTCATATTTTTCCAGTTCCCCGGAAATAAGTACGAAGGGGATTTTATTCGTTTCAGGATTGCCCTTTACCTGGCGGCAAAATTCAAATCCATCCATTTCCGGCATTGAGACATCGGAAATGATAATATCCGGGATATCGTTTTTAATAGCCTCAAGCGCTTCGCTACCGTTACCTGCAATTACAACATCGACATCCTCATTCTCAAGGGTGAGCTGTATCACCTTTTGCATGGTAACCGAATCATCGGCGAAGAGCAGTTTCATAGCCAAATTAATATTCCCGGAAAATTAATAATTCAAACATCCCACTACCATTATAGCTTAATACAATATCGTCTGCCTTTGCCCGAACATTAAGATAATGGGTTAAAAAAGCCAAAAAAAACAACATCTTTACAGGGCTTTTAAGATGAGAGACGGGATATCGGAAAGGTGGGCCACCTTGTCCACTCCACCCAGCTTTATCGCCTCTTTCGGCATCCCGAATACGACGCATGACTGCTCGTCCTGGGCAATATTGTATGCCCCCGCCTTTTTCATCTCGAGCATGCCGGATGAACCGTCGCCCCCCATTCCGGTAAGCATTACGCCTACCGCATTTGAGCCGGCATATTTGGCGGCGGAGGTGAATAGCACTTCAACGGAAGGCCTGTGCCTCATCACGAGCGGCCCCTGCTTTACTTCCACGCTGTATCTCGCGCCGCTCCTTCTGAAGAGCATGTGACTGTGACCAGGGGCAATAAGCACCCTCCCCGGAATTACAGAATCGCCATCCTTTGCTTCCACAATTTCCATCTCGCACAGGTCGTTGAGCCTTTTCGCGAAGGCGTTCGTAAATCCTTCCGGCATATGCTGTACTATGCAGATGCCCGGCGTGGAGACCGGGAGCCGCATAAGCACGTCCTTGATCGCCTCTGTACCCCCTGTGGAAGCGCCTATGAATATTACCTTGTCGGTGGTTTTTATCATGGACGAAGCGAGCACTTTCGGTTTGCCCGGCGGCTTTGCGTGCTGATGCACGGACATGTTTACCTTTGAGGCGGCCTTCACCTTATCTATGATCTCTGTTGTCATTTCGTCGAGACCACGCTTTACGTCGATTTCCGGCTTTGCGACAATTTCCACCGCGCCAGCCTCCATGGCCGCCATCGTAGTTTCGGCGCCATGCTGAGTTAATGAACTTACCATGACGACAGGCATGGGCTTTGACGCCATAAGTTTCCTGAGGAATGTGACGCCGTCCATTTTCGGCATCTCCACATCCAGGGTCAGGACATCCGGTTTTAGCTGTACTATTTTATCTCTGGCAATATATGGATCGGGAGCAGTGCCGACAACTTCTATTTGAGGATCCTTTGAGAGGGCTTCCGAGAGGACATTACGTACTACCGCCGAATCGTCGATAATAAGAACTCTTATTTTTGCCATGTGTCCCCCTAGAAATATTCTTCTTTTGAATCACAAAATGTTTTTATGTCCAGAAGCAAAATGGTCTTATCTTCCGTCTTTCCGACTCCTTGAATAAAATCGGTATTGATCCCGCCCAGCGCCTGCTCTGCGGAGACGATCATATCATCCTTGAATCTGACGATATCATCGACAAAGTCGACAAGTATTCCGGTGCGAAGACCGTCATTCTCAATAATGATAATATTTTCCCATTCGGAAGATTTACCCGATACATGCACCGATGCCGTACCATTGCCGCCAGCTGCATTTCCTGAGGCAAACTTCAGCTTTTTCCGCGCATTTATCACGGGGATGACCATTCCCCTCAAATTCATTATCCCCGACACAAATCCCTTTGCATGGGGAACCCTTGTCAAATTCTTGTTCAGGATAATCTCCATTACCTTGTTGATATCTACGCCATATCTTTCCTTCCCTAGTTGAAAGGTAAGAAACGCCTCCATCTTCTTCTCTTGAGGGGTGGAAGCATCTTTTTCAACAGTCCCCTCCGCCTCTAGGCTGACTCCCTTATCCGCAGGCCCGGTTTTCTTTTCTGATGCTGGAGATTCCTTCCCAGTCTGCTTACCGTCAGCCATTTTTGCGTTCTCCTGCTGACCACTCCCCCTTATTTCCATGCCGCTCTCATGGGCGGCTTTTTCCATAAGGGAGTGCATGTTATCCAGAAATTCGAACAGCCTGTCCAGATCCTTCTGGCTGACCGGGGTTTTTTCCTTCCTGAGCTTATCGAGCATGGTTTCCATCACTGTCGAAATAGTATGTATTTCTTTTAACCCAACAAGACCGGCATTCCCCTTTATGCTGTGCACAATACGGAAGAGCTCGCCTACATACCCGGCATTCGCATTGTCTTTCTCCAATGCCAGAAGAGCTGTTTCCAACTCATCCATATGGGTTTCCGTCTCTTCAAAAAACGCCAACAACGCCGGTGATAAAGTCATTTATTGCTCTCCAACCAGTCCGCCAACGCTTAAGACCAATCCAATGGATCCATCGCCCAGGATCGCTCCCCCCATGAGAGCCTTTACATGATGGAACACTTTGCCCAGGTCCTTGAGAACCACATTCTGCTGTTCAACGATCGCATCGGCCAGCACGCAACAGCTCTTTCCATTCTTCTGAATGATGAGACACACACCATCGCTAGGCTCTGATACCTTGGTTGGGATATTGAAAAGCGAATGCAATCTTACCAAGGGATAGATCTCCCCCCTGATATTAACCATTTCCGACTTTTCCTTGAGGGTGAATATCTCCCCTTTTCTAGGGCGTATCGACTCCCGCACATCTTCCACCGGAAAGATGAATTTGCTTTTCCCGACAGAGGTAACCAATCCGTTGATGGTGATGAGGGTAGTTGAAACCGGAACGGAAATTATGAATTCCGATCCTTTGCCGAAGGTCGATTCGATCTCGATTTTCCCCTTTGTGTCGATAATGGCGCCCTTCACAACATCCATACCGACGCCACGGCCTGAAATATCCGTAACTTTTTCCGCTGTCGAAAACCCCGGATTGAATATGAAGTCATAAACTTCCTTGTCCTGTAACTGGCTCCCTGCCTGCTGTGTGATCAGCCCTTTGCTTATGGCCTTTTCCAATATCTTATCTCTTGAAATCCCTGCGCCGTCATCCTTCAGCTTGATGAACAGGTTTTCTCCCTGTATTTCTGCCGAGATCACCACTTTTCCCCGTTCCTTTTTCCCGGCGGCTTTTCTCTTCTCGGGAGTTTCAACTCCATGGTCGACCGCGTTCCGAACCATATGGATTATCGGGCTTTCAAGCTTTTCCACGAGGCTCTTGTCGAGCATCACTTCCTCGCCGATCATCTCCACTTCTACATCCTTGCCGATAGCGGTGGCGACGTCCCTGATAATCCTGGGAATTTTCTGAAAGATGCTTTTGATAGCCACTTTTCGCACCTCGGAAAGCCCGTGTTGCAGTCTTAGCGTCAGCTCGGAATAGTTGAGGTTTGCGATTTTAAATTCCTTTGAAACGTGCTCTCCACCTTCGATAGTGCTCAGCTTTTTCTCCAGGTAGTTGAACACCTCGGATATGATTATCAACTCGCCTACATGATCCATGAACTCATCGACTTTTTCTTCCGATATGCGCATCGTTTTCTGGGAAGCGATGTTTTTCTTGAACTTCTGTTCCTCTTCCTTTTCTGATTCCTGTATTTTCAAGGCCTCCTTGATGTCTTCCTTTTTAACAACGCCCTTGGCTATGAGGTATTCGCCTGTCTTTTCATCCGGTTTCTTTCCTATCAGCGCCTTGCCAAGCGCGGTCCTGTCGACCTTCCCCATTTTTATAAGTATTTCACCTAGCTTTCCCACCTCCGGCACGACAGCGGCCTCCTCTCTCGGTTCTTCGCGCCTGTCGACTATCACCTTGCCAGATTCAATCGCAATGGCGGCGCCGCCAACAAGGTTTTGCGCCTTGCGAAGACTGTCTGAGAGTCTGTCGAGGATGGCAGCATCAACCTGTGAGGAACTTCGAATTTCATCCAGAACGAGAAAAGCTTCATTCAGGTGATCACTTACCGCCTTGAAATTATCCTTCTCTTTGCCGCTATCGACCGATATTCTCGCTTCGAGATTTTCAATGAATTCCTTCTCGTCCGGTAAAAGCTCATAATGTGTATCCCCTTCAGCGACTCTGTCGAACATCGCCTTCAGGTAATCTGTCCCCTTTAGCAGGTTATCGATGACAACCGGTCTCGCTTCCATCTTCCCTTTCCGTATGTCGTCCAGCAGATTCTCCAGCTTATGGGAGAACGACTGGATATGGAGAAGACCGAAAAAGGCGGAACTCCCTTTTATGCTGTGGACGGGGCGAAATATGGAATCGACTATTTTGACTTCGCCAGGATTTTTTTCCAGTTGTACGAACTTTTCATCAAGACCGTCAAGCGATTCAAAGACCTCTGCCAGATACTCTTTAAATATATCCGCGTCGTTTTCACTCATATTGGCCTTTTCCCAGTACCTTTTAAAACCATACTTTCCCAAATGCCCGGAATGCCGATGCCGCCGGACAACAGAAGATCAACCTGTCGCCTAATTTTATCGAAAAATGTAACATTCATTCCTGAAAAATATCTTCCCTCATTCAACTGCACAATGTAACAGATAAATACTACTATATCGGCAAAAACCCCGATATGCTTAACAGACCACCTATTTCTGATAAATAGTAGGTTGGATATATTTAAAATCGTTTTTCAGGCCGGTGAGGCTTTCAGAATGCCCGATGAACAGGTATCCCCCCGGCTTCAGGTGACGATGGAACTTCGCGACAAGCACCTCTTGAGTCGGCCTGTCAAAATATATCATGACGTTTCGGCAAAAGATGAAATCAAACTGGTATTTAAAGGGGAACAGATGATTCATCAGGTTAAACCTTTTAAAGGTTAAATACTTTCTGACGTCGGGCCGTACCCTCACCATCTCCCTGTTTTTAACAGGTTCGCCCTTTTGGAAATATGCCTTGAAATAATCAGGCGGGACACCATCCGTTTTTTCCTTCGGATAGATGCCGAGATAGGCTTTTTTAAGAACTTCGGTAGAGATGTCTGTCGCCAGGTATTTAATGTCCCAAGGGGGCATATTAGTATGCAAATGTGCCAGCAGGGTAAACATGATCGAATACGGTTCTTCGCCTGTTGAACAGCCTGCGCTCCAGACCCTGAAAACCGTATCGCGTGCCTTACCCTTTCTCTCTATCCACTCCGGTAAAACCGAATTCAGGAAGTTGAAGTGATTCATCTCCCGGAAGAATGATGTCAGGTTTGTAGAAATGTCATCCAGAAGCGGGATGAGCGCTTCACCGCTCTTATCACTGCTTACGAAATTATAATAGTCCCGGTACGATTTATAACCTTCTCTTGTAAGCCTCGCCCTAAGCCTTGTTCTTAAAAGCTCTTTCTTTGACTGGTTGAGCGATATCCCGCTCTGTTCGTATATCAGTTTGCGAAAAAGCTCGAAATCCTTGTCTGTAAGATCCTTCAGCTCAGGACGCAACTCTATTTTTTCAGAAGAAAATAATCCCATATGCCTTCACAATTGAAATAGTCCTGTTTATCATAATGTTTAAATTCATCTGACCCGACAAGGCAAATACCTTTTTCCCTACTCAATCTTTCTCCAATAGACCTTGGCAGATACAAGCCTTAGTTTGTGCGCATACTTCCTGTTCTCACCGATTCCGCGATTAACTGCGATGCGCAGCTGCAAGGCCGCGAAGAAACTGTGGAAAATACCTACTTTTCTTCCACTTTTGCCACCATTTCAAGCTCTGAGACTGACAGCACTTTTTCAATATCAAGGAGTATCTTCACCTTTTCCTTTACCTTGCCCATCCCAAGTATGAAATTCGTATCTACGGAGCTTCCGAATGAAGGCGGGGGGTCTATATTTTCTTTGGCAATATCTAAAACCTCGGCAACTGTATCGACTACTATGCCCAAAAGGAGATTGTTTACATTTACTACGATAATGCATGTCTCTCTGGTATATTCAACAGCCGGCATTCCGAATTTCAGACGCAGATCAATAACCGGAATAACCTTGCCTCGAAGGTTTATTACCCCTTTGATAAAATCCGGAACTTGCGGTACTTCGGTTATTTCCATAACGCTAATAATTTCACGGACTTTCAATATTTCCAGCCCATACTCCTCGTCCCCAAGAACGAAGGTTAAATATTTCCCTTCATTTGCCGACAAGTCGGCTTTTGCTTTTCTCACTTCCTCGGATCGAACATCGGCTTCGCTGACAGTGTCTTTCATCTTATTTAACCTCCACTGGTTGGTTTCTTTTTACTTATTATCTTCCGCACTCCATTTTATCCTTTATGAGGACACTAAATCAAAGACTCCTCCAACATCAATAATTAACCCAACAAGTCCGTCCCCCAGGATCGAACTTCCTGAAAAACTTTTTATCCCCTGAAGCCGTCTGTCCAGATTTTTTATCACAACCTGTTGCTGGCCCAGAAGGTCGTCCACCAAAAAACCTTTCCGTTTGGATTCGGTTGCAACTACTATCACAAGGGACTCTGTAACGTCTTTATTTCCGTTAGAACAGCCGAAAAGCCTGTTAAGACGAACAAGGGGAATAAGCTCGCCGCGCACGTTTACCATCTCCCCTTTTTCAACCACTGTGGTGAGTTGCGACTTTGTTGGCCGAATAGACTCCGCGATTGAGATGGTGGGGATTATGTACCTTTCATCCCCTACACGGACAAGCATACCGTCGACAATGGCCATTGTCAGCGGGAGTTTAATGAAAAATGTGCTGCCAACTCCAGATTTGGTTGTCACATCAACCTTCCCCCCAAGTTTTTCAACGTTCCTTTTGACAACATCCATCCCGACGCCCCGTCCTGATATCTCAGTTGCAACTTTTTGCGTAGAAAGACCGGCTTCAAATATGAGTGAAGTTATCTCTGCTTCGGAATACTCTCGGCCCGATTCGATAAGGCCGCGCTCCAATGCCTTTTCCTTTATTCTCTCGAGATTCAAACCCCTGCCGTTATCCTGAACCTCGATAACGACATTCCCCCCTTTATGGTAGGCTTTCAGCAAAATCGTGCCGTTCGGCGACTTGCCGACCGCAACCCTCTCCTCAATGGAATCTATACCATGATCGACGGCGTTCCTGAGAAGATGAACGAGGGGGTCATTCAATTCGTCCACTATCGTCCTGTCTATTTCGGTATCTTCGCCCTCTATCAGGAAATCGACCTGTTTTCCGGTTTTCCTGGCAAGATCCCTCACAAGCCGGTTCATTTTGCTGAAAGTCTGTTTCAGCGGAACCATCCTCAGACCCATGATCTGGTCCTGGATGCCATTGGTAATTTTTGCCATCTCGTTAATGTCTTTTAATAGCTTATTGTTCTGCTCGTTTTTCAAGACCTGGTTTTCACTGATTATCGCCTGCGCAATTACCAGCTCCCCCACCAGCTCCAGCACCAGGTTCAGCTTGCTGGTGTCAACCTTCACGGAATGCGCTACTACGCCCTTCTTTTTTATCAGCTGTTCCTGGACGGCTTTATCAACCGCCTGCTTGCTCGTGGCCCCCATTTCAACAAGAACTTCGCCAATCGGTTTTTCCTTTCGCTCCAGGGCCTCCTTCAGCTGTCTTGGAGTAACCGCGTTTTCCTGAATGAGGATTTCACCCAGCCGGGGATTTGTATCGTCGTCGTCATCCGCCTCCTTTGAAGCAAGGAAGAGTTTTTTATCGATGAGATCGACAAGAGGCTCCACGTTTATGCTTTCGCAAAATCCCTTGAAGTTCGGAAGCTTCTTTTTTCCCACTTCAACAGTTTCGCTTATCGCGGTAAGGCCTTTTTCAAGCATGTCCCTCGCCGCCAAAAGGATATCTATCACTTCACTGTCTACTGTGAGTATCGATTTTCTGGCCTGGTCCAGCATATTTTCAGTTTCGTGGCAGAAATAGTTTATTTCGTTCATCCCGAGAAACCCTGCGGCACCCTTGAGGCTGTGAAAGGCGCGAAAGAGGGAGTTTAGTATATCCATGTTACCCGTATTTTCTTCAAGCGCTATCAGGTCGGACTCGATTTTATTCAGAAGATCCGTCCCCTCATCCAGAAATCCTTCATAGATGACAACATCATTCTCGTCCAACAGCGTAATTTCCGTACGCGTAACTTTTTTCCCCTTCACCTTGTCCGCGTCTTGAGACGCTTCTTTTAGCATTGACGCGGTTAAATCCTCAATATTCATATCCAGGGAAACAGTTGCGGGCTCTACTTCCGGCTTTGATTTCGCAAAAGGTATCTCAATGCTGAACAGCTCCTTAAAACTGCCGATTAGCACCTCGACACGGGGAAGGATGTCTGAAATTATCGAGGTACCCTGCAGTACGTTCTTGGTTATTTCAACCCCTTCGTTGGTCAGTTTGATTACCTCCGGCCCCTTGCCAGCTTCGCCGTAACCCAGGATGTATTTTTCAAATACCTTGGATAGCCCTTTGAAAATTGCACAGAATTCCGGATTGTCGGACTTTGAAAAGATATCCCTCAGCTCGTCTATTTTCTGGCTTGCTTCGGCTATCTGCATCAAGTCGCCGAGCTTATCGTCCATCATCATGCAATGGACCGCGAGTTTATCCAGCTTCTCTAATATTTCTTCAGACATACCTGGCTTCGGTTCTCTCCATCTCTACGCTAGAGTTGTTCAAGGATATTACAATTTTTCCTTAGGCACCAAAATGGACAATGACTTCTTTTGAATATCCATTTTAACTGTAAAAAAAGGGCTAATCAAGCAAGTCTCCAAATACAGCTGGCGCTTCCGTCACGAGCCGTTCCAGAATTTTCCTGGAAATTTCCCTTATTTCCCACTGCGCGTTCTTCTCGGTCCTTATTGAAAGGATCAGCCTCCATTCCCTGAAATTGGCAGTTATAACGATCTCTGAACTTACCGCGTTCGGCAGGACAAAGCGGGCGTCCTCCTTGCGTATATCCATCCCTTTCAGCTTGCTGTATGCGATTCGGCTCTGCTCCATCGCCTCCCTGAATACCTTAAGCGCCTCGGGATTCGACGCGATCGAAGGGGGGGTAACTACCTTGAAATCCTCTTCGCTCACGTATCGCTGGGACTGCTGGGAAAAGGAAGCAAGCCTGTGCCTCACCAGCTGGTGCGTAAAGGCTCTGGAACCCCCTTTTATCCTGAAAGTTGCCGAGGCGTGCTCCAGAACCGAGTGATGTCCGCTCTTTACCAGCATCTGGATAAACCGCTTTGCGGAATCGTCGGTCATCTTCTCGAACGAGAGGTAACATGTTCTCCCCGCCTCCTCAATCAACCTCTCCGCATTCGGTGTTATTGAAAGAAGTTCTACCTCTGCCGCGCCTGATTCTTCCTGATTTTTCATATTCCACAAAGTCCCTTTTTATGAATGATATTTAGATTCACTTCCCTGAAATTCTACCAATACTTCATCTCCGAGGCTTGTGAAAAGTTTCCAAAATACCGGGATTACGCTCTATCGGCAGATATCAGGAAATAATGAATCCCCCAAATATGATATAAACATCCGGATGAAGGGAATGATACTCGCCGCGGGGCGGGGAAACAGGCTGAGACCGGAAACGGACACGCTACCCAAACCGCTCTTCAAGATAGGCAATACCAACATGATAAGGAACGCCCTGGGATACCTCCTGGCGAGCGGCATCACCGATATCGCCGTGAACCTTCATCATCTCGGCAAACTGATCGAGAAAGAGCTTTCATGGAACGTCCGCGACAGGATAAACCTTCATCTTGTGCACGAAGAGATAATGATGGGAACGGCTGGCGGAATAAAAGGGGCCGAAGATTTCCTTTCGGGCTCTACCTTCGCTGTCATCAACAGCGATATCCTCACCGACATCAACCTTGAGGAAGCGATTGCGATACACCGCTCCAACAACGCCTTGGCTACCCTGGTCGTGCGCGACAATCCGCAACCATCCAGCATCAGCACCCTCAGCGCACATACCGACGGGAGGCTTGCGCGGTTCATCGACACGAAAGCCCCATGCTACAACCTGGAAAATCTTGACCCCGTGCTCAAAATGTTCACGGGGGTTGCCGTCTATTCTCCTGAAATTTTTAAGCATATCCCCGGCGGGAGGCCGTGCGACATCAGCACGGAAGTTTTTCCGAAATTAATTGAGGCAGACCTCCCCGTTTACACTTATAATCACAAAGGTTACTGGGCGGATATAGGAACCCACCAGAGTTTCACCGCCGCCAGGATGGATGTTGCCTTGGGCAAATTTAAAACTTTTCCAATACAGGATACGCATAAGGAATGAAGGCACTTTACTACGAAAAAAAACTTGCGTTTCGCGATGATCTCCCAAAACCGACGCCGAAGAACGGCGACGCGCTGGTCAAGGTCGTAAAAAGCGGAATATGCCGGACAGATATTGAGATCGCCAAAGGGTACATGGACTTTACCGGCATACCGGGGCATGAATTCGTCGGTATCGTGGAAGATGCATCCGACAAGTCACTCATCGGTGACAGGGTCGTAGGGGAGATAAACTGCGGCTGTGGAGAGTGCTACGATTGCAAATCAGGCAACCACCACCACTGCAACAGCAGAACCGTTCTCGGCATCAAGAACCACAACGGCTCGTTCGCGGAATACCTCACGATCCCTGAAAAGAACCTGCATCACATTCCAGAAGCGCTGAGCGACGACGAAGCGATGTTCGTGGAGCCTCTCGCCGCCGCTTTTCGCGTGGCCGAGCAGGTGGTCGTGATGAATACCGATTCGCTGGTACTGGGTGATGGCAAGCTCGGCATACTGATAGCCCAGATAATCGCATTCCTCAAGGGGGACGTGACGCTTTGCGGAAAATACCCTGAAAAGATGAAACTGGTTGATGGAAAGAATATCGCGACCTTAACTCTCGACGAACTGAAGGAAAAGAGGCTTTACTCCATTGTAGTAGATGCTACCGGCAATCCGGACGGGATCAAGACAGCCCTCGCCCACACCAAGCCGAGGGGAACATTGATACTCAAAACCACAATCGCCGCGAATGAACCACCGCAGATCGGCCCGGCGGAACTGAACCATATCGTCATAAACGAAATAACGGTGAAGGGCTCAAGGTGCGGCCCGTTCGTCCACGCCATCACGCTTCTGGAACAGCAGTTGATAGCCGTCACGCCGCTCATCGAGAAAACCTTCCCGCTTGAAAAAGGGCTTGAAGCGTTCGAAGCGGCAAAAAGGCCGGGCGCGCTGAAGATTTTGATAGGTAATTGAAGAGATGTTTCCGGTATTGCTTAAAATCGGCCCGGTAACCCTTTACTCGTACGGGCTGATGATCGCGACCGCGTTCCTTGTCGGCGCACTGCTCATTTCAAAACGCGCAGAGATCGAAGGTGAAGATCCGCAAAAAGCGCTAGACCTCGCCTTCTACTGCATCGTCGCCGCGCTTATCGGCTCGCGCCTCCTCTATGTAATTGTTGAATGGGAATCGTACATCTCAAGGCCGCTGAACGTCTTCAAGGTTTGGGAAGGTGGTCTCGTATTCTACGGCGGATTCATCGGCGCCGCCCTTACCGGATTCTGGTTTGTGCGGAAGGAGAAACTTCATCCGTGGAAAATGGCCGACCTCGCCGCGCCATCCATCGCTCTTGGCCACTCCATCGGGAGGCTCGGTTGCCTCTTTGCCGGGTGCTGTTACGGCGGCCCGACCGATTCATGGATAGGTATCACCTTTACCGACCCTATGGCTATCGCGCCGAAAGGTATCGCGCTCTACCCTACCCAGCTTTTCGAGTCGTTTGTAGAGTTCAGCATATTCCTGGTATTGATAGCGGTACGCCCGCACAAGAAATTCCACGGACAGCTCTTCCTTATGTGGATGTTCCTCTACGCGCTCGGCAGGTTTATCGTCGAATTCTTCAGGGGGGATGACAGGGGAGCGTTCATGTTCGGCTTCAGCCCTTCGCAAAGCATCGCCATTGCGGTATTTCTTCTGGCAGGCATTCTCCTCACTAAACTCCTATCATCAAACAGGAACTCCAAGAAACTCTAGCCCCCTTTCCCAATAGGTGAAAAGGGAGATAATGCTCCAGAAACCATTCTTTACAATTTATTACCAAATAGATCGGTGAGATAGCCCTTTAACAGATAAAATATATCAAGATGAAAAAAGAGACGGCACCGGAAACCAGCGGATTGACAATCCGTTATGCGCGCGCATACGACTTGATGTTGACCGCCATGACCTTCGGTCTGGAAAAAAGTTTCAGGAAGACGTTCCTCGATCTCGTCTCACTTAAAACGGGGGAATCGGTTCTCGATGTCGGCTGCGGTACAGGTACACTTGCCATCGCCGCGAAGAACCTTGTCGACGAAACCGGCTCTGTATCCGGAATAGACGCGGCGCCTGAGATGGTCGAACGCGCGAGGAAAAAAGCTGAAAGGGATGGAGCGAAGATAGATTTCCAGACTGCCGTTGCGGAAAAGCTTCCATACCCAGATGGGCATTTTGATGTAGTTCTCAATACGCTGATCATGCATCACCTTCCGGCAGATATACGCGGAAGTGCATTGGAGGAGATGCGGAGAGTGCTGAAACCTTCCGGCAGGATGCTGTCAGTCGATTTTCAGCTGCCGAGGTTTTTCCAAAAGGAGAACGCACACGGCGGATGGATACGAAACGCCATTGAGAAAGCTGGATTCAATGTTACTGAAAGCGGACGCACCAGGTTCATGATCCTCGCCTACGTCCTATCCACCCCCGGCAAGTGATCGGTTGAAATTTTTTAAATAATAGACCGATTCAGTGAGAACTGCCTGATCCTCACATTTTGAATCGCCACTTCTCCTTACCTGTGACCGCATTTATCGCAAACAGGAAATCTTTAGCGGTTGCAAAATAGGCGGTATCATCTACTACCACTGCGCGTGATTCTATCTCACCATATGCTCTAGTTTCCATAACATCAAATTTCCATTTATGACGCCCGGTGTATGCGTCCAACGCAAAAAGATCGTAATATGTAAAGTAGGCCATATCGCCGTAGGCTGATACCGCGTATGCCCCTCCGGTGCACTCTCCCTTGTTTATGTTCCACTTTTCCTTGCCGGTATTTGTATCTATTGCATAGTCATGCCCCCACGAATCGTCAGTCCATCTTTCTGCTCCGTAATATGCGATACCGTTGTGGATCACTGGTGAGGAGGTTAAACCTTGCATAGCCTCATATCTATCTTTTTCAACGCCTGTATAAGCATCAAAAATAAACAAGAAGTTATCCCATAGATAAACGAGGCCATTCGTTACCGTGAATTTAGAGGGCACCTCCGTTTCACCTGCATATCGCCACTTCTCGTTGCCCGTGATGGCGTCGAGCGCGTAGAGGCTATTATTTTCACCGCCGTTCACATATATGATCCCGTTGGCGTAGCTCATCGTTGAAATATTCTTTGCAAAATTACCCCACTCCACGGAATATTCCCACCGCAGACTTTCAGTCACCAAATCGAAAGCGTACACGCTTTTGGAATCGTGATAATAGAACATTCCGTTGGCAACGGCAGGGTGGGCTTGTATGCTCCCAAATCCAGTATCAAATTCCCGGACCACAACGCCGGTATCTATGTTAAGGCCACGGATCATCCCTTCGGCTTCCACAAACCATAAGAGACCGTTGTATATGGCGACGCCGGTAATTCTTGGTTGATAATAACTATCTTTCGCAAAGGTTAAGGCGAACTTCCACTTCTCAACCCCGGTATCGGCATCGACCGCGTATATGAAACCGCTATTGCTTGCCAGAAAAAGAGTGCCTCCAAAAACGAGTGATATCTCCCTTTCAATTGGCCTGTATCCAGAATAGGCGCAGTCCTTACCGTATTGGCAACCTGAAAGGAGGAACATGGCAAAACAGGCAATAACGAACAGCGGTTTTCTCAATGTAAACCATCCTTTGTCTGCTTAAGGACTTTTATCAGGCAAAGATGCGGGGAGTAGTTATGCGACGCTCAACGGTCTTAATTATAGCACTCCGGCGCAATCATATCAAAAAGGAAATTCTCAGATCATCTATACATTCATTGACAACTTTAAATTGCTGGAATCCTATAGTTTTCCCACTAGCAAATTTCGCCTATTATTACACCTCCGCCCCAGGCAAGTGATCGGTTGAAACTTTTTAAGCTATAGACCGATTCAGTGAAAACTTCCTGATCCTCACATTTTGAATCGCCACTTCTCTTCACCCGTGACGGCATCTACGGCGTAGAGGTAACCACCTTTTTCAGCATACCGTGCCCGAAAATATATCGTGCCTTCGGAGATGACAAGGGGAGAACTTGCAACATTTTCCGGTTTAAACTCCCATTTTTTTCGGCCTGTCTCTGCGTCATGCGCGTATATGTCCCAAATTGAGTAATAGGCGGTATTGCCGGATGCGGCGGCAGTTACTGGAGCATGCGTGCATTCTCCCCTATTGATCTTCCATTTCTCGCTCCCATCAGTTACGTTGACCGCGTAAAAATACCCGGTGGGTGATTGATTATGGCTTGCGCCGAAGAATGCAGCCCCGCCTGAAACTGCCGGAGGAGTAGTTATGTATGATTGCGCCTGAAACCTCCACTTTTCCAAACCGGCGCTATTATCAAGAGCAAAAAGAGTATTATCGCCTCGAAGGAAAACAGAGTCACTTGATACTACTATAGGATCCCGCAAGGTTTCACCCAGAACATTGCTCCATCTCTTCTCCAGTGTCGTTTCGTCAAGCGCAGTGATGGAACCGACGCCTTCCCGGGAGAGATAGATCAAGCCTCCTGTAGATAAAACAGGAAATCCATAATCAAAAATGGCGGGGACAATAGGCTGTTCGGTTTCGATATCTATCGCGTAGAAGTTGCCGGAGACTGAATAGTAGATCACTCCGCCGGCTATTGTGATCTTGCCGTTAAAAATAGGGATCTCTGTCTGAATCCCCTTTAGCTTATCTCCGGTATCAGGATCGATCCCAAATATCTTTCCATCGGAATCAAGAAACCACACCAGGGAGTTGTAAACAACCATATTGGAGCTTGCTGGATAATAGTGAGGATAGGTATCAGTCAAGGCCTCATATCTCCACTTCTCAAGGCCGGTAACAATATCTACCGCGTAAAAGTTGCCATCTTCTCCTGCCAGATATGCAGTCCCGTTATATATTAACGGTGTATCTCCGTCAGCACGGGGCGGTGAATCCATACCGCAAGAGCCTGACGTAGCTCCGCATGAACTGATCGCAATACCGGCAAGTGCGACACAGGCGATGACGAACAGCGATTTTTTCATGGTTAACCATCCTTTATCTGTTTGAGGACTGTTATCAGGCAAAGATGCGGTGAAGTGATTATGCGACGCTCAACGGTCTTAATTCTAGCACTTTCGCATACTCCTATCAAGAAACATGTCCCATATTGAACGAATATCAATTGGTGATTAAAGCGTTTTTAACGATGGCATTTCCGGATGCTTGATAGCTTGAATTGAACAACAATTCAAAGAACCCGGCCTGAAAAATATACAAAGCCCCTTTTCTCCTTAAAAGACTATAATAGCCGCGGTGAGAACAATTACTGTTGCCGTGGACGAAGGAGAAGAGAACGAGAGGCTCGATTCCTTTCTTGCAAAGAAGATAAGAAAGCTTAGCCGCTCGGCGGTCGCGAGGCTTATCAAGGAAGGGGCGATCGTCCTTAACGAAAAAAGTGTCACCGCAAACCAAAAAACCAAATCAGGCGAGACATTCACTGTAAACATCCCCGCGCCGGAGCCGCTTGAAGCTGAACCGGAAAACATCCCCTTGGATATCGTCTATGAGGACGACGACATAATCGTTGTGAACAAGCAGGCCGGCCTCGTGGTCCATCCTGCCAAGGGGAACAGCCGGGGGACGCTTGTAAACGCCCTTCTCTACCACTGCAAGAACCTCTCCGGCATAGGCGGAAAACTCCGCCCCGGCATTGTCCACAGGCTCGACAAGGATACGAGCGGACTTATCGCCATCGCCAAAAATGACGAAGCGCACCACTCCCTGAGCGAACAGCTTAAATCAAGGAGCATGGGGAGGGAGTATGTCGCCATCGTAAGGGGCCTGCTAAAAAAAGAGAGGGGTATCATCAACGACGCCATCGGGCGACATCCCCAATACAGGAAAAAGATGTCGATACGGACGGAAAAACCCCGCGAGGCTCTCACGGAGTACGAAGTGATCGAGAGGTTCGCCGAACATACATATGTAAGATTAAGACTGAAAACAGGGAGGACGCATCAGATAAGGGTGCATCTCTCGTCGAAAAACCATCCTGTGCTGGGGGACATGCTTTACGGAAAACAAAAAACCGGTCTGATAGACCGCCCCGCCCTTCACGCAAGGAAGATGACGCTGATCCACCCAAAAAGCGGCGAGAAGATGGAATTCGAGGCGTCGATCCCAGGCGATATAGAGGAACTCCTCGCGCAATTGAGGAAACAGGGCGACTGATGGCGATGATCAAGGAAGATATTTCAGGAATTGAGAAGCAGGCCGCGTGTTGTGGATGATATTTGAACTGTCTGCCTTTATTTTTTCCCCAACTGCCTCTTGGCGATCTTGTAGGTATTTCCGCCGCTCTTTTTCGCCTCATACATCGCGTCATCAGCCCTCTTGATAAGGAATTCCGGCTTGTCGCCATCCCACGGGAATATGCTTATCCCGATGCTCAGCCCTACCTGCAACTGAAAACCGTTAACGGCATACGGACTTTTAACCGCTTTAACCAGCTTTTCGGCAACATGTTTTTCATCCCCTATCCTCTCTATTTTTGATAGAAGAACTATAAACTCGTCGCCGCCGAGCCTTGAAACGGAATCGTCCTCCCTCAAACAGCTCTTGATCCTCAATGCGACTTCCTTAAGAAGGATGTCCCCGACATCGTGACCATACTTGTCGTTCACACCCTTAAATGAATCCAGATCCATGAAGAGTAGCGCACCTGTGGTTTTGTTCCTCTTTGAATGGGCAAGCTCCAGTTCAAAACGGTCGTGGAAAGTCCTCCTGTTCGGGAGACCGGTCAGCGAATCATGATAGGCCATGTAGCTGATCTTCTCTTCGTGCCTTTTCTGGTCGGTAACATCCCTGATAATGCCGTGAAAACCGATAATCTCCCCCTCGATGTTCCTCTGAACGGCGGCCGTTACCAACGTGTGGATATGGTTCCCGCTCCTGTCTTTCAAATCAAGCTGGTAATCCTTGACGTATTTGTTTTCCAGCGTCATTTTCACGAAATTATCTCTCTCTTCGGCATTTGCGTAAAAGGAGACCACATTCATGTTCAGAAGTTCTTCCTTGGGATACTTGAAAAGCTCCTCCCCGGCAGAATTGATGTCAAGAATCATCCCTTCCTTTGACGTTATATAAACAACGTCTCTTGAGTTCTCAAAGATCGAGCGGTACTTGAATTCGTTTTCGCGCAGAGCCCTCTCCTCGATCCTTTGGTTTGTCACATCCTTCACCATTATCATGAAACCCTTCAGCTCCTGCTTCACATCCCATGTGTCCTTCAAAGGGGATACGCGAAGTTCAAATATCTTTTTTTCACCGTCGATCGGATATTCATTCATCCCGGTATATTCGCCTTTTCCCCACGCCTGTTTTACAACCTGTTCGAAAGTGATCTCTCCGAATATATCCGCGATACCGCTCTCCTGTATGGTCTTCCCGGCGGCCTCTCTTGACGAGATGCCGAAGATATTCTCGGCAGTGAGATTCAGATAGGAAATGGTGTAATCCAGGTTTAAAGCGACTATTCCGATCTCCATCCCCGAGTAAAGGATGCTGTCGAGAAACAAGGTTTTCTCGATCAATGTTTGCTCAGTACGCTTGAGCAGTCTCTCTTTCTCCCTTACCGCCTCCATCAGGGACTCCACATATTTCCCTTCCAGCAAGCCGTTAACGATATCCTTTTGAGAGATCAGTCCTGAAATAAGCCCGTGTTCATCCACAACGATAAGATGGCTATGCCCTTTGAGGCTCATTATCCTTGCCGCCTCATGAACGGGGGTCATCTCATCTATAACGACAGGGTATTTCCCCATAACATTGAAAACTTGAATCTCTTCAAGATTCTTCATGCGGTCGATCATCGAGGTAATATCGTTTTCCGTCACGATACCTATTGGACGTCGCTCCTCTTCCACCACCACACAACCTATCGATTTCCTTATTATCACTTCAAGCGCCTCCAGCAAAGACGCATCTTTTTGAACGGTATGCACAGGTGCAGACATGATCCTGGAAATTCTCCTCGCCTCGCCAAATTCCAGATTGAGGTTATTGAGGATGTCGGAATTGGAAACTATCCCTTTTATGCTTCCGTTGTCACCTGTGGCTATTATGTAGCGCGTTTTACTTGCGGAGAGCACCTGATACGCTTCAAAGGTGTTAAGCTCCCCGATTGCCATGCATACGGGAGCCCTCATCACATCGCGGATAGATGAAGTTTTAAAATCGAGATTCCTTGAGGCGAGATTGAGCACGTCCCTTGCCGTTATGATCCCTATCGGCCTTTCACCGTCGATCGCCACGAGGCAACTGGTCTGTCCATTTGACATTTTAAAGACAGCCTCGGAAAGGGAGATGTCTGGGGATACAGTAACTACGTTCTCAAGAAAACCTTCAAAACCGTTGTAGAGAGATTCCATCTATTACCGCTTCCCGAATAATTGTCTATATTCTCGTGTTTAGTTTATTCCCCAACGTTTGATTGCTTTATTCTGCTAAGTATACCATATAGTTCCATTAATTCAGATGTGATTTTTTATGTTACTTTTTTTTCATTTAATGTTGGGCGCAACTTTTGCGCATGAATACAGGGATTCGCTGTTTTTACAGAACCTTATAGAAACGGAGGGTCTATTTCAGACTATCGCAGAATTTCCTTAATCTCGCCATTCCTTCGTTCATCTCGTCTGTATCCATAGCGTAACTGAAACGGAGGAAGTTTACAGACCCGAAAGCGGAACCCGGAACCGGCGCAATTCCCGCTTTTTCGATAAGCAGCTCCGTCAGATGGAGATCATCCTTGATGGCGATTCCGTCAATCGTTTTCCCTATCCAGCCGGAGAAATCGGCAAAGGCGTAAAAAGCCCCTTTTGGTACGTTGCACGAGACCCCTTGCATGGCGTTCAGCGCGTCCACCATCTGATCCCGCCTCTCCTTGAATTTGGCAACCCGCTCCGGGATGAAAGAAAGATCAGAAAGGGCGGCTACCCCCCCGAACTGCAGAGGCGTTGCGGGATTGGAAGTGCACTGCCCCTGTATCTTGTTCATCGCGGATATTATGTCCGCTCGCCCGACGGTGAAGCCAAGCCTCCATCCAGTCATTGAAAATGTCTTGGAAAAGCCGTTTACCACCAATGTCCTCTTCTTTACTTCCTCGCTTATGGTCGCGGGAGCGAGCACTTTTGCGCCGTCATAGACTATCTGGTCGTAAATCTCGTCGGAGATAAGTAACAGGTCCTTTTCCACGACGATCTTCGCGATGGCCCGTATCGTCTCCTCTGAATACACTGCGCCGCTCGGATTTCCCGGGGAGTTCAGTATTATTGCCCTAGTTCTGGCCGTAATACTGCTTTTAAGTTTATCAATGTCTGGATTGAAATCATTCTTTGCGTCGCAATCGAGGATTACAGGCGTTGCTCCGGCGAGTTGAATCTGGTCCGGGTAGGTCACCCAATACGGGGAAAAAACAATGACCTCATCCCCCTCTTCGAAGAGAACCTGGGTTATGTTGTAAAGCGAGTGTTTCGCCCCGCATGAAAGGATTACCTCGTTTTTTCTGTAATCGATACCGTAATGGCTTTTCATGAACTCGATTACTGCGGTTTTTATGGCGTCGTTTCCCGGCACCGGAGTGTACTTGTTGTAACCGTCCCTGATAGCCTTTATCGCGGCTTCCTTGATGAAATCGGGCACATCGAAATCTGGCTCGCCCGCAGAAAAACCGATTATATTCTTCCCCTGAGCCTGAAGCTCCGTAACCTTGCCGCTTATAGCCATAGTGGCCGACGGCGCGAAACTAGACATTCTCTTTGCCAGCTTCATACTTAATCCCTCTATTTGAATTTTTCTTTTAACGCCTTGCTTACTACCGGCGGTACGAGGCACGATACATCGCCGCCGTAACTTGCTACCTCTTTAATCAGCCCCGAACTGATATAAGTGTACTCCTGGCCGGGCATCATGAAAACAGTTTCTATGCTTTCATTCAATTTTCTGTTCATCTGATTCATCTGCAACTCGTATTCAAAATCGGAAACGGCTCGCAATCCGCGGATAAGGAGGTTCAGCCCCAGTTCCTGACAGAATTGGGTGGTTAACGTATCAAACGCCACCACCTCCACGTTCCCTATCCCCTTGGTCACCTCTTTCAAGAGCATAACCCTCTCATTGACATCGAATACAGGATTCTTTTTTGGATTCTTTGCCACGGCGACTACCACCCTGTCGAAAACTCCGAGAGCCCGGGTAATAAGGTCCAGATGTCCGTTGGTTACAGGGTCGAATGTCCCGGGGTAGACTGCCGACTTCATTTTTTTCCGTTTTTCTTCATTTCAAGTGATGCGCGGGCCGCTTCAAGCACCGTTTTGACATTCAGATTGTAACACTCCACCAATTCCTCCGCGCTACCCGATGAGCAGAACCTGTCCAATACTCCAACGCGTTTTACCGGAACGGGATAGGAAGAGGATAAAGTCTCGCAAACAGCCCCGCCGAGGCCCCCTATTATCGAATGTTCCTCAACTGTTACTATCGCCCCGGTATCGCGGGCGGCGGAAACAACGGCTTTCTCATCAAGCGGTTTTATGCTCGACATATTAATGACTGCGGCGGAGAGACCCTCCTTTTCCAGCTGTTCGGCGGCTTCGAGGGCGGTGTGAACCATCAATCCGCAGGCGATGAACGTCAGGTCCTTCCCCTCCTTCACCTTGTCGGATTTGCCCAGCGTGAATTTCTTCTTTTCATCGTATATTACCGGGAACTTGTCTCTGGCGAGCCTTATGTAGATAGGCCCATCCATTTCCGCGGCGTATCTTACCGCCGCGACCGCCTCGTAGGCGTCTGCCGGTACAACCACGTTCATATACGGTATCGCCCTCATTATGGCGATATCCTCAAGCGCCTGATGCGACGGCCCGTCCGGGCCGACCGTCAATCCCCCATGGGTCGCTACTATCTTTACATTCTGCTTCGGATAGCATACGGACTGCCTTATCTGCTCCCACGCCCTGCCTGTGGCGAACACCGCAAATGTCGAGGCAAACGGTATCTTCCCCCCTGCGGCAAGGCCTGCCGATGTGCCTATTAAATCCTGCTCGGAAATTCCCATATTGAAAAACCGATCGGGAAACTCCTTGGCGAAAGTGGAGGTTTTCGTGGAGCCGGACAGGTCGGCATCCAGCACGACAATATCCTTGTTCGCCTTGCCCAGTTCAACAAGGGTTTTACCGTAGAACTCCCTTAGGGATAATGAAACCTTTTCGCCCATAATTACTCTTTCCCGCTATTCCTGTTACGAAAGCTCTTCAATAGCTTTCTTTAATTCTTCGTCATTCGGCGTAGCGCCGTGCCACTTTACGTTCCCTTCCATGAAGGAGACACCCTTCCCCTTTACCGTTCTGGCAATGATAACGGTAGGTTTTCCCTTTACCCCTTTCGCATTGTCTATCGCTTCTAGTATGGACGGGAAATGGTGTCCATCCGTCTCAAGCACGTTCCAGCCGAAAGATGCCCACTTCTCCGCAAGAGGCTCTATTTTCATGACATCCTCGACCTTTCCGTCGATCTGCAGGAGGTTGTTATCGATGATCGCAATCAGATTATCGAGCTTATAGTGCGACGCGGTCATCGCCGCCTCCCAAACCTGCCCCTCCTGGTTCTCGCCGTCCCCAAGGAGGCAGAATATTTTCGAATCGTGGTTGTTCAATCTGCTGGCGATTGCCAGACCGTTTGCCTGTGAAAGCCCCTGTCCAAGCGACCCGGTTGTAACCTCCACACCGGGGGTAGAAACGGAGTATGGGTGTCCGCTCAGCATGCTTTTCAGTTTCCTGAGGCGTGGGAGTTCGTCTTTGCTGAAATACCCCCATTCGGCAAGTACCGCGTAGAGCGCGGGAGCGGCGTGCCCTTTTGAAAGGACAAACTTGTCCCCTTTGTCGGCTTTTTTTCGTCCCTTGGCGTGGTCGAGCTTCGAAAAATAGAGCGCTACAAGTATATCGATGCACGAAAGCGATCCGCCTGAATGCCCCGAACCGGACGCATTGAGCATCTTGAGGATGTCGATACGCATCCTTTGCGCGATCTTCCCCAACTCAACAGGGTCATTGGTAAATTTCAATTTTTCCACCTTTTATATATGCCAAGGGGGAGAGATTATCACGGCAAAATGCTATGCGCAAACCTTTTTCAGGGAACGGGATAAATGATATCGGGTGAATCGAGAAATCAGCTGATTGCCTGTCTATGCAAATCCGGTTTCTCCCATAAAACGAAAATAGCGCTCCTTTTTAGCCCCCTTTGCCGTCACACTATTTTATTTATCTGAAACCTGATGGTGGCGGTTGTCCCTTCGCCCGGTTCGCTGATTATTGATATATCCCCCCCATGGGCCTCCATGATCTTTTTGCAGAGGCTCAATCCGAGGCCATAGCCGCCGGTCTTCCGGGAGCGGGATTTATCCGCCCGGTAAAAAGGCTCGAATATGTACGGGAGCTCATCTTTTGGAACACCCGCGCCAAAATCCCTTACCTTCACCACGCACCTCTCCGACTCCATGAAGGCCGACACTTCCACCTTGCCGTTATCATGCGATGAGTATTTAACGGCGTTATCGAAAAGATTCTTCAAAACAAGTCTTGCCCTGTCGGCATCAATATCCGCATAAATCGCTTTTACTGGCGGGATGAAAACCACACCGGGAGCTATCTCCCGGTACCCTTCGACAGTTTCCCTAACCAGCGCCGACATGTCGGTTCTCGCCAGTTCAAGTTTCCCGTGTCCGCTGTTCAGTTTTTCAGTTTCAAGGAGTTCGGATATCATCTTCTCCATTTCCAGCAGGTCTTCCCTGATGCTCTCCGTCTTCCCGCCGTCCGGTGCCAGTTCCAAGGCGACCTTCATCCTCGTAATCGGGGAGCGGAGTTCGTGGCTTACATCCAGAAGCAGCTGCTCCTTGGAGCGGATCATCTCACCCACCCTTTTAGCCATGGAGTTGAACGACTCGGCCAGTTCACCAAGCTCATCCCTCCTACGCCTCACGGGGATCCTGTGAGCAAGGTTGCCGTCGGCGATCTGTGCCACCCCCTCCTCGAGCCACTTTATCGGTTTAAGCACCCATCTTATCCCGAAGTACGCGCCCGCGACTATGAACGTCAGCAATCCTATCAGAAGAAGCGTATACTCCTCTTCCCAGTTGAAAAACCGCTTCGCGTCCCCATACAAAATAAAGTTCCCATATTCCTTTTCCACCAGAAGGAAAAATTTACCACGACGCCCTCTAATCTTGTGACTGTGTTCACGCTCCTCCTTGTATTCATCTTCGTCGCCATGCTCGCGATGCCTATGTTTGCGATACCTGTGATATTTCTCTATCTCCTCCACCTTAGGCACGGAGCTGGAAGTGGTCCAGCTCCCATTCCCTTCATAACGTATCTGGACGGAATATCTCTCCGCGATATCTTTCGCTTTTGCGAGACTTGGGGGATTGCCGATGTCTCTGATTATGTATTCCGCGTAGTTCATCATATTGCGATGAAAAAGGTTTCGGGAAGAAGAGCGTTCCGACATCCTGTGAAAAGCGAATACGATAAAATTGATAACCATCCCGGTGGCCAATAGCACCAACAGGAGTTTAAGGAATATGGAACTCCTGAAGCGGCGTCTGTGCCTACCCCTCATCCGTCGGCTCCTCTCCGATAAACATGTAGCCGGTACCCCAGATCGTCTTCAGGTATTTCGGTTTTTTCGGGGAGTCGTTGAGCTTCTGCCGGAGTCTGCTGATAAGGACATCTATCGACCTGTTATACGGTTCCCAGTCGATGCCGCTCACCTTATCGAGTATCGTATCCCGGTTCAGGACAATACCGGGATTTTTAAGAAATACTGAGAGAATTTCAAATTCGGCTGTTGTAAGATCAAGCGCTTTTCCGTCCTCGTTGGCAATCCGTTTTTTAAAGTCGACTTCCAGCTTTCCGTACCGGAATATCTCCTTTTTCTGCTTTTCATTGCTTCTTCTCAAGATTGACTGGATACGCGCCACCAGCTCCCTCGGCTCAAAAGGTTTTGCGAGATAATCGTCCGCGCCGAGTTCCAGCCCGACTACCCTGTCGGTCACCTCTCCCCTGGCTGTCAGCATGATGATGGGAACCGTGTTGTCTTTTCTTATCTCTCTGCATACTTCGAATCCGTCCTTGCCGGGAAGCATTACATCGAGTACCACCAGGCCGGGCCGAAGCTCCTTTATCCCCCTCAGTCCGTCCACGGGGTTTGTAAAAGCCTTTACCTTGAAATGGAATCTGGAAAGATAATCGAAAAGGAGAGTGTTGAGCTTTTCATCATCGTCGATGATTACGATTAATTCTTCCATACCACATCAGCCTACCAGATATATGAGCCGTCGTCCTCATTCATTGGAAAGAGCAAGCGGGCTCCATTATTTTCCGGAACCCGCTCAATGTCTGACTATCTATCGCACCATTTCTGGCACTTCTGATTTTTCTTGTCTACCCACTCGGCAAGCTTTGCCTTTTGTTCCGGATCAAGCGATTTGTGGAACTCAGCAAACCTAGCCACTGCCAGACTCCTCATCTCCTTCATATGAACCTCTTTTTTCTCAAAGAGAGAGTTTATCGCTGCCTGGTCTATTTCATCCTTCTTCACCTGCGAGGCAAACTCATTCATAAGATCTTTTTTTCCGCCCTTGAATTCCCCTCTCTTTGCCAACATCTCCACCTTGATGTCGTTGAGGAGTTTCTGCTGTTCTTCGTTCAGATCCAGCTTTTTTGTGATCTTCTTTACAACATGGTCGGCCTTTTTTTCATTAAATCCGTGATGTCCCCAATGACCATGCCTGTGAGAGCATCCGCCTGCGGTGAAAACAAGCCCGACTATCAGTAGCACCGAAACCAGCATAATTGTCTCTTTCATTTTTTCTGTCCTTTCCGAAAAGATTAATATTTTTACCAACGCTACTCACTCTGCTTTATGGTTTTAGACTATATAAAAGATGTGAACAGTCTATTGCGGAATTGTACAAAATTGTAAACACTCTTATAGCGCTGATAATAAGGGAGTTGCGTACTTAATGATTGAAACTATGTTCTGAAAACCAGTATCGGGAAGAGGTCAGTTGAAATGCCAGGTGCGTTTCATTTTTTCTATCTCTTCCTTCAGGACTTCCCCCACCTTTCCTCGGGAGGTGTCCTCCATGACCTCATTTAGCAGTCTGTCGAGAAACTTCTTCTTTTCCGCTTCATAGAAATTGTCGAGTTCCGATTTCTTTTTCATGACATCTGTCAGGATCTCCTGCCTTCTGGCGTACTCCTCTGCCTTCAGCTCTGTGTGAAGCTTCTCCATCTTTCTGCTCCGCTCAAGCTCCATCTCCTTGTCAAATATGGAGAGCCTCTTTTTCTTTTCAGCAAGTATCTCCCGCTCGAGACTGTTTTTCCGGTCAACCTCCCATTCGTGCAGGCTTTCCCGAAGATTTTTCCGCCTTCTTGAAATCTCTTCATCAAAACTTACCGTAGCCTGTTGCATCCTCTTTTGAAACTCGCCGGACAATTCTTCCTCCAGCGTATTGAGTCTCCTGGCCCTTTCTTCCTCAACCTCGGATATTATTTTATTTTTCATTACCAGCTTCTCTCTTTCAAGTTCCGCGATACTCTCCTTCACACGCTTTTCGCGAACCTTGGCCAGCTCATCTTGCATCTGCTCTTGCATATCCAAACGAACCCGCTGCGCCTCAAACGCTGCTTCTTCCGTTCTTACCCTCAGCATATCCCTGTACCGCGCTTCAAGATTGATGTTTGCTTCATCCGCGAGCCTTTGGAAATACTCATCGATCTCCCTTCGTTTTTCGGCGCGGATCCCGGCAACTTCCGCCTTGATCGAAACGATTTTTTCCCCCTTCTCCTTTTCCAACTCCTTTTCAAGGTCGAGCATTTTTCTGCTTTTCTCTCTGGACATGAACCCTGCAAGAGCTATCAGCCTCTTTTCCTTTTCAACTTCATGCTCTTTATCCAGCTTTTGGAGCCGTCTCTGCTTTTCATTATCCAGTTCTTTTCTCACCGATTCCTCGATATCCGCTTTTTTCCGCTCCGACCACTCCTGGAGCTTGAGCTTTTCCTCTTCTTCCATTTTCCTTATCTTGAGAGCATGAGCCTCCAGCATGTTTTTTCTCTCGCGCTCCAGACGGAGCGCCAAGATTTCTCTGCGCGCCTCCTCTTCTTTTTTCATCTGTCCCAGAAGTCCACGCATCATCGCCCCTTTTTCCTCGCCCTCCCACTCCAGAAGGGTCTTTTTCTTGAGTGATTTGAATATTTCAAGCTGTCGTTCCATCACTTCCAGCCGAGCCTTCTTCTCTTTTTCCACATGGGAGGCGATCTTGTCTTTCTCGTCATTCCTGTATCTGACAAGTGATTCATTTATGTCACGGCGCATCTCTTGCATCTCTTTTTCCAGGTTTGAGCTTATCTCAGAGCGGAATTTTACTTCTTCTGAAGCAAGCCTCTCTTCCATATTGGCGCGCATCTTATGCTCGGTTTCCTTCAAGGAGCTGAATACCGACTCAGTCCTTAGTCTTATCTCATTCTGCAGGCTCTTGTCTGTTTCCATCAGTCTGTTTTCCCTGATAGCCGAAAGCTCCTGTTCAAGCCTTTCAAGACTTCTCTCTCTGGTTATCTGTATCTCGTCGTTGAGATTTTCCTGCAGTCTTTTCCTTATGGCGTCAAGACTGGCGTGTATATCGTTCATCCTTCTCTCACGCTCCGTTGTCACCATGTGCTGAATAAGAGCTGTTTTCTTCTTTTTCTTGTCTGCGAATTCGCGCTCAAGCGTAGCGTGCAATTTCTCTTCTTCCCTGATTATCCTTTCATGAAGCTCATTGCGGAGCTTTTCCTCCAGCTGGTCCAGATCTCTTCTAAGTTCGTGCTCCCGTGCCATGATGATGGTTTTCACGTTCGCGTCTATCTCGGCGGTTTCCCGTTTCCTGTATTTAAGTATTTCATCCCGCGCCGTCTCCATGATCTTTGCCTTTTCCGCGGCTATCTCCTTCTTCAGGCTTTCCTTCATATCCGTCCGCATCGTTTCCACTTCAGCCTTGAGCATTTTCAGCTTTTCGATTTTAGCGCTCTGGATAGTGCTCAATATCTCCTCGTTCTTCTCCCTCTCGTACCTTGCCACTTCCATGTCGATTTTCTTTCTTGCCCTATCCCTTTCGCCGCTAAGCTCATCTTCAGCTTTCAGGCGCAAGCCTTCCTTTCGGATTGTTTCATCAAGATCAAATGAAACGGAGGCTATCATCACATCCCTGAAAACATCTGCCATAAAATTTTCGCGCTGCATGGATATCTCCTCGTACAGCCTTGATTCGAGCGCGCTTTTTTTCTGCTCTACATCCCTGTCCACTTCCCCATTCATGCTTGCGCGGTAGAGGGTCATGCTCTCATCGATCTGATCCATTTTAGCTTTTCGCATCTCTTCAAGCTGTTGCCAAAGAACTTCCTTTACCTTGTCAATCTCTGCCGTCAGCTCGTTCTTTAGGTTTGCGAACCTCTTTTTCTTTACAAGCTCAACCTCATCCTCTATTTCGGATTCCCTCCTCCGCTTTTTCTGAAGCATTTCGGCATCGTATCCGGTTTTGGAATTTTGGTAATATCCCGCCAGATCCCGTTCCATCTCCTTTATCCGTTTTTCACGCAGGGTTTCAATTTCTTCCTCAATTTCCGTGGATCTCTTTTCGTATACGCGTGCCAGACCGGCTTCCATCTCCGCCCTTTTGGATTCCCCTTCCGCTTCAATTTTTTCGAGTTCCCTTTTCCAGGCCTCTGTGATATCTCCCTTAAGCGCGGCTTCCTTTTGAATGCGCGTTGATTCAACCTCTTCTTCCGCCACAATTTTTCTTTCGGCGATGCTTTTTTCGAGCTTCTTCGACATCTGGAAATATTTTTCTTCGCGTATCAGCTCCATTTCATTGTTAATCTTGCGCAACGCATCCAGCTCTTCCCGGGCGGATGTTACCTCTTTCACGCTTTGACCGGTCGGTCCTTCTTCCCCCTTAAAAGAGCCGAAAAGCACTTCGTAATCGAGTTCCACCGAACTGGTTTCATCCGGCCTCCCCCAGTTCAAGAGAGCTGAAACGATGTAGCTCCCCGCTTTTTTGAAATTATTTTCAATTGACGCATTTACGCTATCTCTTCCGCCTTTAACGCATTCAGGCATGAAAAATGTACCGCTTGCCTTGAAGTGGCTTGTGAGGAACATGTCTGAGAGCCTCCCTTTTATCAGCTCAACATGAGTAGGCGAGGCTACCCAATTTGCAACCAGGCTGATATCTGTAACTGCCTGATGTTCCCTCCATGCGCCTTCCATGGATGGCATGAGCGTGCGCATTCGGGAGGCATACTTTAAAAGGCTTATGCCACGTTCACGCGCAAATTCATCCTTCAGCGCCAAGAGCGCTTCGAGCTCATCCCTCCCATATGCCTTGAAATTTTCAAATGACGATACGAGGATGGCGAATAGCAGTTCGTTCAGGCCTTCTTGAAAGTCTTCTTTCCCGTTCACTACAAGGAGTATCTTGTCCGCGCCCGCGTTCACTGCCAGCCTGCAACCGTCCGAAATGTTACCTGTATCGATGAGGACGAAATCAAACTGAAGTTTTCTTATGTCCCTTAGAAGCTGGTTGCCATGATGCTGTTCCTTGAATCCTTCGAGAAAACGCCTCCCAGCTGAAATATAAAATACTCCTTCCTTCCCCGTCGCAGCGATGGCCTCGGAAAGTTTTCTGTCCTTTCTGAAATAGTCCTCAAGGAAGTATTCATGGTCGATCCCTTCCATGAAAGGGGTGATCTTCCGCAAGGAGCCCCCCATTTCCACAAGGAGTACTTTTTTACCGGATTCGGCCAGAAGTGAAGTAACCGCGACGGCAACGGAGCTTTTTCCAACCCCGCCCCCCGTACCGGTCACAGAGACGATCTTCGGCTGGGATTCCCTGCTTTTTTTAGCCAATGTCATTAAATCCTTTTCGGTTTTTGAAGCTAATACCTTTATTTATAGGCCATTTTACATTTAAAACAATATATTTTGGATTTTCCGAAAATACACCTTTTATCAATCCCGGATTATGACGATAAAAAAAAATGATGATTTTTTTTGTTTCCCCCTAATGAAATAAGATTCGGCATCCGATAGTAGGAATAGCAGAAAATCGCGTTTAGGGAAATTTAGCGAATAGGAAGTGTTGTGAATAAGGTAACTGCCACGGATGGTATAAGGACTGATCTCATAAAAAAATATCGCAAAGCGATAAACGAGAAGAATTATGAGGTAAAGTCGATGGAAATCGCCGCCAAAATGGCCGACGAGCTGTTTAATTCAAAAAATACCGTAATTAGAACCAAGCTGAAAGTTTGATCTTTTATTCCCTTTAGGGAATGGTTTTGAAAGGTTATTTGGATTATGGACTTAAAACCGGTTTATAAAGCGACCTTCCTTATCTTTGTGCTCGGCACATACTCGGTACACTACTCAATGAATTCCATAGCACGATTCAAAAACAGGTTAATGAGATATGCCTTGCGATACTATCGCCTTTCCAGCCAGTGATCCTGAAAACTGAACCTGAAGAAGAGGTTCGATCCTGTTATGAACCGGAGTTGATCACGCAGGGAGTTCAGGGAAATATTGCCTTGCAAGCTGGCTGACCTCTTCCCGGATTTTCTGGTCGACAATTTCCGACAGGTTACCTGCTCCCGGTCTCCCCTTGTTTATCTGGGACTCATAGGCTATTGTGCCATCCTCCACATTGATCTTTGCGCCCCAGCAATCTTCGGCCCTGGAACCGTCCGCTACGAGAATATCTCTGGACTCGCTGTGCCATTTTGCCCCCGCCGCGACCTTTCTGGTTTTTATATCGGCGACTATTTTGATAATTCCTTCATGACCGAAGCTCATTGACGTCATCTCCTGCAGTGATACCGGCGCTTTTAATATCTTATTCGTGAACAGTCTGTTCCTCCTTCTCTCCCTGCTATTAACCCTTCTTTCGTGGCCGTCCCACCCTGTCACCGGTTTTTTTGCCAATCCCGGATCCGGCGGCGTTACCAGCCCCCCTGAGATGATCATCTTTATCCCCTCTTCAACTGTCATCTCAAGTTCCGTTATCTGCGTCTTCGGGATAAGGAGAAAGAAACCAGATGTCGGGTTCGGGGTTGTCGGTAAAAACACGTTTACCATCTCCTTGTCTACGACGGTTTTGACCTCCCCTTTCGATTCGCCGGTTATAAATGCCAGCGCGTAAATCCCTTCCCTCGGATATTCAATCATCACGACCTTGTTAAACGACGAGCCGAGCGAGTTTCCAAATGTTTCTAGCACTTGTTTCGCGCCGACATAGATATTCTTGAATATCGGTATCTTCACCAGCACCCCTTCGTACAGCTTGACGAACGTGCTTCCGATAATATTCTTGGTGAGGAGCCCAACAACGAAAATTATGATTATCAGCGCCACAAGCCCGATTCCGGGAATCAGGAATACCGTATGCTGAATAAGCCCTGTTTTAACCAGCAATTCATTTATTGCCGGCCCCAAGATTGCGTCAATGCGTATAAAAAGGAAACGGAGGAAGAATATTGTAATTGCCAGAGGCAAAGTTACCAGCAGTCCGGCAAAGAAGATATTTCTTATACTGTGTTTAGCTTTTGAAAACATAACAGGTTCCTTGCGCCAGGCATTTCAGGCGGCAACAAAAAGTGTCATACTTCAACAAGCAGGCCTTCTCGCGACCCGAATATTTCCGTAAGCTCCTTGGAGTCGTTAAGGTGTACCTGCAAATTCGAGATTATACGTTTTTCATCCTCGTCGGTTCTGTCTGGGTCATGATGTGAAAGCGCAACTCTCTTTACGCCGGTTGCCAAAACAAGATCCATTGTATGCTTGGTGGAGCTATGCCCCCAGCCGACCTTGTTCACATACTCTTCCGGCGTGTACTGCGAATCCATGACAAGGAGAGTGGCATTCCGTACGAAGTTTTCCAGATGGGTATTCTGCTCCTTGATGATCCGCTCCATCTCTTCACGGTTTTCCGTCTCCCCAAGGTAGTTGTAATAAGGCTCATGATCCGTGCAGTAAACAATGGACTTGCCTAGCTTCTCAAAGCGGTACCCAAGGCAGAGAACCGGATGGTTAAGATACTTCGTTTTTACCTTATATCCGCCAATTTCAAACTCTTCTTCCTTAAGTTCATGGTAAACGATATTGGATGAAAGTTCCGAAACCCTGACGGGGAAATAGGTATATTCCATCTGCCTATCCAGAATCTCCTCGAGTGATTTTTCATAGTGGACCGGCCCGTAGATATGAATATTGTACCCCTTGATAAGCAGAGGGACGAAGAACGGCAAACCCTGTATGTGATCCCAGTGAGTGTGCGAAAAGAAAATATGGATATCCTTTTGATCCTTTCGGTTGGTGAGAAGGTCATGGCCCAGCCCCCGGATGCCCGTGCCGGCATCGAGTATTATCTGCGGCTCGCCAGCGTCAAATATCTCCAAGCAGGAAGTGTTCCCCCCGAAGTGCACAGTCTTCGGGCCTGGCGTCGGTATCGAACCCCGTGTTCCCCAAAATCTTAGATTCATTTGTCTCGATTGTTAATGTGTTAAAAAAACCTTCGCTTCTTCCACAGTGTCTCGAAGGTCGGCAAAAAGTTCTCTTATTTCCTCTTCATTTTTCCCAAGAACCTCATAGGCCCTAGTATCCAAATCTTCCATTTCCACATTGTTTTCTATTCCCAGCTTCATCTCATTGCAGACATAATCCGCAATGTGAACCGCGGCTTTTATTCTATCGTAACTGTCACCGGAAAGCGCAAGTTTATGATGCCCCGCAATTGTATCCGATAGCAGGTCGGGTAGCCTCCATTTTTTTGCCATCAAACTCCCCAGCTCGGCATGGGAAAGGCCGAACTCCTCGATCTCCAACTGGCTTCTCAACTCCCCCTTCCGGTTCTCTGGATCGAGTATCTTGGCGTATGCATCCGGAAAATGCTGGACAAATATAATTTTACCGATATCGTGCAGAAGACCGGCAATAAAATACTCCTCCCTGGCCTGCACTGGAATCCCCAATTCAGCAGCAATCATCTTTGAGGCTACGGCACACGCCAGGGAATGCTCCCAGAACTGGTCGCTGGTAAACCAGACGAAATCGTTCCTCATTTTTACCGACGAGATCATTGAATAGCTGATCGCCACATTTTTAACGGTATTTATTCCAAGCATGACGACCGCCCTGCTAAGGGATACCACCTTGGTGGGCACGCCAAAGTAGGCTGAACTTATGAGCCTCAATATTTTCGCAGTCAGGCTCGGGTCGATACTTATAGTATGGATAAAATCTTTCGGCTGGGAATTCGGGTCGTTGGACAGCTGTATCACCTTCGATACTGTCGCATTGAACGCAGGTATCTGGTCAATATGTTTGACTATCTCTTCCCTTTTTGTAGCTCTCTCCATTGGTAATCCTGGCGGTTAAGCCCCCCCTGCTGTTCAATTGGCAATATTTCTAGTTAACATATGTATTATATTGAATTTTTAAGTGAAACCCCAAATTTTCGGAAAAGCGGGATTCATAATGTTATTACTTCCAGTCAAGACTTTCAAATTTACGGACAAGGGGAGCCGGGGGGAGTGAATCAATAAAACTTTTCCCGTAACTTTTTGTAACCATCCGGTTATCGGCGATCATCATTATCCCTTTATCATTTCGGTGCCGGATCAGCCTCCCAAGCCCCTGTTTCAGAGCCAATACGGCGTATGGCACCTGATAATCTATAAAGGGATTCCCCCCTTTTTCCCTTACCCTGTCTATGCGGGCGGCCATTATCGGGTCTCCTGGGGACGCAAAAGGCAATCTGTCTATAATTACGCAACTTAAAGCTTCCCCCCTCACGTCGACACCCTGCCAGAAACTCGAAGTGGCAAAAAGCACCGACCCCACATCCAGCTTGAACTCTTCAAGGAGCAGATGTTTTGGTGCGTCCCCCTGCATAAGCACCGTATATTCCATTTTCCCGTGGAGGCGCTTTCTTGTCTCACGCATATTCTTGAACGAGGTGAAGAGAAACAGTGTCCTCCCCTTCACCAGCTGTATAAGCCTTAGTGATTCATCCGCCAAAGCCTCCAGAAACTCCTTGCTGTTCGGGTCTGGCATATCGGGGAGGTAAACCTTTGCCTGGCTTGCGTAGTCAAACGGCGTGGCCAGGGCGAGGGTCTCGGCATCATCAAGCCCCAGCCTTGAAACTATATAGCTGAAATCCCCTGCCGAAGCGAGTGTGGCCGACGTAAATACCGAAATGCTTTTGCTGTAAAGGTGCCCCTTCATTATGTCTGAAACTTCAATGCTGGAGGCGTTCAGGAATATACCCCTCCCCCTCACCTCACCCCAGAAGATGTACTCCTTGTCATCCATTTTCAGGATCGCTTTGAGGTCTTCAGCAATGGTTCTGAAACGGTGGGCAATGTTTCTTATCTCGTCGGTCAACGCTTCGAGCCCCGAAAACTTCTCCTCAATGGCGGAAAGGGATGAGACGAGTATATCTGCCGCTTCCGGCTCCATATCAATGTTGGCCAGGCCGAAACGCCGCTCCCTTTCCGTTTCAAACGCGTGAAAAAAGCTTTTCGAGCGTGTATCGAGGTTGTCCAGATCTCTGGTGAATTCCTGCTTCTCCGCGGGGGTAAGCGGAGACTGGTCGAGTTCCCTGACAGCGTCACGCACAAGCTCTTCGAAGCGGAAATTGCTTACGGAAAAACCGAAATAGTTGGACGCTATCTCCTCGACCTGGTGGGCCTCGTCGAAAATCGCCACCTCGTAATCGGGCAATACCCCGTTCCCGCTGCGCCCCCTTATGGCAAGGTCGGCGAAAAAGAGATGATGATTTACCACGATTATCTGTGATGCCTCGGCCTCCTTCCTAAGAGCGCCGATATAACATTCGGTTGCGCGGGGGCACTTTTGCGAACCGCAGAAATCGGGATTGGAGCATATCTGGTTCCACAACTGGCTATCTTCGGGGAGGTCCGCCAACTCCGACCTGTCACCCGTCTTGGTGACCTTCATCCACCTGAATATTTCATCAAGCATCTTAGCTTCCCGGCCATCCCTGAAGATGGGGCGCTGGGTAAATTTCTGCATCCTTAAGGGGCAGAGGTAGTTTGAACGCCCTTTCATCATTACGGCAGAAAATTTTACGCCGAGATGTTTTCTGAGGAACGGGATATCCTTGAAGAATATCTGCTCCTGAAGGTTTTTCGTACCGGTAGAAACTACTACCTGTCTGCGGGAGAGGATGGCAGGAACCAGGTACGCCAAAGTTTTACCGGTGCCGGTCCCCGCTTCAACCACAAGGTTTTGCGCCGAGTCGATCGATGCGGCAACCGCTTCGGCCATTTTCAGCTGTTCGGGGCGATATTCATAATCGTCGAGGCTCCCCGCCAGTACGCCGTCCGGACCGAAGAGATTTGAAATTTCCAAGTATTTACCGCGGAAAAGAGGTTTGAAGCCACATATCAGCTATGCGAAAAACGGGGCAGGTATTCCCCTGCCCCAAAAATATTTATCTGACTGTTCTTCCGACAGCCTTGGCTATCGGCTCTATTTCCTTCATGAGCGCGGCGAATTTTTTCGGTTTAAGGGACTGCGCCCCGTCCGAAAATGCCACTTCGGGCCTGTCATGCACCTCGATCATCAGGCCATCGGCCCCTACCGCAACCGCCGCCCTTGAGAGCGAGGTTACATACTGCCAGTACCCCGCGCCATGGGATGGATCGATAATTATCGGGAGATGCGTCCTCTCCTTTATGACCGGTACACAGCTAAGGTCGAGGGTGTTCCTGGTAGCGGTCTCAAACGTCCTTATCCCCCTTTCACAAAGGATAACGCGCCTGTTCCCCTCCGCGAGGATATACTCCGCGGACATGAGGAATTCGTCGATCGTACTGCTCAACCCCCTTTTCAGGAGCACCGGTTTATCCATCTTGCCGACATCCTTGAGAAGCGAGAAGTTCTGCATGTTCCTCGCTCCGATTTGCAGGATATCTGAATATTTGTAAACCAGGTCGAGATCGCGAGGATTTAATACCTCGGTGACGATAGGGAGGCCGGTTGCCTCTCTCGCCTTTGCAAGCAGCTTCAACCCATCTTCCGCCATCCCCTGGAAGGAGTATGGGGAGGTTCGAGGTTTAAACGCGCCGCCGCGCAGAATGGTCGCGCCGGCTTCCTTCACCGCCTGGGCTATACCGATTATCTGCTCTTCACCTTCAACGGAACATGGGCCTGCCATCACTGACAGCCTCTTTCCACCAATGGCCGCGCCATCCACCTCTATAACCGAATCGCCGGAAATAGTCTCTCTGGAGGTCAATTTATACGGTTTCAAAATCGGCACTACCTTCTCAACATGTTTTAACGATTCCATCGATTCAATTCGGGATTTCTCCCTGCCGTCCCCAATGGCGGCAATTACTGTCTGGATCTCACCCGCGATAATGTGGGGCGTGTACCCTACTTCCTTGATAAGCTTTACTACCTCTTCCACCGCTTCCTTGGGGGAACCGGGTTTCATCACTACTATCATATTTTTGCCATGCTCCTAAATTCACAGTTTTAAATCAATAAGACAAGATATTAAAAATTCAGAATTTAAGCAATCTGTATTAGCCATTTTTCGTTAAAAACCGATAATTGCCGCTCAATACGTTAAAAACCATTAAAAAACCGGTTCACATGGAATAAAACAGGCGGAAGCATCCTCTCATACAATCAATCTTGGTTAGGTAAACAACTGATTACATATTAAAATGGAGGTGGACAAAAACCATTGGCACCAGGTCTTCCGTTTTATGTTTAAACAAATCTATTTGTGAGGGTAGAGCTATGGGAAAAGATACCGTAACGATCACTAATAACGCTACAGGACAGAGCGAGGAATTCCCCCTTCTCAAGGGGACGCATGGGCCGGACGTGTTCGATATCCGAAATTTGTACCCGAAGATGGGACTTTTCACATTTGATCCCGGATTCAAGTCCACTGCCAGCTGTGAAAGCAAGATCACATACATCGACGGCGAAGCGGGGATACTCCTTTACAGGGGTTATCCGATAGAGGAACTTGCCGAGAAAAGCAATTATCTCGAGGTCTGCTACCTCCTCCTATACGGCGAACTCCCTACCGAAAAGGAGTACAACAAATTCGTCGATATTATCCTCCATCACTCGATGGTTCACGAAGGTTTCAAAACTTTTCTCTCCGGATTCAGACGCGACGCCCACCCGATGGCGATCATGGTCGGGATGGTAGGCGCGCTCAGCTCCTTCTATCACGACTCACTTGAGATAAACAATCCGCGCCACCAGGAGATCTCGGCCCACAGGCTCATAGCAAAAGCCCCCACCATAGCGGCGGCGGCATACAAGTATTCAATCGGACAGCCTATCGTCTATCCAAAGAATAAACTCGGCTACGCTGAAAACTTCCTCCATATGATGTTCTCCGTTCCTGCGGAAGATTACAAAGTCGACGAACTCCATGCCAAGGCGCTCGACCTGATACTGATACTTCACGCCGACCATGAGCAAAACGCATCCACATCAACCGTAAGGCTCGCCGGCTCATCGGAAGCGAATCCGTTCGCGGCGGCATCGGCCGGCGTCGGCGCGCTCTGGGGCCCGGCACACGGCGGGGCGAACGAAGCGGTGGTGAACATGCTCGCGGAGATAGGCACCCCCGACCGCATCCCCCACTTCATAGCAAAAGCGAAAGACAAGGACGATCCGTTCCGCCTGATGGGATTCGGGCACAGGGTTTATAAGAACTACGACCCGCGCGCGAAACTGATAAAGAGCATGTCGAGAAAGATCATCGAAAAGAGCGACGGAAACGATCCGCAACTCGAAATTGCCATGAAACTCGAGGAGATCGCGCTGAAGGATGAATATTTCGTGGAGAGGAAACTCTTTCCGAACGTCGACTTCTATTCCGGCGTCACATACAGGGCGATAAACATACCGGTAAACATGTTCACCGTCATTTTTGCCATGGGGCGGATGGTCGGCTGGATGGCGCAGTGGGAAGAGATGATAAGCGACCCGAAACGGACCATCGGGAGGCCGAGACAGAATTACGTCGGCGCCGCCAAGCGCTCATACACACCGATAGGAAAAAGGAAGTAGCGGGAAACACTCTGCTTTTTACTTCTCCCCTCCTTGCGCGACTGCGCATAAGGAGGGGATTTCCACATTTAAAACAATGAAATTCCTGCTAATAGATGCCGCGGTCGAAAACTGAAAAATACGAGATGATATTCAGTAACCAAAACCCTTCTTCTGGAACTTGCGGAACTGCTCTTCATACTCGGCTATCATCCCCTCCTTCGAGAAGCTGAAGTGGTCATTCGGCGCAATAATGAGATGCTCCACAAGCCTCAGCTTCATCGTTCCGCATATGAATACAACCTCCCTCGTAATATCCTTGTCCTCTTCCGACGGGTCGGCCATCCCTCCGGGGTGGTTGTGCGCCAGCATGATCTTCACCGCCCCCTTTTTCACGGCCCGCTCGACTATCTGTTGAGGGGTTACCGGTACCTCCGTCGCCGTTCCGGTTGCTATCTCCTCCTCATCCACTATCGCGTTTGAGGCGTTCAGGTAGATTATCCTGAAAACTTCATGCGGCAATCCCCGCATTGAATGGTCGAGGTAGTCGAACACTTCATCCGACGAATTGAGAGCGTCTTTCGCGAGCATCCTTTCACGGAGGAATTTTCTGGAGACCTGATGGATGAGTTTTATGCCGAACGCGTTCGTATCCCCAATGCCGTCGACCTTCCGCAGTTCCTCGATATCCGCCTCAAGGACGTTTCGCAGGGAGCCGAACCGCTTCATCGCTTCCCTCGCCTGCTGTTTGCAGTCGCGCCTCGGCGTGGCAAGCGTAAGGAGAAGCTCCACTATCTCCTCGTCGGTGAATTTTTCAAGCCCGAAATCGAGGAACTTTTTTCGCAGACGGGCGCGATGCCCTTCCCTGGGGTCCTTGCCGTCGCTCTCGCCCGGCTTCCCGCTCATACAAGGGTATCCGTTATCACGAAGAGCATCAGCCCCACCGATATGATCCCGTTCACGTTGAAGAACGCTATGTTTACCCTTTTCAGATCGTCTGGGCTGACTATGTGATGCTGATACCAGAGGAGCGACGCCGTGAGGAATACGCCGACCTGGTAGACCGTTCCAAGTCCGTCCGATACCATGTAAAGGACTACAAGAAAGATGATCATAAGTAGATGCGCCGCCGACGATATGGCGAGCGCCTTTTTTATCCCGAAACGCGTAGGGATGGAATTCAGCCCCTCCTCCTTATCGTGATCGTAATCCTGGCAGGAGTAGATGATGTCTAGCCCCACGAGCCAGAATATTACGGCCCCGCCAAGGAGGAGCGACTCCGCCGAAAACTCCCCCTTGATGGCCACCCACGCCCCAATAGGCGAGAGAGAAAGGGCGAGGCCGAGGAAGAAATGGGAATACGGCGTGAACCGCTTAGTAAACGAGTAGAAGAAAATTATCGCAAGCGCGAAGGGAGAGAGCTTGAACGCAAGGAAGTTGATATACATGCATGTGACGATGAACGCCGCGGAAGTTCCGACGACGAATAGAACGTAGACCGCCCTGTCGCCCGTTCCCGATGCGAGCGGGCGGTTTTTCGTTCTCGGATTGGTGCTATCGAAGCTGGCGTCCGACAGCCTGTTGAACGCCATCGCCGCGCTCCGCGCGAAAAAGAGCGCAAGCATGAGGAGGAGGAGCTCTCTTGCTCCCGGCATACCCCCGGCGGCAATGAAGGCGGACATCACCGCAAACGGCATCGCGAAGAGCGTATGCTCCACCTTTATATCCTTCAATAAATGCAAAAGATTTTTCATATCCCCTTTCAGGCCGCAGGCTTTACGAACCTGCTTTTAAGTTTCTTTACACCCGCCTCGCGGAAAATTATCGTCAGCTTCATCTCGTCACCGGCACCTTCGCACTTTTTCACTATCCCTTTGCCGAAGATGTTGTGCACCACCTGTTTGCCCACTCCGAAAATATTGTCGGTAACGTTCACATAGGAAGGCTCGGATGAAGCGGAGGAATATCCCCTTGCCGGTTTTTCCCTTATCGGGATGCTCGTCGTGTATGCCGCCACCTGGCTGTCGATAATATCCGCCGGTATATCGTCGAGAAACGGCGAAGGCCTGTTCGTGCTGAGCTGTCCGTATATCCTCCTCACCGTTGCGTGCGTGAGATAAAGCTTTTTCATCGCCCTGGTTATCCCTACATAGCAAAGCCTCCTCTCCTCGTCCAGCTCTTCCATACTCTCCGTGGAGTTGAAGTGCGGGAGAAGGTTCTCCTCCATCCCCGCGATGAAGACATAGGGGAACTCCAGACCCTTCGATACATGAAGCGTCATAAGCGAAGTGTAATCGGCGGACTCTTCCACGTTATCCGCTTCGGCAAGAAGCGATATCCGCTCGAGGAAATCGACAAGCGTCTCCTCCTTGTGCGGCGCGCCCGCAAGCTCCTTGAGATTTTCGACGCGGGCGTTGTCCTGCGCCGTCCTCTTGGCGAGCAGTGCGGTGATAATTCCGCTCCTGTCGAGCGCCATCTCTATCACATCCGCCGCCGGGTCCGACGCCGCCCTCTTCCTTATTTCGAGGATGAGCGCTCCAAAATCGGCGAGCTTGGTTTTTGCCGCGCCCGAAATTCCGTTATCAGGGGCTGTCGAAGCCGCCGTAAGCGGTATCCCCTTTTCATTCGCGTAGCTTTTCAGTTTTTCAAGTGTTGCGGGGCCGATCCCGCGGGTCGGCATGGCGACCGCTCTCAGAAAGCTTACCTCTTCCATCTCATTCACCGCCACGCGGAAATAGGCAAGGATATCCTTGATCTCTTTTCTGTTGTAGAACTTTTGACCGCCGTAGATCCTGTAAGGGACGTACTGTCGGCTGAAGCACTCCTCTATCACGCGGGATTGGGCGTTCGTGCGGTAGAAAACGGCAAAATCGCCGTACACCGCTTCCCCTCTCCTCACCATACCGGCAATCTCCCCTGCTATATAGTTCGCTTCGTCGACTTCGCTTGATGCGGAATAGAGGGCTATCTTCTCCCCCTTGTCCTTGCTGGTAAAGAGGCTCTTCTCTTTTCTCCCTTCGATACCCTTTACGAGTTCCCCTCCCGCCTTAAGGATGTTGCCGGATGAGCGGTAGTTCTCTTCCAGCTTTACTACGATACAGCCGGGGAAATCCTTTTCGAACCCGAGGAGGTTCCCTATCCTTGCTCCGCGCCACCTGTATATGGACTGGTCGTCATCGCCGACCACAAAAACGTTCCTGTGTTCCCCTCCGAGGAGTTTGATTATTTTGTACTGCACGAGGTTCGTATCCTGGAACTCGTCTACCATTATGTACTGGAAGAGGGCTCTGTATTTCGCAAGCACTTCCGGCTGGGATTGGAAAAGCTTTATCACATGCCAGAGGAGGTCGTCGAAATCGACCGCGTTGTTCCTTTTCAGCTCGTTGCTGTACTGCCTGTACGCTTCCGCTATCGAAAGTGAATCAGGGCCAAGAAGTTCCTCGGCCATCTGGTCCGGCCCTTTCATTTCGTTCTTGAACCTGCTTATCATGGAAAGCACCCGTGAGGCGGGGAGTTCTGCGTCGGTCTTCCCCATCCCCTTGATGATCGACTTTACGAGCGATTTCTGATCTGACGCGTCGAAAACCGCAGGCATTGCGGAGTAGCCGAGGTGCCGGAAATCTTCCTTGATGATTCGCAGGCACGAAGCGTGGAAAGTGGATATCCACAGCCCTGCGGTATTTATTCCAAGCATCCCCGATATCCTGTCCCTCATCTCCTTTGCCGCCTTGTTCGTGAAGGTGACGCAGAGGATGGACCATGGAGCAACGCCGGAAGTTATAAGCCGTACGACACGCGCGGTGATGACCCTTGTTTTGCCGGAGCCCGCTCCCGCAATTATCAGGGCGGGGCCTTCGCCATGCTCCACCGCCTCCTGCTGTCTTTCGTTCAGGGAGATGACAGTTCCGCTCATCGTTTAGTTATCCATCCGCAACATCGCTATTTCGCGAGGAGCGCATCAAGCTCGGGCTTCAATTGGGCATATGTCTTTGACCCGGAAAATTTCTTTACTATTTTCCCTTTTGCTATCAGCACTGTCGTCGGCGTACTCCTTACGCCGTGCCTTTTAGCCTCCTTGAAATCGGCAGAAAGCTTGTCCTTAACGGCGGCTTTCATGACCTCGTCATCCTTTATCGCTTCAAAGCGGGGGCGCAAATAGCTGAATAGATCCTTCTGGTTGTCGAATGTTTCAAACCTCGCCTTCAAATACATCTCCTTACCTTCGTAATACGCCACCGAGCCGGCATACGAGATCGCCATAGGAGAGAGTTTGTGGCCGCCGATTATGTAATCCCTGAACACTATCTGGATCTGCGGATAATTGGCGATAACATCCTTTATTGCCTCATCGTATTTTTTACAGTGACCGCATTCATAATCTGAAAATATCTCCAACCTGTAACCGGTAGAAGGATCCCCCCAGCTTGTCAAGGTGTCCACTTTTACGGCGATTGAACCTTCCGCCATCTTGTGGGGCACGAAAAAGGCCAGGAACGAGACCAGAATTATGCCAAGACCGGCGGCGCGGAATTTCTCGCTGGCATTCAATACCCCCGGAGGCGGATTGACAGTTGCGAATAGGAGAACATTGTTCGCGAGAACCGCGGAAAACTGGAGCAGACAGAGTGGGCACACCGTATTTAGCACCGATACCATGACAAACAGGAAATAGAACTCCGCACCCATAAGGATGGCACCGAAAAGCATCGACCACCCCTGTTTTGAACGATAAAGGAATATCCAGACACCGTAAGAAAGGAGCCCCCATATTCCAAGTGGAATTCCAAACAGCCTCGAATACTCCGATTCGCCAACCTGGGCGCACCCGCCGGTATCGCCTCCGCAAATCGCCCTCACCGCTGGCGACACCTTTTCAAGCTCGGTTAGAATTGAAGCGATTATGCCTACCGTGCAGAAGATATAAAAAAGACGTGTTCCCCATGATTTATTTTCCAACTTCGCACTCCTTCTTTTTTAAAAAAGGAAACGGCGCCTGCGCCAGGCAACGTCTCCGAAACAGCCCTTGATAAAATGCCGCCAATGGTTACGCATAGCATTCTAACAAAATTTTTTATTTGGAGTTACACTCTACGCCTATTTACCGTTAAAATGTTAGACTGAATATTAAAAATAACGGATTATCCCTTTTGTGAGTGGTGGCATGCCTAGAATTTCAACGATACTGATGGTAGACGACAGCCCTGACAACCTCTACCTTCTTGACCTGATAATGCAGGGACAGAATTTCAAAACCCTTTCGGCCTCAAACGGCATTGAGGCTGTCGAATCTGTAAAGCAGAACAAGGTCGACCTTATCCTTATGGACGTCATGATGCCGGAGATGGACGGCTTTGAAGCGAGCAGGCATATCCGCAACAGGCAGGAATCTGCTCATATTCCGATCATTCTCATCACCGCGAAAAAAAGGGAGGCTGAAGACGTAATACGGGGACTGGGCGAAGGTGCAGTCGAATACCTCACAAAACCTTTCGACGACGAGGAACTCCTGGCAAGGGTAAAGGCCATGCTGAGGATCAAGCATCTGCATGACGACAACCGTGAACTGCTCGCGCAGGTCACCGCGCAGAAAGAGCAGATGAAGAACGAACTAAAGATGGCGGAAGCTGTTCAGAGGCAGTTCCTCCCTTCAAAGGAGTTCATTGCCCAGTTCAAGGAGTGCAATATAGAGGCGCACTATCTTGCCGCGACGTCCATCGGCGGGGATATCTATGACTTTCTCCGCTACGGCGAGAAGCGCGTGGCATTCATGCTCGCCGACGTAACCGGGCACGGCCCGGCGGCGGCCCTTATCATGGCGCTGGCAAAGGCGCTGATGAATACCGAAAGCGCTGATTTCCCCTCTCCATCCGAGCTTGCAAAAAGGCTCAACGCCAAACTGCTGACAATGATACCGGAGAGCCATTTCATCACTCTCTTTTTCGGCATCGCCGACTTTAATACAAGACAACTCACATATATCACCGCGGGACACCCCTCTCCCTATATCGTTTCTGATAGGCTGAAGGAACCGATAACGCTGAAAAACACCGGTACGATAATCGGCATTTTCGACGAGTCGGAAGCAAAGTTCGGCGAAGATACGATTCCGTTTGAAAAGGGGGACAAGCTGGTCTTTTTCAGCGACGGCGTCTTTGAAGTTCGAAACGCCGCAGGTGAAATGTATGGCCTTAATAGATTAAGCGAATATGTCCACAGCAAGAGAGCCGGTTCCGCAAAGGAGATATCGGACGGAATCATCTCCACCGTTCAAGGTTTCTGGGACGGAAAGAGCGACCTGGACGACATCGCGGTCGTCGCCATTGAACTCCTCTGAAAATGCCGCGGAAAATTCCTTTACAAAAGCCCGGCATGGTCTCCTTTGATATCCTCGGCACCAAGATCGGACATCAAACGCTAAAGGCCGAAAGAACCGGATGTACCGTCCTCATATTCGACAAACCTGCCGTATGCGGGGTATCCATCACAGGGGCCGCCCCCGGCACAAGAGAGACCGATTCGCTGGACCCAACCGCGCTGGTAAACGGCGTGGACGCAATACTCCTTACGGGCGGGAGCGCGTTCGGCCTCGCCTCGGCTGACGGCGTAATGCGCTATCTCCATGAAAAAGGGAGAGGATTCCGTGTGAGGGATGATAACGTGCCGATAGTACCCGGCGCCGTTATCTACGACCGGGGGATCGGGAAAAAATCCTTCCCGTCATCAAATGATGGTTACCGCGCGTGCGAAGGAGCCGGTTACGACACCCCCGCCTCCGGACAGATAGGTGGAGGCACAGGGGCGACCGTTGGAAAATGGTCAGACAGACATCTCCCCTCCTCCGGCGGGCTCTCGGCTATCGTCCGAAAATTCGGAAATCTAAATCTCGGTATCGTTATAGTGGTCAACTCCTACGGAAATGTGGTCGACCCTGCGAGCGGCATCTCCGTATCGGGGGCAAAGGATAAGAGCGGAAACATAATCCCTTTCTCTGCCAAAGGGGCGGCCCCCTCCCCGATGGGGAACACGATCATAGGGGCGATTGTCACCGACGCAAATCTGACAAAGAGCGAGGCGAAAAGGATCGCCATGGCGGCGCACGACGGAATTGCGCGCGCCGTATACCCTTCCCATACGATGTACGACGGCGACACCCTTTTTGTGGCAAGTACCGGGAGGAAAAAGAGGGATATCAATCTGCTCTGCGGTTTCGCGGCCGATATTACCGCTGAAGGGATTTTAAAAGCCGTAGCTGTTTAGGGGAGCGCTAACCACCCCTGCGCCCCTCCATAGGCGCTGACGCGCAAGGAGGGGAGATTTTACAAGGTGCTTAGGTTGCGGAGAGCATCTTCTCCTTTACTTTAGCCAGAACGTCGTTTGAGCAGTAATTGTTCAGCTCAAGGTAATCCGCCAGCCCGTTCACCTTCTGCACCCTTCTGGCTTTATCCAGGTCGTCTTCCGTTATTTTCTTTTTCAGCACCAGCCATTCCCCCAGTTTGAATCCGCGAAACCTGTTGTTGAACAGCTTCATGAAGTGATCCTTCGTCATTATGTCGAGCTCATCAAGGAGCGATACAACGGAGACTTCCATTGTGTCGTGCACATCCCTGAATTCCACCAGCTTTTCGGGGAGGATATAACCCTCATTAGCGAGTGTCTCCAGGAACTCAAGATGCTGGATGTCATGCTCCTTCATGTACTCCTCCACGTCGCCGTCCTTTATCATCCCCATGTTTATAAGGACTTCTCCAAGATAGGTCTTTCCTGTTTCATCGCGGGAAATTTTGAAATCTACGAATTTCTGGAGGATCTCTTCAGTTATCAGGCTCTCTTTCAGGAGGGCTTTGGCCAACGCCCGCTCATCCTCATCGAGAATATTGAAGTAACTATCCTCCAAGTCGTCCATATCGGGAATATCAGTCATGCAACCGATTTTACCAACTTTTTATACATGGCACGACCCTTTTAATGAAAATATCGATTTGACTCCATTAAAAAAAGAGACGGGAAACAGCCTGTTGAACATTGACTTTGTTTTGACGGTGACGATATAGTATTTAATTCAATTTTTAAGGAAATCTTTGTGAAACAAGGCAAATTGACCGGCGCTCAGATATTTGTGGAAAGCCTCCTCGCGGAAGGTGTCGAAATGATTTTCGGCTATCCTGGCGGCGCCGTTCTCCCATTGTACGACGTACTATACGATTCCAAACTGCGCCATTACCGCGTCCGCCATGAGCAGGGTGCCGTACATATGGCCGACGGATACTCCCGCGCGACGGGAAAGTGCGGGGTTTGCCTCGTCACCAGCGGCCCGGGCGCCACGAATACCGTAACAGGTATCGCAAACGCCTACATGGATTCCATCCCGATAATTGTTTTCACGGGACAGGTAAACGTATCCCTCATAGGGAACGACGCCTTCCAGGAAGCCGACATAATAGGTATTACAAGGCCGTGCACAAAGCACTCCTTCCTCGTGAGGGATACGAACGACCTTGCAATGACCATCAAAAAGGCGTTCTATATCGCAACCACTGGCAAGCCGGGACCGGTTGTTATCGACCTCCCGAAAGATATCCTTGGCGAAGCCGTGCCGTTTGAATACCCGAAAAGCGTCTCCATAAGGAGCTACAACCCGAACGTAGAGGGGCACCCGGCGCAGGTAAAAAAAGCGTTCACCGCCATGCGGGAAGCCAAAAAGCCGGTCTTTTACATCGGCGGAGGCCTTATCAGCGCGAACGGAAGCAAGGAGCTTTTCTCGATAGCCACCGCTACGCATATTCCGGTAACCACCACTCTGATGGCGATGGGCGCCTTTCCAAGCGACAACTCCCTTTCGCTCGGCATGCTTGGAATGCACGGCACGTATACCGCGAACATGGTTATGCACCAGTCGGATCTTATCATCTCCCTTGGCTCCCGTTTCGACGACAGGGTTACGGGGAAACTGGATGAGTTCGCGCCAAACGCGAAGATAATCCATGTTGATATAGACCCCGGCTCGATAGGTAAAAACGTCGCCGTAGACATACCTGTCGTTGGCGACCTTGGCGACGTTCTTAAAAAACTGAACGCCCACGTCAAGAAGGAGAAGACCGATTGGATCGGCAAACATGCCGAGTGGCTGAAGGCAATTGAAGGGTGGAAAAACGCGCATCCGCTCAAATATGAAAAATCGGATACGAAGATCAAGCCGCAGTACGTCATTGAGCGGATCGACGAGCTGACAAGGAAGCAGGACCCGATCTACACAACCGAGGTCGGACAATCACAGATGTGGGCGGCCCAGTTCATCAACTTCCAGAATCCCCGCACCTTCATTACTTCCGGCGGGCTTGGGACGATGGGCTTCGGATTTCCGGCGGCGCTCGGCGCGCAGGCGGCATTCCCGGACAGGCTCGTAATAGACATCGCGGGGGACGGAAGCATCCAGATGAACATTCAGGAGCTCGGCACCGCTATCGAGAACGGACTTAATACGAAAGTCGCAATACTTAACAACAATTCGCTCGGCATGGTTCGCCAGTGGCAGAAGTTTTTCTTCAACGAGCGATATTCGTCCTCGATAATGCCGAGCTATCCCGACTTCGTTAAGCTGGCGGAGAGCTACGGCGCGGTCGGCCTCAGGGCGGAAAAACCGTCCGACGTCGACCCGGTCATAAAAGAGGCGCTTGCGGTAAAGAAACCGGTATTGATGGATTTCATTGTAGATCCGGAGGAAAACGTTTTCCCGATGGTACCGGCAGGAAAAACAATCAAAGATATCATGTTGGCCTGAGGATTATGAGACATACGATTTCAGTTCTGGTTGAGAATACATCCGGCGTCCTCGCGCGCATAGCGGGCCTTTTCTCCGGCAGGGGTTTCAACATCGAATCCCTCACTGTCGGCGAGACAGAGGATAGCGGCGTCTCCAGGATGACCATCGTCACCCGTGGCGACGAAAAGATAATCGAGCAGATAAACAAACAGCTCAACAAGCTGATCGACGTTATCAAGGTGCGCGACGTGACCGCCGAGGACTACGTAGACAGGGAGCTTATGCTCGTGAAGGTCAACGCCGAGGAGAAAAACCGCGCGGAGATACTCCGGATGACCGATATATTCCGGGGACGCATTGTTGACGTTTCGCCGAAAACATACACGCTGGAAGTCACCGGCTCTGAAAGCAAGATAGAGGCGTTTCTGGAAATGATAAAGCCGCTCGGTCTCGTAGAAGTGGCGAGGACCGGAAAGATCGCGCTCTCGAGAGGCGGAAAAATAATGAGCACTAAAGTTTCAGCAAAGGCTGAGAAAAACAAGGAAACTGGAAAAGGGAAAGGCCCGGGAGGAGTATAAGCATGAGTGAAGATAGTAAAGCGGTGATCTATTACGAGAAGGACGCAAACCTGAAACACCTAAAGGGCAAAACTGTCGCGATAATCGGTTTTGGCTCACAGGGACACGCCCACGCGATGAACCTAAAGGATAGCGGCATTGATGTAGTTGTAGGTCTTAGACCTGAAAGCAAGTTCAACGAGGCGGCTAAAAAGGCCGGCCTGAAATCAATGCCTGTATCGGAGGCGGCCAAGGCGGCCCAGGTCATCATGATTCTCGTACCGGATCAGACGCAGGCAAAAGTCTATAGGGAGGAGATTGCTCCCAACCTGAAAAAGGGTGATTCGCTCGCTTTTGCCCACGGGTTCAACATCCACTTCGGGCAGATAATCGCCCCTGAAAACACAAACGTATTCATGATCGCCCCCAAAGGGCCAGGCCACCTTGTGCGGAGGCAATATACTGAAGGTGGGGGTGTCCCATGCCTCATCGCGGTTCACCAGGACGCGTCCGGCGACACGAAGGATATCGCGCTCGCGTATGCCCTCGGTATCGGTGGTGCGCGCGCCGGCGTGCTCGAAACAACCTTCAAGGAAGAGACTGAAACCGACCTCTTCGGAGAACAGGCCGTTCTTTGCGGCGGTGTTTCCGAGCTTATCAGAGCGGGATTCGACACACTTACAGAAGCCGGATACCAGCCTGAAGTAGCCTACTTCGAGTGCCTTCATGAAATGAAGCTTATCGTCGACCTTATCTTCGAGGGGGGAATAGCCAACATGCGTTACTCCATCTCCGATACCGCGAAATACGGCGACGTTACCCGCGGACCGAGGGTAATTACCGACGAAACCAGAAAAGAGATGAAGAAGATCCTCGGCGAAATCCAAAAAGGGGAGTTCGCAAGGGAGTTCATCCTCGAAAATCAGGCGAACAAGCCGGTATTCAACGCACTCCTCAAAAAGGACGCCAACCACAAAATAGAGATCGTAGGCGAGAAACTGCGCGGAATGATGCCATGGATCGGCAAAAAGATCCAGGACTGATCAAACAATGAAAATTGCAAGCGACGCATGGATGTTTGTTATCCCGCTCCTTCTTGGGGGCGGGATCGTTTACGCAACCGGATACAGGGGTGCGAGCCTCGTATTTATCGCCCTCGCGTTATTCGTTATGTTCTTCTTCCGCGATCCGGAGAGAGAAATCCCGCAGGACGCAAACGGCATCGTCTCCCCAGCCGACGGAACCATCGTAAGGATAGATCACGACTGGCTGGACGATTCAACCGGGGAGAAGAAAACCAGAGTTTCGATATTTCTCTCCATTTTCAATGTCCACATAAACCGCTACCCTATAGCGGGCAAGGTGATAAAGAAAGAGTTCATTAATGGCAAGTTCCTCGCCGCTTTCAACCATATGGCCTCGGAAGAGAATTCCCGCACCGTGGTAGTCATCGACACCCCCTATGGGAAAGTGACAATCAAACAGATTGTCGGCCTGATTGCGAGGCGGATAGTATGCAGTACCAACGTTGGGGATACCGTCGCAAAAGGGGAAAGGTTCGGCCTTATGAGGTTCGGCTCCCGTATGGATGTAATCTTCCCTTCAACCGCCGAAGTAAAGGTAAAGCTGAAGGACAAGGTTCAGGGCGGGATATCCACCATCGCAATTCTTGCGAAATAACCACCTTTTTGGTGTAAAATCTAGCTGATATGGATGAATTACAGGAAACCGATTCACCCAAACTCGGCAACAGGCTGAAAAAGGGTGTCTATCTCCTCCCGTCGCTAATCACCACGATGGGCTTTTTCAGCGGCTTCTACGCCCTGATCGCGGTGTTCAACGAAAACTACTACTACGCCGCATGGGCCATCATCTTTGCCGGCCTCTGCGATTTCCTCGACGGCAAGGTAGCCCGGATGACAAATACGACCTCAGAATTTGGAATGCAGTACGATTCGATGTCCGACCTTATGGCCTTCGGTATCGCTCCGGCATTCCTCGCCTACTCGTGGGTTCTGCAACCCTATGGCCGAGTAGGCTGGATGGCGGCATTCCTATACGCGATATGCGGCGCGCTCCGCCTCGCCCGTTTCAATACCCACGCTTCCACCGGGACGCTTGACGACAAGTTCCTCGGCCTCCCTATACCGGCGGCGGCGGGATTCATCGCAACGCTTGTCATACTCACAAAGGATTTCCTTGTGATCGAAAAAGTGCATCCAATGATAATCGTTGCCACCGTTTACATGCTCGCGTTCCTCATGGTCAGCAACATCCGCTACATCTCATTTAAGAAGCTTGGATTCAGCAAAAGGAGGCCGTTCCGGTTCCTGGTCTCGACGATTCTATTCATATATGTTATCGCCACAATACCGGAGCTGATGCTCTTCGTCATGGCGGTTATCTATGTCTCTTCCGGCCCGGTCGACTGGATCTATCGCAGGTGGTTCAAGAAAAACTACGAGGAAGAAGAGCCGATCTCTCATATATGATCTCGTCGTCCCCACCTGGGACGTGCCGCACTACCCTCTCCCCTAGCTCAACACTCAATCGGTAAAACCCGTCAGGTTCTCTTGCCAGGTGTAAGACCGTTGTCTCTGGGAAATATCTCTTCATCTTGCCGGTGAGAGGAGCAGTACGCTTCAAATCCTCTCGGTTCAGATATCAATCTTTTCAGCTTGATGGAATTGTGGGACTTCATCGAATCAGTTTATGGTCGGGATGAGAGGATTTGTCACTCTCGCGGCAACATCGTGTTGCCGCTCCAGCGACCCCGACTCCCTGCCTAAATTGACTTCCTGTCAATTTGCCCTCCTTGTTCGGTCGGCCCGGCAGTACGCTTCAAATCCTCTCGGTTCAGATATCAATCTTTTCAGCTTGATGGAATTGTGGGACTTCATCGAATCAGTTTATGGTCGGGATGAGAGGATTTGAACCTCCGACCCCTCGCTCCCGAAGCGAGTACTCTACCAGACTGAGCCACATCCCGACTAGGTAGCCAATTCTAGCATAAAGCGGGATACTCATGGTATTCCGCTTTTTCCAATTAGAGCTTCGAGAAAATATGCTGGTTGTCAAAACAGAAAATTTTTCAATATACGAGACTCAAATAAGGATTCAAATATTGAAAAACATTTCTCTTGCCTAAACCGACAGGCTTTAATACGCTTGGACAATACCCTTGGAGAGACAGATGAACAGTAAACATATTTTAATCGGTGCAATAATCGCGGCTGTATCAATGGCATCACTCTATACTTCCGTAAGCCACGCCCCGAAACATGAGCGCCATACCGGAAAGGCAATTCCTGGAGAGATCGAAATAAGGGAGATCCTCGCACGTGAGGGTGGAGGGATACATGGGTACAACAGGGTCAGCGGCATGCTCACCGATATATTGAGAGAACAAAAACGCCTTTTTAAAAACGCGCATGGCGATGTACCTAATGAGATTGCGGACAGGGTTGAAGTAATGGTAAACGATGCCGGCCTCTACGCCAGCCAGAAAAATTACGATAAATGCTATCGCTCGCTAGAAGAGGCGCTCGACACTCTTGCAATAGCAATAACGGAATTGAACGGAGAAAAGTAATTCCGCCTGATGACCTCCGCCAATAATATTGAAAATCTCTGCATCTACGGTGTCGGCGGAGTCGGGGGTTATTTTGGAGGAAAGATACTCAGCAGCGCCCTCAAAAATCAAAACGGTTTTCCAAAGACATACTTTATCGCGCGCGGAGAACATCTAAACGCTATCCGGCGCAGCGGACTCTCCCTCGTTACCCCGTCCGCCACATTTACCGGAAAACCAACAGTTGCCACCGACGACGTAGAGAGTATCCCATGCCCCGACTTGATCCTCCTCTGCGTAAAAAGTTATGGACTTGATGAAGCTATGAATGCCTTAAAGAAAAAGGTGAAGGAAAACACGGTGATAATTCCACTTTTGAACGGCGTAGACATCTACGAGAGGATCAGGACACATATCAACGTCGGCATTCTCTTCCCTGCCTGCGTATTCGTCGGAACGCATATTGATTCCCCCGGGATCATCAGACAGAACGGAGGTAACGGCAGGATCCTTTTCGGCAGGGATCCTCAACACCCGGAATTCATCCCGGAAAGCTCAATAGATTTCTTCAAGAAAGCCGAAATTGATTTCAGCTGGATGGACGACCCATATCCCGCCATATGGGGGAAATTCATTTTCATCGCGGCGTTCGGCCTTGTTACTGCACGATCTGGCTGCACCCTCGGGGAACTTATGAAGGATGATGCTCAGGTGAGAAGTGTACTTGAAGTGATGGGTGAAATTAAAGTGATCGCGCAGGCGAAGGGTATTCTCCTGCCTGAAAATATTATTGGTGAATCACTGGCAAAAGCAAACAACTTCCCGCCGGAAACAAAAACTTCCTATCAAAGGGATATCGAATCAGGAGGGGGGAAAAATGAAGGGGACCTTTTCGGCGGTACCATAATCAGGCTAGGGGAAGAGCTTTCGGTTCCCACACCGGTGACGAAAACCATCTACTCGGATATCCATCGACGCTTCCCCTAGCTTCTTCTAAGTTTAAATTTTCTGAATGGTTCTTTCTGCTTCCATCCCTTCCTTGCGCGGAAGCGCTTAAGGAGGGGCCGGGGGTGGTTTGCATTTATCATTCGCAATTGTCGAATCATGACACGACAGGATGTATTATGTAGTTATGTGCGGAAGGTTCACCCAAACGGCAACCACGGAACAGCTTATCGAAGAGTTCATGCTCGACGAATCGTTCGAAGCGGAAGCGCGATACAACATAGCCCCGACGCAGACTGTCGCCGCCGTTCGTGAGAGCGAAGGGAAAAGAAAGCTCGCCCTCCTCAAGTGGGGACTTGTCCCGTCATGGTCGAAAGATCCCACCATTGGCGTAAGGATGATAAACGCGCGCTCAGAAACGGTCGCCGAAAAACCGTCATTCAGGTCGGCATTCAAGAAGAGGCGGTGCATCGTCCCGTCCACCGGTTTCTACGAATGGCAGAAGGTGGATGCGAAAAAGGAACCCTACTTCATCGGGATGCGGGGAAGAAATGTGTTCGGCATCGCCGGGCTATGGGAATCGTGGGAGGGGCCGGACGGCTATCTCGAAACCTGCACACTTCTGACAACATCGGCCAACGAACTTGTAAAGAGTATTCACGAACGAATGCCGGTAATACTTTCGCACGATGATTACGGGAGATGGCTTGATATGAAAACAACGGCTGACGAACTCCACGCTCTCTTTCGTCCTTTCTCAACGGAGATGATGGAGATGTACAGGGTCGATAAACATGTAAACTCCCCAAAGAACGACGACCCCTCCTGCATTGCGCCGGTTTGATTTACCTATAGCGGAATATCAGTCATCGCAATACAGTTGTCATTCCCGCGAAGGCGGGAATCCAGACCTTTTTTTTCACGAACACTGGATCCCCGTCTGCTCGGGGATGACAAAATAAATATACCGACAATCTACGCAACGTGAAACTCTACTGCGCTTTTGAGGAGAGATTGCTTCGCTGCGCTCGCAATGACGTGACACAGAAATAAGTTGCTCCTTCGGAGCAAACACAGACTGAAGTCTATGCTACCAAAGAAAGACGGCTTCGCTGCGCTCGCAATGACGTGGCACAGAAATAAGTTGCTCCTTCGGAGCAAACACAGACTAAAGTCTATGCTACCAAGAGCAAACACAGACTAAAGTCTATGCTACCAAAGAAAGACGGCTTCGCTACGCTCGCAATGAATTGAATACAAACCTACAGCGCGCGTAGCGATTCGACGTTGAGCGTCACCGCGCCGAATTCCACCTCCACCTTCCCGCGGACGAAGTACGGCTTGTGGCTCTCAAGTATCCCTATGTACTTGTCGTAGACCTTCGGAAAGAAGACTGTCTCGAGTATCCCGGTCTCATCCTCGAAGGTTATGAACTTCATCGCCTCCCCCTTTTTCGTCTGCACCGTCTTCCCGGTTATCAGCCACCCTGCCAGCCCCACCCTCTTGCCGATATGCTTCTCGATATCCTTGACCTTTACCGGCTTCGCCTCCGCTACCGTTTTCTCGTAAAGAACTATCGGATGGCACCCGCACAAAAAACCTAGCGATGAATACTCTCTTCGCACTTTTTCGATCTCCGTCTCCGGCGGAAGTTTCAGTTCCCTTACCGATGCGTCGCCGTCGAAAATGCCCGACGCTCCCCCCTCTTCCCTCCTCTTGCGCCATAAGGCAAGTTGCCACAAAAGTTCCGCCTGGCTCCTCCCCTTCTCCAGAGATTCAAACGCGCGTGAGTATATGAGGGAGCGCGCCTCGTCCTCCGCCGGAATAACGAGCGAAAGAAAATCGCTAAAACTCCGATACCCATCTGCCGGGCGCGCGAAAACAGTTCTCTCCATCGTTGCGGTGCTCAGATTCGACACCGATTGCAAACCGACGCGCATCCGCTTCGCATTCCCCTTCCATTTGATATCGCTTTCATTTATGTCCGGCGGGAGCACTACACACCCCATACGCTTCGCTTCGGATACATAGGCGAACTCGCTGTAAAATCCGCCGCGGTTGCTTATCACCGCCGCCATGAACTCCGCGGGGAAATGGCTCTTCAAGTATGCCGACTGGAACGACACCCTCGCGTAGCTCGCGCTGTGCGGTTTGCAGAACGAGTAGCCGTCGAAACTGAGTATCATCCGCCATATCTCATCTATCTGCTTCTGCGTCACCCCGTTCTTCGCGGCGCCGGAGGCGAATTTCTCCTTCAACTGCTCAAGCTTCCCCCCCTTGTCCTTCTTCGACATTATCTTCCTCAGGAGGTCCGCCGCCGAATGCGAGAAACCGGCAAGCGAAACCGCCACCTTCGATACGTCCTCCTGATAGACCATGATGCCGTACGTTTCATCGAGCACATTCTCAAGGAGCGGATGAATAGGCTCCCACTCTCCCCCATGCAGACGTCGTAGATACTCGCGCAGAAATTCGTTCGCCGCCGGGCGGATGATGGAGCTGTGTATGACCATATGTTCGAAATCCCCCGTTCCAGCCTTCTTCTGCAACAGCCGCGTGGCGGGACTTTCTATGTAAAAACAGCCCATCGTATCCCCCTTCGAAACCGACTTCTGCGTTTCGGGATCATCCTCCGGCTCCCACCGCGATTCGTCGAAGTGACGGCCGTTCCTCCTTATCTCCGCTATGGCGTCTCGTATCACTCCAAGGCTCCGGTTGCCGAGGAGATCTATCTTCACCAGCCCCCCCTCCTCCGCACCTTCTTTCTCCCACTGGATGACAGGTACACCTTTCCTTGCCATCTCCAGCGGGACGTAGCCGTCGATACGCTTCGGCGTTATCACCACGCCGCCGGGATGCACCGAGAGGTTGCGGGGTGTGCCGACAAGCATCGACGCCAGTTTCAGAATTTCCGGCCAGGGGTATCCGAAATCGATCCCCCGCATCTGCGGCATGCTTTTGAACACCGTCTCCATTCCGGTGCTCCTGTCGTGATAAGTCCACGGCACCTTTTTTGAGACGTTTGATATCTCCCGCTCGCCGAGGCCGAACACCTTCGCCGTCTCCCTCACCGCCATGCGCGGCTGGAAAAAAACATGATTGCATACCATCGCCGAATGCCCAACGTGCTCTTCGAGTACCGACGCGATTACATCGTCCCGCTCGTCCCAGGCGAAATCGACATCGATGTCCGGCGGATCGACGCGACCCGGATTGAGAAAACGCTCGAAGTAGAGGTTGTGCTTCAGCGGGCAGACATTCGTGATGCCGAGCGCGTACGCCACGAGCGACGCCGCGCCGGAACCGCGGCCGCATATGCGCGGGCTTCGCCTCACGATGTCGCGCACCACGAGGAAGTAGGCGGAAAAACCTTTCTCTCCTATCACCTTCAGTTCATACTCGAGCCGTGCTCTTGCCGCATCGCTTATGATGCCGTACCTCCACATAGCCCCCCTGTAAGCCTCCCGGCGCAGAGCCTCATCGGGTGAAATCCCGTTCCCCCCCCACGAAGGGAAGATTATCGGATTCTTCGGTCCGTCGAATTCGCAAAGATCCGCAAGATCTTCCCCCCCCGTCAACGCCTCCGGCATGATGCCAAAACGCCTTTCGTACTCTTCCGGCGGAGCGATCCACGCGCTTTCCGGCGCAAGCTCTTCGGGAGAGAGACGCGATAAAGAGGTGTTGAGCGCGATGGCGCGCAAGAGCTTGTGAAAACCGTAACCGCCGGGGCGGAGAAAGAACGAATCGGCCACGGCAACGCAAGGGAGACCGAGCCTTCGCGCGACGCTCCGCGCTTTTGCCGAGAGCTCGTTTACGCTTCGCGGCACGGCTGCGCCGACATCAAGACCGGCTGAATGCCACCGCTCGAGAATCGTTTCATCGGTCGTCACGATAAAAAGTCCGCCGCCGTTTTCTATCGCGCCGCTTTCGAGGGAGAAAGCGGTATCCTGTTTGCGTGAGGTGATGAGGCGGCAGAGGTTTGAATATCCCTCGGCATTTTTCACGAACATGAATGCCGAAGCGTTCGACGAAATATCCGTAATCTCCGCGCCGACTATCGCTCTTATCCCCTCCTCTTTGCACGCCTTGAGGAAAGGCCAGAGGCCGTAGAGGTTATCCCTGTCGGTAAGCGCCACCCGCTCGTAGCCGAGTCGCGCGGCGTACTTTACCAGTTCCTTCACCGGGGCTGTCCCCTGCATGAGAGAGTAGTGCGAACGGACACCGAGCAGAGAACGGAACGGACGGATGCGCGCGTTATCCCTCTTCACGGCGCATCACCCCCGAACGTCCTCCCAGTCATTACCGCACCCTTGCCGAAGCGGACGCGTATCGAATCAAACGCCTTGTCGAGCGGACGGGGGGCGCTGATGCCATTCCCGGATACGGTAAAGAAGTCGAGCTGAAGTTCCATCGGGGATAGTTTTTCGCAGGCGATGCGTATATGGCGTATTCTCACCCTCCTTGTCCACGCACTGTTTAATGCTTTCAGCGCGATATCGAATATATCCGAGTTCGACGAAACGGGAGCGGACGCAGAGGACTTCTTATGAACGCGGTTTCCGTCGCAGTAGTCGACAAGAATGTTTACCTCTCTCAAGGCGAGGCGCCGTCCGCGCAGTTCCATGCCGACGCGCTCCACGCATCCGTAGAGCGCGGAATCCAGAAGCGAAGCATCGTTCGTATCCGGCTTGAATGTGTGACCCGATTCAATCTTCCCCTTGCCGTCGTTCTGGCAGAGGAGCTGGGAATAATCTATTCCGCGCACCTTTTCAAAGATGGTGCGCGCACGCTTTCCGAAGAGGACGTCGAGCTGTACCGGCGAGAAGGGGCGAACAGCGCCGGCTGTGACGATGTTGAGTTCCCGGAAGCGCTCTATCTCCTCACCGAAAAGGCCGGGAAGGAGGTTCAGGCGTATAGGCTCGATGAACTTCTCCTCGTCGCCGCCGTTTACGATGTACTCTCCGAGCGGTTTGACGAGACGTGTGGCGACCTTGGCGACAAGCTTGTTGGATGCGACAGACCATATAGGGTTCAGGCGTATGTCGCCGATTATCGATCTGCGGACGCGCTCGGCCACATCCTGCGGAAAACCGAAGAGGCGGCGCGTCCCGGTCACATCCATGAAGAGGTGTCCGTCGCCGTTCCCATGCTCCACCAGGCGGGAGAAGGGGTAGGCATGCTTTACGAACGCCTTCATTGCGCGCTCGTAGAGGTCGAACTTCGGCGGAATGATAACGGCGGTGCGCGCAAGACGTTTCGCTCGTGAGAGGGACATCCCCTTGCGAACTCCTTCGCGGAACGCCTCGTCGCTCATGTCGAAAACGGTGGAGCGCGGTCCGCCGTCCGGGGCGATGATGAGCGGCCTCGTCCTGAACCGCCTGTCCGCCACACGCTCCACGCCGACTGCGAAATCGGCGATGTTTAGATGTATTACCTGCTTTTCCATCGTTGCTCCTTTGCGCCGGCAACAGCCGACTTATGCCGCCTTCCATGACCCGAAAGCGCCCTCTCCCTTTTAAGGCAAAAGCGGACACCCCATCTCTATACCGAAAATAACACGAAATTTAACAGCAGGCAAATAAATACCGAAAAATCGGCAAGAAGGGGTGTAAATAGCGGCTGAAAGCGGAAATCACGGAGTTAAATCGACCTAATCAATGCCTCTATCGGGTATCATGTTCATGTATGCGAAGATTGAACAGTTCGCTTCTTGCTAGGGGAGTAGCTAAATGGTTTTGGATATCGTGAATGTCCGTATAGGCAAATTATGGCTGGATGACGATAACATCATCCGCTATGTCGTAAATCCCGGCATGGATGAAAGCCTTGATGACGTCATTGAAGTCGTAAAGGCTTTTGATGAAATAAGAAAAGACAAAATATACCCTTTCCTTGGAGATATCAGGGGGGCAAAGTCTATCAGCAGGGAAGCAAGGCAGTATGTGGCGAAATCGATCGTTTCTTCCGCGTCTGCAATTATTGTCGGATCACCTGTCAGCCAAATGCTCGGCAATTTTGTCCTCCGGTTCCACAGATCGGAGATCCCGCAACGACTCTTCACTTCTGAGGACGAAGCGACCAGGTGGCTTAAAGGTTTCTTATAGTAGATGTAGAAAAGCCGGGAGTTTATTTCTCCCGGCTTTAAAACATGCGTTACTCTTCACCGTTGGGGGTTTGCCGGCATTGCCGGCGCTTGCGTTCTTTCTAGCCAATCAACGTGTAATAGAAAATCGGCAGCGCAAAGAGAGCTGTCAAGGCGCTTAAGCCTACTCCCTCAACAAATCCATCCTTGGTCGTGCAGTAGTCGCCTAAACATACCTGATCTTTTTTATTAATGTCTCTCTTTTCCATGGTGCACCTCCTGTACTGATGTACATAGTTGTTAACGCTATCCCGCTTGGACAGCTGTTATTTGTAATCTTGGTGATATATAGGTGCATATCCTATGCCATTTATAATTGGCTGATATTTGTGGTAGTTGGAAAATCGCGCTTGAAAAACCGGGATGCAATCGTAGCAATTCACTGAACTGACGCGGTTTTTTTGATCTCCGGTGATTTGCACCGCAGTACGCATATTGAATTATTACTCGCGCACATTGCAGAAAGTATGGCTGAAATAAAAAAAGCCGACCCCCCTTTTAGGGCGGGTCGGCCACGCAGTTTTTTTTCTGCGCTTTGGGGGTTGCTCAAATGAACCTGTTATACGTACCGGATTTTGTTAGCATGCCAGTTGCTGAGCATATAGGCTCTGTTCATAAAGACCCTTAACTTCTTTCAAAACTTCTGAAACGTCTGTCGGCAAACCTTCCGGAAGGATAGGGACTACCTTTTCCTTCTCCCTGAAGTCCTCTTGCAGGCATTTCAGTTCGTTGCACAGAATGATGGTTTCTATCATCGACTCCAGGTCCTTCCTGTAAGTATCCGGAAGATCCTTTTTCACGATGTTTTTCACGTTGTCGATATAAACCATTTCAAGCTCTGATTCCGTTTCGGCCTTCACGGACGCTGAGTGTTTCCCATCATCCTTGAACATTGCCATTACTCCAAGCATCACCGGCCTCTGTCCCTTCTTAACCTCTACCGTGTTTACTTTCTTCCCTTTTGAGAAGATCGAGACCTTTCCATTAACCAGGCGGTACATGAAATACGCTGGAACCTCATTCTTGCCGATGATCCATTCCCCTGCTTCAAATTTTGTCAAATCCATTATCATCCCTTTCTAGTTCGTTGTTCGAATAACCGGAGTATTACCAAACAGGTTTACATACCTGTCACCCATGTCCTGTCTTGGAATAACAACTTTCGATTTCCTCCAGAGCTTTGTGCTGGTCTGGAAAAGCGCCCATGCGTTATCCTCTTTGTTTATCTTTGCTGTCCTTATATCGGCTCCCTTATTTTTTGACCATGCATCGGTACCCCTTACGAAAAGGGAATATGCCTTGACGTCCTCAACTGCAAACGCAGGTGCTGTAAAAAGACCAACTAAAAGTGCTGCCATTATCACTGTCCTGTTTTTCATATCCAAACTCCTTTTTAAAATATCTGTTTTTACCTGTTTAAATCACTAAATCTATTTCAATAACCTCTATCCCTTACGACTTCCTGTCTTGATCACCTCCATTCGTTTAATTATCTTTTTTGTAACTTTGTCAATTTAGCTGGAATATAAAAGCAATCCCTGTGCCATTGCATCGTCATAAGATATCTATCTGTTTTTATAAGCATTTCATGCATTTAATGAGATTTAAGGTATCTTTGCGATAGCAAGCATGTGTATGTTTTTTTATCTATATGCTATTACATGTCTCTTTTTTTACACTTTTACTGCTTCGTGAAAATGAAATGTCTTAAATATGATATATTTTCCTGCCAGAATCTCTCCTCCAAGAGGGTGTTACCGGGTGACCAAAGGGGTAAAGCTCTTTCCACCGTTCAGATAATGAATGGAGTTTTACCAGATACGGGAAATATCGAAAGACGGAATGATCATCCCCTATGTTGATATTTACCCACCGATTGCATGAGGGTAAACGATAATTGTTTTTATCCGATGTATTTTTTGATACGGGATGAAAAATCTTCCGCGATTATCGGCTTGATGATGAAATCATCCGCTCCGCTTTGCATGGCAATTGCTCTTGTTTCAACATCCTTCTGCGCGGTTACAACAATGATTGGGATCTGTTTCAGTGTACTGTTTTTCCTCAGGATTGAGATCAGCTTCATCCCGTCCATCCCCGGCATTCTCAGATCGGTTATTATCAGGTCGGGAGTAGCATTTTCCAGGATTTCAATCGCTTCATTGCCGTCCCTGGCTTCCATTACTTCGACGCCGCTACACATTAGTGATACCCCATGCACGAATCTCATATCGTAGTCGTCGTCTATCAGAAGCACCTTTGGTATTCTTTGTGGCAATTCAATATGGAAGGTGCTCCCTTTTCCTTCTACCGATTCCGCGATCAAATTCCCGCCATGTGCCTTGACTATTTCCATGCAAAGCGGAAGCCCGACACCGGCACCTGCTTCTCCAGCAGTTCCGAATGTATTTTTCCTGCTCCCGTATTCAAACAGCTTTTCAAGCTTTTCCCTTTCAATCCCCCGTCCGGTATCCGCCACTGAAATAGTCGAAGGCCTATCTTCAGGAGAGTAAAGCGATATAACATCGTTTTTAGAGCAGAATTTAATAGCGTTAGACACAATATTCGAGATGACCTGGCACATAAGCATTCTATCCCCGTAGATACGGGTATTCTTGGGGATATCATTCAATAGCGTTATCCCTTTTGCTTCTGCCAATTGCCTGAACTCTTCCACGATGCCGTAGCCGATAAAATATGCATCATGGAATTTGCATACTGGTTTCATGGTTTCATTGAATTTCATACCGTCTCTGGCTCCAACCGAATTATTGGATTTACCATTAATTCTGAAAAGCCTATGCAAACTCAATCTATGGAAATAATCACCTACATTCATATTTACATTCATAAAGGAAAGCGCCCTATTTGCCATAGATAATTTTTTATAGGAAATGATAATCACCCCAACTCCAAATGAATCGATGAACTCAATATTTTCGAGGTCTATGATAATCTCCCCTTTATTTGAAGCATTTAAAATGTCGTCAAATGCCTTTTTTACCAAAAATCCATCCATGAATGTAAGCGTTCTTAAAGTGTCAAATTTGACCAGCGTTTGATTATCTTTGACAACCATTGTCACCATAGAAAACTTTATCCTTTATACAAAATAATTGTCATTACATCGCAATTCACAAACAGCATATCGGCCTCTGGTTCACACGGATATTTGACTGACGAAACTCGAATGTTAAAAGACAAACTCCCCGATCGACGAATGTTACCCTTTTTTAAAAACCCCTATTAAATAATCCTCAATATCTCTACTTAATTTTGTAAATGAACTTTTTTTAAAGGTGGAACGCCCCTTTTCTGAAGGTCTTTTATAGCCATTTCCGGTATTTATAACCTGCGTAAGGAAAAGGCAGTATTTTTTCCGGATATCGTGCCTGTCCAATTCGGTTTTTTTATATATGTTTTTCAAATGGTAACGGCATGTATTTGGCGAAATTCCGAGCATATCGCTTATTTCCTTGTTAGGAAAAAACATGGTCAAGCCTATGATCCCCTTTTCTTTCTCTGAAAATTCGACATTACCGAGACTTTCAAGAAAGGATCGATAAATTTCTTCGAATTTCACCACGCACCCCCAATAGAGATAGAACCTATCTCATTTGGCCCAAAAGACCCCCTGTTGCTAAAATCAAATGGTTTTCGCTTATAAATGTAGCAGATATCATATATATGGCAACTACCAAAAGCGGTAGTAGAATCAGGGCAATACATGACAATAATTCGAAATTCATATAACTATTTTTGCATCATAATGGGTCATGCAAATTTCAGTGTGTACTATGCCGTTTCATATATTCCTTTACCTACTCTTTGAAATATTTATTATGTTTTCTCATCCAGCTTTCCCCGCATTGAGACCTTTTCCCAGGGTAAATATCAGTCTCATTTTCGGGGTTTAAGATATGAGGACTTGCGCGAATGGAACGGAGGTTAAATATCTAGAATGGGAACTGCCGTTTGTAGATGGAGAAGGATGAATTGCGCGCGTCTTCGAGCGCCTTTTTGATTTTTTCCAGGTCCACCCCTTCCGGTTTTTTATCCAGGAGCGAGGAGTAGAATCTTTCGTAATACTCGTCGGGATAAACCATCACTTCTATTTCATATATGTTCCCTGAATAGATTTTTGGAAAGTTGAATTTTTTCTCGAATGTTTCACCAGGATCAAGGCGGGTGTCAAACCTCTCTGTCTTCATGTCAAGGTCGACCTTCCACTGTATCGGGTATTCGATAAGGGTTGATTCCATTTCGACCCCATTCAGATTTATCACCCTCCCTGTTACCGCGATCTTCGGCGTAACATATGTTGGAAACTTGTGGCCAGTTCCGGAATTTGTGATTGAAATTATCGCGAAATCGACCTCCTTGAGGATCTTGATCTTTACTCCGTTCTTGACCATCCTTTGCGAATGAATCCCCTGGAACGTATGTGTACGGTCGGCCATATGACACGATGCGCACGATTTCCCCTCTTTCGCCGCCGGTGAAGCCTTCCATTGCTCATAGGTGTCCTGCACCAATTTTCCGTTTACCCTTCTATCTTCCGGTTCGAACTGATGACAAGGTTTGCAGAACTCCGACCTGTTGAAATCGTCAACCGCCACGAAGCCGTTATGCGCCGCTTCCGGCGCCACCCATCTTTTTACAGGCGGGCCGTATCGCACATTCTTTCTGATGTGGCAAGCCGCGCACGCCACACCCTGCAACCTCAGGTTTCTGTTGTACAGACGGTTTTCTACTACGCGCCCTCCGGCAACGATATAAGGCTGTTGCTCGTACAGCGGGGAGTGGCAGGCCTGGCATGCGATCTGTGCCTCCTTGCTGAGCCACGGCTCATGGAGCTGTCCCGTTATCCCATGCCTCATCGCGCGGGAGTGGCGCGATGTGGTCCATTCAAGGTATTTCTGTTCGTGGCATGTTCCGCAATCCTCGGGCATGAGGGAAGCTTCGATCTCCGGCCAGTTTTTCGGGCTTTCCCCCTGCGGAGCCATCGGATGGTACCAGTATGAATCAAGCCATGAGGATGGAACCTTTGATTTTTCAGCCCCGGAATCCGAAAGTGTAATAAGAAATATTGAAAAGACGATTAGTACAAATCTGTTTTTCACGGAAAGGATATCCCGGTTGTTATCAAATTAAATCCCCTGCCGTCAATCAAGAATGACCTGATAAATTCTGTGCCTTCCACTTATCCCTTTCAGCTCAAAAAAGCCGACGTACCTTATCTTGTACTGTTCGGATTTGTCTATTTCCTTTTTCACGTATTCGGTGATGAGTATCCTGTTCACCAGCGGGAGCTCTTCCGGTTTCATTCCACCTTCATCCTCGATAAGGTTATCCGGTTTTACCCCCTCAACGCGGAAGGTCATGTTTACCGCAGTTCCCAGCCTGTCCCCTTTAGTATCGACCCTTGTTTCGCCATAATTCAGCGCTATGCGTATATCTATCTTTTCGTTATCCGGCACCGCGAGATTGTTCTTCTCAATGGTTTTGCTAACTTCCATGGCAAACTTCAATGCGTTGTCTATCTCCGAAAAGGTCATCAGGTAGCCGTCTCCTGTGCTCTTTGTGAACCGCACCCTGTTTCTGGCGGCTATCGGCTTGGAGGTCTCTACAAGCCTGGAGGTAACTCTCAGCGCGAATTCATCGCCGTAGTTGGCGCTCATATCCGTAGAGCCGACCAGGTCGAGAACGAGGATCGCCTCTGTAAGGATCTGTGTCTTGTCCGGGACTATCGAGGAAGAAATTACTCCTCCCCCCATCATCTCTTCCCTCTCCTGTTCCGCTATTATCTCGTTTGCCTTGACGGTGTGGCCTGTCATCTCCTTGATTATCTGCAGAGCGGCGTTCCTTATTTCAGTATCCGCATCCTTTACGATCCCCTTTATCAGCGGGAGCGCCGCCTTTGCCTTGAGGTTCCCAAGAGCAGTTAATGCCGACAGCCGTATCGCTCGGTCAGGATCGGCCAGGAAGTCGCCAAGAAATACTATCGCCTTGTCGCCGCCTATAGCCGCAAGCGCCCTCGGCACGCCCCACCTTACATCGGCGTCGTTCCCAAGCTCGATAATGCTGTCTACCGCGCGTTCATCCTTTAACTTGCCGAGCCCTTCGATAGCCTTCTCCCGCACCATCCAATCCTTGTCCTTGAGGCTTTTAATGAGGTTATCATACGCGTCATGGCTTGGACATCTCACGAAGTATTCCACCGCGGCCCGCCGTACATTCTCGTTCGGATTTTCAAAAAGCTTCAATATCTTCTCGTCGTTACCCTTGCTTTTCATATTCGCAAGCGCGTCGGTGGCGATCTCGCGCACCCACCAGTCGGGATCTCCAAGAGCAATTATCAATGTTTCGGTCGCACGCGTATCTCTGAGGTTCTGGAGAACTTCCACCCCGGCCCGTCTTACGTTTACATCGCCACCTTTTATTATCGCGATGACGTCCCTGATAATGTCTACGCTGGCGGTCTTGCTGATAGCGTCGACAGTGGTCTGGCGCACGACCATGTCGCTGTTATTAATGTTCGGGAGAAGATTTTTCGCCATATCCGGATTGCCGATGTCGCCGAGTATCTGAATGATATCGGTAGTTATCTTGGGATCGTTCTCAACCTTCAGCTGGGCATAGAGCGGCTCGAGACTGTTGGGATCCTTCATCTTCCCAAGAGCGGTAACAGCCCTTTTCCTTATCCACCAGTCTTCGGAAGATATCAGCGGCAGGAGGCTTGCAAGCACCTTCTTCCCCCCGATCTCGGCAAGTATCTCCATCGCGCTCCCCTTGATGTCGCGCGACTTGGAATCAAGCATCGGAAGGATCTTATCCACAATGCCGAACGTGCCGAGCTTCTTCAATAATTCGGTCGCGCCTCTTCTTTGAAGGAAATCACCCTCGCGAAGAAAATCTATCAGCTCGTGAGTTATTGAACCTCCCCCCTTTTTAAGGAGTATGTCGCTGATCAGGGATCTAACCTCTTCCTTGTTATCACCCAAAAACTCGATGAAGATGATGGAATGTTTCTTCTCGTAGAACGCGTTAAGATATAGCTCCATATCCTTTTGAACGATCCTGTTTCCACGAAACGCATCTATCAAAGCCTTTAACCCGTCACTCCCATATTTGCCGAGGGTTGCGGCATGGCTTAGAGACACCTCCCCTGGATTGGAGATCAACTCGGTCATCGCCTTTTTTATCTTGTAGCCTTCAAACATCCATGCCTCATACCTGTATTTCTTTTCAAATCAATACGTTTTATTATAATTTACCTTTTTCGGGAAATCCCGCAAATTTCCAAATGGTTACATTCGGTAGTTTCAGGCACCTCTAATGCTGTATCGTTCTTTCCCCTTTTACAGTTTAATAGTATAGATACAAAACCAGAATTTTCCACTTTCCCCTCTTAAATACCCCCCGCCACAAATATCCCTAAAAGTTTACCACAATATCCCTTCTGGAGATTTGTACGAATGTTACATATCGTTCATTTTACTCTCTTTCCCCTTTTTTAGCGTTGCTTTTAGCCAAACCAGACACTAGGATTGTTTAAGTTAATGAAAGAAAAAATGCTTACCCTGCTGAATTCTGAGGAAGCCAAAAGCTACCTTGAAGATACGAGCGACCCAAAGCGCATCACCTCTTTTCGCGCTATTGCCGATACGATTGACGGCTTTTCCGGGCTGGCACACGCCAGTTTAAGGAAATCCGGCGTATTGCACGATGCCGAGGGGCTCTCCCCGGCGGGGGGTATAGCGCTGGCCGATGACGGGCGCATCTTCATTTCGGATGAATTCAACCACCGCGTCTGCGTATACAACGCTGACGGGAAAGAACATAAAGCCTTTGGGAAAAAAGGGGCCGAAAACGGGGAGTTTAACTACCCCAGGGGGCTTGCGCTCGACAACTCAGGCAACCTTTACATTGCCGACGCATGGAACCACAGGATAGCCGTTTATTCAGCAGACCTCACGTTCAAGACGGCTTTCGGCGAACTTGGCGCAGGGATTGGCGAATTGGATGAGCCGGTAAGCCTCATTGTGCGGGGTGATCGCCTGTACGTCCTTGAAAAATCCAACCACAGGATACAGGTGTTTACTCTGGACGGTAAGCCGGACGGCATCATTGGAGGTCGAGGTTCAGTTGACGAGCAGAACCAGTTTTATATGACAAATACCGTTGAAAGCCTGTTCCCATCCCCATCTTTTGAATACCCATCGGCAATAACAGCCGACAGAGACGGAAATATTTATGTAGCCGATACCAATAACCACCGGGTCATCAGGATAAGCGGCGCAACGATGCGCGCCGATACCAGCTTCAATTTGTGCGGCATAAAGTTCCCTTCCGGCCTCGTGTGCGATGCCGAGGGGAACCTCCACCTTACGCAGTTCAACATGGACTTCGTCTCCGTCTTTTCACCGGAAGGGATACATCTCTATTCGTACAAGCCCGGTATGGAGGTGCCTGTCGCCATCGCCTCGCGGGATAACCGGTTGTTCGTTGCCGACGGCATAAACTCTGGCGTAGTCTTCATGGAGATTACGCCAAAACATGACAGGAGAATATCCCTCGAAGGGAGATTCAACTTCCACCTCAAATCGGCATTGTCGCTTTTCGCGAACGGCAAAACGGGGGAAGCGGCAAAACATCTCGGCATGTGCGCTTCGACCCAGGAAAAACCCCAGCCTGAAGAGCTCGGTTCGCTACTCCCACAGGGGGATTACCTTTTCCATACCGGCAATGATGCCCTTGGAGCGGATGAGACGAAAACGGCGGAACCGTTTGCCGAGATGCTGGCCGCCTACTCCTCGGAACTTCTTGCCGATGCGATAAATACGATATCTGAAAAAACTCTCGACATCGACGAACTCTCGAAGGTGATGCTGAGGCTTGAAATCGCCTTCAAAACCGGAAGGGAATCGAACGATGACATCATGGTAGAAAAATACCTTGTACTGAAAAAGATTTACGCGCACACCACTTCAATATGCAAGAAATTCACCTCTTTCAAAAAGATCGAAGAGCTTGCCCTGAGACTCGCATATATCGGAATCGGCAAGAAATACCGTCTTCAAACGATGAGTGACAACCTGGACATCCTGCTGGATCTCCGTGAAAAAAGGGAGGGGTGGTACAAAACCGCTGAGAAGGAGGCTCCCGGCCTTAATTTCTCCTCCCCTCCCGACCATCGACAACCATTCGTCTACGCCTTCAACAAGATTGAAATGCTCACGTGGGAATTCAACCTCCTGTCCGAATTCATAACCGAACAGAATTACGAACTCGCATCGCTCGCCGGAAAGATTAATCCCTCAAATCTGCCGATTTTAAAGGATATCACCATAAAATCGCTAGATTTTATCGCCCTTTTCCCCGAAACCCTGGAATCGCTATTAAAGCTTTCTCGCTCGCTGAACGTGCTACTTGCATCCATTGGCCAGGAAAAACTTAAAGAGGCTCTCGCCCCTTTTGACAAGGAGGAGCTCTGGGCGCCGCTTTCGAAGGAGGAGAACATCATTCCGGGGAGAGGTTCTTCTTATATACTGCTCGGTGCCTTGTGGACCGATGGCGGCTTCAAAGGCAGCCCCGCTTCAGTGGAGGGAGGATGGGACAAGATATCCTCTTTCTATCACGGAGAATTCGAAAAGTTCGAGAAAGAACACACTCCCCTCATTTCCGAAACGCTCAGATTGGCGTTCCAGCTCCCATCTTCCGAAAAGACCGACCCAAAACACGCCATCGAAATACGCAATAAGCTCGCCCTCCTCGGTTTTCACAAGTACTTCCAGGAGCGGTACTCCTGCGCGATGATAAAGGAATACTCCGTCAGATACGCCATGCTGATGACAAGCAAGCCGGGCATCACAAAAGAGGAATTGAAACTGCCCGCGCAAAAGATAGCCGGCTTTCTGGACGGATGGGCTTCCAGACAGTACAAACTCTCGGCTGATTTCCTCACAGCCTTTACCAATACCCAGAAAGAAAATAATCTCGCAAGGAAAAACGACTTGAGGATTGAATCTACGCGGATAGTAATGGAATCCAATTTCATCTGTTGTCTCGGCTCCTTCCTTCTGCAAACCCAAAGAACTATCAGCAGGGTACAGACAGATAACTGGATACCTTCAAATCGTTTTAAATATTTCATTGGAGAAATGGGATCTCCCGAAACTCTCTTCTACCCTCACACCGTAACCGGCAAGAACGGGATCTTCTATATACAGTCTATCGAGAACTCAAGGATCCACGCGTTCAACGGAAAAGGGGAATCCCTCTTCAGTTTCGGCGGGTATGGAACAGCTGAAGGTCTGCTGAAAAAACCTGCTGATATGGCAAACACACCATCCGGCGGGCTCGCAGTCATTCAGGAAGAGAACAGTCTTATATCCATTTTTTCGCTCGATGGCAACTATGAAAGACGATTCTCCCTCCAGGGGGTCACAAAAAATGTCCCAATGCGCATGAAGATCGACTCCAATTGGAATATCTACGTGACCTACCTTGACGGAGTCGGAATATCGGTTTTTGACAGCAATGGGAAATGGATCCGTGAAATAAGCAGGGATTCGCTCGGCCTCCCGAAAAGTACATCCATCTTCGGATTCGAATTGACTGGGGAGAGGATCATTACCGGAGGGGATGGAGTACTCATCTCTTCCGACCTCGAAGGGAATGTAATAAAGAAATTGAACTCCACAGGGAGCGATTTTAAAACCTTTTCCCACATATCTGCCAGCGAGGAGGGTAATTTCCTCTTTACAGATTACGTGAGAAACAGGGTATTACGGGTTACCGGCGACTTTTCGAAAGTCGAAGAGCTGACTGGCATTCCTTCAGAAGGGGCTGTTTCATCATTTCAGATGGACGGCAAAATAGCGATAGCCGATTACCTTGCAAACAGGGTTGTCATTTTTGACCCTCCAAAATCCTGATACTTTCGCTCGCGTTCAATCCCTGCATAACCCGCTCCGTTTTTCCATTCAGTTCCATCCCCGTGTTGACGATACCGTTAACATGACTTTTGCTCATATGATATTTCAGTGCGTGGTGGACAGGCATCCCTTTACGCAATCCCCTTATGTTATATTGACAAACCGATGAACAAAATTGCGATGATTCCGGTCAATATCGCCCGCCTTTCGGCGGATAAAATGCTTTCGCAATTCTCAGGGATAACACCTCTGGAAAGAACCGTCTCTACCCTCCTCGGCTCTGGAATTTTTAGCGACGTAATAATTATTGCCGGAGACCAGCAGCATTCCCGATATTATGCCGAGGTTTCGCGTAAGACCGGGGCTAAATTGTATATTGGCGACAGCGACAACCTCAATTTCAGAATGCGAAATGCGCTGATGGAGAACAGGTATACAGAAGGAAATATCACGAGGGTAAATGCGGAAAATATTTTCACTCTCCCTCTCCTCCTGAAAACAGCTCTTGATTCACATGTTGAAAGTAGCGCTCAATATACGTTCCATTCCGGCGCGCCGGGCGGACTTGCTCCCGATATTGTTTCAATTTCCGCGCTGAAGGCAATAAAAGATCCTGGCACCCCCTATTACAGATCATTCAGACGCGCCGATTCAGGTGTTGCCGTCAACAAGATCGAAACAGGACTCAACATGGAAAAAACCTCATTCTCTGCGCTGGACTATGTATCCCCAATCCTTTTTGAACATCTTTCAAAAGACCTTATCTCTATTGGTATTGAGGATTTCCTCATGCGGTCGCGTGAAATCCTTAAAGCGCTCATGAAAAACCCTTCCTCGGCAGGCGTGCGCGAGATAAATAAAAAGCTGAACTCCATCGAAACCGGATTGAAGCTGGAACATCTCCATTCCATGCCGGTTTACCTTCGTGTCGGGGTCAGCAGTCCATGCAACCTGAAATGCACGACATGCACCCAGCAATTTACGTCTTTTACAGAAGAGGAGTTCAACAAAACTTTCGGAATCGGTTACAGATTCTGGGACACCACTTTCAAACGAACTGCCAACGGCAAATATAAAAAAAGGGGGGATTATCTCACCCCCGAGGCTTTTAAACGGATCGAGAATCTCTTTTTCCCGTACCTCTCCTACTGCAGTTTCGGCCTTCACGGCGAACCTCTATTGAACAAACATCTTCCCGATTATATTGAAACCGCAAAAAGGCATGGCATTGATACCGGCCTGATAACAAACGGAACTCTATTAAACGAAAAAGTTTCCCGAAAACTTGCCTCCGGGATACTGAACAACATAAACATCTCCTTTGATGGAGCTAAAAAAGAGACATTTGAAAAAGTGCGTAAAGGGAGTTATTTCGATCAAGTCAAACGGAACATATCCGAATTATCCGGAATGAGAGAATCTGGCAGAGGGAGTCTTCCCGCGATCAGTCTTGCTGTTACGATAAGCACCGTAAATTTCCGGGAATTGCCCGAATTGGTAAAGATTGCCCCGGATATCGGCGCTGATTCCATATTTGTCAATTATGCCTCCACCGCGCCATTCATGAACCGGGAAGAATCGCTTTTCGGCAGAATGGGCGAGGTGTCGGACATATTTGAAAAAACATTGGAACAGGCCGAGCTCTCCGGAATTCCCGTTGATCTTCCACGGACGACAGGAAAAGCCGAGGTTCCTGATAATTTCTGTTCGATCCCATGGGAACAATCATCCATATTCATCGGCGGCAGAGCTACGCCATGCTGTCTTATTGCCCACAAGCAGGATGTCGCAGAGAATGATTTTCAACCTGTGTGGAACGGAGACTTCTATAAAAACCTTCGCTTAAGTCATGCCGGCAAGTTGCCACTAATAGAAAACTGCAAAAACTGCGCTGATGAAAAATTAAGGGATGTTTCCAATCCCTCTAGTTTTTTCTTGTCAGCCAAAAGCAACCCATGCTAGCATTCGTAATTACCTTACAAAACATTTCTTGAGAGATTGTCAATGAACGGTTGGGAAGATTTTCAGCGGTACAGGGATAAATTTTCCTCACTGCAGTGGTGGGACAGAGAGAAACTCATCTTTTACCACGATTTTAAACCGCCATTTACCGGCACAAACGCCCTCATGGTCATACCGAGAGGCGAAAAGGTTCTTTTCCCGCTTGAAAAGATCAAAAGGATTCTCGGTCTGGTCAAAAATATGACCTTCAGCCTCGTCATTGAAGAAACGTCCGGATGCGAGGATCTATTGAAACTTGAAGGGGAACATCCTGACAACAATACAGTAAAGCCACTAATTGCGAAATCCCTTTTATCAGAATCGATAAGGTCAAATGTAGTGAGTGGAACACTACCCACATCTTTCGACTATACGATCCTCTTTGCTCCCTACTTCAATTTTGACAATAGCAATTTTATTGGCCACATCCCTCTCGCCGCGTACCTCCGCACCCTTTCAAAAAACGTCTATTCACTCGACAACCGGAACCGGCTAACCCTGCATCCCGATTCGCTTGACGATTTCAGGGATATCGACGGAAAAAGGATATTCGGTTTTGCATCCCTTACAAATGAGGATATGGAACTTATATACAAATATGCGGGAGAAATGGCCGGGGGGGTATTCGTAGAGATCGGGCGGTACCTGGGGGGAAGCACAAACCTTATAGCAACGGCGATAAAAGGGAGCGGCAAGAATACTAAGTTTCACAGTTTCGATCCGATCCTGCCGGATGTAGTTCTCGAAACGCTGAAAAAAAACTGTGTCGAAGATTATGTAACCCTTCACAAAACCGATTCAAGTGAAGCCTTTAAGAACTGGGAATCCATATCCGGCGGCAAGGGGGTGGACTTTCTTTTTATCGACGGGGATCACAGCTATGAAGGGGTAACTTTCGACCTCACATCGTGGGGTTCGATCGTCAAGAAGGGGGGGGTAATCATCGCCCA
>Ga0224496_10000057_pt1 | contig 80205 bp, 66 predicted proteins | sample SF_Jul11_sed_USG_2_FD_168127 | JGI IMG/M metagenome (GOLD analysis project Ga0224496, IMG submission 168127) | Sediment microbial communities from San Francisco Bay, California, United States - SF_Jul11_sed_USGS_8_1 | ecosystem: Environmental > Aquatic > Marine > Sediment | place: USA...
TCTTTTTTTACCCTCCTCGGATGTCGATTCAAATCTCAAACCGATTATTCGCGCAAAAGGGGGGTATCCGGTTATCCTTCTTTTTTCGATCTCCTCATTGTAGAAGGACTCGTAGTCGTGGTTGAGCGCGTGATTTATTGCGTAGTGTCCGCTTGTGGAGCTGACCATCACCTCGCCTGTATCCCCTCCGCGCCCGGTTCTCCCTGCAGCTTGCGTGATTAGAGAGAATGTGCGCTCAGCAGACCTGAAATCTGGGAAGGCAAGGTAATCATCGGCGCCCGCTATTGCGGTGAACGTCAGGTTCCTGAAGTCGTGTCCTTTGGCGACCATCTGCGTGCCGACGAGGATATCGGTTTCATTCTCTTCAAACCTTTTCAGTATTTCAAAGGTTTTATCGCGAGTCGGAGCAGTGTCCTGGTCAAGCCGATCCACTTTCAATTTTGGAAAAAGTTCCTTGAGGTATGCTTCCACCTTCTGTGTGCCGACGCCGCGATATGAAAATGTCTTTCCCGCACCGCACTCGGAACATGTACCGGGCTTTGAAAGGGAGTAACCGCAGTAATGGCATAGAAGCCCCTTTCCTCCCGCCGAATGGTGCGTAAGTGTGATGGAGCAGTTGGGGCAGAGCACAAAGGCGTTGCATGTATTGCATTTAAGGTACCTTGAATCCCCCCTTCTGTTCACGAAAATAAGAACCTGCTCATTGCGCTCTTTTCTCTTGATGATATTTTCTACGACGTTCGCAGGGAGGAGGCGCTTATCGTCAGGGTCTGAGTTGACCAGCGTCGTTTTCGGGAAAGGGGTCTTATCGATCCTGTGTGGCATGCGGCATATGCGGTATTTCCCCTCGCTGGCGTTATAAAACGATTCTATTGATGGGGTCGCGCTACCGAGCACAACAGCCGCTCCGCTCATTTTACCTCTCATCACGGCGACGTCGCGGGCATTGTAATATGGATGTTCGGACTGTTTGTAGGAGCCGTCATTCTCCTCGTCGACTACGATGAGCCTCAGGTCGTCGATAGGGGCGAATACGGCAGAGCGGGCGCCTATAACGACTTTCGCTTCGCCTCTGGCTACGCGCATCCACTCTTCCCGTCTCTGCGCGGGCGAAAGCCCTGAATGGAGTATGGCAATAGAAATGCCGAATTTGGATTCGAATCTCCGGACAAGCTGGTATGTAAGCGCAATTTCCGGGACGAGAACGATCGCGCCGCCGCCATTGGAAATTGCGCGTTTGCATAGCTCCATGTAGACTTCGGTCTTGCCTGATCCTGTCGCGCCGAAAAGAAGCGTTGTTGTGCCGGCTCTCTTTTCTATCTCCGCTGAAATGCTTTCTATAGCATCAAGCTGTTCTGCCGTAAATTCCTTCACAGCTCTGAGAGATACGGAAGGGGGATTAAATTTCCTCTTGGACGTATCCGATGAAACCGTGAAATAGAACTCTTCCGATCGTGTCAGAAATCCCTTTTTAAGATGAGGTTTTATATGCTTTTCGGTTTCGCTTGCCGTCATGCCGAGTTTTTTTGATAGCGTCTGAATAGAGAGCGGTTTTTTCAGTATTTCATGGAGTTCAATTATTCCTCCCTTGGACCGTTCCGGGAGTGACCCGGAGCGTGAAACAACAATCCTGCTTTTTAGTTCCTCCCTGGGAGATATCATTTTAAAAACCTCTCCCGCTCCGCAAAGGTAGTAAAGGGCGGTCCACTCTGCAAGCTCCACGACCTTTTCGCTGAATATCGGTTTGTCATCGAGAACAGTTTTTACAGATTTGGTTTTTATGTCGGTCTTTTTGAAGCGGAGGAATACGCCGACCATGTCGCGATTTCGAAAAGGGACAACGACCCGTACGCCGGGGAGAAGTTTAGGTTCATCCACTTTTGTGAAAGAATAGAAAAACGTTTGTCTTAATGGAACGAAGACCGCTATCTCCGCAGATAGCACTTCAGGGGGTTTTTCGGTTTCGGACGGAATCATTCTGGGAGATATTTTTCAAGAACGGCAAGCGCGGGCTTTACGGCACCGCCCGGTGCCATGACGTAGGCCCCATGCACGATATCCCTTGTCTCGTCGAGAGCTTCTACCGCGATTTTGATACCTTCTTCTGAGGCGTGTTCACCTGCCGATTCGAGCCTCTTCATTACTTCATCCGGCACTTTCATTCCTGGAACCTCGTTATGCAGGAACTCGGCCATCCTTACGGATGATATCGGTAAAATACCTATCAGGAACGGCACCTTGATATCTTTGGTTCGCTCTCTGAATTCGATGAAAATCCGCGAATCGAATATAGGCTGAGTAAAGATATACTCCGCTCCGTTTTCCACCTTCTGGTAAAGCCTTCTTATCTCTTCCTCGATGTTGATCGCCACAGGATTTACCCCAACCCCGATATGGATGGCGGTAGGTTTTCCGATAGGGTTCCCCGCAACGTCGAGGCCGTGGTTGAGATTGTTTATCAGCCGTACAAGGCCTATTGCGTCAACGTCATAAACAGCGGTGGCGTTTGGATAATTGCCGAGTTTTGGAGGGTCGCCTGTGACGGCGAGTATGTTGTGGAGTCCTACGGCATGAGCTCCGAGGATATCCGACTGCATGCCGAGGAGGTTCCTGTCCCGGCATGTGTAGTGGAGAACAGGCTCTATCCCGACATCCTGCCGGAAGAGGTGGGCAAGAGACATCGGGCTCATCCTTGCGGACGCTCTGGGGCCGTCCGGGATGTTTACGGCGTCAACCCCCGCATCCTTCAGTTTACGTGCCTTTTCAAGCGTTTTTGCAGGGTCGGAACCTTTTGGGGGGAGTATCTCCACGCAGGTGATGAATTTCCCTTCACTTAGCTTTTTGGCTAGATTCGACTTTTCAGCCGTCGGCACTATATCGACAGGCTCTGCCTTTTGGGTCTCCCTTGCTTCCACGCTAATGCGGGAAGGGGAGAGAGCCTTTACCGTATTATGGATGAGCTTTATATGCTGTGGAGTGGTACCGCAACATCCACCGACTATCTTCACACCGGTACGGATATATCGCTTCGCATAGGTGACGAGGTATTCGGGGGTGGTCATGTAAATGTGGCGTCCGTCTACGAGGTGCGGATTTCCGGCATTAGGCATGGCGGAAATCGGGAGTTCAGTACTCGAAGCCAATCGCTCAAGCGTTTCCAGCATCGGAGCGGGGCCTACTGAGCAGTTGGCGCCTATTACGTCCACTTTCAGATTTTCAAGGAATTTGGCGACCTTTTCAGCCGGTTCGCCGACCGGTGTGGCGCTCTCCTCGTTGAACGTCATCTGGGCGATAATTGCGATATCTTTTTTAACGCTTCTGGCGGCGCCGATGGCGATTTCCAGCTCGGCGGTATTCAGGAATGTTTCGAAGATAATGAGATCCACCCCCCCCTCAATCAGGGCGGATATCTGCTCCTTGAACGCATCGAAAGCGGCATTGTGCGATATCTTGCCGAACGGGGCTATAGGGCTTCCAAGGGGACCAACCGCTCCGGCAACAAAAACGGCTCCTCTCGCTTCGTAGGTGGCGTTGGACGCGGCGGCGAGATTTATCTCTCTCACCTGGCTCTCAAGGCCGTGCTTGCCGAGCGAGAACCTGTTTGCGCCGAAGGAGTTGGTCTCTATGATATCAACGCCGGCAGAGATATACTCTCGGTGTATCTCTCTGATAAGTTCAGGTTTTGTGAGGTTCACTTGGTCGTACGAGCGGTTTATATACTCCCCTTTCTGATAGATGAGCGTCCCCATTGCGCCGTCGCAGACTAGAATGTTTTCCTTTAGAGCCTCTCTGAATTTCTTCATTGTCAGGATATTATACCTCTTCTTCAGATAGTCATACCCTTGCATTTCTCGAACATGAGGTGCGAGTAAATGTTCGAGGAGAGACATGGGAAAAAGGTTTTAATTGGCGGGATATCTCACATATAATCCAGAATCATCATGGAAACAGAAGTAAAGGTTTATTACGAGGATACCGACTGCGGCGGAGTGGTATATTACGCCAACTACCTGAGGTATTTCGAAAGGGGGAGGACAGAGCACCTCGAGAGCCAGGGTATATCCCTGCCGGAATACCAGAAGAGAGGTGTGGTGTTCACTGTGGTTAATGCCAGCATCGAATACAAATCCCCGGCAGTTTACGGCGACATCTTAAGCGTTGCTACCTCGATAGAAAAAATCAGGGGGGCGAGCTTTGTAGTTAAGTACGGGATAAAGAGAAAGAGCGACGGGAAATTGCTGATAACCGGGAGTACACGAATGGCTTGCGTGGACTCAAGTATGAAACCTATCATGATCCCGGACGAAATAAGAGAGGCGTTGGAAAGAGGGTAATCAAAAAGGGGAGGGGGGTTATCGCTCCATGTACCGTTTATAGATGGTGATAACGAACAGCGCAAGCAGGAAATACCCCATGTATGCTTCAAGCGCGGAGAGTATCTTGCCTACACCTTCCGGCGAGTAGTCGCCATAGCCAAGAGTGGTGAATGTTACGACGCTATAATAAAACGAGTTGTAGAGTATCAAAAGGTTGTCAGCAACGGAGAGTGAAAGCGAGAAGGAATCGGTTGAAACCCCTGAAAAGTGCGTCAATCCCAGAAAGCCGAATATAAGGGCAAATATGGTTATGGTGATGGTGGATAGGGTGATAATCCTGTACGGTTTTTCTCCATATCCGGTTGAAAAATCCATGAAGATTGACCAGAAGCGTTCGGGCGACCAGGCTGGCATGAGCCTTCGCTGCATTATCATTTCGCGATAGAAAAATTTCCCGGCATAGTGTGAGAGACCCCTGCTTTGCAGGTTGTTCTTGACATTTCGGTAGATCTCCATCGCTTCATAGTATTTTTCACTAGCCTTGTCCAAATCCCCTTCATCAGATGCGTTATCCGCTTCAAGCTCGTTTTTAACCTTATATCCAGGCCCCCAATAGACATTTTCGAAACTTGCGTTGCCAAATTTTGTCCCCAGCAGTTCAGCATCAATAAGGACGGTCTGTTTAAAGTTTGCGTTATCCAGATTAGCCTTAAAAAGATTCGCGCCAGTAAGGTCGGAACCGAAAAGATGCGCGCCGCGCAGGGAGGCTCTCCTGAAGTTGACGTCCGTCAAATTCGCGTATGTCAGGTTCACGCCGTCCAGACTTGCGTTGTGAAGATTAAACCCTTCCAGTCGTTTACCGCTTTTATGTGCGTCTTCGAGATGTTTTTTAAGCTCAATCCCTTTTCTATCCAAAGAAGGGTCGTGCCAGACGCAATAGACGGAATCCTTCCCCGCCGTCTCTTTGCAGGAGGTACTGTCGCGGAACTGGTATTTACATGTCCCTTGGCTCATTTTGGATATACCCCTTGCAAATACGGTTCAATAATATGTGAGCACGGCTCCCCCAGACCAACATGCCTTTCCGGCCATACTGATTTTACCGCTCCATGTACCTTTTATATATTGTGATAACAAAAAGAACAATAAGAAAAAATCCGGTATACGCTTCCAGCATTGTGAATATCTTTCCAATGCCGTACGGTATGTACTCACTGTTTCCAAGAGTGGTAAATGTAACAACGCTGTAATAGAGCGAGTTAAAAAGGACTAAGAGCGATTCATCCATCGTTTGGTTCGCGCTTAGCGCAGAAATCTCACCGGTATAATCCTTCAGGCCGGTGAGACTGAATATGAACATGAATCCGAACATTATGATAGCGGAAAAGCCGATAATCTTGAACGGCTTTTCACCATAGCCGGAAGAGATATCGAGCAGAAAAGACCAAAACCTTTCAAACGTGAAATAAGGTATCAGTTTTCTCTGCATTACCATCTCGCGATAAAAATATCTGCCCGCCTGGTTCTGCAGGCCACGGTTCTTGAAATTGTTTTTGATATTGAGATATATCTCCATCGCCTCGTAATATTTCTCCGCCGCTTTATCGGTCTCGCCTCTGCTCAGGAAGATGTCTCCCTCTATTTCATTTTTTATCTTGTTGTCGTTACCAAATTCAACATTATCCAGGCTTGCGTTACCAAGTCTGGCTCCAAGGAGTTCCGCGTCATACAGTGTGGTCTGTTTCAGGTTTGCGCTTTCAAGGTTGGCCTTAAAGAGGTTGGTTTTATTCAAATTTGATCCGAAAAAGTGGGCTCCTCGTAGATTTGCTCTTTTGAAGTTGACGTTATACAGGTCGGAATAGGTGAAGTTTATTCCCTCAAGATTTGCCTTTTGAAGGTTAAAACCTTCGAGCTTTTCCCCTTTTTTATGCTTTTCATCAAGGATCTTTTTAATGTCGGCTCCGAGCCTGTCGGCATTTGGGTCGTGCCAGAAACAGTATCCAGAGTTACCCTGTTGTGGCTCCTTGCAGGTTGTTTTGTCCCGGTATTGGTATGTGCAGGAATTTTCCATCTGCTAATGTTACCTCAAAATAAATGAATTTCGACTAAAAAAAACAGAATGTTAACCTGAGTGAAAATATCATTCACCAAAGGCTTTGGCAGGTAACAGGAGGTTACAGGTGATGGAAAATCCGGTATCAAATGAAAAGAATCAATCAACAACAGATTGCAGTCGGTAAATCGGTAATTTTGTGGCTGGGATATTCGTACGGTTTCCTATTTTTTTCCTTTTTTTATTGATGCTTTTACCGGTGTTTTCCTTCGTTTAGACGTAATCGGCTTCTTTGCGGTTTTATTAATTAAGCCTCCGACCCCTTTTTTGAATGCATTTTCAAGGACAGTATCAACGGTCTTTACCGGGATGAAATTTATCTTCTTTTTGATGTAATCCGGGATTTCCTTCAGATCGGGTACATTTTGATCAGGGATAATAACGTTGGAAATACCCGCCTGAAGCGCGGCGAGGGTTTTTTCCTTCAGGCCGCCTATCGGCAGAACCCTTCCCCTGAGAGTGATCTCTCCCGTCATGGCGATATCGTTTCTCACGGGTTTTCCGGAAAGGGCGCTTGCCAGGGCTACTGCGATAGTTATTCCAGCGGACGGGCCGTCCTTGGGGACAGCGCCCGCAGGCACATGGACATGTATATCGGTATTTTTTGCGAACTCCTCGGAGATACCGATCCTCTTTGCGTTGGTACGGCAGTAGGAGTATGCCGCTTTGGCCGATTCGCGCATGACCTCTCCGAGTTTCCCGGTGATAATGAGGCTTCCGCGTCCTTTCATGGTGGTAACCTCAATGTGCATCAGGGTGCCCCCTACCTGAGTCCAGGCGAGACCTGTAGCGACTCCTATTTGAGGCTTCTCCTTTTCAGATTCATTAAGGAATTTAGCCGGGCCAAGATAATCTTCGGTTGATTTGTCGGAAATGGTGAAATGGTTTTTTGTTTTGTTCTGTACTATTTTCAGCGCTACCTTGCGGCAGATGTTCGCGATTTCCCTCTCCAGATTGCGCAATCCTGCTTCGCGGGTATAGCCGCTAATAAGTTCCCTGATAGCGCCATCGGAAAAAGATATCTGTTTTAATGTCAATCCATTCTCCTTTGATTGTCGCGGAACGAGATATTTTTTAGCGATACCGAGTTTTTCCTCTTCTGTGTAACCGGAGAGATAAAGTATTTCCATTCTGTCGCGCAATGGGCCGGGGATGGTATCGGTCATATTGGCTGTTGCGATGAAGAGCGTCTTTGAAAGATCGAAAGGAACGCCGAGATAATGATCTACAAAGGAGTGGTTTTGTTCCGGATCCAGAACTTCCAGGAGTGCGGAGGAGGGGTCTCCCCTGAAATCGCTCCCCAGTTTGTCTATCTCGTCGAGCATGAATACAGGATTGTTCGATCCGGCGGTTTTAATCCCCTGTATTATTCTTCCGGGTAGCGCTCCGATATATGTCCTTCGGTGTCCCCTTATTTCAGATTCGTCCCGGACACCACCGAGCGACATCCTTGAGAAGTTCCTTCCAAGCGCCTTTGCGATCGATTTACCGAGGGAGGTCTTTCCTGTTCCTGGAGGGCCTACAAAGCAGAGGATCGGCCCCTTGATATCCTTTTTCAGTTTCGCAACACCAAGGTATTCAAGAATTCTCTGTTTGATCTTCTCAAGGTCGTAATGATCCTCATCCAAAACCTTTTTTGCCTTCGAAATGCTGATGTTATCTTTGGTCTCCACGGACCATGGGATATCGGTAAGCCACTCAAGATATGTGCGCACGGTAGTCGCTTCTGCCGATTCAGGGTGCATTTTGCTGAAGCGTTTCAGTTGTTTTTCAGCCTCTTTAAGAACCGGCTCCGGCATTTTAGCTTTCTTTATATTTTTTTCCAGCTCCATTATCTCTGCCTGGGAATCGTCGGTATCACCAAGCTCTTTCTGTATCTGTGAGAGCTGTTCCCTCAGGAAGTATTCCTTTTGGGATTTTGTCATCTTATCCTGCACCTTTGACTGGATTTTCTCCTGAATGGTGAGCAGCTGGATCTCGCGTCCGAGAAATTCGCTTACTTTTTTAAGTCTTTTTATCGCCCCTTTTGTCTCTATTACCTTTTGTGCGTCTTCAACGCGGAGGCCAATATTGCTTGCGACAAGGTCGGCCAGTTTGCCCGAATCCTCAATTCCGTCTGCGACAATGACAATATCGGGAGATATCCCTTTGCCCATATCGACCATTGTAGCGATCTGTTGACGCACGGTGCGTCTTAGAGCCTCGGATTCGACGTTTTCCACGCCAGATCCTTCCGTATCGTCAAAAAGTTCGATCCTGACTTTCATGAAAGGGGAGAGAGTGGTAAATTCCTTAATGCTAACCTTCACCAGTCCCTGAACTAGTATCTTGAGTTTGTCCCCTGATATCTTTACCATACGCAGGACATTGACGAGGGTTCCAATCCGGTAGAGGTCTTCAGGCTGCGGTTCCTCCACTTTGGAGTCCTTTTGGGCCACGAGCATCATCATTCTGTTTGTCGCCATCGCTTCATTTACAGAATTGGTGGAGATTTCTCTCCCGACGTACAGCGGCAGGATCATATAGGGAAAAACCACAATATCTTTTACGGGGAGGAGGGGGAGTTCTTCAGGAATGCTCAGTTCGAGTGGCGTTTCTTCGGTTATTTCCGTAAGTATTACCGGTTTTTCATTCATCGCGAACCTCTATTTTTCGGACAGGATTTCGACGATCAAGGAGCTTGGGTATGCAGATATGAAGTATGCCGTTCTTGCATGTAGCTGTGATCGAATTTGAATCAACGGCCTGGCCGAGTCCAAAGCGGCGTTTAAACCACCCGTAATTCCTTTCCGCGCAGTGGAAGGTAACCGGACCAGGAGTTGGCTCATCCTTTTTTACCCCTTCGATTGTGAGAAGGTCTTTTTCAATGGTCACTGATACTTTTTCAGTTTCGATGCCGGGAACTTCAATATCCACCATAACAAACTTTTCGTTTTCGTAAATATCTACCGCGGTGATGAAGGTATCCTTGCCGAAACCGCCTTCCGAGGTGACTATATCCTCTTCAGCGTAATTAAGATGGAATATATAATCCTTTTTAGGATCAAATCCGGTCTCGTTGTTATCGTCGTTTTGTGAACCCATATGCCACCTTCACTACCACTATATCAAAAATGAGCAGTTCTACATATTCAGGTTCTTTAGGTAGTTTTTGAAATCGCTCCCAAGGTCATCGCGGCGAAGGGCAAACTCAACAGTCGCTTTCAGAAATCCCAGTTTGTTTCCCGCGTCATATCGGAGACCGGTGAAGCGGTATCCGCTCATCTCCTCGTTTTTGCAAAGCATATTCAAGCCGGCGGTAAGCTGTATCTCCCCTGAGCCGTCCGCCTGAACCCCTTCAAGAAGCTCGAATATATCAGGTGTAAGGATATATCTACCTATGACAGCCAGATCGGAAGGGGCTTTTTCGGTTTCAGGTTTTTCCACAAGCCCTTTGATCCTGGATTTGCGCCCCGTTTCGGAAACGATATCGGCCACTCCATATTTTGAGATATCTTCCTTTGGAATTCTTTCAAGCGCTACTACAGAGGCGCCGGTCTCATGGTGCACGGTCAACAGCTGTTTAAGCGCTGGCTCGGTTTCTGAATATATTATGTCGTCTCCGAGAAGGACAGCAAAAGGTTCATCCTTTATCAGGTCCTTTGCGCGCAGTATCGCGTGTCCTAGGCCGAGCGGCTCTTTCTGGCGAATGTACCAGAAGTCGCACATGTTGGAGATGTTTCTGATCATCTCCAGCTCTTCATGCTTGTTTTTCTGCTGAAGCAACAGCTCAAGCTCTATTGCGTTATCGAAATGATCCTCGATGGCGTTCTTTCCGCGCCCTGTGATCATTATTATCTCTTCGATTCCTGATTCAATTGCCTCTTCAACGACATATTGGATCATCGGTTTATCAACTATCGGAAGCATCTCCTTTGGGGATGCTTTTGTGGCAGGGAGGAACCTGGTTCCCATTCCCGCAACAGGGAGGACGGCCTTTCTTACTTTAGCCATGATTCGATTTCCATATGAATAGGTTAACTCCACTCTCTTTTAATGGTTTCTAATGCTGTTTTGTCGGTATGGTTCAGCTCATAATATCGTGCATTAACGGAAAAGACAAAGACAGCTTCTTGAATGGCGGCGCGATATCCCTTTCGGCCTCTCAGGAAATTACCGCGAAGGAAGTATGACTTGAAAAAGCTGAGAAGAGGGGAGAAAAGAAGATCTACAGCTTTGCTATTATTAGTGGAAAGAGTTGAAGCTTTTTTCTCGATCTTGTTTTCCAAATCGTTCCAAAACCCGTCATCTTCCCTGTTTTGGCCCATTAACTATGTGTTAATCCCTTTTACAATGTCTGCTTCTTTTAACCAGGGACCAGCTAAACGCGAGAAAAACAAGCCATGATGCCACCAGTCCGTATTTCCTTCTGGAAAGTTCATGGGTTCTGGCATCAACTTCTTCCATGACTTCCTTCGTGAGGTTTTCCGCTGAATTTGCTTTTTCGTTTAGCGGGTCTACATCCATGGAATGAGAAGCTACAACCATCTCCTTTAGCATGCTGTTTACTTTTTTCATTTTATTGGTGAGGTGCGATGTTTCAAAACCGCTGCCGCTCCATTCATTTATTCTCTTAACAGCATCGTTCCCTTTATTCAGATTGTCTTCGGTATCCTTTAGCAGTTTGTGCAATGCTGTTCCCGTTTCCATCTGCAGGGAGTTTTTAGCGTGACAGGTGACACAGTTGCCTTTCCCCTCATCCACAAATTTGGCAATAGTCGGTTTCATTACGTCATGATTCGAATGGCAATCTATACAGGTAGGGACTCCATTCTGCTGGGCGGCATCCCAGTGGAGACTCATTTTGTAGGTCTCTTCCTGCGAAATATGGCAGTTCATGCAAACGAGTTTCACGGACATTTCCTGCGGTTTTCTGATCCTGTGGTTTGAATGGCAGTCGGTACATGATGGTACACCCATGTCGCCTTCAAAGTAACGCATACCGTGTGTGCTGACCTTATACAGGTCGTATTGGTTTATGGGGAGTTTGCTGTCGGCCATCTGGGATGCATTTGAATGGCAGGAAGCGCAGGTTCTAACGATGTTCTTTCGGTTAACAGCTGATTCCGGATCCGCTACCCGCTTTATGGCGTGCGTCCCTCCATGACAGTTCATACAAGTCGGTACATTCTCATTTCCAGCGGCAAGTTTTTCACCATGCACACTGTCTGAGTACTTTTCGAATTGGTCGTATGGGAGATTGTACGGGCGCATTTTCAAGGGGTCGGAATGGCATTTCGAGCAGAACTTCGGAATGTCCTTTATCTCCGGCTTGCCGACAAAACCCTTGGCAGGTTCCATCGCCTCGCCAAAGTCGGTAGGATCACCACCATGGCAGTCCTGGCACTCAACGCCCCCTTCAGCGTGAACCGAAAGCTTCCAATCGTCCACGACCTGCTTAAGTACATCTTCCATTTCAAGATGACAACTTATGCAGACGTTCTCACTTTCAGCCTCTTCCGCATATGCAGGGAGGCTGAACGAGAGGAGGGCAAAGGACAGAAACGAAGAAACGATCATCGGGAAGCACCCAAATCGCAAAAGGCTTTTCGGTTTGCCCACTTCAGTTTCCATCCTTATATATTACAACAGTGGATGTTCAGACATAGCCTTTATTCTGGCAAATCTCCTGTCTACCTCATCCCGGAACCTGTCCACGATATGTTTGTTCTCCGGTTTAAGAAGATGCTTGGTTTTGCCCATCATTTTCAGCCATTCGATTACATCTACTTTTTTACCTTTCGCTTCAGGATCGTAGTTCAGCGTAGTAACTCCATGCTCAACTTCGTACAAGGGGAAGAAGTTGCTGTTTACGGCCGCTTCGCCAACCGGCATCCCCTGGTCATCCTCATGCTTCCAGTTAAGGGGGCAAACAGAGAAGAATTTGCCGAATACGAGCCCCTCGTTCCTGGCGTACCACTGTGCCTTTGCCGCTTTGGTCATAAGGTCCTTGTAGTTGGCGTCCGTCGCGGTGAAGACATACGGAATATGGCACGAAGCAAAGAGCTGGGCCGAATCCTTGTGGTTGAACGTCTTTCCGGTCTGGTGTGACCCCACGTTCGAGGTGGAGGTGGCATGACCAAGAGGGGTTGTATATGACAGCTGATGCCCTGTATTCATGTAACCCTGGTTATCGTACTCAAGGATGATCATCTTATGATTTCTGAAAGCTGTTCCAAGTGCCGGTCCAAGACCGATATCAAGGCCGCCGTCACCTGTTACCATTATGAACGTTATCTCTTCATCACTTGGGATCTCGCCCCTTCTTTTTCGCTCGGCGAACATCTCTACCACGCCTGAAAGTGTTGCGGCGCCGTTCTGGAAGAGGTTATGGATATATGTAATGTTGAAGGCTGTATTCGGGTAGCCGGTGGTCACGACCATTCCGCAGCCGGTGTGCCAAAGCATCACCACATGCCCCTCGATCCCTTTGAGGAAAGTGCCGATATTTGTGAATATCCCGCAACCTGGGCATGCGCCGTGACCCGGGGCTATCCTTTGAGGCATCTTCGTAAGGTCTTTCGGTTTTACCCCTTTTACGACCACTTTACCGGTTGCTTCATCTTTCGTGGCAGAGATAACCCCCGGTGAGCTTGCTTCTTTTTTAATAGCGTCGTTCTTGGTTAGGATGGAGTAGCTGACATCCCCCGGTTCGGCACCGATATAGTCGTACGCGATTTCCACTTTCCCTTTTGCGGCGGTATCGAGCGCGAGATTGAACATCTCAATCGCGTCGTGATCGTAGTAATCCTTTCCTCCGAGTCCATAGATCCGGCTCAATACAAGCGTCTTGTTGTTCGGGTCGTCCTTTAAGGCCGATTTGGCGTCGATAGTCATCGCTCCACCCTGGGCGCCGTATACGTCGGCCCGGTCAGCTACAAGAAGAGCTTTTACATTCTTGCAGGCTTTCCTTAATTCTTCGCCTGGGAAGGGGCGGATAACCGTGGGATATACCACGCCGACCTTTTTTCCTTCAGCTCGGAGCTTATCGCAGACGCTCATTGCCGTGTCTGCCGCCGAATTGAGTATCATTACTGCCGCTTCGGCGTCTTCCATCCTGTAGGTTTCGAGCATATTGTACTTTCTGCCCGAAAGCTTCTCCCACTCGGCAAACACATCCCTGAACACGGCCCTGGATGCTTCCATGGCAAGGGAGAGCTGTTTTTTATTGTTTATCTGATCGGGGTCGTTCATGTACGGGCCGAATGTGACCGGGTTTGCCGGATCGACAGAAGAGTATTCATACTGGAACGGCCCAACGAAATCCTGTATGGTTTTTGCGTCCTCGAAGCGGCTTATTCTCCGCTTCTGGTGGCTTGTGAAGAATCCGTCATCGGCAACGATTACCGGAAGCCTTACATCCTTATGCTCGCCTACCTTTGTGGCAATAGCGACAAAATCGTAGGTAGCCTGCGGATCCTTGGCGCATAAAATGAGCCAACCAAGATTCAGCGTGGAGTACAGGTCGCTGTGGTCGCCGCGGATATCAAGCGGACCGGATACTGAACGGCACACAAGGTTTAGCACCATCGGCATTCTGGTTCCCGACTGTACAGGCATCTGTTCGATGGAGAAGAGAAGACCGTTTGCGGATGTCGCGTTGAAAACGCGTCCACCGGCTGTCGATGCGCCGTAGCAGATACCAGCGGCGCCATGCTCACCATCGCCCGGTATTAGTACCGTTTCATGTTTGCCGGAGGCCTTCATTTCGTCGAGGAATTCGGCAACTTCAGTAGAAGGGGTGATAGGGTAGTATCCCATCACATGGAAGTTGACCTGTGACGCGGCGAGAGCCGACATTTCGTTACCGCTCAGGAAATCCGTTACCTGTTTGGCGGACCCTTTGGAAGTTCCTTTTGAGTTTGCTGTTACCTTGCTCATTCTATCTCCTTTAGGTCTTTCACGAAGCCCTTTTCGATGACCGCCGGATTTACCGACGCTTCAACATGCTCGGTGAGGGCGTCAAATTTACATATTCTTACGCAACGAAGGCAACCTTTGCAGTAGCGGTAGTTGATCCTTTGAAGCACTTGCTCTATTTTACCTTTTTTGTTTGCCCCTTCCTTCCATTCAAAGCTGTAATCGGGGCATGTGATGTCGCATTCGCCGCAGTTTGTGCATTTCTCGACATTTAATACTGGAATCATGCCGGAGCGGCTGGCGGTAAGATCCTTGAACATCGATGTCCCTGCCGCAGGGATGACGCCGCCGATAGGCTGGTTGAGATAGCCGAGTTTCTGCCCGTGCGGGGAGAACGGCTGTAGCGGATATTTCCCGTCCGATGCGAATTTCTTGGAGCTATATTCACTCGCTCCTCTGTCAAACGTCTTTATGTTCGGTTCTATCAGGAACGCGTACTTCTTTCCAAGCGCGGTCTTTATGGAATCCTTTACAGCGTCCTGTGAGATGAAACCGCTTACGGCCGCCATCGTGCCAAGGAGCGCGGTGTTTACGCGGGTCTTCTCTTCAAGCGCGATTTTCATGGCGTCAATGACCACCAGCGTGCCGCAAGGGAGTTTGATGTAATCCCTCGCTTCTTCCGCGTTCATGCTTGTATTGAGGATTACTATGCTCTCCTCGTTTACGCCGGTAAGCATCCCTTCATTCTGGGCAATCGCCTCCAAAAAGATGACCAGCATGTGCGGCTCGGTTACGGGGGCGTTCACCCTTACATTGTGGTCGGCGGCGCAAAACCTGACAAACGAACCGACAGGAGAGCCTTTCTTCTCGGAACCGTAACTCGAAAAGTTTGAGCCGTTAAAGCCCATGTTAAGAATCCCGGCTTCGGCAAGTATCTTTCCGGCGAGATTGGCGCCGAAACCCCCGATGCTTGCCATTCGGATTTCGTAAAATCCCAGATCATTCGTTATAGGTAATTTTTGCATTCCTACTCCTTCAGCTACCCCAAATAAATATTTTCAAAAGCTAAAGTCTCCTATATTTTCTGTCTGCCTTCAAGTGATTTAAGCAGAGTAATTTCGTCAACATACTCGATATCCCCCCCAACAGGTATCCCGCGGGCTATTCTGGTCACCTCTACGGCCAATTTTTTCAGTACATTCGAGAGATAAAGGGCCGTCGCTTCTCCGTCCATGGTCGGGTTTGTGGCCACAATAACCTCCTTAACCTTATTTTTTTCAATTCGTTGCATAAGTTTGTCAATTTTCAGCGACTCCGGCCCCATTCCATCCAGCGGGGAGATGGTCCCCATCAGCACATGATAGAGCCCCTTGAATTTCCCCATCCTCTCAAAGATCGCAATATCGAGAGGTTGTTCCACTACGCATATTATTGAGCGATCCCGTTCCCCGGAAACGCATATCGAACATGGGTCGGTCTCGGTGATACCTCCGCACTCGCCGCAAAGTATCACCTTCTCGTCCAGGTCCCTTAGCGCGTTTCCAAGCGTCGTCGCCTGCCTGTTTTCCGATTTCAGAAGCGCATACACCAGCCGTTCTGCCGTTTTCTTGCCGATACCGGGGAGCTTCTGCAGTTCCTCGGTCAGCGTAGCTACCGTAATGGAGGATTCCATACCTTTAAAACAGGCCGGGTAGCGATATTCCCGCTTCTTTCATTGCGCGTTGCCCAACCTCTTTTTGAACCTCGCCGGCCTTATCCAGGGCGTCGTTCACGGTCTTCAATAATGCTTCCTGCAGTTTGCCGCCGTCCGTCAGGCAGCCGGGATCAATGGATATAGAGACGATCTCCTTGTCGCAGGTTGCAACAACCTTTATCAAGCCGTCTTCCGATACAGCATCGACCTTTCTCTCCTTCAGCTCGTCGCGGAATTCGGTCACTTTCGACTTTATATTCTGCGCTTTCTGAAGCAGATCACCCAACAGTCTTGACATAACTTTTCTCCATAGGTTCCAGGTTACTCTTCAAATTCAGGCCTCCCCTCGAAGATATCTATCGCCTTTGCGATGAGAGGGTCCTTCAATATCTCCAGTTTCGCGGCGTTGTCTATGCCGTTACTCTTTTTTTTTTCAGATGCCACAGGCTCACCCGCCTGGAAACTGAGGGTCATTTTCCGGCCAGCATGTTTGTTTATTTCGGTTTCAATGAACTCCTTGTTCCTCTGGCACTGATTGGCGACATATTCATCCCCATGAGGGTAGAAAAGTGTCGCATTCTCACCATTAACAACCAGAGTAGTGTTCGCAAGCGCCGTTGCCAGAAAGCCGGAAGCGGAACCCTTTATAGAGTTCCAGTCCACCTCGCCCGGCGCACGGGGAGCGGCAGGCTTTTCGACCGCTTCAGTGATGTATGGCGAATCGTCGACTGGGGGAGTTGCGGTGACTCGCTTCTGCGCGGGGGGCTGATACCCGCCGGAGGGTTTTGCTTGATACGAGACAGCCGAGCGGGGAGCCTGCGCAGGCTGACCGGAAGTGACCCCTTCGCTCTTGAGGATTTTAAGTAGCTCGTCCACCGGAACCACGTCATCAAGACCGTTCATCTTTAATAGCGCCATCTCCAGCACGGAGAGGTCGTTGCTTGCCATCTTCCCCTGGTACTCCGCCTTCGTGAGGAGGTCGTAGAACTGCTGTAGTTTGGTCGGGGAGACGTTCTTCACCATCTCCTTCATTAACACTATCCGCTCCGGGGTCTCCTGGATGATGCTTTCCGGCTTAGGGATAAGTTTTACTATCGTAAGCTCGCGAACAGCCTCAAGCATTTCGCGCAGGATAACCGCCGTGTCGTATCCGGTATAGTAGAGGTCGTGAAGTTCAGCGAGAGTTTTCTCGGAATCCTTCACGAACAGCGAGTTTATTATCGACCAAATCCTGTCGCGCGATACCAGGCCGAGTACCATGCCGACCTCTTCCTCCCCAATCTCGCCGTCGCTGTATGAGACAAGCTGGTCCATTAGGGATTCGGCGTCCCTCATGCTCCCCTCGGCGCGTCGGCTTATCATCTTTAATGCGGTGTCGGTGACGGAGAGCTTCTCCTTGTCGGCGATCGCCTTCAGTTTTTCGGCTATCTGAAGTTCGGAAAGAGCGCGGAACTCGAAACATTGGCAACGGCTCAGTACCGTTTCGGGGATCTTTGTAAGCTCCGTGGTGGCGAATATGAAGAGGGTATGCGGAGGCGGCTCCTCGAGAGTTTTTAGGAAAGCGTTGAACGCCGGTTTCGAGAGCATATGCACCTCGTCAACGATGTATATCTTCATCCTGCATTTCGCCGGGGCGTACTGTAGCGCCTCGCGTATCTCTCTTATGTCGTCTACGCCGTTGTTGGAGGCGCCGTCTATCTCTATCACGTCGATGGATGAACCGCTTACTATCTCATTGCATATGGCGCACTCGCCGCACGGCGCGACGGTCGGCCCTTTCTCGCAGTTTATGGAGCGGGCGAGTATGCGGGCGAGCGAGGTTTTGCCGACCCCCCTTATGCCGGAGAAGATGTAGGCATTCGGGAAGCGGTTGAGCTTGATGGCGTTTTGAAGTGCGCGGACGATGTGCTGCTGTCCCGAAACGTCGGCGAAGGTGAGGGGTCTCCATTTCCTTGCGAAAACAAGGTAGTTGCCGGAAGATTTAGCGTTATCAGTTTCCATAAGCGGGACCATGCACCCCAATGCAAATATCGATTGTAGGAAAGAGCCTCCAACATTAAATTATGCCGGGCACCCTTACAGCGCCCCCGACACACCGCGTACCGCTGCTTCCTTCCGGATCTGACGGGGTTAACAGGGTCGAGTCGCGTAAGACCCGGCAAGGAGATTTTACCAAAGTGGCGGTGGATAGCAACCGCAATAATCGGGAGGAGTGGGTTTCACGCATTGCCCTGGTAGCGCAGACTTCAGTCTGCGTGAATTTCGGTATCGTAGCCTTCAGTCTGCGTATATTTCGGTAGCACAGACTTTAGTCTGAGTGTATTTCGGTAGCGTAGACTTCAGTCTGCGTTTGCCCCGCCTTCACCTTGTCATTCCCTCAAAGTTGGGTTTCAGAGGTTCTATGCTTTTGCGAAACTGGATCCCCGCATGCGCGAGGATGACAGTAATGCCTATCTGCTAATTCTTTCCCGTAATTTTCTTCTTCAGTGTTGCGTAATATTTTTTTGCGAAGGCGAGCTCCTCTTCCTTCGAAGCGAAGACGTTCTTCAGATTTTCGATCCTCAGCGTGTCCAGAACCTTCCCTAGAAGAGGGCCGGGCTCCATTCCGGCTTTTATCAAATCGTTGCCGCTTAGCATCGGCTTTATGTTCCTTATGGTCGTCATGAATTCGGCGACCATCCGTTTCCGGTTTCTCCCTTTCACCGCCGCCATTATGAGTATCAATGTTTCCGGCTCCAGGCCGACTAGCGCCTGATATACCTCCACCGGTTTGTTAAGCGAGAGGGTATTGAACTCCTTCATCTGTTCCCACCCCTTGCACTTCTGCTCGACGTAATGTTTCGTAGGATGATTTTCAAATCCGAGACGCCTGAAAAACTCTGCCGTCGCCGTTCGCGTGAGATTCGCCGAAAGGGAGTAGAGGTATACGAGCCATTTCCGCAATTTCTCCTCCTCGAAGGTGAGGTCGTGCCAGGCGATCGCCTCCTTTGCATGTTCGACGAGGGAGTGGGTTGCGTGGTCGTACTTTATATTTGGTTGCAGGAAGCGCCATAGACCGAGATCCGCTATCCGTTTGGTCGCCCGCTCGACATGCTCCTCCTTGAAGATGTTCTGCAGTTCCCCCATCAGCCGGCTCCCTGAGACCTTGTTGAGGAGTTCCTTCTTGGCGGCAAGTTTCAGCAGATTTTCGGTCTGCGATCCGAGCGCAAAATGGAACCGCTCCGAGAAGCGGATCGCGCGGAAGATCCTTGTCGGGTCCTCAACGAAACTGAGGTTGTGAAGGACGCGCAACATTCCGTCGTTCAGGTCCTGCTGTCCGCCGAAGAAATCTATCAGCCTGTTCTTGTCCTTTCCGTTCAGCTTTATCGCCAGCGCGTTGATGGTAAAATCGCGCCGGAAGAGGTCGTTCTTTATCGAGCTCATCTCGACTATCGGGAGGGCGGCAGGCTCCGGATAATATTCGGTTCGGGCGGTTGCGACATCTATCTTCTTCCCCATGCTGAGAAGCATGACCGCTGTCTTGAACTTCTTGTGCGTCTTTATCCTTCCGCCATGTATTTCCACGAACCGCTCGGCGAACTCAATTCCGTCACCCTCTATGACAATATCGAGGTCGAGGTTCTTTCGCCTCATAAGGAGGTCGCGCACGAATCCGCCGACGGCGTAGGCTGTAAATCCGAGTTCCGAGGCGGCATCGCCAACCGCTTCGAGAAGTTTGTGAATCTCATCCGGGAGGCGCTCCTTCATCAGCCCCGTGAGGGAACGGGCAACGTACCGCTGTACCTTCCGTTCGGGGTGCAGCATTGTGGAGGGTGATTTCATAAAGTCGGAATAGATGGCACGCATTACGTCCAGACGTCCGACGATGCCGAGGAGCTTTCCACTGTCGTCGACTACAGGGACGATCTTCTGCCTCTGGCGGATGACTATATCCTTCACATTCTCGTACGAAGCGTTAAGAGGAATGGTGGCAAACTCGGTCTGCATGTAATCCCGGACTTCCGATTTACCCAGATTATGGGAGAGCGCTTTTTCGACCAACTGGCGCGTGATGATGCCGACTGGTTTTCCGCTCTTTAGCACCGGCATTGAATTTATATTCTGCCGGGTGAGGAGGATCTCCACATTTTCGAGGCTCTCCTTTTCACCAGCGGAGACGACAGGGGCGACCATCATCTGTTCCGCGGAAGGGGCCGGGGGGATGATCTTTTCAAGAGTATTGATGAGGGTGTCCTGCGCCTCCTTCATGAGCATATTTCGGATGGTGGCCGATGCGGCGTTTGTGTGACCCCCACCGCCGAATTTTGCCGCGACCTGTGAAGCGTCGAGTGCGGCTATATTACTGCGACCGATAAGGTGTAGCCGAGCTTCCATTTCGACTATCACAAAGAGCGCGGAGATGTTCTCCATCTCCTTCAGGGTGTGGATAACTGCCGCCAGGTCACCAACATATCTGTCCGCTTTTGCGAATGCAACGACGACTTCCACTCCATTAATGACATGATATTCGAGACGGTTCAATAGTTCATGGAGCATGGAGATCTGCTCCGCGCTGAGGGTTCTTTGCAGGAATTCGGTTATCACCGGGAGTGTAGCCCCCAGGCCGAGGAGGTATTCGGCGGCGCGGAAATCCTCCGGGGTAGTTGAGGTGAAGGTTAGGTATCCCGTATCTTCATATATTCCTAGCATCATAAGGGTCGCCTCTTCGGGGGAGAGGGGTATCCCTTTCTCGCGTACTATTTCGAGCATCAAGGTTGTGTTCGCCCCTCTCTGTTCGATGCGTCCAACTTTAAAAGTGATATCCCCGGAATCCTTCGGGTGGTGGTCGTACACCTCGACCTTGATGTTGGGATCGTCGCAGAGTTTTCCGAACGGGCCGAGCCGCTCCTTGGAGGTGGTGTCGACTATAACCAGTTTGGTCACTTTTGAAAGGTCGAAATTCTTGAGGCGGCGGATCGGGAGATGGTGGTCGCTCCTTTCAAGGTAGGTTCGGACGTTCTTCTCCTGGGAGCCGGGGAAGATTATGATCGCGTCCGGGTATAGCTTGCATGCAACCATCATGGAGGCGAGGCAATCGAAATCGGCGTTTACATGTGTGGTGATGACAATCATTACCTAACTCTAACAGGAGGTGTAAGATTTTTAAATGGCATCGTTATTTTCCTCTATGGGGCTGAAATGCCACAAATGAAGCAATGAGGTAAATTAAGGCTCCTATCAGGAGGACATTGGAGAATCCAACCAGGTATGCGAGGAGCGGGGCGGACGATGCGCCAAGTACCGAAGCGAACCCGTTAGCGGCCATCCCCCAAGGTATGATGTAATCCGAGATCGATCCGGCAACTCTCAGACCGAGCGGGTATGGAAATCCCAAAATGAAACCGGTTACAGCAACCATCAAGATGAAGAGCAGGTTCATCAGAGTGAAATTCATGTTCTGCATGTTTGCAAAAACCGATTTGAACAAAAAGCAGTCGATTATCAGTATTATTGCAATGGAAACCGTTATTTTTTGATGAAATTGCACCTTTTTTGAAAAATAGCCTCCGATAGCTGACGAGAAGAGCATAACAGGGACAACAAACGCAAAAGATTTCACAGGCCCCCCCAGAAATAGAACTCCTTTTTGGATGAAAACCATCTCAACAAGCATATATCCGGCGCCGAGGGAGAAAAAGTAGGTTATCCAGTTTTTTGGCAGAGGTTCGGCAGTTTTTCGAATGAGTGGAAGGAGAAGAAGGAAAAGCGAAAATAGTCCTGTCTGGGCGATGATCAAAATATCCATCCCTCCACCGGTAAGGATCGGGAGCCACCTCCCGTCGAAGGCTTTTACCGTTTCTGGGATACGCGAAAATTTGAGGAAATTTTCAAAGAATGGGGCGTCGTCAGTTGGCGGGTCGGTATTGAAAAGCGTCTCTTTTCCGTTTTTCAAATCCTGTATGGCCATAAAGTAGATCGGCTCTCTGAATTCAACATTTCGGTTTGTATCATTTTCGGAGATACCCGGGAAGTAGACAGGATCGAGAAACAGACCATCGGCAATCTCTCTCAGCCTCGAGATCTGTTCTTTTGTAAAGGTTGAGTTTTGGTAGATGAGGGTGAAGGTCCCCCATGATCGGAAGGCGACAACCTTGTTCCATCCGTCAGATGATGCGCTGACAAAAAGTTGTACAAGTGTATTTTCAACCCTTGGCGGTGGAAGTAGCGGAACGGCCACCGTCAAAATTCCGTCAGCAGTGAGGTGGTCTATTGATGACCTTACTACCTCCTTTGTGGATAAATAGTCCTCAGATAGGGTACCTGTACCTGTTCCGGCACCTGTGAAAGGCCTTGAAAAGGATATCAAATCATAATGAATAGCCTCTGAGAGATACTTTCGGAGTCCGGAAATTTCAATTTTGTAGACGAATTCCCTTGAAAAGAGCATGCTGTTGGCTATGAGGCGGTTTTCCTCCAGCATGTGGATAACTTCGCACCCGATATCCCTTGAAATGTCATATTCTGTGGTACCCGATGCCCCGACTATCAATACTGAGTTAGGTTTTCGATATAGGTAGGGCAAAAGGAGCGGAAGGGGCAAATCTGAACCCTTACTATTTTCATACAGGGGGGCGTAGAGGCTTCCATTAAAGAATACACCTCTCATAGGTGGAACCGGTTTGGAAAAAGAGGGATTCAATCCTGGGGCATGGCGGAGGTAGGGTGATCTGACGATATCCACTCTCCCTTCGGGACCTCGAAACGAGGCCAGGATTTCGGTGTTGGGGTATTTCTGGAAATGGGAGATATCCTTGTAGTTGGAGATCGGGAGTTCCAGAGTGTCGATCTTCATAGCTGAAAAAGTGAGAACCATTATTGAAATGGCGATATTTCTAAAAAGTTCATCCCTTTTCCCAACCAGATTTGCCCCGAAAAGCGCAAGAGCTGTGGAGGTCATTGGGGGGAATCCGATATGGCGTGATAGCGCTAAAAAGAGAATCGAGCCAAAACCGGCTCCAGCCATATCGGTAAAATAGATATTGCCCGACTCGGAGAAGTTCTCCTTCATCGTTTTTACTACAAAAAATGATGATAATAAAAATGGGATGGCTAGAATTGGGTAGTATGTTGATAGTTTGAGAATTTGCCATAGATCCCAATCAAGCTGAACAGGGTCGAATTCAACCCATCGTATGGTCATTAGTGAGAGCGGATATGAAACCGAGAGTAGAAAAGCTGTCGTTTTCAGACTGAACCTTTGCGAAAAATTTGGAAAAACACGAATTACCACCCCAGAAGCGCCGATACCGAGCATCGCTGTCGAGACTACGATGGAGGCGAAATGGTGGTCAAAAGAGATGACGAATTGCGAAGTCAGGTATATTTCAAAGAGGAGAGCCGAAGAAGTAACGAAAAATACCGAGCTAAAGTTTCTCCCGTTCAATCCAGCATCCTACCGGTCATCGGAACGAAATTTACGGAAGCGATATTTTTCATCCTTATATCGTCACCCTCTTTGGTAACTAGTACCAGCGTTTGGAACAGCCAATTGGTATTCAGAGGCAAAACCAGCTTTCCGCCGTCTTTCAGTTGGGCTATAAGGGGGGGAGGTATATGGTTTACCGCCGCGGTTATGATCACAGCATCAAAAGGGGCTTTCTTCTCCAGCCCGAAATAGCCGTCCCCGAATATCGGATGTACATTGGTATAGCCCAGCTTTTCCAGGAGCGGAGCGGTCCTGTTAAAAAGGACTTTTTTAATCTCTATTGTATAGACCTCCTTGCAGAGTGGGGAGAGGACAGCCGCCTGATATCCGGAGCCTGTACCGATTTCCAGGATTTTTTCGGTCCCCTTTAGCTCCAAAAGCTCGGTCATTAAAGCGACAATATATGGCTGGGAGATAGTTTGCCCTTCTCCAATCGGCAGGGGATGATCTCCATAAGCCCTTTTATTTTGCAAAGGTACAAAGAGATGCCGGGGTGTTTCCCGTAATGATTTAATGACACGGGGATCTTTTATCCCCCTGGCTATTATCTGGCTGTCGACCATCAAATTTCTTTCCATGGCAAAGTCACCTGCATAAGTCGAAAAAGGTAAAAATGAGGCGAATAAAAACGGAAAAATCCCGATTCGCATTAAAACGCTTCTCAAACTCTCCAAACTCATGGTTATTTCCAAAGTTTCAGAAATGGAAAAAACATCCATGTAGTTTTCATATACTCTTCATATTCCTTTCCAAATTTCTCCAAATTTTCGATTTCCTCAATTCTGGCGGTGGCAATAAGGGATATTGTTGCGATGAGAAAAAGGGGGGTAGCGACAAGGGAGGTATCTTTTAGAAATGCTCCAATTGTGAGGAGGAGCAAGGAGCTGTATAGGGGGTGACGGATATACCTGTATAGGCCGACTGTAACAAGTCTGGTGGTGTCCTCGATATGGTTTTGCGGTTTCCCGACCACCTTTAGCAGTCTGAATCCCTCAATGACGAAGAGGAGAGAGAGGGTCAGTATCAGCCAAGAGGCTATTTGCCCATAACCAAAAGGGTCAATAAACCAGAATTCGGAGTTAAGGAGAACCAGCAGGAGGATAGACTCAAAGGCGAAAAATCTGTAAAAGCCGTGGGATCTGGTATTGCAGAGGTAGGGCCAGGAGAAGACTATTATCCCGGCAGATGCCAGAACAAAAACAGATACTCTAATCATTTCAACCTCCGGCAACATTTACCAACGTTGAAAAGGATCTGTCTCAAATCCAGATGGAAGCTTTCTTCCACATTCATTATGTTACACCTGAAAATAACTGCCGTACAGGGGGAAAGCGTACTATATTAAGTTTCGTGAATATGATAATCTCAATTCTCAACACGACTTTTTCAAAGAAAGAGGTACATATTGACCAGGTTTAGGGACTACCCGATACTACACCCTTGGCATTCACTTGATGTAGGGGATGACGCTCCAAAAATCGTCAATGCCATTATCGAAATTCCGATGGGCTCAAAGGTAAAGTATGAGCTTGATAAAAGGAGCGGACTTATCAAGGTCGACCGCATCCTTTATGGAGCTGTATTTTATCCGGCAAATTACGGGTTCATTCCTCAGACATACTGTGAGGATAAGGATCCCCTTGATATTCTTGTTTTCTGCCAGGAACCTCTGTACCCAAGGTCCATCGTAGAAGCGAAAGTGATCGGATGTATGGGGATGGTGGATAACGGCGATGCCGATGACAAGATCATAGCGGTAATGAATGCCGACCCTGCCTTTATGGATTATAACGATATAAGCCAGCTTCCAGAGTATCAGATAAACGAATTGAGGAAGTTTTTCGAGGATTACAAGAAGCTCGAGAAGGGTAAAGATGTAGCGGTTGATGAATTTTCCGGCAGAGTGGACGCGCAAAATGTGGTAAGGAAGGCGATGGATTTCTATACTGTCCATGCGGATGAACTTCAGAAAAAGGATTCTACCTGAGTTAGGGAAATATCGGGAGATGGAATGAACATCAAAAAGATAGCGAAAAAGGTCGAAAGAGGGGAGAGGCTCACATTCGATGATGGCCTTTTCCTCATGGAGTCTCCCGACCTCTTGGCTATAGGCCAGCTTGCCGACATTATGCGCAAAAGGAAAAATGGCGACAATGCATACTACATTATCAACAAGCATATCAATCACACGAACATCTGTATAAACGAATGCCGATTCTGCGCCTTTCAGAGGAAGGAAGGGGAGGATGGCGGATACGCCTGGGCGATTGATGAAGTAATGAAGAAAGCGGGTGAAGATTTTTCCGAAGATATTTCCGAGTTCCATATAGTAGGCGGTCTTCACCCGGAATTACCGTATTCATATTACAGGGAGATAATCGCACGGCTTCACGAAAAATATCCGAACGTCCATCTACAGGCGTTTACCGCAGTTGAGATAGATTATTTTGCCGAAATATCCGGTAAAAACATTAAGGATGTGTTGATCGATCTGAAGGATGCCGGGCTAGGTTCACTTCCGGGGGGTGGAGCAGAAGTTTTTAACGACAAAGTACGGAAAAAGATATGTCCCAATAAGATTTCCGGCAAACGCTGGCTGGAGGTAATGGAGACAGCGCATAACGCTGGACTGCGATCAAATGCTACGCTCCTTTACGGCCATATTGAAAAACCGGAAGACCGGATAGATCATATGGTTCAGCTCCGCGAACTTCAGGATAGGACCGGCGGCTTCATGGCTTTTATTCCGCTAGCTTTTCATCCGAAAAACACCGAACTTGCCGAGAGACATTTCACTTCGGGCCAGCTTGATATTAGGATGCTGGCGGTATCGAGACTGATGCTGGATAATTTTGACCACATAAAGGCGTTCTGGATAATGATATCGCCAAAGATATCACAGCTGTCGCTGATATTCGGCGTAGACGATATCGACGGAACGGTTCTAGAGGAGAGGATCACCCACTCCGCCGGAGCGGAAACCGAGCAGGGTCTCACAGTATCAATGCTTGAGAATCTGATAACGTCTGCTGGGCGCGTACCGGTAAGACGGGATACGCTCTATAATGCTGTGGGCGGAAAGAGGGTTGAGGCCCTTATCCTCTGAACCAGATGAACAGCAAGAGGTTGAAATTCGGATGCCACGATTTCCTGAATTCAAAACCGCTTACCTACGCGATCACCGAAAAACTCATTCAGCCCTCATTTGAAACGGTTTTCGCACCCCCGTCAGCGCTTGCAGACATGCTGAAAAAAGGGGAGGTGGATTTTGCGTTGATACCAGCGGTCGAATATTTGAGGATACCCGGTTTGAAAATAGTTCCCGGCTTTTCTATTGCCTCTGCAGGGTGTGTCAAAACGGTGCTGATGTTTTCCGACAAGCTGGTCGAAGGGATACGTAAGATCGCCGTAGATTTCAGAAGCCGGACATCGGTTGCGCTTTTAAAAATACTTTTCAGGAAAAAATATGGGCGCGATATTGAAACTGTCGAAGTTACCGGCAGTTTCGAAGTTCCCCCTACAATGCTGTCGAATGCGGATGGCGCTTTACTGATAGGTGACGAGGCGTTTCAAGTGGATCTGGAACATTATCGCGTAATTGATTTGTCGGAAGAGTGGCACGGCCTTACAGGGAAGCCGTTCGTTTTTGCCATACTTTGCGTTCGGAACGGGATAAATATCGATGAAGCTGTCATGCAGCTTGCCGAAGCTAAAGCCATCGGCTTTGAAAATATCGTTTCAATCTGCGATGACGCATGTGACAAGATAGGCATATCGGATGAAGAGTGCCGGGATTATCTGCTACACAGGATAAAGTACGATCTTGACGATGAAGATATAGACGGGATGAAACTCTTTTTCAAATACGCTTCAGCCGAAGGTGCGGGAGAGGAAAAACAGGTTCTATTTTACGGGAAGTGAAAGACAGTAAAACTATTTGTGTTTCGTTTGTGAAATAAAAGGAGTTTATGCAAATTTCGAAATCACATTTTGCGAAAATACCTTCAAAACCGCGCTTGGTAAAAAAACTATTCCCAATCGCATGTTCATTTCTTTTATTCATTTATTTTCCACTAGGAATTGCGCATGCGGCTGAGTGGAGCATAAATGAACTGCATTATCAGCAAGGTGCGCTACAGGCACCCTCATTTACCGGCGGGAAAAAAGCCGATACCGATATCCTTACTTTTCAACATGCGAGCGGCTGGGCCTATGGGGATACCTTTTATTTCATAGATTACCTTCAGGACAATGTTAAGGACGGTTTCAACGATTCGGATGTATACGGCGAGTTGTATATAAATCTTAGCATGGGGAAGGTTTTAGGACAGGATGTGAGCGTGGGGCCAGTGCGTGATTTAGGGATAATATTCGGTTTAAACGCAGGCGCAGATGCCAATGTACGAAAGATGTTGCCAGGCATACGACTATCATGGGATATTCCAGGATTTGCTTTTCTAAATACGGACATTACAGCGTATATAGACCGCAACGGCGGAGTTTCATCGGGAGGCGCGCCGAAAGAGAGCGACAGCTTTATGGTGGATCTGAATTGGGCATATCCATTCATGTCGTTCGGTAGTAGTTTCAGCATTGAGGGGCACGTTGAATATATTGAGGCGCGAACAAACGAATTCAACGATAAGGCGGAGAGCTGGATATTGGGTCAGCCTCAGATAAGGTACGATCTGGGCGCGGACGTCAATGGAGTTCGTGACAAGCTGTTTGTCGGCATTGAGTGGCAGTACTGGATGAATAAGCTCGGTGACAGTGAAACCGACGAGAACATTGCCCAGGTTTTGATAATCTGGAGGTTATGATACAAATTTTCAATATATGGTAATATCTATCATGTTATTCGCTTTGACGTGTCGCTGGTTTCCATCATCAGATAGTTTTAAAAATGTTCCTGGCAATTTTGTATGTACGAAAAGAATTTAAATAGAGATCCAGGCCTCTTTACCGGCAGCCTAAATGGGAAGTTTATCCTTCTCACCCTTCTGATTTTCATATTGATCTCAACAATTTCATTTTTGGCATATGAGGTTGTCGTTGATAATGCGACGGAAGAGCTTGGGAAAATACTAGCCAGAAAACAGGTCGCTTTCGACAAATCACGCAGTCTCCAGCCGTTGTTAAGGGAAGTGGATCTGGCATCGCATCTGGTCCAGTCTCCCGCAGTTCGTGAATGGGCAAAAAATGAAAATGATCCTGATCTGAAGAGACGCGCGATTGACGAGCTGGAATCGTATCGAGAGATGTTCAGGGACAAAAGCTACTTCTTCGTAATAGATAAATCCGGCAACTACTATTACAACGACAAGGATGGAAGATACACGAAAAATGAATACAGATACACCCTGAGTCCGGATAACCCGAAAGATGGCTGGTATTATTTGACGGCGGCATCCGGCCCAGAGTGCAAACTGAATGTGGATCAGGACAGGAAACTTAAAGTGACAAAGGTCTGGATAAACTGCCCGGTAACTGAAGATGGAAAGACGCTAGGCATCATCGGAACAGGAATTAATCTATTTAATTTCATACAGCAGATAGTAGATATCAAGCAACCGGGTGTAAACAACATATTTGTTGATGAAAGCGGAGCCATTCAGGCGCATCGCAATCTTCAATACATAGATTTTCGGAGTCTTACAAAAAGCATCAATGAACGAAAGACTGTTTTTCAGATGCTTGATTCGCCAGATGAACAAAAGGAGTTCCGCGCGTTGCTGGATTCCCTGACTGGAGAGGATAAAGGGGTAGGAACGATGTTCGTAAATATCGACGGCAACCGCTATCTTGCCGGGGTCGCGTATCTGGAAAAAATGAGGTGGTACAACATTACCTTAATGGACCTGAGAGTTTTAATCGGGCCGGGCCGCTTTACATATTTTGCAGGGTTGATGGCTGGGGTTCTTGTCCTGACGCTATTGATAGTTACCACATTGCTTAAATATTTTATTCTTGATCGTCTTTACAGGCTGGAGCGTTCTGTGCGGCTTGTTACAAAAGGAAAATATACGCCAAGGGAGAGGGATATAGACCCAAAGAATGATGAGATAGGGCGGCTTTCAGAGAGCTTTCATGAAATGGCGCGCACCATTGGCGAATATACTAATAACCTGGAACACGTTGTAGAAGAGCGAACGAGAAATCTTTGGACCGAAATAAATGAAAGAAAAAAAGCTGAAGAAGAAATGAAGAAGGCGAAAGAAAAAGCGGAGGAGGCAACAAGACTTAAGGACAAGTTTGTTACCCTTGTTGCGCATGACCTTCGATCGCCTTTTGCGACGATCATCGGGTTATTGTCAGTTCTGAAAGATGACAATAAAAAAGTGCTGGATCCGGAACATGCTGGAATAATCAACCGCGCAACCGGCATCGGGGAAGGGATGATTAGAATGATCGACGAATTATTGAAGATAAGCCGATTGCAACTTGGCAAAATTACCCCTATTTTTGAATTTATCGACAGTTTTATGGCTGTTCAGCATTGCATCGCAAACTATATTCATATCGCCCAAAACAAGGAAATAGTCATCCATAACGAAGTGCCACCCGGAACACGGATATATGCTGATTCCAACATGTTTGTTGAAGTGATTCAAAATCTTCTTTCAAACGCGATCAAGTTTTCAAATAAAGGTGGCGAAATTACCTTTTTCGTGCCGTCTGGAAAGAAAAGTACGATAGCCATCAGGGATAACGGCGTAGGGATAGGCCAGAAAAATCTTCCGACTATTTTCAGTTATGAAGTGAAAACGAATACGGTCGGCACTGCGGGAGAAACAGGTAGCGGCTTTGGGCTCCCTTTCAGCCGCGAATTAATCGAAGCCCATGGTGGGAGCCTCACAGTGGAATCCGTAAAAGGAAAAGGTTCAGTATTTTTCGTGGAGTTGCCATATATGAAACCGAAGATTCTTCTGGCAAATGCCGACAGGAACGAGCGCATTAACCTGTGCAGACTGCTTGAAAAAATCGAGTCCGACTTCAGTGAAGCTGAAAACGGCAAGGATGCGTTGGAAATTATGCAGAAGGATCTGCACAATCTGGTAATCGCTGATATTGATATGCCGATTAAGGGAGGGTTTGAGCTTCTAGCTGGGATTCGAAGCAGTTCGGGCTCCGCGTCAGTGCCTGTGATTTTGCTTTCATCGGACGCTGATATCAATATCAGGGATAAGGCTTTCGAAATGGGCGCCAACGACTTCATCTCAAAACCTGTGGAACTTGAAGATCTGTTGTCGAGGGTCAAGAAGATACTAAACCATGCCGGGTAAGCGGAGTTCCCGGATAATTTTGTCTGACAAGTATCATCAGTTTGAAAATTTATAAATCCTGGGTCAGGCTTTTTCTCCAGTGACAAAAGAGTGGTAGGGGAGGTCGGAAAAACTTTCAATTTTGCCGAATCCCGCTTCCGAGAGCTGTTCCATTATCTCTTCTCCGGTTACTCGTATCTCAAGTGGTGGACCAGCGGGGGTCTCTTCCTTTTTCCAGTCGATGATCACCGCTTTCCCTCCAGATTTCAAAAGCCGTTTCACTTCCAAGAGATTTTTTATCGGATCATCGAATTCATGATGCAGATTCTGCATAAGAACCGCGTCCGCTATCACATCAGGAAGGGGTACGTCCACCTCTCCCATTAAAAGCGGCTTTACGTTTGAAACATTTTCCTTCTTGATCTCCTTGTCAAGCTCGGCAAGCATCTCCGTGCTTATGTCGCATGCCCAAACGGTGCCGTGGCTCATTTTCTTCGCGAACGGTATCGCCGCGTACCCGATGCCGGCTCCGATATCGATTACACAGTCGGGATTTACAAGCGCGAGCCGGTTCCAGATCACTTCGATGTTTTCCCTGGTTTCCCTCTCCGGATTGCGGAGCCGCTCAAGGCATTTTGGATTAAACTTCTTTTCATTGCCCACTTCAGTTCTCCATTATTCTGGAAAAGATTATTTTTCGTTCGCAGGATTATATCTTAAGAGTTTATGTATGTGCCTCTTTTGCCAGGCACGGGCAAGTTCAAAGTGGCTGAATCTGCTCTCTATCTTTTTAAAAAGGTGTGAATGGAGATTTTCACTTCCGTTCTCTCCCGTCAGATGTAGGTATTCATGCACCATTTCATGGTGAATAACGCTCTCCAGATAAAAGAGGGGTACAAGCTCTGTATCCAGTACAGGGTGTATCCGAATAAGGTTTTCCGAGGGGGAGAATGAGCCGAAAAGGATAGAGCGTTTTTTACCGAACACACGTCTTCCCCATGTGATGCGCCCATTAAGCTTTTCGTCAAAATACTTTTTATTCAGCTTGTTGTATATTTTTCGAAGGTCGTAGTTATCCCCACGGCTTGTCACTCTCGTTTTTCGGCTACCGGTTTTCCCATGCGCGGGTATGCTTTTTACAAAAGTATGAATGCTTTCTGGAACCTTGGCGCGGGGATGCAGCAGGTAGTAAACAAGATCGTCTCGAACATCTTCATCTGCCGTTTCAAAAGCGGAGTGGAGCCTTAATACCGGAATATCCTTCTTCTTGTTGAACGATACCATCGTACGGCGGTTGTCGGTCCATACTACCTCAAGCTTTTCGCCAAACACTCTCTTTAGATGTTTCTCAAAAGCCTTTCTCCAGAGGAGCACCTATTGTTTCCTCCTTTTCTTTTGGTATTTGTTTACCGCATTCACATGTTCCCTTAATGTATTGGAGAATACATGCTTCCCTTCAGCTTTTGTCGCCACGAAATAGATGTAGCTTACCTTTGAGGGAGTATAGGCGCTGGTTATCGCCTTTATGCCGGGATTCGCGATCGGGCCTGGTGGGAGGCCGGTATAGAGATAGGTGTTGTACGGGGAATCATACTGCAGATCCTTCTTTCGTATATTTCCGTCAAAATCCGGCAGACCGTATATGACGGTTGGATCCGCCTGGAGCTTCATATTCTTTTTTAAGCGGTTGTTGTAAACTGCGGATACGAGGTTGTATTCGTCATCGGAGGCGGTCTCCTTTTCTATGATGGATGCGAGGGTTATTATCTCCTCGAAAGATAGGTCGGAGTAGGGCTGGTATTTTTCCTTTATAGGTCCGATCTTTTCAAAGAAAGTAGTGATCATCTTTTCAATAATTCTCTCGGCAGTCACCCCTTTCCTGAACCGATAGGATTCAGGAAAGAGATACCCTTCTGCACTTTTCCCCTTTATCATGAACCTTGATAGTATTTCCCTGTTCTTCGCCGCTTCAATGATCGATTTTTCGTCACTGAAACCTGCCGACGCGATTACTTTCGCTGTTTCCGTGATGGTCAGCCCTTCAGGAACCGTGACAGGCCAAAGTTTTACCCTGCCGGATGAAAGCATGCTCACAATCTCAAAGATATTATTGGATGGATCGAGCTCATACTCCCCAGCCTGAAGGTCTCTCGATTTACCGGAGATCATCGACCAAAGAATAAATCCGTTTTCAGAACGTATTACCCCCGCTTTTTTCAGAATATAGGCGATGTTGTTGGTTCCGGTGCCGGGTTTTATCTCAATGCTTACGGATGAAGAGACGTCTTGCGCAGGAGCAACCATCACCCTTATGATCGCCAGGGGTGAGAGCAGCAAGAATAATAGAAGGAAACCGAGTTGCCACTTGATGGCGGGTGACAGGTTTCCATAAAATTCACGGAGGTCAAACTTCATTTTCGAAAAAAACTTCCAATAAAAGATTAATACGTTTCCACTTCTGTTAGAATTTATGCGATATTCTAACAGAATTATTTACATTGGAGGCAAGGAAGTAAATGGCGTGGGTTTTTGGAGCGGGGCTCGGCTTTCTCCTCGGCGGACCACTCGGAGCGATAGTGGGGGGCTCACTTCAACATTTCCTCTCAAAGGACGCACAGCGAAATTTCGAGCAGGGGAGGCCGGAAAACGACCTCGCGTTCTTCGTTACCTACCTGACGACTATAATGACGAAGATTTCGATGGCGGACGGCAGAGTTTCAAAAAGTGAAATAGAAATGATAAGGAGCTTTTTCATAAACGGGCTCGGTTTTTCCGGTATGGAAATAAGATATGTTGAAGGTTTAATAGCCGAAACCCAAAGATTGAATCCGGATATTGGAGTTGTTGCCCGTGATTTCAAAAAGAATGCTGGTCACGAGGATGTTCTGAGACTTCTTGATATCTGCTACCAGGTAGCAGCGGCTGATGGTACGATCAGCCTTCAGGAACAGCACGAACTTGGATTTCTTGCTGAAAGCCTCGGAATCAGCCGGGAAGAGCACGAAAGGATCAAATACAAATACAGTGGATATAAAGGGGAATCGCACCATTCAACAGGAGAAAAGGTACACCCGGAAAAAAACGATTACGCTGTTCTTGGTCTCACTTCGGATGCCTCAAATGAAGAGATAAAGAAAGCATACAAACAGATGGCATCTCAATATCACCCGGATAAGGTTGCGCACCTCGGAAAAGAGCTGGTGGAATTCGCAACAGTTAAATTCGGAGAGATCAACAAAGCTTACACCGCGTTGCGAAAAGCGAGAAATTTCTAAACCAAAGTCTGTTTACTATTTCATATCCTCAATGTTTGGGTCTCCTCTAATTGCTTTTCACCTCCGAGCATTGGGTCGAAAATGAACCACTTCTAAAAAAAAATAATCAGTTTTCTTCTTCAAAATATTGAATTTCAAGTATCAGCTGTGAATGATGTTGTAAATACAATAAGATACGTTTCCTTGTTCAAAATAAAATAACATAATAAAATAAAATTATTTTAAGAATTATGCTTGACATCTATGTCAGACTAAAGTAATCTATTCCAAAAATAAAGGGTGATCTTTAGTTATTCAGCGTTTGGTAAATACACCTTTTGAGGAGTTTGATTTGAGGAAGTTTTCAACTGGTTCTTGCCCTTCATCTGAGACAAATATAGAAGTTAGCCTGTTTGTCATATTTGCATTTTTTCTTCTACTCGGCTTCAGCATTGAGAAGGCAGAGGCGGTTCCGTCGTTTGCAAAAAAATATTCGGCCCCATGTACGCTCTGTCACTCAACTTGGCCAAGGCTTAACAAGATCGGCTATCAATTCAAGATAAACGGCTATCAGCTCCCAGATGGACGTGATGGGAGCGACTTTGGGAAAGTATCACCTGATTGGAATCTTCATCTTGACTCAGGGGACGCAAATCCGCCGGTAAGCCTTAGGTTGAAAGGGGGGTACCAGCTCCAGAGCCCACTTTCAGACCTTGAAGGGAGGCAGTCAACACGGTTTGCCTGTTGTACCGAGCCGAACAGCCTTAATCTCTACGCGGCCGGCAGTGCCGCAAAGGATGTTGCATATTTCATCTCCTATCCATTGGGAGGCAAGGAGATGGAGCAGGGGTACATCCGCCTTGTAAATATGCTTGGTCAAGGGGGTATGGCACTCGATATCGGCGTGATAAGAACCGCCGACTACGATATTGTACCTCAGACCAGAGAATGGTTTGGAGAGCCAAACCTCGCTTATAACGGGAACGAGAGTTTTCGCGGTTTTGCGCACGGTCTGCACGCTGGTGCGTCGGATACCGGGATAAGGATCTATGGAAATCCGGGGTACCATCTATTCACTTACGATCTGGTATATGTGACCGGCGTAAAGACGATAGGGGGAACCTACAGAGGGCATGGTGAAGGGGTAGGGGCAACAGGCCGAATAGACTGGGACAATTTTGGGCTTTCTATCAAATATTGGCAGGTTAAATCCGGAGCGACAACATTCACGAGAGTAGATACCGGTGGTGTCGGGACATTCCTGTATAACTTTAATGAAGATGGAGAATTTAAACCTAATCGTCTCTATCCAAATGAAACTACCGTAGACATCATACTGAATATGAAATACGAGACCGAAAGATGGCGGGTAGAGTTCGTATTCGATAAAAACAGCTTTAGAACTGATGAGAGAAAAGATCCGACAGGCATGCATACCTATGTAAGGGGTGTGAACGACAGAACAGGGCTAAGCGTCGCATGGGTATACAGGGTCAGCAGTTCAATAGCCATTGGCGCCAGGTATGCGCAGTCGACAACGAAGGATTTTTCAGAAATGTATGACGATCTCTACCATGAAATACCTGAAGCGAATGCCGCGAAGGCAGATTTCAAGATTGATTTCATGCCGGCTCAAAATGTGAAATTTGCTTTACAGGCAACTATGGATACATCAGACGCTGATTCCAGGAAGACCATCATGAATGGGGTCCTTTCTGAATATGATCAGCAAAACAAACTGCTCCTTCTATGGGATTTGGCTATCTAACTCCTCCTCCTCTCAAATAGCCGATCCTGTCTTAGGGCCCCGGGGTCGACACACCCCCGGGGCCTCCTCCTTCTCATTGATAAATAAGGAGTTAGTTCTGTATGCTTTGTCCCAGTGAATTAGAATATAGATTAAAGTCAGATAGCAGAATCTTTGAATAGCAGTTAAAAATAAATTGACTTCGAGGTACAAGAAGTAGGATAATCTGAAAAGGTATAAATAGACACAGATGTAGCATAATATGGTTGATGTATTATTTCGTTGCATATGTGAAAGGTGATATGGGGCGCAATTCCGAGTCGTTTGGAAAGTGCCAAAAGAATTGGTACAATATAATTGAAGTAGGAAAGCAGTTTTACGTAATTTCAAAGGTATCGTGGAAGGACGTCTTCTTGAAAAACTTTTATAGTGGGGTTGGGAAAATGATAAACGTGAGTAAGCTTGGGGTCGCGGTTCTCATATCTATTTTCACACTAGTTGCCATTCCGAAAGAGGCACATTCTGCCAAGGTAATGAGCAAGGGTGAATACATAGATCTGCTCGTTCAAAAGGATCTTAAATCTTCTCATCAAAATGAATTTATTCCTCAAAATGCATCGAAGATGAAGAAGGACGATTTATACAAATCCGTTCTTGCATCAATGGCGAAAAAAGGGGTTAAACCTTTTTCATCAGATGATCTCAAATCCCCACTTACAAAAGTTGAGATGGTCGATTTCACATATGCCTTCCTTACAGGTGATGCTGGCGGAAACTTCATAGAGAGAAAATACTTCCTAAAAGAAAAAGGTGTCGTCGACCCCAACGACATCGGCATGGTAAAGAGTTATGAAGGCGATGTAACTTTCACCCGCTTCGAGACCAAAAAGACTTTTGGGATAAACGGCAGTGAAGCTGTCCTTTTCAAGGATGTAGCGGAGACTGAAGAGGAATCCCGCCTGCAACTGGTATTTGACGATAACTCCGAACTTACTCTCGGTGAAGACAGCGCCGTTGAGATAAACCAGATGATTTTCGACCCCAAGAAGAACATCAGGGATATTACCGTCAAAGTCGCTTTTGGTAAATTAAAGGTTAAAGCATCGAAACTGAACACTGCAGACGTTAATTTCAAGATTGAAACGCCGACAGCCGTTATCGGTGTACGCGGTACAGAATTTGTCGTTGACGTTAATGATACTGGTAAAACAAAAATAACGACTATCGAAGGTCTAGTTGCAGTAAAGCCCAATCTTCAGCCTTTCAAAATAAACGGCGGGTCGAAGAATGTTCAGAAGAAAGTTACAAAGATAAATAAGGTCGTTGAAAAGGCTACGAAGGTAAAAGAAAAAGCCGCAGCCGAAAAAGCAGAGAAAAAAGAGGAAGTAGCGAAACAGAGCGATTCAGCTGAAGAAACAGCGACTACAGAAACAACCGCCGCAGAAACATCATCTGCTCCGGTTGAAGCTGCATCTGCACAGGAAGAAGTTCTTCTAGGCGCAAACACCTCTACCGATGTTTCAGAAGAGGGTAATTCCAGCGGGCCTGTTGACGTGCCGCCTGCTGAAATGCAGAAAATAATCAAGGAAACCACGGTCATTAATCCTGTAATTGTAGCCGGCGGCGGTGCGGTAAACGCAAGTGAAGCGAAGAAAGTTGTAGAAGTTGCTGCAAAAGTGGAAGAAGAAATTGTTACTGAAGAAGAAGCAAAGGCAGAAGAGGAGCCTGTAGCAGAAACAACTGAGACCGCCTCCGAAGAGACAGCTTCTGAAGAGGTCGCCTCCACAGAAGAGGAAGCAACAACTGAGGCTGGAACAGAAACCGAAGAGAAAAGCGTTGCAGAGGAAACCGTTATAGAAGTCGCTTCCCTGGATAAGGGCGATGGAGGGGAAAAAGCCGCTGAGCTTGAAAAGGAAAAAGACTCGGATGGAGACGGAGTTCCGGATGTAAATGATAAATTCCCGAACGATCCAAACGAAGTTGTTGACTCGGATGGAGACGGTGTCGGTGATAACTCAGATGCTTTCCCGAGAAATGCTAAGGAAAAGGCAGATTCGGATGGAGACGGTGTCGGTGATAATTCAGATGCGTTCCCGAATGATCCGAAAGAGAGCGCCGATTCGGATGGCGATGGTGTCGGTGACAACGGCGATGCTTTTCCAAGAGATGCTACTGAAGTTGCCGATTCGGATGGTGACGGTGTAGGTGATAATTCAGATGCGTTCCCGGCAAATGTTAACGAGTCCAAGGATTCGGATGGCGATGGAATCGGCGACAACTCAGACAAGTTCCCGAAGGATTCAACCGAGTGGGTCGATTCGGATGGTGACGGCGTAGGCGATAATAAAGACGCATTCCCGACTAACAAGAAAGAGTCGAAAGATTCGGATGGAGACGGCATCGGTGATAATTCAGATGCGTTCCCGAACGATGCAACGGAAACTGCTGATTCAGACGGCGATGGTGTAGGTGACAACAAGGATGCATTCCCGAACAACGCGAAGGAAAAGGCAGATTCTGACGGCGACGGCGTAGGCGATAATTCAGACAAATTCCCGAAGGATCCTACCGAGTGGGCTGATTCAGATGGCGACGGCGTAGGCGATAACAAGGATGCATTCCCGAACAACGCGAAGGAATCTAAAGATTCCGACGGAGATGGCATCGGTGACAATTCCGATAAATTCCCAAACGATGCAACGGAAACTGCTGATGCAGACGGTGACGGCGTAGGCGATAACAAGGATGCCTTCCCGAAAAATAAGGCTGAGTGGGCAGATTCTGATGGCGATGGCGTAGGCGATAATTCCGACAAATTCCCGAACGACTCAACCGAGACTGCTGATTCTGATGGCGACGGTATAGGTAATAACAAGGATGCTTTCCCGAATGATGCAACCGAGACTGCTGATTCAGACGGCGACGGTGTAGGCGATAACAAGGACGCATTCCCGAATGATCCAACCGAGACAGCAGACTCTGACGGCGACGGAGTTGGGGACAACAAGGATGCTTTCCCGAATGATCCGACCGAGACTGCAGACTCTGACGGTGATGGTGTAGGTGATAATAAGGACGCATTCCCGAATGATCCAACCGAGACCGCAGATTCTGATGGCGACGGTGTAGGTGATAATAAGGATGCTTTCCCGAATGATGCAACCGAGACTGCTGATGCAGACGGTGATGGTGTAGGTGATAATAAGGATGCTTTCCCGAACGATCCTACCGAAACCGCAGACTCTGACGGTGATGGTGTAGGTGATAATAAGGATGCTTTCCCGAATGATCCAACCGAGACCGCAGATTCTGATGGCGACGGTGTAGGTGATAATAAGGATGCTTTCCCGAATGATCCAACCGAGACCGCAGATTCTGATGGCGACGGTGTAGGTGATAATAAGGATGCTTTCCCGAATGATGCAACCGAGACTGCTGATGCAGACGGCGACGGTGTAGGCGACAATAAAGACGCATTCCCGAATGATCCGACAGAAACCGCGGATTCTGACGGTGATGGCGTTGGCGACAACAAGGATGCATTCCCGAATGATCCAACCGAGACCGTAGACTCTGACGGTGATGGTGTTGGCGACAACAAGGATGCATTCCCGAATGATCCGACAGAAACAGCGGATTCTGACGGTGATGGCGTTGGCGACAACAAGGACGCCTTCCCGAATGATCCGACAGAAACAGCTGATTCAGACGGTGACGGTGTAGGCAACAATAAGGACGCATTCCCGAATGATCCTACCGAGACTGCAGACTCTGACGGTGACGGTGTAGGCAACAACAAGGACGCATTCCCGAATGATCCTACCGAGACTGCAGATTCTGACGGTGATGGTGTAGGCAACAACAAGGACGCATTCCCGAACGACCCAACTGAGACTGCTGATTCAGACGGCGACGGTGTAGGCGACAACAAGGATGCTTTCCCGTTTGATCCGACCGAGTGGGCTGATGCTAATGGTAATGGTATTGGTGATAATAAAGAAGCGTCGCTTCTGGCATTAAGCGGTGCAAACTTCCTTGCGATGTGGAATACGTTATCACCGCAGGAGCAGGCTCTTTTAAGCAACCTCCTTGCACTAGATCAGAAAGTGTCTATTGCACAGTCGGATATTGGTAATCTGCAGGGTACAAATCTCGTAACCTACTGGAAATCACTTGGCGCTGATGTTCAGGGACAGTTGATCGCAGGTCTTACGGCTCAACAGGCGCAGACGATGTTGAGCGGAATGGCCGGAGCAGAACTTGTTGCATTCTGGAACGCTCTTACCCCTTCTCAGCAGGTAGGGGTGGTTCTTGACGGCACACAGGCTCTTGCGATCATGAACACGGGTAATTTGTCTGGAGCAGTTCTTGTCAATTTCTGGTTCACGCTTGATCCGGCTACCCAAGCCGCGATAATTCCCAGCCTGAATACGATGCAGGCACAGACGATTCTTGACTCACTGACGGGTGCAGAGCGCCAGGCTTTCTGGAACGCCTTGTCACCCGAAATGCAGGCTCAGCTCAATAATGGCCAGAATCCACCGACAGATGCCGAGATAGGCGATGCGGTAGCAGCTGAGCTTTCGAAGCTTCCAGGTGGAGCTAACGACCAAAGAGCAATCGTTGCCAGTGATGATGTTGTTGCTGCGATAAAAGCAGGAGGTCTTGCTTCAGCGGAAGATATTGATGGCGGATTTAAACCAGAAAACTACCAGCTACAGACAGGCGAGTATACCAGCGAAGATGTGAAAACCGCACTGTCTGGCAGTGGATACCTTTCCTATGCTGTTCAGGTTGAAGAGGACTTTGTGAACAAGGCTTCGCTGAGAATTTTCAATGATAGCCGGGCTACAATGGATGGAGAAGACGATGATCATAGGGATCATGTGCGAAACGAACTGTGGGGCAATATAGATAGTGCCCTTGAAAACTCCGATATCCGTGGTCGTGATGCCTTGCTTGAGGAAGTAGCTGACGCAAGGGCCGGCAGGGTTCTTAAGGATGCAAATGGCAACTGGGTTAGGGTTCAGCAGTATGTAATTCGCCCGACATCCGATTCATTACAGGTAGTAAGCGTAAATCTGCGGGGCGCGGAGGCTGGAGATCTTTCCGGTCTGCAGTCAATGGACTGGCAAACCGAGTTCGATAAAAACCTGCCGGGTGGAAGTGCGATACTTGACCTGCCGTGGGCAGACTACCTGAATACTTACAGGGATTCGAGCGGTAAAACCGGTGGTGATAGCAACGAACATGGTAAACAAGGTGAATCAAAAACCGGTTATGTTAAACATGACAGCGACTATGAATTGGATAAGATGTCTGTTGAGTTTAAATCGGGTAGCGACTCGCTTAAGGAATCAAGATCCTTTAAGGAATTGGATCATGGCAAACAGTCCATATTCGATGAGACTTTGACCGTAAACGGCGAATCGTTCGAGTATGACAGGAACTTGAATTCCAAGTCGAAGTATATGATTACCATGGTATCCGGCGGAGAATTGAAGTACAGGTACTCAATCAAGGATAGCAATGGAGAAAAGAAGGACATCGACGTAAGCCTGTTCGTAGTGGGCGACGCGCATCTGGCCGATAACGTCGGAGTTGACGGTTCAGTTGAAACCGGAGTAAAGGACGTGTGGCAGGGGCTTGGTGCAAATACAGAAGGTAGCTCAGTAAATGTTGGAAACAATAATCTTGAATTCAGGTTCTCCAACACAAAAGCCAGCAGCGGATTGCTGACAAATCCTCTTGATTTGGTATACATACCTCTGCCGAGGATGGATTGGAAAGCCGCTAGTGTGGAAAGGCACCACGATTAGCTTAAAATAGCTTGCAGACGCCCCTCCAGCACGAAGATGGAGGGGCGTTTTCATTTATACTGGTTCACAAAATTCACAAAATAGTCGAGGCAAAATTAGTCCCGCCATTGGTACAAACTTTGCTTTAATTCATTGATAATCATGAATATGTACAAAAATCAGCAATAAATGGGATTTTGCCATGAAATTTTGGCAGTTTTTACAATAAATCGATGGAACCGTATCAGTTCTTCACTGAAAAATACCAAAAAATCCATTACAGCGGGTTAAAATAACCCAACACAGGGGGAGATGACAATAAACAATCTGGCTGTAATGGTTCTTACAATATTTCTTAACACTGATGAAGGTATCATGTTTCATCTTGCTGACAGCGAGATGACAAAACCAACTACCACAACCGTCGCAGAAGAAAACACCAGGCTAAAAAGCGAAGGCTATCTTGACTTATCGACAGGCGGCTCCGCAAAACCTCCAATTAACGCAGAAAGCGAACTGGCAAAAAAGCAGGATGATACTAAAACAAAAGAAAAGGGGAAAAAGGAGCCAAAAGAGAATGTAGTAGAGATGGTCTTTTTTGCCTTCAAAACCCACGTCCTGTCGGACAAGGCGAAAAAAAAGCTGAACGCGTTACCGAAAAATCGGAAATATAAACTGGTAGGCTATACAGACTCGATAGGTTCTATCGAGTTCAATAATATGCTTGCCATATTAAGGGCTACAACTACCGCACTGTATCTACGGTCGTTAGGGGTGTTCGTCATAGAGTATTACGGGAGAGGGTCATGCTGTTACCTTGATCCGCTGAATCAGGATGTGAACCGGCGTGTTGAGATAATAGATGTCGGCCCTTTGGAGGGTCCCAGGAGACCGCCTAAGAAGACGGAATGGATGAGGTTCATGTGGTTATCGGATATTTCGGCCAATAGCACCTACTCGTCATTGGTAGGCGGTTCATCCATTATGGGCGGCAATGCCTCTGCTGTTCTAGCTCCAACTGTACAGTTTGGAGATAATAAATTCCTGATAGTCCTAAACAACACCTCGTATCAGAAAAGGAAGCAGGTATATACGGAGGATGAAGGGCCCCGGCTGAGCTCGGAATATCTGACGAATACTCTTACCCCCACATTCAAGTACAGCAACTCGGACAAGCTGGATTTAAGTCCCGGTCTGTTTTTCACTCAATCATATTCAAAGGAAACCCAGGATGAAATCTGGTTCAAGGGGCTTTACGATTATGAGGAATCGGGCTATTCTTTTGACATACGGTATGTAGTTGGGACTACCGATACCTCCTCAAGCACGATGTCGCTAGGTTACCAGAAATACGATCGTGTATATCCCAATTTTAAATCATTATTCTCCATCGCTGGGTTTGGCACGCTTGAGGAGCATGAAAAGGATTTTGCCGGAACATCGTATTCCATGACGTATGCGGTAAATAACTCACTTGGACTTTCATATACGTTAAACCTGAATTATTTGTTGAAGGAATACGTTGACAAGCTGGTGGAGAACGAATTTGGCGGCAGAGATCCTGAAAGGCAACTGGATGTCAGTCAAACAGGTTCTCTTATGTTGACTTACAAGGCAAGCATGAATTCATCTATAGGTTTCAGGATTACCGTAAATGATAACCTTAGCAACCAGAACCTTGTTGAAGGCTCCTTCCCTGATTTTATTTTTCACAAGAACTATTTTTCATATCAGTCAACAACGGTCTCTCCGGATTACAGTTACATAATGCAATTATCTGACAAGAAGAGAGTCACATTCAGAACTGCGTATAACGTGACAAGAACCAATTTTTATGCAAGATATAGCAGAAATGAACTTGGCGAATTGACCGATCAACTGCAGGAAGATTGGGCGCACAGTTACAGCGCAAGCGCCAGGTACACATTGAATGAGCATTGGAGCTTTAGCTCAATGCTGGATGTTTCAGCATCCAGATCAAATCTGAAGGACGAGCTGTTTTTTCGTTCAAACTACGAAATTATAAATATCTCATTTGGATTTTCATATCATTACTAGTTGACTCATATGTCAAGTCAGTATGTTCAATTTTGAAGCGCCTAGGATCATCGCTTTTTGGCAGGCGGTTTATTCCCGGAGTTTTTTGAGGTTTTGTTTTTTTTAGGCTTGGATTTCTTTTTTGCCGGGTTTTTATCAAAGTCATCCTCAATTTCAATCGCGCTCTCAGGCACGACAAAGCGCATATTTTGTACAACTACCTTTGCTCTTTCGTAATCTCCAAGCTTTATGAATATATCGAGAGCGTTCATGTAGTTCCTCAGGGCTGCGTCGTTTTTCTTCATTTTATAGTAAAGTTTTCCAATGTTGTTTTGAGTGACCGCAGTTCCGAGGATATTGCCGGATAAAATATCAAACTTGAGTGACTCCTTGTATGAGGCAAGTGCGTTATCGTACTTTTCAATGTTAGCGTAGGCCGTACCCTGAAGAGTAAGGAGGGAAGCTACCTGTATGTTATCCTGACTCTCCTTGCTGAGTTCTATCGCCCTTGAGATATATCCCAAGCTCTTTTCAATTTTTTCCTGGTTTATGTTTATGTACGCTAGAGATTCCAGGCAGAGCACTTGTCCCTGTTTATAATCCTGTTCTATGCTTACTCTTAAAGCCTGTTCAAGCCTGCTTTCAGCCTGTTCGATTTTTCCTTCATTGAGCAGTTCACGGCCGACTATATACATCTTTTGGGCGGCGTTCAGTTCTGTTTGTCTAATTTCCTCTTCAGAAGGTTTCAGTGTTGCACAAGAAGTCATAAATGAGGAAACAAGAATAAACAAAAAGAAACGGCTGGTAGATCTCATAATATTTTCAGTTTCCTTCTCTGTTTTTTGTTGCGTATGTATTGGCGTACTCAACAAGCGCCATAATTGAATCAAGACGCGATATGGCCTTTATCTCGATAAGGGCCTTCCCCATGGGAATCATTTCAGCTTGCTGGGCCACGAGTATTTCGTTTATCTGTTCGTTTGTTAAAAGGTTATGTTCAATGGCCAGATCACCATACCGTTTGTTGGTGCGGTTTTGCTCAAGCAAGAGTTTAAGATTGTCAACCTTGCTGATAAAGCCGTGCATGACAGCAATCTTGCCAAGTGGAAGTTTGCTGTGCCTCTGAATATCAAGCGCTTCATTTACTTGTTGTTCGGTAACAAGATTCTTTGATATTAGAAATTCGCCAAATCTCATAAAATCCTCATTTTGATGTCAGGATGAATACGCCATCCCAGTCCTTCGGAGGTTCCTTTAACTGGAAATCAAGCGCACGTTCCAAATAAGTCATTGCAGGGCCATCATTTACGTCAAATTCAAGGATTTCGGAAAACTTGTCTACGGCCTTCTTCCATTCTCTCTCCTTGTAATGACCAAGGCCGTCATTATACAAAGTTATTACATTCTGTTTTTTAGGATCAATTTTTCCCTTGAGACAAATAAGCTCGTATACCGTTATTATTTCCTGTTTTCCAACGACACGCAACCTGTCAATTTCCCTCGAATCGAAGAGGTGGCCACAGATGTTATGGGTATAGTGGCTTACCATCAGTTCTGTGCCGTAAGGTTTATTGGCTCCTTCAAGCCTTGCGGCGAGGTTTACAGCGTCACCCATCATCGTATAATCCATCCTTGTCCTGGAGCCCATGTTGCCTACGACCATGCTTCCGGTATTTATTCCGATCCTCATTCTTAGCTGTGCTTTTCCCTCCTTGGCCCAATCTTCCCTCATCAGAGCCAGTTTTTCCTGCATCTCGATCGCAGTAAGGCAACACCGTTCCGCATGGTCCTCGAAATCAAGAGGAGCCCCGTAGAATGCGATTATGGCGTCCCCCTCGAACTTGTCCACAACCCCATCGTATTTGAGAATGATGTCAGTCATTGCCGTCAGGTAGTCATTCAGGAGCAATACAAGCTCCTCTGGGGAAAGTTTTTCCGATATTGTAGAAAATCCGGCAACGTCCGAGAAAAAGGCTGTAAGCTCCTTTCTTTGCCCGCCAAGCTGAAGAGCTGCCGGATCTTTTATAAGCTGATCAATAACGACTGGAGAGAGGTATTGTCCAAATGCGCCCTGAATATACCGCTTCTCCTTTTCTTCCATGATGAATCGGTAGATTGCCAGGGAGGCGTATGCGAGGCCAGTTTCGAGAAGAGGCGGAACCGTATGAAAAACCGTGTTATATCTAGTAAAGAGGATATAATGCGCAAGAAGGGATATTACCGCAATAGCAAGAGCTAAACCTCCCCCTGTGACAGCCCCAAGCCTTGGGACGGTAACAAATAAAACGGTTCCTATAAGAACTATACTGATAAAATCGATAAGGATATTTGGAACCGGAGGATCCTTAAGAAAACGCTGGTGTATTATGTTATCAATAACCGTTGCGTGGGATTCCACTCCGGGAAAAACCTTGTCAAAAGGCGTAATCCGTAAATCTTCGATTGCAGTTGCGGTAGGGCCGATCATTACGATCTTTCCGTCAAGTTGCTCAGGCGGAATTTTACGTTCGATTATATCTACAATTGAGAGATGCGGGAATGTTCCACCAGGACCGTAATAGTTTATCCACATTTCGCCCATTTCGTTTGTAGGGATTTCAATGTCACCATCCTTGCTCATAAGCGCGACTTTTTGAATTCCTAGCGGCCCTGTCCAGATAAGTATTGTAGCTTTTAGATATTTTCGCAACACTGTAAATGAAAGAGGGGGGAAGAGATAGTCGTCCTCGCCTTCGAGTTCCACCATATCGCGGTATTTCACGATTAATGGAATTTTCCGCACAGAACCGTCCAAGTCTGGCGCAAAGTTGAAATATCCCATCCTTTTTGTCGAGTTGGAAATTTTTTCAATAGTTGCTTCAACCGCATACGCCTTTTTCAAGCGCATATTCTTTAGGTCTGTCCCTTCATCCTTCTTGAGGCCGGAGTATCGGGATTTCGCGACAATATCAAGATAACTCTCCATTTCAGCTTCAGAAAGATGCTCAAGACCTTCTTCGGAGAAGTGGAAAAAATAGCCTAATACCGCCTTTTTTGACCGTTTGAGCGCATCGAAAAGTTTCTGGTCATTATCAGCATTGTTTTCGATTTCTGCCAATAGACTTTCAATCTTCGAGTCAGGAATTCCCTCCTCATTCATTTTAGACCTGATACTGTCTAATTGTTCGGGGGTAATCCCTATCTCTGGAGAGGAAAAGACAATATCAAACCCGAATACTTTTACGTTATATTCGGTTAGTGCGTCGACAAGATCCGCTATTACGGTTCTCTTCCAGGGCCATCTGCCGAGTTTATCAATACTTTTCTCATCGATAGTGGCAATCGCAACTTCGTTTCCTGGTACAAGTTCGCCGCGAACATTGAAAAAGGCGTCCTGCATAAGGAGTTCCAGTCTCCCCATGAACCGAGGAGAGAAGAGGTAGGAAACCATTACAAGGATTGTGATAGCGACAGTAATGGAGAGGTTGTTCAGCTGAATGAATTTTTTCATTAACCCCCACCCAAATCATGAAAACATAAAAATCACCTGACAAACTTCTTGTTTGTTAAACCTAAGTATACCTCAGTTACAGTGATATAATCCAACATAGTTTCAATACATTAGGTTGATATTTGCAACTATTTTGGCTAGGTATCAATTTTCAAGGAAATTAACAAGAAGCGCAAAGATGTTATTACCTCAATAAAAACAAAGAGATAGGAAAAGGCAATGACCCGGAAGATAATTTTTCTTTTGTTTGAAAACAAAATGCAATATTACGATATGTTACATCTCAAATCGTTCCAATAAAGCTTCAAGTCATATCTCAAATTGAATATATACAGAATTTAGGTATTGCTTATTCTCTTTCATAGCGAAGTAATTTGATTACATTTTTGAAAACATTAAGGCCAATGTACGGAATTTTGACGCTCCATTTTCCTGATTTTGGGATTTTCCAAAGGATGCTATATAATAAGACATTATGGGTTTTAATGCATTGCAAAAGCGGAGTAGATTATTCGTGACCGTCATAGCTTTGACTATCGGTATTTTCACTGTTACATTTTCGTACTCAGCTGAAGGCGATGCAAAAGCCACTTCAAAAACTGAAAACAAGGATGAGACAAGGCGAAGGGAGTTTCAGGAAAATATTGATAAAGCATATCTGGACTCTTTTGCCGAGGCGGTAAAGAAAGACGCAAAGTATGCTACGGAATTGGCTCGGCTAGCCGCCCAATCTTCGCCCCATCTAGCCTCCGAAATAGCGGCTCGAGCTGCGGAAGTAGCTCCCTCGCAGGCTGAAAGGATAGTGTCGGTAATGGTAACGGAATATCCTGATCTGGCATTAAAAACGGTCTTTTCCGTTTCCATGAAGGTTCCCGGGAGTGCCTGGAAAATCGGGGCCGCAGCTGCGGGCATACGAAAAGATATTGCCTCCCAAATAGCCGCAGCGGTGACATCAGTATCGCCAAAGCAGGCAACATTAATTGCTGTAACGGTAACGAAAGAGGTTCCCAGCGAGGCGGTTGGCATTGCATCCGCGGTGGCGACGAAATCACCAGAGAGTGCAGCAAGCGTTGCAAGCGCCATCTCGAAGGTGTTCCCTGACAGCTCTGTAGAATTGGCAGGGAAGATGTCAAAGATAAATCCCAATGATTCCCCAACTATCGTTGCGGAGATAACAAAAAATAATCCGGAAAGCGCGGCGGAGATAGCCGCCTCAGCGGCCAAGAACGCCCCAGGGAAGGAATCAATGATTGCCGCGGCGGCGACCATCAATTCCCCGAATCTTGCGCCAAGGATTGCCACTTCAGTTGCTGAAGTAAATCCGAATGCTACCCTTAAGATTGCCGCATATTTGGCAAAAGTAAATCCGGCCTCCGCCAAAAGTGTAAATTCCGCGCTTGGTAATTTCGCCCCGAATTTAAAGGGGAGACTGGATAGTATGCTTGCAAAAACCGGAAAGGAAACGAGGATAGAAAGGGCCAAGACGTTAAGAAAGACACTTCCACCCAGTGTAATCGCGACCATTCAAGAGGCCGCGCAGACAAGGAACAGGGATGTTATGAAGTACGCTATTCGAATTGCCATTAAGAAATACCCGGATCTATCCGTAGATATTGCAAAATTGGCCGCGATCTACTCCAGGGGGATGGCAGAAGAGATAGCCTTTACTGTGGCACAGTTAGCTCCAAAAGATGCGGCAGGTATCGCTTCGGCAGTCGCCGAGATTGCACCGGAAAAAGCGGTAGCAATAGCCACATATGCCACTAGGGCAAATCCTAAACTGGCGGCGGAGATTGCCGAATCCGTTGCTGTAGTTGTGCCCGAGAAAGCCGCCGAGATAGCCGGAGAGGTTGCGAAGATTTCGCCAACAATGGCTGTGCAAATCGCCTCCAGAGTATCAAAAGCCTTGCCAGGAAATACGGTGCAGGTTGTCGGGAGCGTAGCTGCCGCTGTACCTTCGGCGGCAACGGAAATTGTTACCACTCTCTCAGCTGAACATCCGGAATTAGTCAGTGAAATAATAACAGTGGCATTTGGGCCAAGTCCTGAAAATGTTGCCAGTGGTGAAGGTGTAGTCGCAGAGCTTGAGATGGTAGGAATTGAAAATCCGGCTCAGGATATTGCGAGCGCTGAGTAAGAATTGGTTGACTGAGGATAGAACGAGTTGAAGCCCGGTTTCCAGCATCCGGCCAGGAATCCGGGCTCATTTATTGGAGTATTTGTATTGATTGCTGTTTATTTTTTTATGATTCGGGTAACACCGCTGGCAGAATCAGCGATGCTTGACGAATTACGGACAAAAGGGATTTCAGCTGGCGGTTTTGCGATATTTCCCAATCTTAAACTTGGTTATTTGACAGACAGCAACATTTACTCCGAAGAACAAAATCCAACCGGCGACAGCATAACGAAGATCTCACCAAGTTTGCTGTTCCAGACAAACTGGTCCAGGCACCGCCTTTACTTGCAAGGAGGCGGGGACATGTTTTCATACCAGCAGAATCCTGCTGAAAATCATACGGATGTCAATGCCAGCACCGGAGTAAAATTGGACATCACCTCGCAGACATCCTTCCTGACAAATTACATGATGAATCAGTTATCCGAAGATCGAGGGTCTCCTGACGATGCAAAAGGAAAAAGACCCACAAAATACGGCTTGAATGCGATTGATTTATTGATTGAGCGAAAAGGGGGAATTCTTTCCATAGGCATCGACGGTGGAGTAAAGACTTTCATCTACGAAGATACAGAAACATCTGCAGGAATAATTGACAACGCAGACAGAGACAGGACTGAAAATACAGCCTCCGTAAAACTAGGATTTCAATTTCATCCCGGTTTTCACTTCGTAATAAAGAACGGTATCAACCAGCGCATCTACGCGACAGAAAAGGATGATAACGGGTATAACAGGCATTCAACAGGAAATGATATCAGCGCCGGTATGAGGTTCGATTTTGGCGGGCCTCTTTCAACCGAACTTTTGTTTGGTCAATGGACTCAAATATACGAAGATACCAGGTTTCCGAAAACAACAGGGGTCTCCTATTCAGGCATATTGTCATGGAGCCCGACACGCTTGACCGCAATAAACTCAATTTTGAAAAGAACTGTCGAAGAAACGACCTTAGACAAATCATCAGGTATCTTCACTAGCAATTTGTCTCTTGAAATTCAGCACTCTATTCTTAGAACCGTGGTATTCAACCTTGGAATAGCAGGGAGTGTGATGGAATTTCAGCAAACCGGGCGAGTCGACAACCTGACAATACCAGAAATCGGCATAAGGTATCTAACAAACAGATATCTCCATCTAAAACTTGGATACGCTCAGAAGAGCAAAGTCTCCACTGAAAAAGGCGCGGGTTTTGAAAAAGCAGAAGTCAAATTTTCAATCATAGGGCGCATATGAAATTAACTGTTATAAAAAGCTGTTTTAACACACAGCCTGGCAAAAAGAGGGCAGGTCTGAGCGTGATTTTGTGCGCTGTATTTGCTTTCATGGATGTATCAATCGCTCTCGGAGCCGGAGCATCTTCCACAATGGATGTTTACAACCTGGGTTCTGGAGACAAAATAAGGATAACCGTATTCGGTCACGCTGATCTCTCCGGAGAATTTCTGGTGGACGATACAGGGGCGATTTCCATGCCACTAATAGGTTCGGTTTTATGCGGCGGTCTGACAATAAGAGAGCTTGAAAAAACTATCATTCGCGAACTTAAAGACGGGTATCTGGTAAATCCAAGCGTGAATGTCGAAGTCGTTAAATTCAGGCCATTTTACATTATTGGCGAAGTTGCAAAGCCAGGGAGTTACCCCTACATAAGCGGCATGACGGTTTTTAATGCTGTCGCTTTGGCGGGTGGTTTTACGAGCCGCGCAAAAAAAAGCGAAGTAATGATCTCAAGAGGAGGGGGCAAGGCAAAAGAGGTAAAGTTGAAATCTGAAACCGTTGTCTTGCCTGGAGATATTATTGAAATTCCCGAACGGTTTTTTTGAATTTAAATTATTAGAAGGACTTTAAACTATGGTAATCAAGGGGACACACTATCCGATGTATCCGGCTACGCATGGTCTTCATGATCAGGAGGAATTGGATCTTCAATCGCTCATTGGTCTGTTAAGGCGCCGGAAATATATGATATTAGGTACGATGCTGCTCGTTACAATATCGGCATTTCTTGTAGTGTCTCAAATGACGCCAAGATATACTGCTGAAGCCGGATTGTTGATAGAAAATAAACAGTTAAGGGTCATGAATATCGAATCGATATTTTCTTCCGTTATAAACCTTGACAGGGAAAAAATGATTCTCACTTCAACAGTATTGTCAGAGAGAGTCGTTGAAAAGGGGAATTTACTCCGCTATAAGGAATTCAATCCACAGCCGGGAGAGAAATATTCCGTTTTGAATCCTCGCAAGTACATTCCAAGGGAATGGATAGAAGCTCTTATAGGCAAAGAGTCCGATTTGGAAAAAGGCGAAATGACGGAATATGAGAAAAAAATCAGAGCTTCCGAGATATTGCGTAATAGTCTTGAAATCAATCATAAGGACAATTCAGGACTTCTAAAAGTCCGGGTTACATCGGAATCTCCTGAAGCTGCGGCAATCGCCACGAATCAGCTTTTGCAAGAATATATAGGTGAGATGATGGAATCCCGCTATCAGGGGACAAAACAGGCTTCAAAATGGCTAAATGATACCATGGAAGAGTATAAAGAGAAAGTGCAGGAATCAGAAAACGCCGTTGAGGAGTACAAGAGAGAGATTGGACTCACTGAAAGCGGAGGTGAATCCATATATACACAACAACATTCCCAACACAGTTCTCAATTTATGAATGCTAAAAATGCGCGTCTCGATATGGAAGCCAGGATCAGCCAAGTGCGAAAAGCGCTTAAATCCGGTAATCTGGAAGCGGCGCCAGTCGAGGTACGCACATCTCCGCTTTTACAGAATCTGTACCTGAACAATTCCAAAATATCTTCAAAAATATCCGAATTGTCCACAATATACGGACCAAAACATCCGGTGATGATAAATGCCATGGCTGAAAAGACAAAGGTGCAGGATGAAATTGTACAGGAGATAAAAAAAATAGCCTTCAGTCTGGAATCGGAATATGAAGTTGCCAAAAAGAAAGAGCTGACAATGAAAATGGCGATGGATGAATTCCAGGAAAAGATCGGCACTTTTAAAAAATATGAGATTGAGTTAAGAGCACTGGAAAGGGAAGCGAAAGCGAACAGGGGACTTTACGAATCTTTTCTTACTCGTTACAAAGAAGTTAATTCGCAACCCGATATACAGGATATAGACGCAAAAATAATTTATGAGGCTACTCCGCCAACAACAAAATCCTTTCCAAGAACAAGGCTGATCATTATGATGGCATTTGTATTTTCCATCGCGATAGGCGTCTTTTTTGGATTCCTTATGGATAATCTGGAATCAGGTTACGTCAACGTGGAACAGGTAGAGCATATGACAGGCGTGAAAACCATAGGGCTGGTTCCATATTTGGAATCTAACGGGCCCATTCCTCAAAAACCGTCGGATTATATTTTGGAAAATCCAAAATCTATTTATGGTGAATCTCTTTACAATATCAGAACCGCTCTGACAATGATAAAGGAAAATAAGTCCTCGAAGGTATTTCTTGTATCATCCGCGGAACCAGGTGAGGGAAAAACTTCCTTTGTAGTGTCCTTGTCCAGGATTGCCGCAAAGTACGGAGATAAGGTTGTTGTAGTCGATTGCGATTTGAGAAAACCAAAGATCCAAAAAGCAATGACTGGCGCAAAATGGGTAGGGATTGCGGACTATCTGTACGGCGACAAGGAGCTGGAAGAGGTGATCAGTAAAGACGTAACCGGCGCTGATTTTATTTCTGTTGGCAGGCCATTTGAAGGGGGGGCGGCTGATGTGCTCGCTTCCGACAAAATGAAGGAACTTGTCGCCAAACTGCGCGAGATTTACGATATAGTGATTCTAGATACTCCGCCAGTATTGGTAGTTTCGGATGCTTTGGTTTTAAGCAAACTTGTAGACAAGACCATGTACGTCGTTAAATGGGGAAAAACAAGACGTGAAGCTGTCAACAAAGGGATAAAAGTTATAAGCAGTACTATTGAAGATGAAAATACTCTTGGCATTGTGCTTACGCAAGTAAATCTAAAAAAATACCCGCTCTACGATTACGGGTCGCACGGATATTACAACCCTAAAATATACGAGTATTATAAGGGGTACTCATAATAGATAGTCGCGAGTTCCCAAAGGAGAATTCTACCGAGTTACTGGTTGTTTTCATTATAGCCCTTTTGATCATATGGTTTTCGGTGTTCAGGATGCTGGAGGGAATCATCCTCTTTCCAGCCGAGCCGGGGTTAAGCGTTATAAGGGAGGGGGGCGAGGTCTCAAACGAAAAGCTCGACTACCTGATAACGAGGTTGCAGACAGTCGCAGGTATTTCTCCCAATTACAATATCCATAATTTATTAGGACACCTGTACGGTATAAAGGGGATGCAAGCCGGAGTTTCAGAAGAGGAAACTTCTCTTCTGAATGAATTGGCAATCGAAAACATGGTGAAAGGTTTATCACACGCTCCTGCAAGCCCTTATCCATGGGCAAGGTATGCTCAATTGGAAATTCTGAAAGGGGATATCGCAAAAGCCGCAAAAGGGATTAAAGTTTCCTATATGAATGGATTTTACGACGATAGGCTATTTTTGCCTCGCCTGAAGATCGCGTTATCTGCCTTCAACGAGATAGATCATGAAGGCAGGGATATAGTAAAGAGACAGATTATCTTAGGGATGGAAGATAATCCGAAAGAAATTGTAAGAGTAGCCTGGGGGAACAGAAATATTCTTCCGATCATAAGGAATTTATTGGCGGAACAGCCAGATCATCTGAAGAAATTCAATGAGATGTATAATCCATTTTCGAGTAGCGGGGATAGCTAGTAACTCGATTTATAATGACCTCTTGCGTTTGAGTGATTGGGATGCCGACATTCCCATTATCAAAGCGTAGAGTGATGCATTTGCTGGTATCTGAATACTGAAATCAAACAGTGAATGGATCGCGACCAAGGCTGTAGATGCTAGTCCGATAACAGGAAACATAAAGTTGTGTTCACGCATCATAATCCCACGCAGACAAGTAAATATCAGTGCACCAAAAGCCGAAAGGAGCAGGGCTGTTGCGGGAATTCCCAGTTCGAAGGCGGTCTCAAGGTAGACATTATGTGCTTTTGTAAAAAACATTCCTGTTTCTCTGTCCCTGTATTTTGGGAATGATTCCGCATAAGTGCCGTACCCCTTCCCAAAAAACGGGGATTCGGATATGCCTTTAATCGTGCTCGCATAAACAATCATCCTTGAGTCCTCAAGATCACTGTTTCTCATGCGATTTGACGTAGTTTCTCCTGAAATAGACATGATGCCAAAGTAGCAAATGCAGAGGGTAATAAAAGAGAGAGCGATACTCAGCTTTCTATTTTTACTGCTAAATAAATACAGGAGAAACAATATGGCAATTGCACCAGTAGTGCTTATTAGCCCACCTCTTGAGAACGTTAGCAATAACGAAGAAAAGGAAACAATGAATAAAATTATATAAATCCAGCCTGATTCTAAAATTGAGTATAGTGTCCTCACGATTTCTTCGCCAAGGTAGGAATATTGTCCCGACACCTTGAAGGTAATATCCATGAATTGTGCAAGAGCGACCAATGCGATCATGCCTGAATACGTCGCAAAATGATTTCTGTTTGCAAATGTGCTTCTCAATCCTTCAGAGTGATGGTCATTACCGTGCCATGGGACGGTGCTTGTTCCAGATAAATAAATGTAAAGGCCAAAAGCAGAATATGCCAATCCGGAAAAGAGTACGATTTTCAAGATAAGCTTTGCGTTTTTTGTGTTTGTCGAATATTGAAACGATAAAAAGAAAATTGTGCCATATGTAAAGAGCTTCATAAGCCCCATATATGATTCATATGGATTGACGCTGATACTTCCTGTGACAGTATTTCCAAGAGCAAACGACGCATCCTGCCATGCAGAATTTTGCCAGGACAAAGGAGTAAAAGGAGAATTTTGGAAAAATATCCAGGCTCCAACTGAAATAAAAAGCCAGAATGGGAATCTGATATATTCAAATTGTGGCGAAAAGGAGAACTTACCCGAAGAAACCTGAATAGACCATGACAACAGAAGCAAGCCGGAAGCAAAAGAAAGCATGCTCCAAGGAAGAGGGCGGTTGCTGCCAAGGAACAGGGGCGAAACTGAAACAGCAAATAATAATATGTATAGGATTATTGGCGAGCCATGTGTAGAGCTATTACCAGTGTGAAAATGGTTGCGAAGTTTCATATTACAATTGAGTGACTAAGATTAACGCAAGAATGGGAAAATGTCATTCAAATAATATGATCTGGAACAAATCTGTTGAACTATACCTCTGAATATATTGAAGTGTATTGTTCATATGCGTTAATAAGGCACTGAAATATAATAATATAGGCATATGGAGCATGTGGGTATGCCGGAGTAGGTTCTTGCGGGATATCGATATTAATAAATAATACCACTGTTCAATGAATTGCGAGTAAGTTAAAATATGACGGTCTGTTGATGTCCGGAAATTTCGAGGAGGAGAACCTTGCAGGAAGAAATATCTGCTATGCCTGATGTTGACAAGTTCAAGATTCTGCTGGTAGAAGAAAATAAAATCGCCAGGAAGGTCCTAGAAGGTGAACTTGGCATTCTGGAAGCTTCAATTGAGATTCTCACTGACGGCAGGAAGACGATCGCTACAGTAGCGGGGACGAGGCCAGATGTAATCGTGTTGGCAAGTGACTTGTCCAATATGACAGAACATCAAATTTGTGCCGAATTGAAAAAGCACAATGATACGAAAGACATTCCAGTAATAATTGTATCACACACCCCCACAGAGAGTGACAGGAAAAATGCATATGGTGCGGGTGCCGACTATTTCTGCAAATCTCCATTCCCGCGGGGAATGCTGGCAAAAAAAATACAGTCATTTCTGGAAAAGAAAGATGAAAAGGTAATTCCTCAGAAATTTTTGGTTGCGGAAGACAGCGACACCATTCGTTCGATCATTGTAAATATTCTTCAAAAGCAGGGGCATACAGTTGTTGAGGCGAAAGACGGTATGGAGGCTTGGGATATTCTGAATGAACAAAAGGATATTGACCTGATCATCAGCGATATATCAATGCCGAATATGGATGGCTATCAATTGTGCCGGCTGATAAGGGGAACCCAGGATCTCGAATTTATTCCGATCATAATTGCATCCACGATATCGGATAAAAATAACATAGCAAAACTATTAAATTCGGGCGCGGACGACTATCTGATCAAACCTTTTTCGGAAGAAGAGTTTCTCGCGAGAATAAAGGCGCATACACGGGTGCACCAGCTGTACGCGGAACTGAGAGTTGCGAACGAGAACCTGAAAAAGTTCAACGATTCACTGGAAAGGATGGTAAGTTTCAGAACCCAGGAGTTGTACGAAGCGAATATGGAGTCAATCACAATGCTTGCTGTGGCATCCGAGCATCGCGATACTGACACGGGGAACCATGTTAGGAGAATTGCTGACTACTGCCATCAGATTACTTTTGGGATGGGTTATTCGGAATCAAAGGCGGATGAGATACGATACTCGGCAATACTCCATGATGTTGGCAAAATAGCTATCCCAGATTCCATACTTAAAAAGCCCGGAAATCTTAGTGAAAGCGAAGCAAGACTAATGCAGAATCATACTGTCAAGGGAGAGGAAATTCTTTCAGGAACTCAATTCTTTAAAACAGCCCGGGAAATTGCTCGGTGGCATCATGAAAAATTTGATGGAAGCGGGTATCCGGATCGGCTAGAAGAGTACAGTATTCCTCTTCCTGCGCGAATAACATCAGTCGCAGACGTTTTTGATGCTTTGACTACAAAACGGGTTTACAAAGATGCCTGGAAAGAGAAAGATGCACATGAATATATCATAAAACTTTCAGGCAAGGATTTTGATCCAATGGTAGTCGATGCGTTCGACAAACTATTCCAAGAGGGTGTTATCAGCAAAATACGCAATAAATACAGCTAGTTACAGGCCGAAAATATTTCAAATAAAACTGCCCAAGGGCTAAAGTTTGCCGAATTACGTCCGATAAGTAGACAGGAAGGGCGCAACTATGGCGTTATGTCCCGTATTTTTGCCTGAAGGTGTTCACTGCAACTGGCACCTTGTATTTATCGGTAAAGGTTATGAAAACTTTAATGAATAGTATGGTTATTTCGAGCGGAATTCTGCCTTTTTTTTGTTTTTCTATTGATAAAGTGAAGCCTTGGTACTTCGCGTATACGTTATCGGAAGGAAAAAGTTTAACTTTAGCACCGGTGAAAAAAAATGGTAAATAAAGCATTCTCACTATTCAATGATGGGCGTACAAGCTTCGGGGTTGGCGGGAGAAGGACCGGGTTTCTGATTGATACTGGCGATATTACGCCAAAGAACAGCGGTGGAACCATATCGGGAAGCGAGAAGAGAGTTGCTGAAAGTCTATGGATAATCAGCAGAAATCATCCAACGGTTTCGCTACGCCAATCAACACCCATAAACGCAATTTCAATCAGTGAATCCGTAGAAATGCTTGAGAGGGAATCGACAAGCAATCCTGTAGAACGCGCAACAAACTATCGATCAAGATTTCTGGAGATACAGGGGGATAAATTCAGGAAAGTTGAAGATCTGCTCCGAAGTATACAGGAAGAAGTCAGGGATATCCAGAGTCAGGGCTATTTAAGGAATACACGCACAAAAAACCGGGATCCCTCGATCATTGAAACTATGACGTATGAGAATCCGGAGCCGGGTAATTACAAGATCGAGGTGCAAAATATGCCGGTGACCCACAGGCTTGCCTCGTCAAAAACATATCATCCAGCTCAAAAGCTGAATGTAGCCGGCGAGATAAAAATTAACGGGTACCAGATTTCCATAGAGAGTAATGATTCACTGGCTACTATCGCCGAAAAAATAAACAGGGGCGAGGATACAAATTATAACAAAGCTCTTGATCCCAGCGAGGATATAAACGGAAATGGAGAACTTGATGTCATAGACATCAATTCCTACTTCACGGGTAACAGCTATTCGAAACCGGTTTTCATCAATGAAGATTTAAATGGAAATGGAATACTGGACGGCTCCGAAGATTCCAACAATAACCAGAGGCTGGACGGAGTTGGTGCAGAAACGGGTGTAAAAGCTGTCATTTTCGACAATCAGCTTGTTTTGGTTAGCAGAATACCTGGTGATGTGGAAATAAGGCTTGAAGATCCTTCGGGCATTCTTGAACATATTGGACTGTTGATCAGAGATGAGCTGACTCAGGACGTAACCAAAAACACAAACAATGAAAACACGGTAGCCGTCGAAGTGGGAACAGTATTAGTCAACGGTGAAGCACACAAAGTTAACGATACAGAAACGCTCGATTTGATAAGCGGAATTATAGTGAAGCTCAAGGAAGAGGGGACTGCTGTAATTGAAGTTGAAGGCGCTCCGCAAGATATATCGACGCAATCCGTTTCGCTTGTAGGAAGGTACAACGAAGCGTTAGATAACATGAATCTGGCAATATCCGGGCATGGCGCTATCAGCAACAACTTGAAACTGCAAATGATTCACACGGATACGATCAAGGCGTTATTTTCTCCCCCTCCGGTTAAATTCGGCCTCTATAAATCGCTTGCGGACATAGGTATTAAAGACAATAAAAGTGAGCCTTCCTCAATGGAACAGATTACCCTTGAAAACCTCTCTTCTGCACAGAACGATTCTCTAATGATACCTGGGAAAGGGAAATATTCGTTGTTAAGCAAAATAGACAAGATAGGGGTTAACTCCAGAGACAACTTTAAGCTGGAATTGGACAAGGGTCTCATGACGAGTAGCGTAAAAAAGGACTTTCAGTCGGTTAAGGATATGCTGAATTATGCTTCCAGCAGGCTACAGCAAAAACTGGACAAGCATTTAAATGAAGATTATGGGACATTGAAATTTCAGGAAGGCGTATCAAATTATTATCTGCAAAACCGTGAGGCTGCCTCCTCAAACATGAGGTCTTTATCGGAAGTAACAAAAACAGAAATTTCAATCGAAAAGCATCAAAAACTGTTTGGCTCGATTATTTAGGAGTAGGGCGTGAGTGATATAGATGTGATAGGCAAGGAGCTGGCAAGGCTATACAGGGAGTTACTTGAGATATCCAGAAGAATGCTCAGTGCGCTTAACGCGGAAAAGGGGGTGCCCGACATTCAGGAGTTATTGAATGAAAGGGAGGCGGTTATTGCGTCTATAAAAGCGAATGATGAGAGGTTGAAGGTTGCCGGGTTGGAACATATTGATGATTTCGATGTTTTATCAGAGATCGATTCACTATTGGAGGAAATAACGGAGATCGACAGGAGATGTTCGGAAATACTGGAGAATAATAAAACCGACATTTCCAGGGAAATGGAAGATTTAAGAACCGGCGGCAAGGCAATAAAGGGTTACAATCGCCGCCGGGAAGAGGGGAAAGGAGGATTTGGACGGTTTATCGACCTGAAAAAATAATCTCATGAAACAGCTAGGATATGTTCAGCAGGTTGTCGGTCTTTACGCGATGCAAAACATATATGCGGACAGATTGAAAGCCTATAAGATGGAAAGACCCGTTGTTCAGATACAAAGGGATTCCGTTGTGATATCTTCGCAGGCAAAAATACTCCAAAAAGCGGATTATAGAGAAAAGAAAGAATCCAGATCTCTGACGTATACCAATCCTAGGATAGACAATCCCGGTATGGGGAATACATTGGCCAATGAACTGACGCCGATACCAGCCTAGGGAGAATCCTGCCGCTATCCGTTCTCAATGGTGTCCAGAAGTAGTGACTTCACTTCCTCAAGACGACCTGGTATTGTAGCTCCACTTGCCCGTGGATGACCTCCACCTCCGAATTTTCTCGCCATCTTGTTCATATCGTAGAGATCGGATTTTGCCCTGAAGTTTACTCGACAATCCTTGCCGTTCACTTCTCGTATCAGAAAGGCGAGTTCTACCCCCTTTATGGAGAGGACTTCGTTCGCGAATCCGTCAGTGTCCACTTTTCTGCCGATTTTAGAATCCATGAATTCATGGTCGAGCTCGGCGATTGCAACGGTATTGTTCCTGTGCAGAGTGATTGAGCTAAGCATCTTTCCACGCCCAATAGTGCTTTCATAGCTGTTCTGGGCAAACAGTATCTTTGATATCTCATGGGGATTTGCACCCATCTCTGCGAGCCATGCGGAAATTTCCAGGGTTCCGGCATCGGTGTTCTCATACTTGAAGCTCCCCGTATCGGTAGTTATTCCTGTATAGATGGCGGAAGCAGTAGTCGCGTCAGGTTCGATTTTCATTTCCTGAAAAATCAGGGCGACGATATGAGCCGAAGATGAAAGATTGGTAAACACCAGATTGCATGATCCGAATGCTTCATTCCCCTCATGGTGATCAATGTTCATGATCATCGCGTTTTTACCGATCAATTTTTTAACAGGGCCGATACGGTCAATACCGGGAGAGTCAACGATGATTACCGAGTTAAAAGATTCGTCATGCAGGTCGTCGCTGAATATTTCAAATTTTTGCGACTGAGTGAGAAAAGTCAGCTTATCGGGTACAGGATCGTTGATAATAACCCTGTATTTTTTCCCGATACAATCAAACAATCCGGTCAGGCCGGCCATGGAGCCTATGCCATCGCCATCAGGATTTACATGAGTAGTAATCAGAAAGTTATCATTTGTCGAAAAAAACTTCGATACGCAACTAAAATCCATCTGAATTTATTCTACACCAATTAATATCCGGAGTTATCTGTTTAAAAGAAACAGTGGCTTTTGCAGCAAATATCACTATTTACTGCTCAAAATGCAGCCAAAATGAAACCACCGCTGATAGGCAGCGGTGGAAAATACTATGCAACTACCTTGGTAAAATCGCTTTTTGATACGCCGCAGGCGGGACAATACCAGTCGTCCGGTATGGATTCAAACGGCGTTCCAGCCTCCACACCACTGTCGGGGTCTCCAATTGCCGGGTCGTAAACCCATCCACATACGTTGCATACCCATTTTTCCATTAAACTATCTCCTAAATTTATGTTATTTTTTTTGCAACTCTGCTAGCTGTTCTTCAAGTGAGTTTAAAAGCCTCTCCAGCTGTTCCTGATGTGACTTTTCTTGTTTAGCCAGAAATAAAAACATCTCTTTGGATACGGGATCGGTGTACTGCTCATAAAGTTCCATGTAATATTCATGAGCCTCCACCTCGCGAGGAATGGCGATCACCAAGGCCTCGATCTTTCTCTCGATGTCCCTTATTTCCTTGCTAGACATTATATAAACTTACCTCCCAGATGCCCCAAGTAGGCTACGAACCCGCCGTTTAGAACGGATAAGGAAACGTACAGGTACCTCAACCCGTTTTCAGGTGTCGGTATCGACGGATCAATGAATCGCCATACCACCAATAAAATCGATAATACCACAAACGAAAGACCAAAAAGCCTTTTATGGTCGAAAATATGGGTAGATCTCCCGCTGAATCGGGTCTTCCAGTCAAAGATTCCCGAGAAAAACGTAACCGGGGCGCCTAAGGCAGCGAAGATAAAACAGTAAAATGATGCCGATTCATAGCTCTGCTTTCCTGCCACAATGTAGGAAAGGAGGAGTATCACACCGACGGGCCAAAGGGCGTTTGTAAAGTGGCTACCTATATGGTGGGTGTGTACGATCAACTTCTTACTTTGCATAATCCCGCTTTGTGATAATCATATTCAAGTTTATACGACGAACCATACTCAACTCGTTCATTATACACAAGAAATGGTTTGAATTACAAAATATGAAGGTTGAAGAGTTTTGTTTCATCTGCAAGGCTGTTCAACTCTGCAAAGATGAGGAAAGGTCTTTAAGTTTCTGCAAAACGTCCTCTTTTTTTATGTTGAGGCGTTCGCCGGTTTTGCGGATCTTCAGCTCGACCTCGCCGTTTTTTAGACCTTTTTCGCCTATAATAAGCTGTATCGGGATGCCGAGGAGGTCGGCATCCTTGAATTTCACCCCTGCGCGCTCGTCCCGGTCGTCATGAAGGATCTCAAAACCCTCCTTTTCCAGCATCTCCTCCATGTCATCGGCTGTCTTCACTATCTCCTCTTTCCGTACATCAAGTGGGAGCAGGGAGATATGGAAAGGCGCGATGGCGTATGGCCAGATGATGCCGTTATCGTCATGGTTCTGTTCGATGGATGCCGCGACCGTCCGCCCAACCCCTATGCCGTAAGTACCCATGACGATTATCTGCTCCTTGCCATCTTTATCAAGGTAGGTGGCCTTCATAGCTTCGCTATACTTTGTGCCGAGGCGGAATATATGCCCGACCTCTATTCCACGGTAAAAATCAAGCTTTGCCTCTTTGCACCTGGGACAGGAGTCTCCTTCAATGACCATTCGTATATCGCCGAAGATATCAGGCTTAAAGTCTCTCCCATGATTTACGTTAATGACGTGGTAATCATCCCGGTTCGCTCCCGAGATGCCGTTCCGAATCACTTTTACGGAGTTATCGGCGATGATTTTGCATTTTAAGCCTTGCGGACCGACAAATCCGGTTGACGCCCCGGCAAGAGTTTTTACCTTTTCCGAATCAGCCAGTTCGATCTCGTTCGCCTTGATAAGTTTTTTCAGCTTTATCTCATTGATATCGAAATCTCCGCGCACAAGTACGGCGCAAAGCTCTTCTCCACCATTTACAGAGTAGACGAGGGTCTTAATAAACTCCTTTGGACTCCGCTTCAGAAATGCAGAAACCTCCTCGATGGTTCGCTGTCCCGGTGTCTCCACTTCCGTAAGCGCCCCTTCTTTTTCAGCAGATTCATTTCCAGGAGGGGTATCGGATATTTCCGTCCTCTCGACATTGGAAGCGTAACCGCATTTCGGGCAGGAGACGATCAGGTCTTCCCCGGAATTTGCCAGAACCATGAATTCGTGCGAATCGGAACCCCCAATCTGACCGGTGTCGGCTTCCACAACACGGAATTTCAGCCCGGCCCGCCTGAATACTGCGGAATAGGCGTCATACATTTTCTGGTAGCTGACGGCGGCTGATCCCTCATCAATGTCAAAACTGTATCCGTCCTTCATGAGGAATTCGCGCGCTCTCATAACGCCGAAACGGGGTCTGATCTCGTCCCTGAATTTCGTCTGTATCTGGAAAAGGTTCAGCGGTAGCTGTTTGTAGGAGCGGACTTCACGCCTTACTAGGTCTGTCATAACCTCTTCATGCGTGGGGCCGTAGCAGAATTCGTTGTCGTGCCTATCCTTTATTCTAAGAAGCTCTTTCCCGTAGAAATCCCATCTGCCGGTCTCCTTCCAAAGATCAGATGGAATAAGGGAGGGGAGGAGGGTTTCTATCGCTCCTGCCGCGGTCAGCTCTTCGCGGATGATGTTCTCCATCTTTTTTAATGTTCTAAGTCCTACGGGGAGGAGACTGTAAACTCCGGCGGCCAACTTCCGTATCAGCCCGGCTCTTATCATCAGGCGATGGCTCGGTATCTCGGCGTCGGCTGGAACTTCCCTTACGGTGGGAGCAAAATACCGGCTTATCTTCATGCTACCCCTTTTATGGGAAAGGTTTTGTTAAACATCGTTAGGCATTATATGGCGAAAATGGGGTTTCGGAAATTTAAAAATCGATTCTTTTACCGGTAAACGGCGCTAAAGTTTATTTATCTCTTCCATTAGGGCGTTATAGAGGTTCTCTTCGGGCTCTTTCCTTATTATCTTCCCCCCTTTGAATATCACTCCGCAGCCGTCACCCCCGGCGATGCCGATATCGGCCTCCCTCGCTTCACCGGGGCCGTTTACGATGCACCCCATGATAGCGACCTTTATCGGCTTTTTGGTTTTTGCTATCTCGATCTCTGCTCTTCTGCTTATCTCTATCAGGTCGATCTCGCATCTCCCGCATGTAGGGCACGATATTACCTCGGGCGATATCCTTCGGATATCCAGCACCTTCAATATCTCAAAGCCTACTTTCACCTCAGTCACCGGATCCGCGGTAAGCGATACCCGTATCGTGTCGCCGATCCCTTCCTTCAGCAGTATCCCTATCCCGACAGCACTCTTGATAGTGCCAGAGAACTCGGAGCCTGCCTCCGAAATGCCGACATGGAGCGGGTAATCGACCTTTGCGGAAAGCTTCCTGTATGCCTCAACCGTCTTGTTTACGTCAGAAGCCTTGATCGAGACCTTTATCAGGTCGAAATTTAGTTCTTCGAGTATTGCTATATGTTCAAGCGCGCTTTCTACCATCGCTTCCACGGTGGGGCCGCCGTATTTGTCTATCTTTTCATTGGAGATCGATCCGGCGTTTACTCCGATCCGTATAGGGATGCTCCGTTCCTTTGCGGCTTTTACAACCTTTTCCACTCCCGCGCGTGACCCGATGTTTCCCGGGTTCAATCTAAGGCCGTCCGCGCCGGCTTCGATCGCCGCGAGCGCAAGCTGGTGTCTGAAATGAATGTCCGCAATAAGAGGGAGGGGACTTTCCTTTTTTACCGTTTTGAAAACTTCCGCTGCCTTTTCGTCCGGTACTGTGAGACGCACGATCTCACAGTTGGCTTCCTTCAGTTCATTAATCTGCTCAAGTATCGCCTTCGCATCGTGTGGGGGGCGGTTTACCATTGACTGCACGGAGATATCAGCCCCTCCGCCTATTGGCACGTTTCCGATATAGATGCGTTTAGTCTTTTTCATTTACCGTACATTCTACTTTATCAGGCCGGGTCTGTAATGAGGGGTTAGAAGTAGGAGGCAAAACTCTCATCTGTTTCATATACGGTGACCTTTGAAGGGAGCGCGGGGAGGTTGCCTGCAAGTTCGTCAAAGATCCATTTTGCCAGGTTTTCAGCGGTAGGATTCAGGTTGTCGAAAGGGGATATTTCGTTCAGCAGATGATGATCGAACCTGGAGATAATTTTCTTAAGCTCGCCTTCTGCAACGGCGAAGTCTATTACCATCCCTTTTCCATCCAGCTTTTCAGCGGCAAAAACGGCTTCGACCCGCCAGTTGTGCCCATGTAGGTTTTCGCATGGGCCTGAAAAATCGCGCAGGAAATGGGCCGAGGAGAATGATGCTTTTACACCTACCTCGTACATTGTCGACCTACCTTTTACCTGAAGAGGAATCTGGCTGGATAATCACAGATCGGGCCGCGCCTGTTTTCATATCCTTGGCGGAAACGCTCATAATGCCGTTTACGTTGACGTCGAACTGTACTTCTATCTGCGGCATTCCCATTGGTGCCTTCTCCACGTCCCCAAGGATGAACCTTCCGAGCTGTATGTTCTCTTTCGCGATATCCGAATTCCCCTGGAATATGCGCAATTCGACCTCGGTCTGGTCGTCGGCGATAGTGGAAAATATCTTTTTCTGCGTAGCTGGGATAGGCGTGTTCCGAGGAACTATAACCTCCGCCGCACCCCCTTCAATCTCGACGCCGAGCGCAAGAGGTGTGACATCCACGAGAACCTTGTTGGTAATCTGCCCGTTAATTATAGCCCCCTGAATGGATGCGCCAAGGGAAACGCACTCAATCGGGTTTATCCCGGCTTCTATCTTGCGTCCAAAATTTTCAATGATCATCTTGCGAATCACCGGGATCCTGGTGGAGCCCCCTACTAGAAGTATTCGGTCAATATCGTCCCTTTTTATACCGGCATCCTTGATCGTTCCGTGGGTAATTTCCATTAGGCGTTTTAAAATATCGGATAACATCATATTTAATGACTCAACGGTGATCTTCTGATCAAGATGGATAGGGCCATCCTGATTCGCCGTGATGAACGGAACGGACAGTCTGGCTTCCGGCGAGGTTGTGAGCATGAATTTTGTTTTTTCCGCTTCATCTTTCAGTTTTTGCAATGCCAGCTTGTCGCTTGCCAGGTCGATGTCGTTGGTTGTTTTAAACTCCGCGATAGCGAAATCGATTATCAGCCGGTCAATGTCATCCCCTCCGAGCGAATTGTCCCCCCCAGTGGCGAGCACTTCGAAAACGCCGTCAGCCATATTGAGAATGGAGACGTCGAATGTGCCGCCGCCGAAATCGAAGACAAGTATGTTCTGCTCCTCTTCGTTGTCGAGGCCGTATGACATCGCCGCGGCGGTAGGCTCGTTGATTATCCTCAATACTTCCAGCCCCGCAAGCCTCCCTATCTCCTGCACAGATTTCCGCTGTATCTGGTTGAAATAGGCGGGAACGGTGATAACAGCCTGGGTTATCTCCTGTTCGAGCGCGCTTTCAGCCTCCTCCTTGAGCCTTGAGACTATCATTGCCCCAAGCTGTTCGTGGGTGTAGGTTTTGCCATCTATTTTTATTATTTTTCCAGAGGTGAGATCGCGCTTGATGGAGCTGAATGTCCGTTCAGGATTCAGTACAGACTGCCTTTTCGCGTCCTCACCCACCAGGACTCCGCCTGTACGGGGGAAGCCGACAACGGAAGGGATATATTTTTTCCCTCCATAAAGGTGTATTAGGTATGGAAAGCCGTCTTTATAAATACCGATCTCGGAGGAGGTAGTTCCGAAATCAATACCGGCTACGAGGTTCTCTCTTGGTTTTGACATCACTGCTTAGTCTACAAAATTCATCCTGGAAAAGGGAGATTTCGGGCTTGCAGAAGCGCCATGGCAGACAGGAAACAGTATAAAGGGGTAGGGGGACAGTGAATTACAGGGCCTTTACGGCCTCATCCTCACTTTTAAAGACTTTAAACAGCCGGGTCAAACCTACCGTTTCAAGTACGTTTTCGACAGATTCATTCGGTCCAATAAGTCCAAACTTCCCCTTCTTGGACAATACCGATTTATAAACTGAAACAATGAACCCCACGCCAGCTGAGTCGATAATACCTACGTTTTCAAGGTTGATGGCAAATTTTTGGGTATCAGAGCTGTCTATTTGACCTTTTATGATCTCCCTTATCTCGCTGAGATAATTAAAGACAATATCCCCTTCCACGGTAAAAATACTCAAATCTCCAAGAACCTTTGATTCACATTTCATTTTTTTATTTATCCTGCAATTAGATATTAAAACTGTTTACCAGAGAACATTTACTCTATTTTCGAATCCCCTGCGGTTCACACATTATATCCAAATTTTGTTCTTGAATTCAATAATCAAAATTCAGAATTTTCAATATGATAAAATCGCGAAAATCCTTTCAGGCGTGTTTACCAGACATAAGAACAAAACGTTTAAGTCTCCGTATCCCTTCCAGTATATTTTTCGGGTCTGTCGTATAGCTGAAGCGAAGATATCCTTCGCCAGAGGCTCCGAAGTCTATCCCGGGGGTGACCGCAACCCCTGTTTCATTTAATATCCTGAAAGCGAGCTTGAGAGAATCTTTTGAGAGGAAGCGGCAGGAGACGAAGAGGTAGAAAGCCCCCTCCGGCTCATAGGTAACCTTAAATCCTGATTCGCGCAACCCTTCCATCAGGATATTCCTCCTTTTCATGTATTCCAAGCGCATTTTTTCCGCGTCCTTCAAACCCGTCGCAAGCGCGGCGATGGCGGCATCCTGTGCTATTGAGTTGGGAGATATCTGAAAGTTCTGTTGAACCTTCTGCATTGGCCTTATAAATTCCATCGGGGCGATGACATATCCTATCCGCCATCCTGTCATGGCGAATCTCTTGGAGAAACCGCCAAGCACAAATGCGTTGTCGGTATATTCCAGAATTGTGTGTGCTTTTTCACCGTATGTGAGGCCATGGTAAATTTCATCCGATACGATGATGGGATCCAGTTTGGCGAGCTCCTTCATGATCTTTGGCGTCATCACCGCGCCGGTAGGATTGGAAGGTGAATTTATCAGTATCGCTTTAGTTTTAGGGGTGATTTTCTCCTTCACTCTGGCAGGGGAGAGCTGGAAACCTTCTTTCTCGAGAAGTTTTACATATGTTGGCTTCCCTCCGAGGAAGGTAATATAGTTCGGATAACATGAGTAGTGAGGAGTGCCTAGAATTACTTTGTCCCCTTTGTTGACCAACGCGGCAAAGGTGAGTAGGAGCCCGGCGGAAGAGCCGTTGGAAACAATCACCTGTTCAGGCGCGATGGTAATTCCGTACTCTTTCCGATAGAATTTGCATATCTCCTTCCGCAGTTCAATTGTTCCCATTGAATGCGTATACCTTGTATGTCCTTTTTTTATTGCATCGATCCCGGCCCGGCTGACCGGAGCCGGGGTTTTAAATTCGGGTTCGCCAACCTCGAAGTGGACGATATTCCTCCCTTTCTTTTCCAACTCTTTGGCCGCTTCAAGTATGTCCATCACCTTGAAGGAGGAAATTTCGGTAGACCTTCTGGATGCCTTGGTCATTGCGAGATCCTGCCGAAATGGAAATTGAGGATCGATAGCATGGCAATGGCTGCGGTTTCTGTGCGGAGAACCAAACTCCCAAGTCCAGCCGAAATGAATCCAGCCTTCCTTAGTTTTTCGACCTCCTTGTCAGAAAGACCTGCCGGGGGGCCGATAAGCGCCAAAACGGTTTCGGAATATTTTGCTCCATCAAGTACACTTTTCAGGTCGTTCTCTCTTTCCCCCTCCCAGAGCACTATCTTCAATCCTGCTTCCGGGAGTTCTTCCAGCGAAACCGCTGATATCTCCATAGCATCAGCCCTGCCGCACTGCTTGAGCGCCTCGTGAGCCACCTTTTCAAGCCTGGTCATCTTTTGCGGGGAAAGGGCGGGGGAGATTGAGCGCTCCGCGGCAAAGAGGAAGATCCTGTTGCATCCCAGCTCTACCCCTTTCTGCACTACGATCTCCATTACAGACGGTTTGCTTATCCCGAGAGCAAGGGAAATTTCAGGTTTTCCCTGCGGATTAATTTGTACCTCGCCAATAGGGGTTACCAATACCGAGTTTTCGCTTATTCTGTCGACAACCGCGTCGAAGACCTTCCCATCCTGTGAGGAAATTTTCAGTCTATCGCCCGATTTTTTCCTCAATACCGTGATGATGTGTTTTGCATCACTGCCGGATATGACCGCTTCCCCCTCAGAAAGAGCTTTTACCGGCCAGATCCTCATTTGTAAGTTTCTTTGAGGTCCCCATACTTGATGGCGCATAGGGCGCTACACATGGTGCAGGTATCTTCATCACTTTCAGGAGCTGAGCCTTTTCGGAAATCGGACGCCTTTTTAGGGTCAATAGCCTCGGCTATCTGGGTCTGCCAGTCCAGCTTCTTTCTGGCCCGCGCCATTCTGTTGTCCCATTCGATCTGTCCATTGCCCAGCTTGCAGATATCGGCGGCATGAGCTGCTATCCGGGCCGCTATCACCCCTTCACGGATATCATCGGCTGTAGGGAGCCGTAGATGTTCAGAAGGGGTAACAACGCAAAGGAAATCGGCCCCAGCCCTCGCGGCAATGGCGCCGCCAATAGCGGCGGTAATATGATCGTATCCGGGGGCGACATCGGTAACAAGCGGTCCCAGGACATAGAACGGGGCGTTATTGCAAAGCCTCTTCATTAGGATCATGTTAGCTTCTATCTGGTCCATCGGCATATGGCCGGGGCCTTCAATCATTACCTGAACACCCGCTTTTTTTGCCCTGGATGCGAGTTCGCCGAGCACGATCGTCTCCTGAACCTGCCCCCGATCCGTTGCATCCGAAAGACAGCCCGGCCTCAAACCGTCACCAAGTGAGAGGGTCATATCGTACTCTCTGGCAATATCGAGGAGGCGGTCGAAATGTTCAAAAAGTGGGTTTTCTTCACCGGTATATTTCATCCACTTGGTGGTAATGGCCCCGCCGCGGCTGACGATATCCAGGATTCGCCCTTCCTTTTCGATCCTTGAGACAGATTCCCTCGTTACTCCGCAATGAACCGTGATGTAGTCGACGCCGTCTTTCCCATGCTGTTCGATAGTATCGAAAATGTGTTCAGCGGTCATATCGCCAAGGAGGCTGTCACCTTTTATGTTTTCACAAACAGCCTGATATATCGGGACAGTTCCGAGCGGGACAGGTGCGTTTTCGATAATCGTCTGCCTGATATGGCGTATATCACCACCGGTTGACAGGTCCATAACCGTGCTGGCGCCGGCATCCACCGCTACGCGCAGTTTTTCGAGTTCATCCTGAAGGCTTTGTTCGTCGACCGATGTTCCTAGGTTCGCATTGGTCTTTGTACTCATTTTTCTACCAATACCAATAGCTCGGAAACTCCGTTTATTATTGAACGGTATTACCACAGAACCATCTTCCACCAGTTGGCGCACCTCTTCCAGGGATAGCTTTTCATCTAATGCTACCTGCTCCATTTGCGGGGTTATTTTTTTGTTTCTTGCCGCTTCCAACTGCGTTGCCATCGCTACTCCTTAATTTATTTGCTTGAATTATATACTAATGATAATCGCACAATTAAAATTCGAATACCTCAATTTTATTTGGATGATAGAGAAATCGCTTATTTACAGCTTTTTCAATTGAATTTCCAGTTCTGCGATCATCTGTGGCGTATTACCGGGAGCCGGGAAGCTTTCGAAACGTGTAAATATTGATGCGTTGCATCTAAATTTTGAGTATTCTTATCTTGGAAATACCGCTTTTCAAACCAGAAAAAGAGCAAATCCAGTCCGCCAGCAAATGACATGTTGCTTAATTTACAGGCATTCAAAAACATGCAATGCTTAAATGAAAGGCATATTGTTGGTAACGGAAATGAATAGTCATGATAATACAATGCCTTGAAAAAGGCATCCAAGTTGCTTATTGATATATTCAAATATGGGCGTTCAATAGCTGAAAAACGATGATATTCAATGCAATTACGCACAAGTTGCTCCAAAAGACAGGGGGGATTGGAAAATGAAAAAGATTGAGGCGATTGTGAAACCTTTCAAACTGGGAGAGGTGAAGGAAAAGCTTATTGAGATCGGCGTTCAGGGGATGACTGTAACCGAGGTAAAGGGGTTTGGAAGACAAAAGGGGCATACTGAGCTCTATCGCGGCACGGAGTACAACATTGATTTTCTTCCGAAGGTAAAACTTGAAATAGTGATCCCTGACGAATTGGCTGAAAAGGTAATCGAGGTCGTCATCGATGGAGCTCGTACCGGTCAAATCGGGGATGGGAAGATATTTATCAGCAATATTGAAGAGATAGTAAGAATAAGAACCGGGGAGCGCGGGAAGGAGGCTATCTAATGTTATATAGAATAGGCAAATCAACTCTGTCTGCATTTATTGTAGTTCTTTCTCTTTCTTCAATCACAAACGCCGGTGAAGTAACAGTTACCGAACTTAAGGTGATAAGCGATACGCTTTGGGTACTTATTGCCGGGGTGCTGGTATTTTTCATGAACACCGGTTTCGCGATGATCGAATCGGGCCTTTGCCGGGCAAAGAACACGGTGAACATACTTTCAAAAAACGTAATTGTTTTTGCGGTTGCATCTGTGGTTTTTTGGGCTGTCGGTTTTTCAATAATGTTTGGAGACGGGAACGTATTATTCGGGAGTAACGGATTCTTTCTGGCCGGGGCCGATAACTCTCCGATGACTGGAGAGGAATATCGTGGAGTCTATAGCTCGATCTCCTGGGCAGCAGTGCCGTTAACCGCAAAATATTTCTTTCAAATGGTATTTGCGGCCACAGCGGCAACGATCGTCTCAGGCGCTGTAGCAGAGAGGATCAAGTACCTCTCGTTTTTCATATTTTCCATTCTCCTTGTTGGAATTATTTATCCAATAACCGGACACTGGACCTGGGGTGGAGGTTTTTTATCCGAACTTGGGTTTGTAGATTTTGCAGGTTCTACTGTTGTCCACTCTGTAGGCGGGTGGGCCGCGCTTACTGGCGCGATTATTTTAGGCGCCAGGAAGGGTAAATTCAGCAGGGATGGTATTCCTCTTCCGCTTCCAGGACACAACATGGGATTTGCGACTGTTGGAATGTTCATCCTTTGGCTTGGATGGTTCGGTTTTAATCCCGGCTCCACAATGGCCGCGGATCCAGAGGCGATCTCCCTGATCATGATAAATACGAATCTTGCGGCAGGAACAGGTGTCCTTATGGCATCGCTAGTTTCAATACTGAAGATCGGGAAGCCGGATCTTTCCATGGCTTTGAATGGAGCTCTTGCCGGGCTCGTGTCGATTACTGCCGGATGCGACGGAGTATCGCCGTTCGCGGCTGTTTTGATAGGGAGCATCGCGGGGATTTTGGTTGTCTACTCAATACTTTTTTTCGACAAGTTGAAAATCGACGATCCGGTAGGTGCCGTCTCTGTGCATTTGGTGAACGGCGCCTGGGGTACCTTGGCTGTCGGATTATTCAACGTCGGGTCCGGCCTGTTTTACGGCGGCGGACTAAAACAAATACTGATCCAAATAGCGGGCATTGGAATTATCGGCCTCTTCGTTGTAATACTCAGCTCCCTGATATGGATTTTAATTAAGAAAACAATCGGCCTCAGGGTTGGTGATGAGGAGGAATCCATCGGGTTGGATATTGGAGAGCATGGCATGGAAGCCTATCCGGATTTTTCCAGAAGGTCGGTAATATGAGGCGGAATGATTTAGCCTCATCTATCTCTGTCCGGGGGAGGTGGCATGTTAACGGCTATTGGTTTAAAGAATATTACGAAAAACAGTTTATGCAGATACTTGATTTTAATCAGAATAAGAGGAGGTAAGGGATACCCGAATATTATTTGATTGTGTTGTGCGAAGGTATAAAGTAAATTTACATTTTTTAAATTGAGTTTTTAGGAGAAATAGGATGGGGATGACAGGCAAGGATGTAGTCAAGTTTATCAAGGACAATGACGTAAAAACGGTCGATTTCAAGTTCATGGATTTTATCGGCCTCTGGCAGCATACAAGCTTCCCGGCATCGCATGTCGATGCGGATATGCTTGAGGAAGGGCACGGATTCGATGGTTCATCAATACGTGGGTGGCAGCCGATTCACGCATCGGACATGATGCTTGTGCCGGATACCAATACTATGATCATTGATCCGTTCTTCGATAGGAAAACAATAAGTCTGATCTGTAATATAGTCGACCCGATTACAAGGGAAGGTTACTCAAGGGATCCACGCTACATTGCGCAGAAAGCGGAAGCGTATTTGAAATCAACAGGCATTGGCGATACGGTGTTCATTGGGCCTGAGGCAGAGTTCTTTATTTTCGACGACATCAGATACAGCACTGCCCCTGGACACTCCTTCTTTCATCTTGAGTCGGTAGAGGCTCAATGGAACACCGGCAGGGATGAAAAACCTAACCTGGGATACAAACCGAGATATAAAGAGGGCTATTTCCCAGTTCCTCCGACAGATTCAACAGTGAACCTGAGGAATGAAATGGTTCAGGTGATGGAAGAGTGCGGCATTAAAGTTGAGTGTCAGCATCATGAGGTTGCTACAGCAGGCCAAGGGGAAATTGACATGAGGTTTGCACCATTGGTTGAGATGGGAGACAAGCTGAATCTCTTTAAATACATAATTAAGAATGTAGCTCGAAGGAATAACAGAACTGTCACTTTCATGCCGAAACCGATACTCAATGATAATGGATCGGGAATGCATGTTCACCAATCGATCTGGAAGGACGGAAAACCTCTCTTTGCGGGGAACGGTTATGGCGGTATGAGCGATACGGCCTTATACTACATCGGTGGTATTTTGAAACATGCCAAAGCTCTTGCGGCGCTGTGTGCGCCAACCACGAACTCCTACAAGAGACTCGTTCCCGGCTTTGAAGCCCCTGTGAATCTGGCTTATTCCAGCAGAAACCGCTCGGCATCAATAAGGATTCCCATGTATTCAAACAGCCCAAAAGCGAAGAGGATAGAGGTCAGGTTCCCGGATCCATCCTGCAATCCTTACCTCGCCTTTACAGCAATGTTAATGGCTGGTCTTGACGGCATTCAGAATAAAATTGACCCTGGTGAGCCTCTTGATAAGGATATATACGGACTCTCTCCTGAAGAGCTTTCGGAGATTCCGGCACTTCCAGGTTCACTCGGCGATGCGCTGAACGAACTGGAGGAAGATCATGAGTTTCTTCTCAAGGGTGACGTGTTCACTGACGATGTTATTGAAACCTGGATCGATTATAAGCGTCAAAAAGAGGTAAAGCCGGTAAATATGGCTCCAAATCCGGTTGAGTTCGCTCTTTATTACGATATTTGATTCTTTGAAATATCCCGTTCCGGCAAAACCGGGACGGGATATTTTCATAAAACTTTTTTCTATGTTAGTTTAGAAGCAATAAAATGAATTTGCCTAAAATCCAAATGGGGATATTTTCAAAATAAATGCTCAAAATAATTCTCTGCGAAGACGACCCTCTGCTACGCAAGACTTTGAAAGAATTCCTCAATTCACTTGGGCACGAGGTTATTGAAGCGGTAGATGGCACGGAGGCGCTGGATTTTCTGGCCAGCCAGAGTGTGGATATGATAGTTAGCGATATTCATATGCCGTCAATGGGAGGAATGGCATTGCTGGAAAAATTAAGATCCGATAAGAATATGGTACCTTTTATATTGATGACAGGAAAACCGGAAATCGAATCTTTCTTAAAAGGGATGCACAATTTTGGCGCTTTTGATTATATTCAGAAACCATTTGATTTCGATCTTCTTGTCAAAATGATTGGAAGACTGGAAAATAAAAATCACATTCATTGAAAAGGTGGGCTATTTGAAACAGCAACTGTTTTTTCTTCTTCTGGTGTTATCCTTTTTCTCCTGTAATACCCAAACATCCCAAAAGGGAGCAAGCAGAGATGAGATTGCGTCTATTCTTAAAGAGAATCCGGAAATTATATTAGACGCAATGAAGGGGCGAGAGATTGAATTGTTTGAAATTGCCCAAAAAGGGGCGATAGAAAAACAACAGCTAGAAACTCAAAAAAGAAGAAACGCTGAATTGAAAAATCCAAAAGTCCCTTTTATCGAGGAAGGGCGGCTATTTCGGGGAAAGCAGGGGGCGAAAGTTACAATCGTAGAATATTCCGATTTTGAATGTCCGTTTTGCGCCAAGGGAGCAATGACGGTAAAAGCGGTTCTTGAAAAATACGGCGACAATATAAGGTTTGTGTATAAGCACAATCCTCTCTCGTTCCATAAACAGGCTTTGCCGGCCGCTATGTATTTTGAGGCAATAGGAATGCAGAGCCAGGAGGAAGCGTGGAAGTTTCACGATATGATCTTCAGTAATCAGGATCTGCTTAAAAACGGCGAATCAGGCTTTCAAAAATTGATTTCACGTTTGAAAATCGATAAAGAAAAATTGAAAAACGATTACAACGGGAAAGCCGTTGCAGGGATAATATCAAGTGATATGGCGGAGGCAAAGAAGTTCGGCTTTGGCGGCACGCCAACATTTTTGGTAAATGGCATCACTATAACAGGAGCTCAACCTGAGGGAAATTTCGCGGAAATCATAGATTTTCTGCTCAAGGAAAGCATGTAAATTACTGTTTATCAGCTCAACATTAGTCAAATAAAGCATAATTTATTATCTTGAATATTTCATAAAAAAAATATATTATTTGTCCAAGTGGGAACGCGTACGGCAGAATTAAAATGCCGCGAAAAGATAGGATACCTTGGCCGTTTAAAGTGGAAATGCCAGGTATCGGAAAATTTTAGTATGGTATTATGTTAACTTATGGTTGAATAATACTGTGCTGAGTTGTAAAGGCAAACCTAAATTACTCCGCTTTACCGGTTTGTAAACCGGAAATGGAGAAAATAGGAGTCAAGCTACGGACAAGTTGAGAAGGCATGCAATTGGTGTAATGTGGTGATGCAAAATAAATTAATAACATTGCAACTATTTTATAAAAGGAGTTGGTCATGGCGCAAACATTCAAAGACAGACTAAAGATATTAATGCAAGGGGAGCGCCCTTATACTTGGTCAAAAAAAGTTGGGATTGAAAAAGGGCTTTTCCAGTACTACTGGCAAAAGGGGAAGATTCCGACATATGAAAATCTTTTGAAAATTCAAAGGTATTCAGGTTGTTCCCTTGACTGGCTCCTGACAGGGAGAAACGTAGCATTTGACAAGGTCGACAATTTGCCAATGGTAAGCGAAAAGACCCCAAAATACGGCGCAAGAAACCTAAGATTGTCTACTGTAATATCCAAGATCAGAGATATTTACAGCAAAAAAACTGATAAAGATATAGAGGTTTTTGAATACATGGTGAATGCGGTTCTTACCAAAAAATCGTAAACCGAACCCGCTATCAGCTGATATTATAGTTCCTTGTTGATAGCGGGTTTTTACGTTTTGCCATCATCATGAAGCGGTTTGGCGGAGACATTTAGATACATGTATTTGGAAATGGTACACATATAAGTGTTGAAGGTTGCAAAAATGATGCTATCATTAATTGTTGTCATGCGTTTTGCATGCTAGTACAATGTTAACTTAATATTGATATAGAAGATGACAAAAAAAATGGTTAAAATTGAGATGGCGAATTCACGATTCGTCCGTACCGAATTGAAAGATCACGCCTCTGAGTTCATTCACTACGCAAAATACGCCGGCTACATGCTAGGGAGTTTTAATAAGCATCTGGCTTTGGCGAAAATATATCCGCTAAAACCCGAAATTGCCGAAAGAAATCACAGGCTGATAATTGAAACGACACTTGCCAATGCCAAAATTCTGTTTCAGATAACCCAGATCTACCCCTCCTTTAAAAACTGGATGATAAAACCGATTACTCCTGGTGTTGAGCTTGGACATGCGCTTAGAAAAAAACTGATACAGCAGGCCTTGGCTGAAAATGCTGAACCCAAGCCTAAAAGCGCCAAGACTACAGCAAAAAAGAATGTCGTGGCAAAACCTAAAACTGCAAAAAAGAGTTCCAAAACGGTAAAGAAAAGCGTTAAAAAGAGCGTTGCGAAAAAAGCGAAAGTCAAAATAAAGAAAAAATAATATCTGGAACCGCCACTTACCAAGCCCGATTCAAAATTTGAAATTCTGCTGTTCTCTGTAATCAGCGCCGTCATCTATGAAAAATATGCAAATTAGATCAATAAAAGACGTATTTCTCCCGACCACCAGTGAAGAGGCGTCTCAAAGAGGGTGGAATTCAATAGACATCCTGTTAATAACAGGAGATGCCTATGTGGATCATCCTAGTTTCGGTATTCCGTTGATTGGGAGATGGCTGGAACGTCTTGGATATCGGGTCGGAATCGTAGCCAGGCCTCGAACTGATACTGTCGAAGATTTCAAGCGTTTCGGACGCCCCACACTCTTTATAGGGATCTCATCCGGCGCCGTGGACAGCATGTTGAACAACTATACGGCAAACAAGAAAACGAGAAGCGACGACCAGTACGCCCCTGGAGGGAAAGGGGGTGGCAGGCCTGATTATGCGGTTTCGGTATATACAGAACTCGCAAGGAGAGCCTTTCCAGATACACCTATTTTATTGGGTGGCGTAGAGGCAAGCTTGAGAAGGATCGCTCACTACGATTACTGGATGAACAAAGTGCGCCCATCAATCCTGAAAAGCGCTGACGCAGACCTTCTTGTGTACGGCCAGGGAGAAAAAACCGTAACCGAGATTGCGGAAATTTTAAGTAAGTCTGCCGATGAAACCGGATACGTTTCTCGAGGCGGTAATCTTTATAGAAAAGCTATTGAGAAAATCCAGGAGTTGAGAGGCGTTGCATACGTAACCACTAAGGAGGCGGCACGGGAGCTGGAACCCCGGCTTACTCTCCCTTCGTTCAAGGAGGTAGCCAACGATAAAAAGAAGTTCGCGCGAGCGGCATATTTCGTTGAGCTTGAGGCGAGCCCGTATAACGGCAAGAGGTTGGTGCAGTATCACGGCGATTCTGCCGTAGTAGTAAATCAGGCGCAGCTGCCGATATCCACGGAGGAGTTCGACTCAATATACACGTTGCCTTTTACGCGCGAACAGCATCCATCCTATACGGAGAAGATTCCAGCAGGGGAGATGATAAAATTCTCTATCGCATCAAACAGGGGATGTTTTGGGGGGTGCAGTTTTTGCGCCATCACACTCCATCACGGAAGGATAGTCTCTTCACGCTCGGAAAAGAGCATACTTCAAGAGCTGGAATCTTTAAATTCGGTGAATGGATATCGAGGTCAGATCAGCGATATCGGCGGTCCGACCGCGAATATGTATCGGCTCGACTGCGTGAGCAAGGAGATACAATCGGTGTGCAGAAAAATGTCATGCGTTTTCCCAACAATATGTCCTCATCTGGTTACCGATCATACCCCACAGGTGAAACTGCTTGAGAAATCCCGCAAGGTGCCAGGCGTTAAAAAGATATCTATCGGTTCAGGTGTGCGATACGACATAGCTTTCGCGGATAGGAAGTCAGGTGAGAAGTATCTGAACGACCTTATAAAACACCATGTAGGTGGTCAATTGAAGATTGCTCCCGAACATGTCGATGATGAAGTCCTGTATCTTATGAAAAAGCCGAGGATGGAGGAGTTTGAAAAGTTTGTGGAATTTTTCAAAAGATCAACGCAGGAAGCCGGGAAAGAACAGTACATAATCCCTTATTTCATCAGCGGTTTTCCAGGTTCTACACACGGAAAGATGAAAAAGGTGCATGATTTTCTGACGGCGAGGCGGTGGAACGTTCAACAGGTGCAGGCATTTATACCAACCCCTATGACATTGGCTACGGCGATGTACTGGTCTGAAATGGATCCTAAGACACGAAAGAGCCTCTGGGTTGCCCGTGAATATAAAGACAGGAAAGAACAGCAGGATCTGCTTCAGCCGTGGAAAGAGAGAGCACGAAAGAAGGGGAGGGGCTAGAACTTTTCTTCGGCGATATCTGGAAGCAAAAACCTGCTCGATTTTCTCAGGTTCATCTGGTACATGAAGCCGGATGATACAGCGCCGATATCAGCTTCATGATAGATGAATTCAAATATCTCGTCAGCGCGGCTTTCATCCACTACGATGGAAATAATCTCCACTTCGATCTCGGACTGGAGGGTCGATCTTTTTGTGCCGCTTCCGCGGCCGTTCCATACGTTGGTGGAATCTATCCCTTTATCCCTGTGAAGCTTCTTCTCAATATCGACCGCTTTCCCTTTTGGGAGAATGCAGGTGATAAGCTTGCATTTCGAAAGAATATCCATCTTCAGATAGCCTTTATACTATCCTGATGCAGAGCGCATTTGGAAGGTTTACCCACGTCTTTCCTTTTCCTCTTTTTCGCGTTTCAATTTCTCCAGAATGACCTGCGGTATGTAGGTCGCCGCTTTTTCCAGTTGCGTGATATAGATGATTCCCATCCCGGGAGTATCCAGATTGCCTGCCAGATACATTGCCTCGAATATCCTTTCCACCTGTTCGGAAGAGACGACGATCTCAATTATCTCCTTGCCAACTTCAACGGCGACACCAAGCACCCCGAGCCTCTCGCGGACACCCATACCCCTTCCGTAATGCACTGTGGCCCCCTGTGCGCCAGCGCTACGTGCGGCGGTAATTATACTGTCCGCCAACCCTTTCTGAACAATGCAGGTTATGAGGGCGACGTCTGTAAGAACAGTTATCTCTCGTTTATTCATGACTTAATATGCCTCCGCTTGGGCGTTTATGAGCCTGGTCTCCTGGCTGGTTTTTCTGGTCCACTGAACCAAAATCCCGGTAAACAATACTGAAAGAATCGGACATATGGAAGCCATCGAAAGAATGCCAAATCCTTCGGTGGCGTCCATGGCGTTTCCGAATCCAAGGCCGAGAGCCAGAACCAGCGGGACGGTTATCGGACCGGTGGTTACCCCTGCGCTGTCCCATGCGATGTTAACAAATTCTTCTGTTGAAAAATAGGTGAGCACAAGAGCGAGAGCGTAGCTTGGAAGGAGCATATAGGCCAGCGGGATTTGGTATATGAGCTTCAATACGCCGAGCGAGATTCCAAAGCCGACGCCTATC
>Ga0224496_10000058_pt1 | contig 80093 bp, 78 predicted proteins | sample SF_Jul11_sed_USG_2_FD_168127 | JGI IMG/M metagenome (GOLD analysis project Ga0224496, IMG submission 168127) | Sediment microbial communities from San Francisco Bay, California, United States - SF_Jul11_sed_USGS_8_1 | ecosystem: Environmental > Aquatic > Marine > Sediment | place: USA...
CAGTTCATAGGTAAAGGTAAGAAACTTGAGCGCGATCTTCAGGCCGACACCCGCCAGCAGCCCTTCGACGAGATACACCGGCACAGCAACCAGAATATAGCGTTGCCAGTTGAATCGCCAGATGACGGCTTGAATGGTCGCCGTGAGGAAAATCGCGAAGGCCATATTCTCTAGGCCAAAGCTGGCAACGCCGACAGCCAACACCGGCGCCAGACCCGCGGCGATTCCCGGGCATCCAATATAGTTGCCGGGTCTGAACCAGGCATTGATCCAACCGATCAAACAGGCAAATGCGACTGTCGCCAAGCCGACTTTAATGGGATACTCGGACATCATGGCAATACCCACCGTCAATGGAATCGCCATTGACCCAGCGATCAGTCCGGCGGCGATATCCCGTCCGGCATATTGTGCCTGGAAAGCAGCAGATGCTGGCTTAACGACTGGTCCCGTATCAACCGACAGGCTGCCCTCGGTCTCTTCAACTTCGTTTCTTGGTGTCGTTATGGTTCTTTCTGCTTCATAAGATGTCATCGGTAGTGATCCAGTATGTAAGGTTCAAGCTGAGCTGGCTGATAGAATCCGGCGGAAAGTGTCCTATGTCTGGTCGCGAGTGGTCATTGATCTAAGAGGTTCCGCTCCATCCTTGTCAGGCTCAAGAGCCTCAAGATTTCGATGGGCTGGCAGAGATGATCTGCTCATATCGCCTCGTTCACGGCCACTCATTCGAGCATGTCTCTGACTGCCCTTGGAGCAAGAAAAAGGCCGAGACGAGTATACCTTCGATTGCGAGTCGTAAGCGACTCCTGAATAAGGAGAAATCACGCACCCGCCGATCACGTCCCCAACGAGAGTGCCTCCATGTACTGAGGAAGCAGTGCGGCCACACACACCCTGTGCATGCCTGCACGTGGCCCTCGCCCCCACAGCCTGTCGCGCGACCAATGCCACGGGTTGGGAGGCTCGGGGGCAGGGAACATGCTGCGCGAAACGCCAGTGGTTTACATATGTCCGAGTTTGCGAAGCGTTTCCATCCCGCGTCCTTCATCTTGTGCCCGTCCGGCTCGTTCAGCGATTGTCGTCGTTCGCAACTCCGTGATGATTTGCGGAATGGTTGAGGCACAGGAATTGACGGTACCGGTGCAGGGCACACAGCCCAGGCTGCGATAACGGGTCCCCTTGCCTTGATCAAAATAGAGAGGTGGAAGGGGAATCCGCTCGAGTTCCAGATACTCCCAGATATTCAGCTCCGTCCAGTCGAGCAGGGGGTGGACCCGAACGTGGGAACCAGCCGGAAACGATGTATTAAACTGGTCCCAGAGCTCCGGCGGCTGGTCACGGAAATCCCATTCCCCGTGCTTGTCGCGCAGCGAGAAGTAGCGCTCCTTAGCCCTAGTCCCTTCCTCATCTGAGCGGATGCCGAGAATCACGGCGGTCCACTTGTGTTTGGCAATGGTTTGCTTGAGCGCCTCGATTTTCATCGCCGTGCAGCAGGTGACACGCCCTTGCTCAGGACCCATACCGCTCGCGAGGGCTTCTTTGTTCTGGCCGACCACCAGATCGAGCCGCCATTCGCGGCAGAGCCGATCGCGATAGTCGATCAACTCCGGCATCTCATAGCCTGTATCGATATGCACCAAAGGAAACGGCACATGCCCAAAGAAAGCCTTTCGTGCGAGCCAGAGCAACACCGTCGAGTCCTTCCCCATGGACCACAGCATCGCCAGGTCATCAAAATGCTTATAAGCCTCGCGAAGGATGTAGACGCTTTGATCTTCCAGGGCGCGGAGGTGTTTCATGGAGTTCTGCTCACTCTCGTAAGTGGCGACGTGGAGGACCGTTTCAGACTGAGGACTCCTGCAATGAGCGGTCCACGGGTGATTTCTGTGAGAACGTTCGGAGATCGACTAAACTAGGCGGTAAATGCAGAGGTGTCGATCCATAACCGTGCGCACCGTGTGTAGGTGCACCATTGTCGTGCGTCCATGCACTTCTAATGCAGTACTCGGATTAGGTGAAGAGGATGAGGAGAGAATCGAGATCTATTGCCTTGTCCTGCCCTGGGCTACATTAGGAGTCGGTCTTTCGTCGACGATCGAGCATCCAGCGGGTGATGCCAAGATGCTTGGCGGCAAGGGATTTGTTTCCGTCCGACCGCTGTAACACTTCGCTGATGATGCGGTCCTCAAGGTCGGTTAAGGATTCACCGAGGCGGAATGAAAGATGGATCTGAGCGGGATCCGTGGTGTCGGTGAACGTCGATTCTAGAGGAGCGGTACCAACGACCGGCTGCACGGGAGTCTCTCGCACATCAGAAGGGAAATGCACGGCTTCAAGCGTCTCACCGGGGCAGAAAAGCACCGCACGTTCGATCAGATTGCTCAGTTCGCGCACATTGCCCGGAAAGGTGTATCGGCGTAAGAGGGTATGTGCGCTCTCTCCTATAAGACGAGCCGGTTTCCCAAGTGAGAGAGCTGACCGGGTAAGAAACTGCTGGGCCAAGGGAATAATGTCTTCGGACCGTTCGCGCAACGGAGGAACGGTCAAGGCGACGACGTTGAGCCGAAAGTACAGATCTTCACGGAACTCGCCTTTCGCCACCGCGTCTTTCAGATTGCGGTTCGTGGCGGCCATGAACCGCACATCAACCGGGATGGTGGCCGCCCCCCCTACACGGCGCAAAGTCCGTTCTTCGAGCACCCGGAGGAGTTTAGTCTGGAGCGTCAGGGGGAGATCCCCGATCTCGTCGAACAGCACGGTCCCACCGTCGGCCATCTCGATCAAACCCGTCTTTCTGCCTGCGGCGCCAGTAAACGAACCTTTCTCATGCCCAAAAAGCTCGCTTTCGAACAGCTCATGGGGGATGGACGGGCAGTCGACCTCAATGCAGGGCTTCTGGGCTCGTGCCCCATTAAAGTGAATGACCCGGCCGGTGTATTGCTTGCCGGTCCCAGTTTCACCCTGCAAGAGGACCGTGATCCGGTCGTTCTTTGCCAATTCACGGACCTGCGCGAGGAACGCATGCGTGACGGAGCTCTCGGCGAGCACTCGGCCAATGGCATAGCGTTCGGTGGCTTGTCCGGTTTGCAAGCGAACTTGGCGCTTGAGTATCAAGAATTCCACGGCACGTCTGAGCGCGTATTGCAGATCCTCCATGTCGATGGATTTGGCGACAAAGTCGAATGCGCCGAGCTTCGTTGCTTCGACCGCATCCTTCACCGTACCTCTGGCGGTCAACAGAATGACGAGCAAGTTGGGCGCGGTTTGCTTGACACGGGCGAGCACGTCCAAGCCGGACAGATTCGGCATTACGAGATCCAGCACGAGAATATCCGGTTCCCAAGACTTCAGGAGGGTCAAACATTCTTCTCCAGACCCAGCCGTCTGTACGGCATATCTTTGATCCGCGAGGCGCAGTGCGAACGCTTCGCGGACCGATGCTTCGTCTTCCACCAACAGGAGTTGCCACGTCATGCTACATATCCCGCTTCAGGGGCAGCCACACCTCGACCATCGCTCCACTTCCCGGAGGGCTACTGATTGCCAGTTGTCCGCCGTGTCGCTCGACGATGTCATGGGTGATCGTCAAGCCGAGACCCACGCCCTTGGCCTTCCCATTCGTAAAAAACGGCTCGAAAATTCGCTGCAGGTCTTCGGGCTCAATCCCTTTACCTGTATCAGAAAACGTCACCGAGATGCCCGGACCTTGTTTTGCCGTGAGTGCCGCCTTGATGGTCAACTCGCCTCCATTCGGCATGGCATCGATCGCATTCATCGAGATATTGAGAAAGGCTTGCTGCAAGTGGGCACGGGAGCCTTCCAATAAAGGAACCTCCGGGATGCTTTTCTCGACGACAATCCGCTGTTTTCGCAGGTTCGGTCTCAGCAGCGTCAACATGTCGTCGATGAGAGATGGGAGGTCGCAGGGCTGGAGATCGAATGGGCGGGGCCGCAGTTGGTCTAGATGCGATTCAAGCAGTTCGTCGATGCGGGCTGCTTCACGCGCAATGAGGGCGCAGCGGTCTCTGGCAGCGCGGGGCAGTTGTTCTTGTTCCGCGAGATGAGTCGCCAGACTTCCGAGTCCGATCAATGGATTGCGGACTTCGTGCAATATGCCTCCGGCCAGTTGTCCCACCAATTTGACTTGTTCGGCGTGTCGCAAGGCTTCCAGCATCTGTTCTCGCTCGCTGAGGTCGGTGAGTATCGCCAAAAAAGATTGTGTGGTTCCGTCGGGATCCTTGACGGGGCTGACACTCTCCCAGACCAGGACCTCCGAGCCGTCCTTTCGGCGATTGACGAAACGATCCACAAACGGCAGTCCAGTGCGGATAGCTTGCCAGAGTCGTTCGTAGAATTCCGGTGGATGTTTGCCGGACTTCAAGATCGACGGCCGCCGGCCAAGCGCCTCCTCGCGTGTCCAACCGGTCATGCGCTCTAATGCGGGGTTCCATTCCAGAATGCAGCCGTCGGTGTCGGTCAGCATGATTCCATCCTGCGCAGACATGAACAAGCGATGGTAGAGATCTCGTTGAGTATCGGCCCGGCGCCGTCGTTCCAGTACCGTCGCTACGGTGTTGGCGACCGCACAGAGGAACTCGAGTTCTTTGACCGTGAAGTCGCGAACTGACTTGGAATGGGCCGTCATGGCGCCGTAGACCCGATCCTCCACAAGCATCGGGACGCACATGCCCGCGATCGCACCATGCTCGGTCAGGAGTTTCGACGGCGTGAACCGGGTTTCCTTTCGCAAGTCTCGGACGACTACCGGGAGCCGTTCGCGGATGGCGTACCCGGCTTGAGAATGTGTGCCGCCCTCGATCGTGAGTTTGCCGATCAACTCCGGCTCAAGACCGATTCCAGCGATCACAGCCAGGTGATCATCGAATTCCCGTGGGACAAGAATCTTGCACAGTTCGAGTTCGAGGGCCTCCGCGGTATGCTTAACGGCCTCACTCATCAGCTCTTGTGCCGGGGCATCACTGACGGCAAGTGTGCCGATTCTGGCCAACACCGATTGAAAACGCGCAATCTGCGACGCCTCGCGCACCAGCTCGGTATGTTCAGTGATATCTCTGAGGACCAAGAGCACGCCAGTCTCACCATGGTATGGCACCACGTTGTAACGGCACTCGTAAATAAGGGTTTGGCCCTGACGGTCCACGAGCTGATACGTTTGACTGCCCCTGGAGCCTAAAGTCTCCTTGTTCCAGGTCATCGCATCGGTAAACAAGAGAGCGCGTAAACTCGTTACATCCGGCCTGGATTGGACAAGTGGGGTGGCCAGCGCTTCAACCAGTTCTCCGAAGTGTGCGTTCTCAAAAACAAGTATGCCCTTGGCGATGAGGCAGAGTCCGCCTTCCAAACAGTCGCTGACCCAGGCCAGTACCTCGGCAGCGGCTACTTCAGGTTTGGCTTGAACTGGAATCTTGGATTGAGAAGAGGGCATAAGGCGATTCTTCAGGCACGACCTCCGGCTGAGCATGAGTTCATGCCCGCTGGCGTAGTATACCGAGCCCTGATCGATATCGTCGAGGGAGAGCCGAATCTTTGAGCGCTCAATATGGTCAGACCACCCAAACAATAGCAAAAATCGAGAGAGACGTGATAGACAAGGCTATGACCCGGCGCACACTGGAAACGCTTTCCTTCGACAATACCTACGCCCGTCTTCCTCAAGCCTTCCACGCACGAGTGAATCCGACTCCGTTCAGCGCCTCGCCTCATCTGGTTCACGCGAATCCCGTCGCCGCCGAATTGATCACGCTTGATCCAGGGGAATGTGCTCGGCCGGAATTCGCGGCGCTGTTCGGCGGGAGCGTCCTGGCATCTGGGATGGAGCCGCTCGCAATGCTGTATTCCGGCCATCAGTTTGGGGTCTATGTGCCGCAGCTTGGCGATGGACGAGCGATTCTCCTCGGCGAAGCGACGAACGACCGAGGCGAACGATGGGATCTGCAGCTCAAAGGTGCTGGGATGACACCGTTCTCGCGCGATGGAGACGGTCGAGCAGTGCTGCGCTCAACGATCCGCGAGTATCTCTGCTGCGCCGCGATGCAGGGGCTGGGTATTCCAACCACACAGGCGCTCTGTCTCCTTGGGAGTGACGACAAGGTGTATCGGGAACAGATCGAAACCGGCGCGATGCTGGTCCGCATGGCACCCTCACATGTTCGCTTCGGTTCCTTCGAAATCTTTTATTATCGAAAACAGCATGAGCATCTCAAAACGCTGGCCGACTACGTGATTCAACAGCATTTCACCCATCTGCATGATGATGGAAACAAGTATGCGCGTTTCTTTACCGAGGTTGTCGAGCGCACGGCACGGTTGATCGCCCAATGGCAGGCGGTCGGCTGGGCACACGGGGTCATGAACACAGACAATATGTCGATCCTTGGTCTCACGCTCGACTATGGGCCCTACGGATTTATGGACGACTATGACGCGGGCTTCATTTGCAACCACTCGGACCACAACGGCCGCTATGCCTTCAACCAACAGCCTTACATCGGGCTCTGGAATTTAAGCTGCTTGGCTCAAGCTTTGTTACCGTTGGCGGAAAAGGATGTGCTGAAGGCGGGCCTTGATGCGTATCAGCCACGATTTGAACGGGAATATCTCCAGGGCATGCGCGCGAAATTGGGGTTCACGGAAGAGAAACCAGAAGATGATGAACTCATTCGCGACTTCCTGGGTCTTCTGCAGGGCAGCCACGCCGATTACGCGATCGTGTTCCGGGAATTGGGTACGTTTTCATCATCCGATGGGGCGACGAACGACAGCCTGCGGGAACACTTTCTCAATCCCGACCGCTTCGACACGTGGGCTGTGCGGTATCGAGATCGTCTCAGGAGCGAGGATAGCCATGATGGCGAACGGTGTGACCGAATGCATCGGGTGAATCCGAAGTATGTGCTGCGCAACTATCTGGCTCAAACGGCTATCGAGAAGGCCCAGAGCAAAGACTTTTCCGAAATCGACAGACTCTTCACGTTGCTCCAAGACCCCTTCACCGACCAGCCGGGTATGGAGGCCTATGCGCTTCCGCCACCGAATTGGGGCAAACATCTGGCTGTGAGTTGTTCTTCATAGACTTTATCATCCCCGCTCCGATTTCAGCCGTCCATGGCTTGCCGTCACAACTACTTCACAGGCCAAACGGTCTGTTGTAGAGTGTCGCGATTAGACTTGAAAAAACCCGGATTTAGCGCTCCCCATCACCAAGAAGCACGATGGCGAAGAAGCAGAATGACTCTAAAATTGCCGTAGCTGGTGCCCTCACCATCGTACTGGCGCTCGCAGGTGTGGTGTTGGTGAAGGAACCGCTGCGAAGTTCTCGCCCGGTCGGCACCGGACTGGAGATGAAGCCGACGATTGAGGAACAAACGGTTCGGGCTCGCCTGTGGGAGGATCCGGTGGCAGCGGTTCAGCGGGGCATGCGCGAGGCAAGAGCGAATCGCCAGGCCTCTGACCCGCCCCTCCGTCTGTTACAACGGGTCAGAGCGCTGCGGCAGGCTCTCGCGGACCGGGTCCTACAAGGACAGCATCCCACCGTTCTCTTAGTGACGACCGCCGGAGGGCCCTACGTCGAAAACACGGAATCGCGGTTACGTGACCGCTATGCCGTCGGAACGGCTCTCAGTGTCGGCTGCTATGTCCCCGAACGGGAAGGTCAACTGTCTTTTGTCGAGTGGGACCCACAGAGTCCTACTCCGGCGCTACCCTATGAATGGTATCGCCTCAGGAGAACAAAAGTCTGCGGGGAGCAAGGGGCGCGTTCGGAAAGCGTTCTGGTGGTCTGGTTTCCCGACGAGGCCCTGAGTCGCGGATTGCTTGCAAGTCTGACATCATTTTCACAAGCTCTCGTGTGCCAAGAATCGGAGACCAGGAGCGACTGTCTCTTAACAAACGACACACGGAAACTGATCCGGCTAAATCCCAGGCTGCAACGGGCGGTGACGTTTAAGATCATTGGGCCTCGTGACTCCTCCGCGTTCCGAGCGCTTTTGACTGAAGTTGGGACCTCCTATGCCGCGCCCCACGAGGGCATCGGGGCCTGGCCGAATGCCGAGGGCTGGATCGACCTGTACTCACCTTGGAGCAGCGCGATGAAAGGGCTGCTGGCCTATGGGCTGAAGACCGAGTCCGGCACAGGGACAGGTTGTACCACATACGAATCCTGCGAGCAGGAGTTCTCACGCCGTCTGGCGGATGCCCACATCAGGCTCGCGTACGATATCGGGTCTGATGATCGGTTGTTCGAGTCATTAGTGGAGGAACTGGAACGGCGCCAAGTTCGTCTGGGATGGGATGCCGTGATCCTGATCGGTGAATGGGACTCGTTCTACGGGAGGGCGCTCCCCATCGAATTTCGGGCGGCGGCGTGCAGGAAAGTCGCGACGTTTTCTGAAGGGGACCTCAATCTCATTCAGGTTCCAGTGGCTATCAAGAATTGGTGCTCGACCGTTTCACATGCCCTCGATCTGCAGATTCAACGTCCCACCGACTACGAGTCTCTGCTCCTTAATGTGTTTCGCTATAGCTATGTGAGCGGTCTTGACGGTGAGGTGTCGGGCGAAGACAAGGGAAAGGTGGTTCGATCAGATAAGTTCCAAGATGATCAGCGGGATCGCCCTGAAGGGAGCAGTCAGATTGATTATGTGCGAGCGCTGGTAAACCGTATCCATGAAGAGGGGGAAGGAGCGCGAGCCATCGGGATCTTCGGGACCGATCCCTACGACTCGTTGCTGATCATCAAAGCGCTTCGTCCCGCTTTTCCGCACGCCATTTTCTTTACCGTGGATCTCGATGCCCGGCATCTCCATCCGAGCGAGTACAAATGGACACGCAACATGGTGATCGCCTCGCCGTTCGGGTTGCAATTGGAGAGCGGTCTCCAGCGTGATGTCCCACCCTTCCGCAGCAGCTATCAGACCTCGGTGTACTTTGCCACGTTGCAGGCGGTCGGGCATGTGGTGTGCCAGAGGGAGAATCGATCTGAGGCAGCGAGCGGTCCTTGTACCGACTCCTATCATGTCTCATTGACATCGGAAAACCGTCTGTACGATGCCGGATCTCATCCGAGGTTGTTCGAGGTGGGTCGAAGCGGCGCGGTCGACTTGAGCGTGGTGGAAAAGGAAGCGGTGCGCACCGTCCATCCGTTGCGGCCGGACTTAGATTATACGGAGGGCTATGGCCAGCTGAAACAAGGTACAGGTTTCGACAATGCGGCGGTCGCAGCTTCCGGGGCTGTGGTGTTCGCCCTCGTGGTGATCGTAGCGTGGAGCAACAAACGACTCTGGTCGGGCATCGAGCGGCGTCCGCGTCTGCTGGGGACCACAGCGCTTGTTCTTGTGACCTCATTCGCCGTGTTCGGCTTGGCAGGCGGCGCCACCGCGTTATTCGCCAATCATGATGAAGGGGAGCCATTCTCCTGGACAGCCGGTGTCAGTATCTGGCCAAGCGAACTGCTGCGGCTGCTCGTGGTGGTGCTCGCCGCACTGCTTTTCGTGAAAGGTGCGCGAGATCTTCAGAAGAACGGGGACCACATCGGTGAAAAATTCCGCTTCAAGGACACGTCAGGACGCCATCGCTTTTCCGCCAAAACGTTTTGGACGAATCTTCAACGAGCCTACAATCCAAGTCTGACCAAGACCCCGCCAACCGTCGATCAGGCCTGGGTCTGGTACCACGAAGCCAGTCGGCTGAGTCAGGGGATGGCGCGCACGACGGTGCTCTTTGTCTTGTACCTGGCGGCAATCTGGGCGATCGGGTATTTCGTTCTTCCCGACGAATATATCCATCCCTGTCGTGGACTCTTGAGCTGTCGCGTGGACTGGTTCATGACGCTTGCCAGCGTGAGTGTCGTCGTGTTGCTCAATCTGGCGGTCTTTGATGCGGTGATGCTGTGCCGTCGCTGGATCGGTTGGGTGACAGCGTCGACGGGGGGCTGGTCTGACCAAGTCCAGGACGAGTATCTACGCGAGTATGGGCTGGGTGCCGCGCAGAAGACCGAGTTCGACAAACTCAAGTATCTCGCGGTCGTCGATCTCATTGCGCAGCGGACGGAAGTGGTCAATCGCTTAATTCGGTATCCCTTTATCACCCTTTTGATCATGATTGCCGCGCGCAACGAGTATTTCGACATCTGGAATTATCCTCTCTTACTGCTGTTGTCCTGGTCGGTGAATGTGCTGTTGGCGCTGCTCGGCGCGTTTTCCCTGTACCAGTCTGCCAGCCAGGCGAAGGCCGCGATGCTGGCCGGACTCAATCGACAAATCGTGCAGACTTTGGGGATCGGCAAGGACCATGACGTGCGCGTGAAACAAATCCAGCACGTCATCAGAGAAGTGGAGGACAATGAACAAGGGGCCTTCGTGCCATTCTATCAACAGCCGGTGGTCGAATCGTCCCTCTATGGTCTCGTGGCGCTGCTGCAGTATCTCTATTTAAGGTAAGGGAGTTCGAATGCAAGAACGCCTACTCGGTGGACTAAAGGTACGACTCGCCGGCGGCATCGATGGAGTGGGTGGGGGCGACGGCCCAGTGGTCATGCTGCTCCATGGGTTCGGCGCGCCGGGAGACGATCTGGTACCGCTCGCCGACGTGATGGATGCACCCAGAGAAACCAGATGGCTCTTTCCCGAAGCGCCGCTTTCACTCAATATAGGTTTGGGTGATTCACGCGCCTGGTGGATCATCGACTTTGCGCGCATTCAAGCCGATCGAGAAGCAGGCCGCATTCGTGATTTGTCGGTCGAGGTTCCGCAGGGCCTGGCATTGGCACGTGAGCGTTTTCTCACGTTTCTCAAGGAACTCCCGCGACAGCTCCCAATCAACTACTCAAAGACGGTCATCGGTGGGTTCTCACAGGGAGCCATGCTCACGTGCGACGCGGTGCTCCATACCGATTATCCATTCGCCGGGTTGGTTCAGCTGTCTGGGAACTTGTTGGCTCAGGCGGTCTGGAGTCCACTTATGCCGAAGCGCAAAGGGTTGTCGGTCTTCCAGAGTCACGGCACGGAGGATGACATCCTTCCGCATATCGGGGCAGAGCGTCTTCGTGATGCGTTGAATCAGGCGGGCCTTGCCGTCGACTGGCACAGCTTCCGAGGCGGACACGAGATTCCTGAACCGGTCTTGCAACGACTGGGTATGTTCATCACACAGAGACTTTCGGCATGACCAGGCAGCCCTTCGAACTCACGGGCGCAGACGGTAAACGCATCAAGGGGGATCGTGTCGAGGGGACAACTCGGCAGGTGCTCTTCATCACTGGCTTTCTCTCCAAGCGTTGGGGCAACAAGAGCAAGGCGTTGGCGCACTGGTGCCAGGAGCGAGGGTGGGGATTCTGTTGTTATGACGTGCGCGGGTTCGGTGACTCCGACGGGCAATTCACGGACTACACCCTCTCAGATTGGATTGCCGATGCGCGGACAGTCCTGGAATCCATGAAATCGGGTCCGCCCGTTACTATCGTCGGGAATTCGCTCGGCAGTTGGATCGCTTGGCTGGTTGCGCAGGAGTTCCCCAGCGTCGAAGAACTCATCCTGATTGCACCCGCGTTCAACATGATGGGCGAGCGAGCCAAAACCATCTCCAAAGATCGTCTTCATGACTGGCATACCGCTGGATGGATGCCCTGGGATGATGACTCGCTACACAAAGACTGGCTGTTGGCATGGAAATGGGTGGAAGAAAGCGAGCAGTATTGGGCCAAAACCTTTGACATCCGCCGTCACGTGAAGACGGCGATTCTCCATGGATTGGACGACGCCGTCATCCCACCAGAGGGCAGTCGGCGCTTTGCCAATGAACTGCGCCGTCGTGAACCGAGCTGTCCGCTTGATCTCCGGCTGATTCCCGGCGACCATCGGCTGAGCAGCCCGGAACACCTAGAGTTGTTTCGACGATTAGTGATGAGGGAAGTCTGATGCTGGTATTGATTCACAAAGAATGCGGTGGCCCGGCGCTCGACGAGTCGCCAGTTGGGGAGGTCTGTGCGATTCCAGTGGATCGCTTTCCCTTCTCCTGCTTCACCTGCCTGGAAGAGATCCTCGACGAGTCAGAGGTGCGGTTATCGGAAGAGTTGGGGATTTAGCGGATTCCCAGCCATAGAACAGGTCACCGACACATATACTCTATCCTCAGCTTTAGCCGACTGGTGTCCGCACATGCTCAGGCCGGAGTCCAAGGCCGATCATCCGGCCGGGGATGCGGCGAAGGAAAGGGAATCGTGCCATCAGCCGGAGGGCATAGGGGGGCGTCATCTGAACCTTGCTATCCAGTACCTGTCTGATGATGCGGTTCTGGACGATCAGCTGGACTCGTTGCGTCATCTCGGTCGGCCAGGCGCGTCGCGCTTGCACCTTGGCCAAATCCGCTTCGGTCACTCGGCCGTCGCGCAACGGTTGGGCAAGCACATTCGCCGCTGCCACTGCATCCTGAATGGCCAGGTTGATGCCGACGCCCCCGACCGGCGACATGGCATGGGCCGCGTCTCCAATACAAAGGAGGCCGGGCTTATACCATTGCCGCAACCGATCGACTTGCACGGTCAGCAATTTAATCGGTTCCCAGTCCTGCAGCTCGTGAACGCGGTCTGCGGCAAACGGGGCGAGCTTTGCGATACTCTCGCGGAATGGCGGAAGGCCTTGCGCTGGAACCTCGGCAAGTGTGCCCTTGGCAATGATGAAGCCGCACTGCCAATAGTCACCACGATTCAACATGATGAAGATGCGACCGGCATCGAAGCGGCCCATCGGATCGACCGGGTCGTCAGCCCTGCGTGATAACCGAAACCAGAGCACATCCATCGGGGCGCCGAATTCTTGTACCGACAATCCCGCTCTCTTACGGACAATCGAATGTCGGCCATCGGCTCCCACGACGAGTGCGGTGCGCACGTATAGCGGCCCCATTGCCGTTTCGGCGCGAAGCCCGACGACCGAACCGTTGCTCTCAATCAGGTCCGTCACCTCGGCGCTCATGCGTACCTGAAAGGTGGGATACTGGCTCCCCACGTCCACGAGAAAATTAAGGAAATCCCACTGCGGCATGAAAGCGATGTATCGACATCGGGTTGGCACGTGAGAGAAATCCGCCACCGTGAACTCCAGATCGCCGAACCGTGCGTTGATCCGCATCACCTTCTGGTGAGGCAATCGCAGGAATCGTTCAAGCACCCCCAGCTCGTGCATAATTTCTAAGGTCGAGGGGTGCAAGGTGTCGCCGCGAAAATCACGCAGAAAGTCTGCATGCTTCTCAAGGACGAGCACCGACACGCCGGCCCGGTCCAGCAGCAGGCCCAACATCATGCCGGCCGGTCCTCCGCCGGCGATGCAGCACTGAACTGAGATGGTTTCGGGCATCAGATCTCCGAGCGTAGATGGAGAAAGCGGGGAGGGAGGATTATAAGCTGAAAATTCACAATTGGAGAGTCACTGCCAGGCTGGATTCGGAGTAGTTGAGAATGTGCTGAATGGCGTCCCGAATGTGGAAGAGGTAGATGCGATCGTCCTTCATAGTGGGACGGCTTCGGCCTGGATACGTTCTTTGAGATAGGGGCTGAGACCTTCATCTGTGAGGACATCGACTTTGCGCTGCAGGACGGATTCCAGTTCCTGAGTCAGTTCAATCAAATCCAATAGGCTGCGTCCGTTGTCCATCTGCACCAAGAGATCAATGTCGCTGGCTGGCCCTGCTTCCCCTCGGGCAATCGATCCAAAGACACGGACATGGCGCGCGCCATGAAGTGCGGCGAGTCGGAGGATATCGGTTCGCTTGATCTTAAGAACGTCCATGGTGACCATGGTCTGCAATCTGATGCTTGAGGACCAGGATACTGGTTTGTTCCGATCCTGACAAGCATTCCAGGCGTCACGGTGTAAAGCCGGCCTGCACGCGATCCAAAGCGGCCAAGAGGGCGGCGCGATCGTTGGCCTTCACGACCGCGAACAGTTCCATGAGCCACGCGCGGTAGGGAGCAAAGACCTGCTCCTTTTGGACATAGTGTGTTGTTCCATCAAAACTCCAGTCAGCATGAAAACTCTCGGGTTGTCCTGAGACGAATGCCCACAGTTCTTGGAGTTTCTGAGGAACGGCGTTGGCCTTCTTGAGTGCCAGAGCAGTGACAATCTCCAGGACACGAAGCCCAACCGCAGAACTGAGATCCAGGTCAGGCTTCTTCAGTAGCTCTCCGAGACGGCCGTCGGCGTCGGCATAACGCCCCGTTGTCAGGTACGCTTCTACGAAATTGGCTTGAGCAGACAAGTCGGTTGGATACCGCTCTACCCATTGTTTCGATAATTCAAAAGCCGATGTATACGCAAAGAGCTTCTCATGATAGACGGCGTTTGCCGTCTGATAGGCCTCGCTATAGTCCGGATACAGCGTCAGCACATTTCGATAAGACTCCGCGGCGGATGGCCAGTCTTCAAGTAAAAAGGCGGCTTTTGCCAAGTTGTTATGAGTCTGTGCCCATCCTTCCGGCAAATGCTCGCGTGTGCGGACCGTGAGGGCGGCGCGAAAGGCGGTCACGGCGTCAGCGAGGAGCTGGGTGCCGGCCTCCCCCCGGTGCGAATTCCTTGGTTCTTCAGCACGTTGCCGAGATTGTTCTCGATGGCAGCCCAGGACTCTGGAAACGCCGACTTCGTATAGACCGTCTGTGCCTCCTTGAATCTGTTTGCCGCCTCTGCCAAGTTTTCCTGAATGGCGGCATCTATCGTTCGGATGCCGATTCCAGAATTCGCTAGGCCTATTTCCCACTGCATGTCGGCCCAGATGGTTGGCAGGTCCTTCTTCTCCGCATAACTGAGGCCTTCCTTATAGGCTTTAAGAGCCTCGTCGAATTGATAGCTGGCATAATAGGTATCACCGGTTGCCCTGAACTCGGCTACCACTTCCTCAGTTAGCTTGATCAGCTGGCGTCTCGCTTCTTCCAACTGGGCCGGTGTGGACTTGTCCGAGGGCGCTTTCACGGAGAGTGCGTCATGACTGCCTCGTGGTTCGATATCAGATGAGAATCGCGTGAGTGGGCCTGTGATACGGATGATGTCACCTGAGCCGTATGCGAATGAGGGTTCATCTTGACGGTCGATTTCCGAGTGACCTTTCGAAAGGGATTCAACCTCCTGCCGCTGCTTCTTCAGCAGTTCCACCTTGCTGGTCGCATGTTGCTCGCAGCGTGCAGCAGCCTGTTTTAAGTCCTTTCGATAGACTGCGGCGAGGCACTGCTTACCCAAGTCGCTCGATTGCTTGTATTGCTTGACGAGGGCGGTAATCTTTGCGACAACCTCTCCCTCTTGAAGTCCATGTTCGGTCGCATATTCCTTCACCACCCGCTCCGGATCGACCTCTCCTGCCTTCCCGTCCGGGTTGACCTGGCTCTTCAGCTTCTCCGGCAGGTTCTCCAAGAATCTTTCGAGTTGTGCGGGAGACAGAAATTCCGAAGAGTCCACCGGCGAGAGGAGAATGTCACTTGTGAGGTCTTTCTTTAGCTCCAGTTTACCACCGACCGGTGTGGCGATCGCCCAGCCCTTGCGCTTGACAAAGAGCACGATGGTTTGCCCGATTTGATAGGCATCGGGCACCAGCACACGATAGCCCCCATCCGATTGCGTCATATAGGGATTGCCGACGTTCACGATCCACACCTGGGCGCCAACGGCCAGCTTCTTTGTTCCTGCGTGGTTTTCCAGCACTTGGCCCTGTAATCACTGTTCGGCGCGCGCAAGTCCCACCGGATTCATGAGTACTAACAAGAGCACGGCTATGTAGGTGACCCTGCGCATTACTCACCCTTCTCCATGGGAAAACGTAAGTACGTGTTCCCTAAGTTGGCGTAGTTCGAGTAGGTCTTGTAGCCATTCTTCTGGGCTGTGAACTTCACCTGAGCCTGCTTCTGGCTGGTGACGCGAAAACCAAACGATCCATCGGCTTCCGTTTTTTTCTTCAGGTCGAAATCTGGCAGGGAGACGACGACATCTGGCAGGGGTTCACCGGTTGCTTCGTCCAGCACAGTTCCTGCGAGCTGTTGCTCGAAGGGCACAGGCGGTTGCTCTGAGGGCACAGTTGGAGGAGGTGGCCCACTGCACTTCGCTGGGAGATCCAAGGTGAGTCCCACAGCGGTGAGAATGGCCACGGCTAGGCTAGCCAGGGTTTGCCATCTCTCGACGAGCGGTTTGGGTTTTTCAGGCACGCCCGCGGTCGAGGGCTCATTGTGAATATGGATATCGCCTGCGGCCTGGTAGACGTTCCCTTGCACGGTCCATTGCTGTTGGGCGAAGACCATCTTCGCTTGGGCTAGCACAGCTGTTTCCTCTGTCGCAGTAATCTCGCTCAGCTGGCGGATGACCGGTTCGCGTCTTTGTACATCGGCAAGAGGAGCGGCTTGCAGGGATGTGATGAGTCTTGCGACATCTTCCAGGCGATACCCATGAAATGTCTTAAGAGAGGCGGGGAGCGGTGTCTCGTCCAGCAGGCATGGCACGATGGTTTTCTTCAGCGCGATGGCCGTGCACCATTCAAACTCGACGAAGTGGGAAGCGGCAGAGTTCTTCGACCAGGCGAGGAGAAACACATCCTGATCGGCAATGGCCTCGCCCAAGACCTTCGGCCACTTCTGCCCGCCATAAATCTTGTCTTGGTCACGCCAGATGGAAATCTCGGGATGGGCGGTGAGCTGGGCTTCCAGCTGCTCGATGAGGGGAAGGTCTGCTCGGGAATAGCTCAAGAAGACGGTCGGCATCTGAGGCATCCTAAGTAGGAAAGCGGAGGGTACCATACCGCAAAGCTTACGACTGCTCAAGGCAGTAGGCTCACGGAGGATAGGCTGTGTTGGCGTGGGTCGAAAACCTCCTGCGCACTTCCCTCACTTCAGCAGCTGCAATTGGCCTCTCAGTTTGACAGTCCTCAGGTGAAGCTCTACGCTCAACGCTGGAGGAGACGCCTGTGGAACCTATCGTGGAACAACCAATCATCGAAGAATTCAAGCGACGCGTTGAAGCACGATTCCCCGGGGAGCTGGTTCGATTGATGATCTTTGGATCAAAAGTTCGGAGGGAGGCGACTCCTGAATCCGATGTAGACCTTCGCGTGGTGATGCAATCCGAGAACTGGCGGCTCGGGGATGAGATCCGCGGCGTGGGCTATGCGCTGGAATTAGAACATGGAGTCGTCTTGTCGATTCCGGTGATCAGTCAGAACCACTACGAACGGCTGCGCACCAACGGGACGCAGTTTTTCCATGCCTTGGAGCAAGAAGGCGTCGTGGTATGACGGCGACGCCTCCGCGCGAAGAAATCCAGAAAGAATTTCTTCGAGCAGAACAGGCGCTTCGGGCTGCTCAGGGTAGAAAAAGAAAGACCGGCTATTTACTTAGAGGTTGTTGCGGTCGCCAGCATCCGTGTCTTCCTATTCGTGACTCGCGTCGCGAATCTGAAGCGTGCGGAAGTAGGTTCAGTAGAAGCCGCGGTCGCGTGTGAGCAGGCGATTTGACTGGATAGTCGCATGCGCGCCGATTAGGAAATCGGCTATCATGCGAGTGCGTGTGTTACCCCTCTTCCGATATTGCTTCCATGCAGCACTTGCGGTGAGTGCAGCAGCTTGATCGAGTGCACTAAAGGCGACGCCTAATTCCTCCATCGCCGCTTGTGCAGCCTCCGGTGTCGGAAAGAAGCCGGCGACTTCTGCCCATACCACTTCGCAGGCAATCACTGGCCCCTCACGGAGACAGACACGAAGAGCGGATTTTGAGCGGACTCCGAAGGTGGGGTCAGCCCCGAACACATCGAGCAGCACGTTGGTGTCGATGGCTGTGATCACACTGCGTCGGCTTTGCCGCGTAATGTGGTGAGCATTCGATCGGTAGAGTGGCCAAGACGAAGAATCCCATAGACACGCTCGACGGAGTCAAGCTCAACGGCCTTGGTGGCGACCAGGTGACCCCGTTCAGCCTTGACGTCTAAGACTTGCCCTGGGCGGAGACCAAGCTGTTTGCGAAGTGGCTTGGGAATGGTGACTTGCCATTTATTCGTGACAGTCATTTTCATAGGAGTATTTGTAAAATCCTACCCCTCGAATGTCAAGATTTAGCGATCAAGGTGCACATTCACACAGGGTTTTGAACAGCAGCGTGTCTCTAGCTGGTTTACAAGCGGAAAATCTTGGCATGAGTAACTGGGAAAGACAATGAGGATGTTTGGTATAGGCCAGGTACTGGTGCGAGCCAGCTCTTAGCAACTGATACGGAACGCGAAACTGCTGTTTTGGTTCACGTGTGGCTGGCCTCTTACTGAATTCTTCGCGTTGACCGCGCTCTCAGTGGAAATGTTCAACAGATCCGGGGTAAGGTGTCACGCAGTTCATTGGGGCCGACACACGATCATCCCATGTCCTCATCACGACAGCATAATAGTGGGCCGGATTCAGACGGTCCTGATGTGCCGGAACCCTCCCATGCTGAGCGGGCCAAGACGTTGGTGTATTTGCAGCAGACCGGCAGTCTGTCGACACTCTCGCGCAAGCAGCCGGGCTGGCCCTTTGGGTCGGTGATGCCCTACGGGTTGGATGCCCAAGGGCAACCGGTCTTTCTGGTCAGCACGATGGCGATGCATACGCAAAACCTCCTGGGCGATCCACGTTCCAGCTTACTGGTGACTCCGCCTGAGAGCAGGAGCGATCCACTTGGGGCAGCCAGGGTAACGCTGATGGGCTCCGTGACCAAGGTGCCGAAAGAGGAAAACGCCGCGGTTCGCGCATGTTACCTGGAACGTCATGCCAACGCCTCCTATTGGGTGGATTATCAAGATTTCGGTTTCTTCCGCATGGCGATTACGGAGATTTACTTTGTCGGTGGGTTTGGGTCGATGGGTTGGGTGACACAGGCTGACTATGTCGCGGCGGACGTGGACCCGCTTGCGGATGCATCCTCGAGCCTGATTCGCGAGCTCAATACCGAGCAAGCGGAGACATTGCTGCTGCTGGCTCGTGCGTTAGGCGATGCGGACACGCAGCAGGCGACAGTGACCGCACTGGATCGGTTCGGGTTTCATCTCCGGTTGACCACTCCCGGCCGGATGCAGGGCGGGCGTGTGGCCTTTACCGGTCCGGTGCATAACGAATCAGAAGTCAGAGCCAGCTTGGCCGGCCTGGCCGCTCAGGCGAGCGCCGGACTCCACGTCCTGCATTCGCTGTAGGCGGATCTTGCAGGCATTCCTGAGGAGGGCGTGCAGTTCAGCGCGTCTGTCGGTCATTAGCTAGATAGGGGAACGTATGGCAACGAACGATAAGCAGGTTATTTTTTCACTCGTCAATGTGGGGAAGGTCTATCCACCGAAGCGGCAGGTGCTACGGGAGATCTACCTCGGCTTCTATTACGGAGCCAAGATCGGCGTGCTTGGCTTAAACGGCTCGGGCAAGAGTTCACTGCTCAAGATCATCGCGGGTATCGATCCGAATTACACAGGCGAAATCACGAGGTCCAAAGGCTATAGCGTTGGGCTGCTGGAACAGGAACCGCAGCTGGACCAGAACAAGACGGTCAAGGAGGTGGTTGAAGAGGGCAAGGCCGAACTGGTCGCACTGATGCATGAATATGAGGCCGTCAGCAACAAAATCGGGGAAGTCGGTCCCGATGAGATGGAGAAGTTGATCGACAAGCAAGCGCAACTACAAGAGAAGATCGAAGCGGCCAACGGATGGGAACTGGAAAATCAACTCGACCTCGCCATGGATGCGTTGCGCTGCCCCCCTGCCGATCAGAAGGTCGGGACACTCTCCGGTGGTGAGAAGCGCCGGGTGGCGCTTTGTCGTCTGATGATTCAAGAGCCCGACATCCTCTTGCTCGATGAACCGACGAACCACCTCGATGCCGAATCGGTCCAGTGGCTTGAGCAGCATCTCCAACAGTACAAGGGCACCGTCATAGCCGTGACGCACGACCGGTATTTCCTCGACAATGTCGCCGGCTGGATTCTGGAACTAGATCGAGGCCACGGGATTCCGTTCCAAGGCAACTACAGTTCCTGGTTGGAGCAGAAGAAGGACAGGCTGGAAAAAGAGGAAAAGGCGGAGTCGAAGCGGAAGAAGACGCTGGAGCATGAGTTGGAATGGATCCGCATGTCGCCGAAGGCTCGGCAGTCAAAAGGCAAGGCGCGGTTGAACCGCTATGAAGAGCTGGTGAATCAGAAACAGGACCAGGTGGCGGACGATCTGGAGATCTATATTCCGCCAGGACCGCGATTGGGCGATGTCGTCATTGAAGCCAGCGGGATCAGCAAAGCCTTCGGCGACAACGTGCTCTACGAGAACGTGAATTTCAACCTGCCGAAGGGTGGTATCGTCGGCGTAGTCGGGCCGAACGGGGCCGGGAAGACGACGATGTTCAGGATGATCATCGGCAAGGAGAAGCCGGATGGAGGATCGATCAAGGTCGGTGAGACGGTCAAGCTTGGCTATGTCGATCAGGACCGGAGCCTCGACCCCACCAAGTCTGTGTACGACGTGATTTCTGACGGACAGGATACGATTAAGCTGGGGAAGGCGGAGATTAATGCTCGCGGCTACTGCGCCCGCTTCAACTTCGCCGGGACGGATCAGCAGAAGAAGGTGAAGGACCTCTCAGGCGGTGAACGCAACCGGGTGCATCTCGCGCGCATGCTGAAGGAAGGCGCGAATCTGATTATCCTCGACGAGCCGACGAACGATCTCGACGTGAATACCTTGCGGGCGTTGGAAGAAGGGCTGGAAAATTTTGCCGGCTGCGCCGTGATCAGCAGCCACGACCGCTGGTTTCTTGACCGACTGGCTACCCACATCCTCGCCTTTGAAGGCGATAGCAAGGTAGTCTGGTTTGAAGGTAACTACAGCGACTACGAAGCGGATCGGAAGAGGCGCTTGGGCAAAGACGCCGAGCAGCCGCACCGGATTCGATACCGGAAATTGACACGGCAGTAGGCCATCTTCCATGACACCGCGTGTCATCATTACCGGGGCGGCGGGTTTGATCGGGCAGTACTTTGTGAAGACCGCTGCTCGATGGGCGTCGGGTTGGGAGGTTCATGGCCTCACCCGCGCTGATCTCGATCTCACGGATTTCAGCTCGGTCGAGCGAACGTGGGCGCGTCTCAAACCCAACGCAGTCATCCATTGTGCGGCTCTGAGCCGAACGAAGGATTGCGAGCAACAGCCTCAGCTCGCCCGACGCATCAATGTGGCAGCTACGGCTCACCTGGCTCGCCTTTCCAAAGATATCCCTTTTATCTTCCTGTCGAGCGGCGAGGTGTTTGATGGACGGCGAGGTTGGTACCGAGAAGAAGACGAGGCGATCCCGATCAATTTCTACGGCAAGACTAAGCGTGAAGCGGAACAGCTGGTGCTGCAAAACCCTCGGCATACCGTCGTTCGGATCGTCTTGACGGCCGGAACGTCCCAGAACGGTGATCGAAGTTTTGTCGAGGATATGTGTCGGACGGCCAGAAGCGGTCATCTCTTGACACTCTTTAGCGATGAATTGCGCTGTCCCTTACCGGCGGGGGCCATTGCGCGCGCGATTTGGGAACTTGCTGAGTTGCAGGCCCCGGGCCTCTATCATCTTGGCGGCCGGGAACGGCTCTCTCGCTGGGAGATTGGACAGGCGCTCTTGGCGTGGTACCCGGAGCTCCAAGGCCATCTAAGTGAAGGATCCGCTCGCACTCACGCCGGTGCGCCGAGGCCTGCCGATCTGTCACTGAATTGTGAGAAGCTCCAAGCACTCTTGTCGTTTCCCATCCCAGGGTTTCGAAGCTGGTTGACGGATCGGAAACACGAAGGCATCGACGTATGGGATTATCATTCCAGTTCATCCTGAAACCTGAGGCATGATGGAACCAGAGAACGGCATGTTTGCATCGGATCCGTTGCCTCTTGTCCTGGTAGCATATCTCTTCATGACGGTTGTCATGGGGATGTTATGGGTGGTGCAGAAAAAGATCAGAAACGCCGCGATTGGGGACGTAGGCTGGTGTTGTGGACTGATTCTCACCGTCCTGTGGTATGCCACGCAGGCGAGCGGCAGCTTTGAGCGAATCTTCCTCTCTGTGATGTTGGTGACACTCTATGCGGGCCGACTAGGGCACCACATCTTGTTCACTCGCATCATTGGCAAGGAAGAGGATGCTCGGTATCAACGGCTGAGGCGCGAGTGGGGGGAGTCAGAATCGGCCAAGATGCTCGCCTACTTTCTTCTACAAGCACTGGCCATCGCGGCTTTTTCACTCCCTTTTCTCGTGCTGATGTGGAATCCTCGACCGCCCTCCGCATTGGTGGAGCTCATCGGGCTGATGATCTGGGGTGTGGCCATTTCCGGGGAGGCCAGAGCCGATCGACAACTCGCCTCTTTCCGTGCCGATCCACGGAATCAGGGTCGAGTCTGTCGTGAAGGCCTCTGGAATTATTCGCGGCATCCCAACTATTTCTTTGAATGGCTGCATTGGTGCTCCTATGTCGTGATGACGCTGGGAGCGCCTGGATGGATCTTCACGTGGATTGGACCAATTGGAATGGGGCTGGCGCTCTTTAAGATATCCGGCATTCCACGGGCAGAGGCGCAGGCTCTTTCAAGTCGAGGCGAGGAGTATACAGCGTATCAGGCTACGACCAATGCGTTTTTCCCATGGTTTCCTCGACCGAAGCTCGACTCGTCATCTCATGCGTAGTTCTCGACGCAGCCATCGGTCTTACCAATGTGTTCGATCTGTGGCTGTTGCGGTGAGGTCGGGCAACTTAAAATGTTCGACGAAGTCTGTCAGGCGAGCGCGATTGGCTTGGTCTATTCTGACGATTTCCCATCCGGCCTCGCGACCGTTGGTCCAGCGTACAATAGCAGCGTCGATGAGAACGTTGTAAGACTGATTCCCATTCTGAAGCGTGATGTACACGGTTGTTTCGGTCCCGACGGCTACAGAAGATTGCCCCGTCGCGCGCCAGCCTGTGTCTGACAGATCCCAGACGATTCCATTCACCAGCGTGCCCGCATTGAAGTAGCAGAATTGGCATTGAACGGGAGTTCGTAGCTTTTTGCGCACAGCGTAGGTTCTCATCTGGTCCTCTCCTGGTTTATGTGATCAGTCTCACGTCGTGTCCTCAGTCAACCTTAGTCGAAGGGGGAAGATCCGCCATGATACAGAAGAAGGGGAGTAGATCGGCAAAGGAAGGGCGTAGTCCGTAAGTATTGGAAATAAATGAGAATTATTTTGGCAGCCCCAAGGCCAGCGGTTACGGCAGTTTCTTGCTATCTAAATCCTCTAGCCGCACCCGAGCGATCTCAGAAACCTTAGCCGAGGGGTAATTCTTCACCAATTCTTCGTAGAGTTGCTTGGCATGCGAAAAATTGCCTTGGCTATCTTCGAAGGCGGCTATTTCAAATAGCTCCGCAGCTTTCTGCTCGGAGCACCCAAGCACTACCAAACAAAGGGCACACAGTAGGAGTCGCGCTTTCATCATCATGATCCTTTCTCGGCCTTTCTCCGTCGTGACAAGCCTGTGGCTGCGTGAGCCGAGGCTTGTGTGGCAATGTGGTAGCGAGGTGAGGAGATCCCTTCGCTCCGACAATGCGGACAGCGACTTGGTCGCGTCAATCTTGTACGGTCCCGAAACGTGAATCCACACGTTAAGCAGGAGGACGGGTCAAGCATAAACCGTCGAGCACGATCCCGCGCCACTGTTTTTACCACATGAGTCAAGTGCTCCTCCACCTGCCGTTCTGGAAGACTGAGCATTCGCGCCAGTTGTTCGGTGGTCATCGGAGTATCCGTCAGGATCTCTATGATGCGCTGACGTGCGGTGCGTGCTGGAGGTAGCATGTTTGTATGGTAAGCACTCACGTGAATAAATACCAGATGCCTCATGTCATGTACCCCTGAAGAGTGAAGAGATTGATCGGCCCGATCCCTTGCACATAACATAAAAGGTTGCACGTCCGTTGGCATTCTGTCAGAATCCGTTCCCGCACTGATTGTCACATCAGCATTATCCCTGTAGGCTGGGTGTATCGCTCGGATTTTCAATCAACATTTTCCCAGCCCAGCATGCAATAAACGAGGAGGTTTTGGGCTATGAAGTTCCTCGCAGTCCATCCAGGTCCACTCATGTATACCAAGATTTACCTGCGCCTGGAGCCGCTCGGTCTCGAGATGGTGGCTCAGGCATGCCGTCAAGCAGGGCATGATGTTCGCTTGATCGATCTACAAGCAGACACCTGGAAAGACTATGAGGCGCTCATCAGAAGCTGGAAACCGGATGCCGTTGCCTTTGGGTGCAACTACCTGGCGAATGTGCCGGAGATCGTGGATCTGGCCAAACTCACGAAGAAGGAGTTGCCCAACTGCTTCGTCTTTGTCGGTGGCCATAGTGCCTCATTTGTGGCGAAGGACTTTTTGGAACATGGCAACGGGGCCATCGATTGCGTCCTCAAGGGTGAAGGGGAGGTGGCCGCTCCTAAATTGCTGATGGCGGTTGAGCAGGACCGCAAGGCGATCACCAAAGTCCCGGGAGTGGTGACACTTGATGGTGAAGGACCACCACCACAATTCATCGAAAATCTGGATGATGTCCGTCCCGCTCGAGATCTCCTCAGAAACCGGCACAAGTACTTCATTGGTGTCCTCGACCCCTGTGCGTCGGTCGAGTTTGCGCGAGGTTGTCCCTGGGATTGTTCCTTCTGCAGCGCTTGGACGTTTTATGGGCGCAGCTATCGTATGGTCAGCCCGGAGAAAGCCGTTGAGGAGTTGGAGCAGGTTCAAGAACCGGGCATCTTCCTGGTCGACGACGTCGCCTTCATTCAAGGCAAGCAAGGTATGGAGATCGGTGAAGCGGTGGCGCGGCGCGGGATCAAGAAGCAGTATTACATGGAGACGCGTGGCGATGTCTTGCTGCGCAACAAGGAAGTCTTTCAGTTTTGGAAGACGCTTGGATTGCAGTACATGTTCTTGGGCGTCGAGGCCATTGATGCGGAAGGCCTCAAGATGCATCGGAAGCGCATCTCGCTGGGCCAAAACTTCGAGGCGCTCGAATTTGCCCGGTCACTCGGGATCACCGTTGCCATCAATCTTATCGCTGATCCGGACTGGGACCGACAACGGTTCGAAGTCATTCGGCAGTGGTGCCTAGAAATTCCTGAGATCGTGAATATCAGCGTCAATACGCCGTACCCTGGCACCGAGAGCTGGCTCACGGAATCTCGCAAGCTTCACACGCGAGATTATCGCCTCTTCGACATTCAGCATGCCGTAATGCCGACCAAGATGCCGCTCCATGAGTTTTACGCGGAACTGGTCAAGACACAACAAATCTTAAACAAGAAACATCTGGGCTGGGCTGCGCTTAAGGGCACGGCCAAGATCGCCGCGGGACATTTGATGCGGGGGCAAACCAACTTCATCAAGATGCTCTGGAAGTTCAACAGCGTCTACAACCCTGAGCTGCAAATGGCGGATCACCGACGTCCGGTGACTTATGAGATGGCGATGCCACCGGAGAAGAAAGACAAGATCGACCCCAAACAGCTATTCATCCTGCCCCCGAAAGGCCGTCAGGGCCGGGCGATCGATGATGCGACCGAGACGTTCGTCGATGAGACCCGCATGGGCACGGTGGTCTGAGCACGGTGCCTCTGAAGAATCCTCGAGCATCCAGTGGCCACCGTAATCGCCTGACCGTTCTAGCTTCATTTCCGGCCTCTCGACAGTCCCACTGTTTCGTTCCCTACCTGTTATACTGACCCATCCCTTCATTCAATTCGAGAGTGATCGCCATGAGCTCTCCGATCTGGGACGAATCAGCCGAGCTTGCCCTGAAACGCATTGCGGCGTCAGGCGCTGAGTACGGCGATATCCGCATTCAGGACAGCAGTACAGAACACATTGAAGGCGAGGATCGCCGAATTGCCTCGATTCAAGACTCTCGGGACATCGGTTTCGGCGTGCGTGTGCTCTACCACGGAGCGTGGGGGTTCGCGGCGAGCTCCATCTTGTCGCTCGAAGAAGTACCGCGTGTCGCGGACCTGGCGATCGAGATCGCCAAAGGCTCTGCATCGATCGCACTTGAGAAAGTACGGTTAGCACCGGAGCCTGTCCACCGTGACTGTGTCGTCACCCCTTGCCGAATCAACCCCTTCACGGTCTCGCTGGAAAAGAAAACCGATTTATTGCTGAATACGATGGAAACGCTCCATCGACAATCCGGTATCGCACGAAGTAGCGCGAGCCTGTGGGCTTGTCGAGATAGGAAGCTGTTCGTCTCAACGGAGGGGTCACGCATAGAATGGGATCTGCTGGCGGGACAGGGCGAGTGTACAGCCACCGCTCTCTCTGAAGGCCGATTTGCCTCGCGCAGCTTCAATACACCCTATCTCAGGAAAGGCTATGAACTGATCCAAGAAGCAGATCTGTTGCGAGAGGCGCCGAGGGTTGCCGCCCAGGCGGTCGAAAAGGTGAAGGCTCCGGTGATAGAGGCGGGCGAATACGATCTGGTGCTCGATCCGGAGCATCTGTCGTTGACCATTCATGAATCCTGTGGCCACCCAAGCGAATTGGATCGCGCCCTTGGCTACGAAGCCAATTACGCTGGGACCAGCTTTCTAACGCCGGACAAGCAGGGTAGCTTTCGGTATGGGTCGCCATTCGTGAGTTTGGTGGCCGATAACACCGAACCGGAAACCCTGGCTGCGACCGGGTACGATGACGACGGGGTGATGTGTCAGCATTGGGACATCGTCCGGAACGGAGTGTTTGTTGGGTATTGTACGAACCGGGAGGTGGCGCCAAAGATCGGTGAATCTCGGTCACGCGGCTCCAATCGGGCTGATGGATGGGGGAATATCCCGATGGTGCGTATCGCGAATATTGGACTTGAGCCAGGCTCAGCGACCGTCGATCAACTGATTGCCGACGTGAAGCACGGCATCTACATCGAAGGCCATGGGTCTTATAGCATTGATCAGCGCCGCTACAATTTTCAGTTCGGGGGCGACGGGTTTTGGCAGATTGAAAACGGTAGGCGCACCCATATGCTGCGGGATGTGATCTACCATGGGATCACACCGGAATTTTGGAATGGCTGTGACGGAGTGGCTGACCGGTCATCCCGCCGTCGGTATGGATTCATTACATGCGGAAAAGGGCAGCCAGGACAGTCTGGTTGGATGACTCACGCGGCTTCTCCGGCGAGGTTTCGAAAAGTTCAGGTGATCAGAGGAGAGAGCTCCTCATGACTGTTGTGAACGACAAGGGGCTGAAGTTGACCAGCCGCGACGAGTTTCGCTTTCTCAGCGATCTGGTCTTGACTCGCTCGTCCGCTGATCACACGATCGTCCGTCTTCGGGATCACCATGCCGGCACGGCGAGGTTTGCCAATAATCAAGTGATTCAAAATGTCGACGCGAGACGGGGCTCATTGGCGGTGACGGTCGCCTTCGGGGGTCAGCAGGGGATCGCCAGCACGACCGATTTTACCGCCGGCGCGATTCAGGAGACGCTCGCTCGTGCCGAGCGCATTGCCACGGTCTCACCCATAGACCCTGAATACCTTCCGCCTCCGGATCCATGCGTCTTCCCGATCAGGGACACTGCGAAACCGGAGACTATGGCGGCAGGACCGTCGCGCCGTCTGGAGTACGCAAGCGAAGCGATCGGCCAGTGCCGGATGGAGAATCTTACGGGCGCGGGACTAGTCTCGTCCTCAGCGACAGCCGTTGGGATTGCTGCAGACAACGGACTGTTCGGCTATGAACGTCGAGCGGGTGCGAGTTTCAGTCTGACGGTCCAGGCTGGCGATGCGACCGGGTGGAGCGCGGCTGCCCATCGATCGATCGATCACTTGAAGGTGCAGGAGCGTACGTTGGCGACGATCAGCAAAGCCAAACGTAGCCGTGATATGTGCGAGTTACCCGCAGGACGGTATCCCGTAATTCTTGAACCGGCTGCCGTGGCTGGACTATGGGCCTGGCTGATCCGATCCCTTGATGCCAAGTCTTATGTGAAGGGGACGAGCGCATTTGCGGACAAACTCGGACGGGCAATCGTGGATGAACGCATTATGCTCCGGAACAGCCCCGACCATATGGACCTATTCGGGGAAGGTTTTTCCACTGACGGCTTGCCGAGTCTGCCATCGGTGTGGATCGATCACGGAACGTTAAAACAGCTGGCCTATGACCGATTCACGGCGAAGAGTCAGGGCGTGGCAGCTATCCCCACCCTGGAGGCGCCCATGTTGTCTGTCGATGGTCCCTCGGTTCACTCGATTCAGGATCTCATCAAAAGCACAGCACGCGCTATTCTCGTGACGAATTTTTGGTATATCCGACCCGTCAATCTCCGTGAGCTCATGCTGACCGGGATGACGCGGGATGGGACGTTTCTGATCGAAAACGGGGAGATTGTCTCAGCCGTGAAAAACTTTCGATTTCATGAGAGCCCGCTGCGCGTATTTCAGCAAATGGACCTATGGACTGCACCGATGGAGGCAGTGAACTCGGAGACCGGGAAGCTGCTGGTCCCGGCGATGGTCCTGCCCCAATTCCAGTTCTCCAGTGTGACCCGCTTCTAAGTTATTGTTAAAGAATATGAATATATTGATATATTCTGGTATCCTTCCAGAGATAAAATGGTTGACTCTTGCGTCCGTCAGGAGTAGATAATTCATAGACTTGAGGGAAGGAATTAGCTTATGGCCCCCCGATACAACCAAGAGCCGATCAACCTCATTCATCGAATCCCCTCACAGAAGCAGATAGACGAGGCCCGACCGGCCCCTGCTCCGTACGGCCAATTTCTCCTCGAAGTTGGGGCCAAATGTTGGCGGAGTGTCCTTGGGTTTCTTGCACGGGTGACGCGGTATGAGGATGAGACGCCGTCCTCCGTCCAGACCACAACTGGTCTACAAGACGGCCAGGCTCTTTCCGCGATAGCTCAGACCGCTACGCAATCTGATCAGGTTGTTGAGCGTGTGAATAGCGAAACTGCGGTAGCGGTGCAAGTCAACGAACCGCACAATCCAGCTGTCCAGGAAGCAGCCATCCCGCAACAGGGGGCGGTCCCGACTGTGGTTCAGCCTGAAGTGATCTCTGAACTCCGATCGTTTCTCATTAGACAGCAAGATCAGATCGCGTATCTCTCCAGCGAAATTGCTCAGTTGAAATCGTTGGTGGTTTCCCAACAGCAGGTGCTTGTTCATCTCGGGCAGGAGCTCGAAGCCGAAACCTTTCCCACGGTCGCGACGGGCATGGGTCCAAATCCGGCTAAGCGGGGACGAATTGTTCGGAAAACCCCCACCACAAAAGAGAAATCGCTTCCTCCTCAAGAACCTGAGAGTCAGTCCCTCAATCTATAGATCGCCGATTACGGCGTAGGTGGATACCTTCCTCTAGCCAGGCCCTGGCCTCGTCTGTTAAAAAACCGTTCATGACGATCTCTCGCTTTGCAGTGGGGAGTGCACTCTGGCTAGTTCTGTTTATGATCAAGATTGTTGCGGCTGCTGAACCTTCTCTTGCTCAGGTGCCGCTCTATGACAATCTTGGCACTCACCATCATCCCATCACAACCACCTCGACCGGGGCGCAACGATACTTTGATCAGGGATTGCGGATGGTCTATGCCTTTAATCACGACGAAGCCGTTCTGGCGTTTGAAGCAGCAGCTCGTCTGGACCCCGCTGCAGCCATGGCCTACTGGGGGGTAGCCCTCGCGTTGGGACCAAATATCAATACGGCCATGGATAAAACAGACGAGCGACGCGCGTGGGAAGCCGTCCAGAAGGCCAAATTCAAGAGCGCTCATGTGAGCGCTGCCGAACGGGCCTACATCGACGCGATCAGTAAACGGTATAGCCAAAAATCGCAGCCACGGGGACCTCTCGATAAAGCCTATGCGGAGGCGATGCGAGGGGTATGGCGACAGTTTCCTGATGACCCGGATGCGGGAGTCCTCTTTGCAGAGGCCCTAATGGACCTCCGACCATGGGATCTCTGGACAGCGGGCGGACAGCCGAGACCTGGGACCGACGACATCGTGTCGACATTGGAATCGATCCTCGCGAAGTTCCCGGATCATCCTGGCGCCTGCCATTACTACATCCATAGCGTGGAAGCCTCGCCGAAGCCGGAACGGGCTCTGGATTGCGCGGAACGACTACCCGGTCTCATGCCGGGTGCCGGTCACCTGGTTCACATGCCCACCCATCTCTCTATGCGACTCGGTCAGTACCATGAAGCCTCAGAGCAGAATGCGAAGGCGGTACATGCCGATGAAAACTATTTGGCTGGGAGAAAATTAAAGGGTGATTATGCTGACGGCTACTACACGCACAATCTCTATTTCCTCTGGAGTGCGCTCGTCATGGAGGGTCGAAAAACAGAAGCCTTGAAGGTCGCACGACAAGTGGCGAAAACGATCAACGAGGAGGAGGCTCGCAGAGACAAGTGGAAAGAGCTCTACCTCCCGACTCCTCTGTGGTCCATGATTCGATTCGGCCAATGGGATGTCCTGCTTCACGAGCTGCCGCCTCCCAAGACCTTGCGCTTGCAACAGGCCATGTGGAGACTGGGAAGGGGCATGGCGTTGGCGACATCTGGTCGCTTGCCAGGAGCCGAAGGGGAACATTTTGTACTGGCTGGGTTGGCCAAACGAATCGGACGTGATCGGACTGCAGAGGAGAAAACAGAACGAGCGTTGGTAAAGATTGCCGAGCGGCTGCTGGCTGGTGAAATCGCCACGCACTCAAGGAAGCTGGATGAAGCGATAACCGCGCTCTCGGATGCGCTGAAACTGGAAGACGCACTGCCGTATAGTGAGCCGCCTTTGTGGCCTATTCCCATTCGACATTATCTGGGAGCGCTCTTATTGAAATCCGGGCAGCCCAGCCGTGCCGAATCGGTCTATCGGGCAGATCTGGGGAAGAATCCACAGAACGGCTGGGCGTATTACGGGCTCCTACAAAGCCTTCGTGCTCAACAGAAAGGGCGGGAGGCGGCGAGGATCGAAGCGCAATTCAAAAAGGCATGGGAATACGCGGACGTGACACTCATGGCGTCTCGATTTTGAAAGATTGTCGGAGTCTGGTTAGGAGGAAGGCATGCGATTTGTCGTAGGTGTCATGGGGCCAGCGAAAGCGCCAAAGCGAGATCTGGACAATGCACGGGTCCTTGGGGAATTCATTGCACGACGTGGCTGGGTCGTCTTGACGGGGGGCCGTGACGTCGGTGTGATGGATGCCGCGTGCGAAGGGGCGAAGCGAGTCGGCGGGAGCCTGACCATTGGAGTGTTACCGACGGCCAAAGACAAGGTGTCGCGCCATGTGGATGTCTCGATCATCACGGAAATGGGGAGTGGACGGAACAACATCAATGTGTTGTCCAGCCATGTCGTAGTCGTGTGCGGATTAACGGGCTCAGGTACCGTTTCAGAAGTCGCGCTCGCGGTGAAGGCGGGTAAGCCCGTCATTCTGGTCGCTGCCTCTCCTGCCGACGTGGCATTCTTCCGCAAGCTCGACAAGCGGCTCGTCAATGCGGCCGGGTCACCGGAAGAAGCTATCGAACTCATCATGAAGCTGATGGACGGGCGTTCGCGCCGCGCGCGTCATGTTGAGCAGGATCGGTACTCGTATCTTCCTGTATAACGGCTCAGGCATTCGCGCCCGTCTCTAGCGCACATGGGTTCCCCATACAGAACAGCAAGCACCACACCTGAACCGCTCTCGTAGTAGGATGTAAGAACCGTCTCACCGAGGCGACGATAGAGAAGGAGGAATTACCCATGGCAACTCATCGAGCGCTGACACTCCTTATGGTCAATTTGGCAATCTGTGTGACCCTTGTCGCGTGGTCTTCACAAAGAGCGCTAAGCGCATCGACCACCGCCAAAGCCTACTTCGCGGGAGGTTGTTTCTGGTGCATGGAAGAGGCGTTCGAACAGGTGGAGGGCGTCTTGTCGGTGGCTTCCGGTTACATGGGGGGAACCGTCGCCAATCCGACCTATGAACAGGTGTCGGCTGGACGCACAGGCCATGCTGAAGCCGTAGAAGTGATCTATGACCCAGCTAAAGTCAGTTATCAACAGCTCTTGGAGGCCTTTTGGAAAAACATTGATCCTCTCACCCCCAACGCGCAGTTCTGTGATCATGGGAGCCAATACCGGTCAGCGGTGTTTTATACCTCGGAAGAAGAACAGCGACTCGCGGCAGCATCGAAAACCGCCATCGAACAGGCGAAGCAATTTCCTGCACCGATCGTGACTGAGCTGGTCCCGGCATCCGCCTTCTACCAAGCTGAAGACTATCACCAGGATTATTACAAGAAGAACCCATTCCGGTATAAGTACTACAAGTACAGCTGCGGTCGAGCGAAGCGGCTAGAAGCCCTGTGGGGGAAGTCGTAGGGCGCTGACCGTAGACCAGAGCGCGGAAAGTACGTGACCAATCCAAGCGCTAACACGGCACCGATGGTGGTGCAACCGACGATTGCGCCCCACGTTCCGCTGGCCCTCGCTTGAGTCAGCGATTCCATATCGCCATCTTTTCTTGTTTTCCGCAATCAATCTCCTAGAATTCCGGAGAGCTTTGCTGGGAGCCCTCCGTTAAACGACCAGATAGCGCAAGGCCGGATCAAATATTCCTCATATTTCTTGCATATCTTGAGAAATCCGGTGCTGTGTGCTTGGGCTATTCCGCTGTCAGTTGTCTCATGAATGTGCGAATGATGCAGGGAACAAGACCTAACCCTGAAGCATGTTGCGATTCCTGGGTTCCTGACAGCATCAAACTTTATCAATACCTGCGATCAACATCTGTTGATCCTACCTCTCACGCACGTGTACTATTCCATTCACAATCGCAATAGGAGTACGGTTGAGTCCTCTGCACCCTTTAGGAGTAGGAGGCTATAATGATAATCTTGCGATGGCGTAGCCTATTCTTTGCGACAGCATTCTTGTTCCCAATCCTCTTTCAGACTCCAGATGCTCAAGCCAAGTCAGGGAATGGTCATGAGAATGGTTACGAAAACGACCGCGAGGATGATCGTGGCCATGGCCGCAGTCATAATCGCCAGATCCGCTACGAGCTGTGGGGCAGCGACCAGTCCAACTCCGTTGCCGGCCAGACCGGCCTCGGCCTGAACGGCAGCTTCGTCTGGATCTGGCACAGCGACGACGTGGCGAAACAGATCACGGGGGGCCCGGCGGCCCAACCTCTTCCCTGCGCCGGAACCGGCGCGCCGTGCGACACGAACCTCGTGTTCCCAGCGGCCCTCGCCGAATACGACGAGTTCAACAATCCGACCGGGAGCACCCGCCCAGTCACTGGACGCCTGCATTCGTCGTTCATCGACCCCCAGCACAAATACGCGCTGCTGAGCTTCTTTGCGCCCGGCGGCGGGATGATCGGGGTCATGGATGCCGAGACCAAGGAGGGGATTGCCCTGTTCCGGGCGACTCAGACCGGCACGGGTCGCACTAACCACATGAGCTTCTGGCGGTTCGACGGGCTAGCCATCCTCGTGTGCAACCTCGACGGCCGAATCGTCGAGCGGATCGACGTCACGCGTGACGCAAACGGCAAAATCATCGGATTGATCTACAACATTCCCGCTGCGCTCGGCGTCGGCAAGGGCCAGGCCACGGTGGTGCCGCCACGCGCGTACCTCGGCAACAACGCCATCAACCACCCGCTGATCGGCAGCATTCAACATGGATCCCCCGACTTCGCCGACCTGACTCCAAATGGGTTCTGCAAGGAGAACGGCTGCGCTGCGGGTCCGAACGGGTCCGCTGGCGGCAGGCCGAACACGGCAATCCTTTGCCCCATCCCGGCCTACGACAACTCCCTCATCTACGTGACCCTGGCCGGAGGCGGCCTGCTAGTGGTCGATTCGGCGGTCACTCCAATGGCGATCGTGGGCGAGTACGGCAACCTGCTAATCAACGGCGCGGGCTGCGCCGGTGCCCAGGCCAATGGCCTCATCCACCTCGACGCGGGTGTTGCGGCTTCGGCGGCAGGGGCTACCCACTCGACGTTTACCGTATATACGCTGAAACACGCGAGCTTCCCGTTCGCGCCTGGGCACAACGCGGAGAACGTGCCCACCCCCGATGTCGCCTTCAAGGACACTACCAACACCGACAGCAATGGCAAGATCGGCGGGATAGCTCCAAATATGACCGGCCAGCTACCGGGCGTCACGACCCGGCGCGACGCCCACGGCGTGGTGGCCACGCTTGACGAACGATACGTCCACACCGGCGACCGGATCCGCAACAACGTCGAGGTGGTCAAAACGATGGGCAAGTCCAAGAACAAGGAGACCTATGACCTCACGTCGGCCAACGGCAATGGGAGCGGTATCGGCCCCTGCGCCGCCGCCAGCGTCCAGGACGACCCCGGGATGCCCCGGAACGACCCGGCACCTGACCTGATGTCCCGCAGCCCCAACGACGACTATCTGTTCATCGCGCTCCGCGGGCCCGCACCGATCACTGCCAACCACGCTGCGCAGGGCAGCTGCCCAGGCGTGGGCGTGGTCCGGCTCGAGCAAGGGGGTAAGAGCGGCCAACTCATCACCGTCCTGCGGGCCACCAACACCATCGACACCGCGCCAGCCGGCGCGCCACCGGGCGGCCACGCCTACACCGGGCAGGAGCGGGCTGACATGCATTTCGTGGACGTGCGGATTATTGACTAGGGGGTCGGCTCACTCCGATCTAATTCGCGCGATCATATCGCAGGACTTGACGCTGCGCTTCGAAATGAGTCCGTGGCCTTCTGAGTGCCATGGGAAAGTTCTGGGGTCGGATGTTGTTCTGTGCATCACCAAATACCGAACCCAGGTGGTCACCAAACGGGCGAGTCGATCAACGCTTCGGCATGGCTTAGCACAGGTGGCATCACGAGCAACTCCCGTGCAGATGCCATAGACCAGGGTTAACGCACAAGAGCTGACAGGGTTGCTGCGAGCGAGCGCTTGAGGGGTCTATAATGTCGAGGAGCGTTTCTTTTAAGGCCTGACCTTCATGATCAAGTTCCTCAGCCGTTCTCGCTGGGCCAGGCGAATGCTGGTGAACTCCAGGCCAAATTGCTTGCCGTCGATCCACCGAACAATGGCCTGGTCGATTCGGAGGGGCCACTTAAAGTCCGAAAGAAACAGCGACAGCTTCAACACCATCCCGATCTTGACCTCAACCGATGATTCGACCCTACAGCCATTCGTCGACACATCAAGCACAGCTGCTTCACCCTCAAAGTCGTCATCGCCGAAGAAAAACATGCGGCAGGAATGGGCAATTCGTCTGCCGCGTCGGTCTAGCAGGTCTGCTGTAGTCTTCTGAGGATCAGGCGGGCGCTTGCTCGATGGTCTTGGTGTCATCCTCCTGATCCTTTCTCTGGAAGCACAACAGAACCGAATGTGTACCGCCTCAGTTGTACCACTAAACCATTCATCGTAAGGTTGCCTGCGTATAGTCTAAGCGATGAGGTTATCCCGGCAAAGAGAACTGTGCTTTTGTACAGAACAGACATGAGCCCTTGTCTATCAGGAATCTGGAACATGATGCGGCTTGACGAAGGGCGAGCGCTCTGCGACAAAGGAGCCTCGCAAGGAGGAATACATCGTGACACGAGCGGTCAGTCGACGGATGGCGGATCTCGCGCAATCCGAAATTCGTGCGATGACACAGGCGTGCGTGGATCTGAAGGGTCTCAATATGGCACAAGGAGTCTGTGATACGCCGGTACCACCAATTGTCCTTGAAGGCGCCGAGCAGGCGATCAGAGACGGGTACAATGTCTACACCCGTTTCGATGGGCTACCAGAGTTACGGCAAGCTATTGCCACTAAGCTTGCGCAGTATAATGGGATTCACGCCGATCCTGAAGCGGAAGTGACGGTCAGCGCTGGAGCGACGGGTGCCTTTCACTGTGCCTGTGCAGCCCTACTCAATCCAGGCGATGAAGTCATCCTGTTCGAGCCTTATTATCAGTACCATATCAGCGCTCTTGCCGCTGTTGATGCCGTTCCCGTGGTTATTCAGATGCAGCCACCAGCCTGGACCTATTCCCTGGCTCAGCTTGAACAAGTCGTGACCAAGAAAACCAAGGCGATCATCGTCAATTCGCCGGGTAATCCCTCCGGCAAGGTGTTGAGCCGCCTAGAGGTGGAGACACTCGCCGAGTTCGCCTGTCGACACGATTTGTTCGTCTTTACAGATGAGATCTACGAATACTTTCTCTATGACGGGCGAACCCATGTGAGCATGGCGACGTTGCCGGACATGGCTGAGCGCACGATCACCATCGGCGGATATTCTAAGACGTTCAGTGTGACGGGCTGGCGGATCGGATACAGTGTGGCCGCCAAGCCATGGGCAGGCGCTATTGGCGCGATGAACGATCTCCTCTACGTCTGCGCTCCAGGGCCACTCCAGATCGGGGTGGCCTGTGGCATCAGGAAACTTCCCGACAGTTTCTATACGAACTTGGCTCGCGACTATCAAGACAAGCGGAACCGGTTCTGCAGCGGGCTGGCCAGCGCGGGGCTGACTCCGTCGATCCCACAAGGAGCCTATTACGTGCTGGCCGACGTTTCTCGACTTCCAGGCAACTCAGGGAAAGCTCGCGCCATGTATCTGCTGGAAAGAACCGGTGTCGCAGGTGTGCCGGGAGAAGCTTTTTTCTCCGGCAATGCCGGAGCCAACTACATTCGCTTCAGCTACGCAAAGACAGACTCGGACCTTGCGGAAGCTTGTCGCCGATTCGCCCAGGTCCATTTCTAACATCCAACACATCACGCCTGGCTCGTACTTGCCACGAGAAAGTACCCATGGTATGAAGTTCGACCATGCATGTGCGCCTCATGTCCATGTGTGCGATTGCTGCGGCACTGACGTTTACGGGATGTGGTCACCAGACACAGGGGCGTGTCTCTATCCCGTCCGATCTTCCCGCCGGTGATCGCTCCATTCTGGAAGGGGGAATGGGAATACGAAGACGGCGGTGCGGTCGTTCTCCGACTGGATGAACAAGGCAACGGAACTTATGCCTATAAGGATGGGCGATTCGAAACGCGACAATTCGACGGCAAAACGTGGGTCGGTAAATGGTATCAAAAAGAAAATGATCGGGAGGGCGGGTTCCTCGTACAGCTCTCTTCTGACTCTGCTGAAGGTGAAGGCAGGTGGTGGTACGACCGCATCGGTCCCAATGCCTCCCCATTCGAGAAAGGCGGCACATTCCATCTAAGTAGGAAAACCTCCGTCACCAGTCTTCGTGATACGCCTCCTCCGCCGTGACTCAACACTGTCAGCCGTTACTCCACACGATCCATCCCCACCTGGGTTAGGAGTGTGAGTCGTTGCCCCAGGGATTCGGGACATCGCGCACTAATGGCAATCGTCCCCTGATAGCGAGGCTTGGCCTGGTTGAAGGTGAGGGCTCGTCCACTCCCATCGCAGACACTACCACCACTCTCCTCGATGAGGAGCGCTCCGGCCGCGACATCCCACTCATTTTCCGGTTCAAGTGTGGCGAGCCCCTGAATGTGGCCGCCGGCAGTCAAGGCAAGCGCCCATGCGATCGACCGCATCGGACGGATGCCCACCATCCCATCAAGCGGCGGAAAGCGACCTATCTGTTGTTCCCATGGGCTCATGGCAATGACCGACTTCTGATCACCGTGGATCGCAGGTGGTGTGACCGATTCGGCATTGAGGTAAAGGCCGCCGCCTCGGATCGCTGTGTACAGCTCATCCACTGAAGGGTTAAAGATGGCCGCTACGATAGGTCGGCCCCGCTCAATAAGGGCCACAGAAATACAAAACTCAGGTTCGCCCTTGATGAACGCCTTAGTCCCATCTATTGGATCTACCACCCAAACTCGAGTCCGCTGAAGTCGGTCGAGATCGTCCGGCGACTCTTCTGATAACCATCCATCGTCAGGAAACGCTGATTGGAGCTGTGCTTGGAGAATCTGATTCACGGCCAGATCGGCGGAGGTGACCGGAGAATGGTCAGCCTTTTGCACCGTGTCGAACCCATCGACGGCCATACGCAAGGCCTCTTTACCAGCCGCTCGAATCGCCACGGTAAGGACGTCGAGTTCGTCATGCCATAGCATGGAAGCAGAGTAGCAAGCCTGGAGGCAGAAGAAAAGGAATGTTCGCCTCGTGAACTTGACCTGGATGGCGAATCTGCGTACAAGCACCATACGATGAAACTCATGCAGAAACGCTCAAAGAAGAAGGGATTGTCCCCTGGTACGCTTGTCCACATCGGTGAGAAGCGAACAGAGGCTGTCACAGTTACCCTCTTTAACTACTCCAGTTCCCACTGTGATGAACACCCCATCCACGATGTGAACGAGCTTCGACCGCCGTCGGACGAAACGGTGACCTGGGTGGATGTTGACGGAGTGCACAAGACCGATGTGTTGGAAGCATTCGGAAAACACTTCGGTCTCCACCCGCTACTACTGGAAGACATTGCCAATACTGATCAGCGGCCCAAGCTTGACGATTACGACACATATCTCTTTCTCGTCATGAAGATGCTCACGGCTTCAGACCGGGGCGACATAGTTGTCGAACAAGTCAGTTTCGTCCTGGGGCGAAATTATGTTCTCTCGTTTCAGGAGAACGGAACCGATGTGTTCCAGTCTGTCCGGGATCGACTCCGAGTTGGGAAAGGACGCCTTCGACAAAACGGATCGGACTATCTCGTGTATGCCCTTATTGATGCCGTTGTGGACCACTATTTCGAAGTCCTGGAAATGTTGGGCGAGCGGATTGAATCGATGCAAGAGCGCGTGATGGCCGATCCTAGGCCGGAGACGCTCAAGGACATTCATGCATTGAAACGCCAGCTCTTGTTCGTGCGGCGAGCTGTGTGGCCCTTGCGAGAGGCGATCAATAACCTGTCACGGTCGGAATGCCCCTTCTTACATGAGCCGACGAAGGTCTTTTTTCGAGACGTCTACGATCATGTGGTGCAGATCGTGGACACCATCGAGACGTTGCGAGAAATGGTCTCGGCGAGTCTCGATATTTATCTATCCAGCGTGAGTTACCGTCTGAATTCCGTCATGCGAGTATTGACGGTGATCACCACGATTTTCATGCCTCTGAGTTTTATTGCCGGTATCTATGGGATGAATTTCGAATACATGCCTGAGCTGAAATGGCCTTGGGGGTACCCGATGGCCCTCGGGGTCATGGGACTTGTGGCGGCAACCATGCTCCTGGGATTTCGCTGGAAAAAATGGCTCTAGCCGAGTAATCAGGGCCCTGTTCTTGACCGTCTACCCTGTCCACGAAATGGACCATGTCGCCAAAACAGTTGGTCGGAATGTAGCGGTACTGCTTAGAATGCCGATGACGTGCTTTCCCAACACTCATGGCAGTTGAGTGGCCACCGTATCGTCCCAGGCTATGAGCGATCAGTAAAGAGCCAAGGAGCTTCAGCCTTTCGGCGAGTTTCATAGGCCGTGATCGCGCTCTCATGCTGGAGAGTGAGGCCGATGGCGTCAAGCCCTCGATACAGGCAATCTTTACGAAATGGGTCAATCTCGAATCGATACGTGACTTCCTGGGGTGAGGTTACTGTTTGACGATCCAGGTCTACGGTGAGCCGATATCCTTGGGTGGCGACCGCCTCTTTCAAGAGCACGAGCACGTCCTCCCCTTTCAATACCACTGGGAGGATTCCGTTCTGAAAGCAATTGTTATAGAAAATATCAGCAAAGCTTGGGGCGATTAGACAGCGGAATCCCTGATCCAACAAAGCCCATGGTGCATGTTCACGGGATGAGCCGCAGCCGAAGTTGTCCCGAGTCACGAGGATGGTTGCCTCCTGATACCGAGGCTGGTTCAAGAAGAACGATGGATCGGGAGAACCATCCGGCAGTTTCCGCCAATCGAAAAATAGGCCCTCACGCAAGCCTGTGCGCTTGATGGTTTTCAGAAACTGCTTCGGAATCACCTGGTCGGTGTCGACGTTGACACGATCCAATGGAGCAACAAGCCCGGTCAGTATCGTGAAAGGTTGCATGTTGTGTATTTCCTTATATCGATAGACAAATGCGCAGTGGAAACTTTTGAAGGATCAAGACCAGTGTCTGATATCGACAAAATGGCCTTCAATCGCTGCAGCGACCGCCATGGCCGGTGACACCAAATGAGTTCGGCCCCCTGCCCCCTGTCGGCCTTCGAAATTGCGATTGCTCGTAGAGGCACAGCGCTCGCCGGGCTTTAGCACATCGGCATTCATCGCCAGGCACATGCTGCATCCCGCCTCCCGCCACTCAAACCCCGCTTCACGAAACACGTGATCAAGCCCCTCTGTCTCTGCCTGCTGTTTAACGAGACCCGATCCAGGCACCACCATGGCCTGCACAGTCTTCGAGACTTTCTTCCCCTTCGCGAAGCTCGCAGCAAGGCGAAGATCTTCAATTCGAGAATTGGTGCAGGAGCCGATGAACACTTTATCAATCTTGATATCGGTGATCGGCATATTTGGGGAAAGTCCCATATAGGATAAAGCCCGTTCGGTGGAGTCCCTCAATTTCTCATCAGCCATCGCTCGTGGATCTGGTACCTGTTCATCTACACCGCTGACCATCCCCGGACTCGTTCCCCAGCTGACCTGCGGGGCGATGCGTTCGGCCTGAAGGGTGACGGTTGCATCATACGTGGCATCACGATCAGTCTTGAGGTCTTGCCATGCCTGGACGGCTCGTTCAAATAGGTCTCCCTTTGGAGCGAGTGGACGCCCTTTGATATAAGCAATTGTCTTGTCATCGGGCGCAACCATGCCAGCACGGGCACCGCCCTCGATTGACATGTTGCAGAGGGTCATGCGACCTTCCATGCTCAGGGAGCGAATCGCATCCCCGGTGTACTCAATCACATAGCCGGTTCCACCCGCCGTCCCGATCTTTCCTATGATCGCTAGAATAATGTCCTTGGCTGAACAACGGTCTGAAAGCACTCCATCGACCCGGATTTCCATTGTCTTTGGCCGCTTTTGCACCAAACATTGAGTGGCCAATACATGTTCCACTTCACTGGTCCCGATTCCGAATGCCAAGGCGCCAAACGCTCCATGGGTGGATGTGTGCGAATCACCGCACACGATCGTGGTACCGGGCAGGGTAAATCCCTGTTCAGGTCCGATGACGTGCACGATGCCCTGGCGGATGTCGCTCATGGTGAACAAAGGAATCCCAAAATGTGTGCAGTTATCTTCCAGCGTTTGAATCTGAAGCGCGCTGACTTGATCCATAATTCCTAGACGGCGGTCTGTGGTCGGAACATTGTGATCCGGCACAGCGAGTGTGGCTGTCGGTCGTCGTGGGTGCCGTCGAGCGAGCCGCAGCCCTTCAAACGCTTGCGGGGAAGTCACTTCATGCACTAACTGGCGATCGATATAAAGCAACGTCGTCCCATCGGATTCAGCACGAACGACGTGCGAGTCCCAAATCTTATCAAACAATGTTTTGGCGGCCATCACAACTCCTGCAAGTTTTTGTAATAGTGAGGGTACATTATACAGAGAAGAGCCATGCGGTTGACAAGGCGTCTGTGAGCCTTGTCCCGTCTTGCAAGACGTGCTACCACAACGCGCATGAGTCCCATACAGTGGAACCAATCCCATATCCTCCAGTGGAGTCAGCGACTACTGGACAGCTATTGTCGTTGGACAGGACGAGAACTGATCGAACGAACAGGTGATACGACCCAGCAAGCACGCGTGCTGTTCGACGCCTCCTTTGTCGTCGTCTCGCATGGGGTAGAGCCCGATCCGATCTTGAACTACGGGAACCAAACGGCGTTAGATCTGTGGGAGCTCTCCTGGGATCAATTCATTAAGACGCCATCGCGACTCACAGCCGAGCCAGATGACCGGGCCGAGCGCAGACGTATGTTGGAGCAGGCGAGGGTGAATGGCTACTTTGATGGATATCGTGGGGTCAGAATTTCTTCGACGGGCCGACGTTTTCTCGTTGAGCAGGCATTAATCTGGACCGTTATCGATTTGGCTCGAAAACCAATTGGTCAGGCAGCGACTTTCTCACATTGGTCAATGGCAGAGTGAGTTAAAAGGGAAAATACACTTCGACTCCGCCATATCCACCACTATGGAAAGAGGTGCTATTCTGGTACCCGCCTTTGACCAGAAAGAAAACCTTACTGATCGGCACCTCCAAAATTGGTCCTGTCTGTACCGCACGAAATTCGCCATTACCCATGCCGGCAATATCCCACCCTGCATAGAGGGGACAGCAACCTCGATCGGGCTTGTACGCCAGCAATTTCCCACGCAGACGGCCCCAGAAAAAATTGTCGAGGTCAGCATAGGATCCTATCGCATGGAGGCTGCCTTTCTCATGCCAGTACAGTGCTTCAATTTGCCCGAAGACTCCGACCTGATGATCAATCTTCGAACTTGTATTCAACCGGTCTTCCTCGATTCGTCGCAGTTGCGGACCCGCAAGTGCCATGAAAGTCCACTTGCCGAGTGTCTGTGAAATCCCGAGGGACGGGACGACGAACTGCACATTGGCATCCAGCAGTTGCCCATTGCTTTTGAAGCTATATCCAAGACCAGCTGTCATTGCCTGTGCAAAAATGGTTGTCCCGCCTGACATCAGCAAGATCGGCGTCCGCACGCCCAAATAACCGAAATATTGACTCTTATTGTCAATCTGAAATCCGGTGAACACATCACCTGCCTGTGCACGACCCGGTAGGATCGTCAGGACAAGTGTTGCCAGTAGGAGTGACATATATCGCGCCATCGGTTTTCCCCTTCTACACGGAGTCAACGCGAAACCGAACAACAGTGTGACGGCCTAATGACGGATACTAGACCCCATGGCCATCACGGTAAGCTCGTCGTACTTGATATAGGATAGTGCACCCCACAGGTAATCAGGAGAAAAATCAGAAAATAGGACGGCACAGCCGTTATAGAACAAGTCTAGAGTGGCTCCCTTCCAGGGCCGATCATTAGTGGGGATCGGATACTCTGTACGTGACTAAGTGTGGAATTTAGGATCGTGGATTGCAGCAACAGGACGGTCTGATTACGATACGCATCCTTTCCAAGACTCTGGTCTTTCTCCCGGTGGGTAAGTTGGTTCACTGGATCAGATGCAAGCGCCTTTCCCACCTGATCTGTTGCTCACAAGTTACACAATTGGCCTTCTTGACAGATGATCCATCGGGCTGAGTCGAGATAGTGGTCGGTGAATCAAGTCGAGCAGAACGTATCGCAGGATGGAGGGCAATTCTGGGACACGATATTCCTTACGATTCTCTCCAGTGCTTCTGGTGCAATTCTCTCCAGTGCTGTTCGCCTCGCTCGATGCTCTCGACTCTGAAACGAACACAGCTCGTGCGGAGACGGTTCATAACCGATACAGGACTAACCTTGAGGGTGATACGGGGCAGTTCCAATAGAGCTCCGACTAACGACCCTTTTGGAACTGAAGGGAAGAGGATACTCACGCCGGTGAAGGACATATCCTCCAACTTGCCGGACAGCGAGGACGTCGAGGTATTTAACCGACAAGAGGTCTCATGCGAGACTCGTAGCATCCGGCGCCGTTCCCAGTTGAAGGACCTCCACGGAGCGGTAAGAGCAAACAGCAGTGATCGTAGACTGCTCGCTATACCGGGTTGGAATTGATAAGTCTCTTCCCAGGATGCAGGATCCCCAAAGATCTTATCAACAAGCACCTCTCTCGTTGCCTCATCAAGTCCTTGGAACTGAATCCCGGCTTCCACGCCACCGGATGGTAACCGTTCCTGTCTAATGATTCGGCCAGGTAATCGCACGATCGCGCCTTGAGAGGACGTTAAAAGAAGAGTCACGGTGTCCCGTGCAGTAAACACTGGGTGTTCGAGCGACAGTGCGACGCCGTGCTCATTAATGTTGAGAATGCGCGCGGCGACGGAGTTGTCATCTAGAAACAACTCGCTCACAAAATCTCGATTAAGTCGGAACGCCTGTCGGCCTTGCGTCTGTTCGCTGGCAACGAACATTGCGATCGTCAGCAGCAAAAGATTGACGGATCCCCAAAAAAGGCTGACGGGGAGGCCTGGATCTCCAGTGCCGTGGCGAAAGTTCTGAATCCCCAATGCCAAACCTACAACCAACAATCCGAACGTCAACAAGTGCGGCCAGGCCAAAGTCAATTCAGCGGACGTGTTTCTTCCAATCCGTTGCCCTTTCGGTGTCACCTCGAAGGGGCGCTCTTTCCGGGGCGTGACAAGGGTCTTGAGCGCGACCCAGGTGAGCGCGAAGCACATGGCGATTTCATAGATGTCTGACCAGAATGGGTTGCGGGAGCCTCGGCTCGCCGGACGCATGACGAGTGCCGATGCGATGTAGAAAGAAAAGAAGTGAAGGCCAAGCAATACGACATTGGCATGAATTGGTGGTGTCTGGAACAGAAGACTAGAAAGCGGAGCGACTAGACAAATGAGGCGAGGAAGACCGAAAAAGAAGTAAAAGATCGACCCGAAATAATCCAGTCGCTGTGACAAGGTCAGACCACGTTTGGTGAGAGGGTTGTCACGGAGGAGGACTTGAATGCAACCCATGGCCCACCGCTTTCGCTGCTTGAGATAGCCTTCAAATGTCTCCGGCATCAGGCCAGCCGACAGCACGCGATTGAGGTAGCAGGACGTATACCCCTTCGCATGCAGGTTCATGCTCGTGTGGATATCTTCGGTGATAGTCTGAGTTTGGAACCCACCAATCTCCTCAAGGGGTTGTCGTCGGAAGAGACCGCCGCTGCCGGCGAAGAAGGCGCTGTTGTGCGCGTCTCGTCCGGCTTGTAAGGAGCGGAAGAACAATGCCTGCTCGTTCTTGACGAGTTCACCTACTCGCAGATTGCGTTGAAAAACGTCGGGATTGTAGAAATGGTGGGGAGTCTGAACGATAGCCACTTTTTCGTCATCGAAGAATCCGACAGTCTCTTTCAGAAATGCACGCGCAGGGATATGGTCAACATCGAACACGGCTATGAGATCACCATCGGTCAAGCGAAGAGCATGGTTGAGGTTTCCCGCCTTGGCATGGCGGGGATGATCCGGGCGTCTGATATAGCCACATCCCAGTGCGGTCGCCATCTTTTTGGCTTCAAGGCGACGGCCATCATCGAGAACGTACACATTGAAGCGATCTCTGGGATATTCCAGTGATAGACAGCCCATCAATGTTTGCCGCAAGAGCGACAGCGGTTCATCCACAACAGTGACCATGATGTCGACGGTTGGGTAATTCGTGATCGGTGCCGGTTGACGGTCGGTCGGTGACCAGGATTGATACGTGAAGAAACAAAACTGACAGAGCCCGTACAGTTCGGCGAGATAGACGATCCATCCAATGACTAGACTGCTCAGGTCGTCGGTGGGTATTGTGTAAAGTGCTCGCCAGACCATGTAGCGGATGTACAAAAGGAGACTCAGGCTCAGGACCCACCGACGCCCTTGGTCTTTCTTGAGGAGCAGCCCTATGGTCAAGAGCGCCAGAGCAGAAATTCCTGCAGCGATAGGAGTGTCGAAAAAGTTATCTACCAACGTCATGTTGAATGTGTCCCGGAGGGAAGCCTCCTAACCATCGTCTTGATGGGTACCACCCTATTACGAGACCGCTGGCTGGCCTAGCCCTACGAATGTGGAGCAGCCTTTCGAGGGAGGCAGACAAGCGTATTGATCGAATTGGGAGTCCGTTTTTCTAGGCAGAATAAGGCGGTTCGATTAAAAGTGGGGGTCAAGTCCAAAGCTCAAGTGGGCCATGGTTGGCGATGCCTTGTAGCAGGTCTTGCGTCGAAAGCATGCCAACTAGACGGCGGGCGTGGTCCAAAACCGGAACCGCATGAATTTGTTCATCGAGCATGACGCGAGCAACTTCTCGAATCTCCGTAATGGGAGTTGAAGAGATAACTCTGGAGGTCATGATCTCCGCTAATCGCCTTGCAGAAGCTTGTCTGCTATCACCAGCGGTGACAAGCTCGGGTACGTGTCGCAGCAGATCACGATGAGATACCATTCCCACCAGAGTGCCATGCAGGGAAGTGATGGGGATATGATGGAAACCCTTGTGAGACATCAGCACCCAGGCGTCGAGCAGCGTACTGTCGGAGGGAAGGGAAAGGACCGGGGCTTTCATTAAGTCCTGGGCAAGCACCGCTGGTCTTGGATGTGGTTGCTGGGCACTCTGTTGTTGATAAGCGGTTTGCGCAGTCAAGGCCGAATGATCCAATGGAGGAGAGTGTTGGCCATCACGTTCAGTCCCCACAACAGGCTCAACCATGCTAAGCCGGGAGCCCGGTGGTCTTACGGGATAGGTCTCTGTGATTCCATTGACCGCGAGAAAAATTGGCATCAAGCAACCCCTCAATGTCAGTATCGGAAATTTTGGGAAATACTTAAGAACGCTCTGCAGGAAACGCTGGGTTAATAGTAAGGAGACAAGGTGAGGGGCCGTATTGCAAGAATAAGAGCCAGTGCATCTCATGCGAGACACTGACATCTCAGATGGATTATGCGCTCGTGTCGACCGGTGGCGAGTCGCAAAAATACAGCCTAGATCAGGATGAGGCCACTCCTTTCCTTGATCCCAAGCAGTTCCTAATTGGTTGCTTCCGTTTTAACCCCTGTGATATAAGAACCGCCGTATCAAATCTTGTATCGTGTCGAGGGTTACGGGGCTCATACATAAAGACCAAAGTAAACATTCACAAGAAAGCCTGCACGTCCTCCAGACTTAGGCGGCACATATTCAAGCCTCTATTCATCTCTTCTTTTCTTGCAAGGGGGGTAGTCATGGGCAAGTCAATGTTGGCAATTATCCTCGGCCTTGGAGTGCTGTTGGCTGGGGTTTCGGGTTCGTATGCACTTCAAGCGGGTGGTGTTGAAGTAGGTGATCTGGAAACCGGATCTGTCGTCGGCCAACCTTTTAAGGAACTGAGCGTGGATGCCTCATTCGTCGCTATCGAAATCGGCAACACGAAGACGTGGTATCCTCCCATGACAGTCATCGATTTTAAGACACGTCCAGGTTCGCCGGTTCTCCTAAAGGTGACGAATAATGCAACAGCCGAACATGGATTTCGTCTCAGCGCAGCAGTGAATCAATCGGCACCAACTGTTCTGGATATCAAGTTGGTGCTGAAGCCAGGGGAGACGCGGTACATCGGTGTTCCGACCAGTGATTTGTTCTATAATACGGGGAGCGTCCTTGAATATAGTTGTCACTTGCATGCAGGGCATGTCGGCGGCAAGTTGCTCATGCTGAAGTAATATATCCCAGCTCGAGTGGTCATAGCAAAAGGCCTCGGTGAGTCTCACCGAGGCCTTTTGTTTTTCAAGTGAGTCCATGAAATGCAGAAGGCCCCATTTCTATAGAAACTGGGGCCTTCACAATACCAATTCGAAATGAGTTAGTTTCTTACACCGCTCCAGACTTTGGCAGAATCAATCTCCTTATCAGGATTCAAAGTTTTCGCCTTTTCAAGAAGTACGTCCGTCGTCTCAGGGTAAGCGGGGTCTGAGATACAGCAATTATCGACAGGACACACTGCCGCACACTGGGGTTCATCAAAGTGACCAACACACTCGGTGCAGCGATCGTGGGCAATGACATAAATATTGTCGCCGACACCTTGTCCATCACCAACGTGATTACCTTTAGTCTCGGCATCGCTTCTGGTCTCGAAAATTGCTTCATTAGGACATTCTGGCAGGCATGCTCCACACGAGATACATTCATCCGTTATCAATAAAGCCATGACCCAAGCCTCCTTCTCACTTCCCAAAGACCAAACAATATTGACAAGTTCACACCACTCCCACCATAGTGCGCACGTCATGGTAGCGAGAAATGCGAAGGGATATTTTATTCTGCGATTCTTTTCTAAGTCAACAGAACGTAATCCGGTCAGAAGACCTAGCGTGGTCATGTGCGTGGGTCATTGGGCCCAACAGTGAAAGAAATGCCGGCCGTCACAAAATGTCAGGTAGTCAGATAGAACCTGGAAGCCGAGAACAGCGAAACAAGCGGATCATCATGATGGTCCTGCTTGCACTTCTTCTGATGAGTGCATCGGTCTTTCTGGGCGAGCGTAAGGAATCAAGCATCATTGTCGTGACGTTCCCTAGTGGAATTCAGCTCGAAGCTGAAGTGGCGGATACTCCGGAGAAATTGCTCTTTGGGCTGGCCTTTCGCGACACACTGCCTCCCAACGGCGGAATGCTTTACATTTTTGAGCAGAACGGTTTGCACCGCATCACGACTAGAGAATATCGATTTCCTATCGATATTCTCTGGATAGACGAGGGTCATCATGTCGTCCACATGCTGGAGTACGCGGAACCGTGTAGCAAAGACCCGTGCCCATTCTTCGGACCGCCACCTGAACCGGCTCGTTATGTGATACAGGCTGAATCGGGATTCATTCAGAAGGCAAAAGTTGCAAAAGAGGATGAACTCAAATACACCCTCCGCATGTAGGTGCTGCGGAACGTGAAAAAGGAAACAAGCACGATGAGTGGCTTCCAGAAAGTTGCGCAGATTGAAGAGGTGCCCCCGGGCAAATCGAAGATCGTGACAGTCAACGACCGCCCGATCGCATTGTTCAATATTGACGGCACATTATATGCTATCCATAACAGCTGTCCTCATGAAGGAGGACCGCTTATTGAGGGGAGACTCAAGGGATATGTCATTGCTTGCCCTTGGCATGATCTCGCGTTTGATATCCGAAACGGGCAAGGTACAGATGGCGGTGGATACTGTGTGGGCAGTTACGAGGTCCGGGTTGAGGGGTCGGACGTCATGATCGGTCCACGCAGGAAGATGTAAGCAAAGAAGTCAGCCGCGACGATGATTTGCACGAACAGGAACAGACGTGAGCTTTTCTAGTGCGGGCCACAACCCAACTCTGGATGTCACGGATTGCCGCAAGGTCACAGTTGATGAGCCGTTCGTCATCCACCTGTGGGAGGACCGGACCAGAGGCGAACAGTGGGTGCCTGCGTATGACACGAAAGGGCTTGCCCTCCTCAGTGATGAATTCCTTCGCATTGCGAGTAATAACGCGGTGGAGAATGGGCAACGCATCTTTGAGTTCAAGGCCGTCCAGCCAGGTGTGTATCAGGTAGTGTTTGAAAAACGCATGGGATGGAAATTTACCGCTGAGGAGCGTCGAGTCTTTAGGATAGACGTCCAGTCTGTCACTGGGAATTGAATTCATGTCCGACGTCGCGTTCATCAATGGTCGTTTCATTCCATGGCAGGATGCAACCGTCTCTATCGATGACCGGGGGTTCCAGTTTGCTGACGCCGTCTACGAAGTGATCAGGACGTATCGTGGGGCGCCGTTCCAGCTGGAGGCGCATCTCGCACGACTTGAGCGAAGTGCGAAGGAGCTCTTTATTTCCCAGCCATATTCACGAGCGCAATGGATGCAGTGGATCAACCACGGACTCAGTCTGGCAGGATATCAAGAGGCCAAGATCTATATCCAGATTACCCGAGGCGTGGCTCCTCGGGAGCACAGCTTCCCCTCCGAAATTTGCCCGACCATCGTCATGACGATTAAGGAATTACATAGTCTGCCCACTGAAATGCGCCAGGCCGGCGTCACGGCATGCACCTGTGAAGATCTTCGCTGGGGACGATGCGATATCAAGAGCGTCAATTTGCTTGCCAACGTTCTTGCACGTGAAGAGGCAGGAAAGGCTCGGGTGTTCGAAGCCATTTTCATTCGAGACGGTTGTGTGATGGAAGGTGCCTTAAGTAATGTGATGGCTGTTCAAGATGGAGTGGTCATGACGGCTCCTGAAGGTCCACGGATCCTGTCTGGCGTCACCAGGACAGTGGTGTTGGGGTTGGCCAAAAAAGAAAATATTCCGGTTGAAGAACGGTCCATATCGCTCGATGCGCTTTACGCAGCAGACGAGGTGTTCCTGACCGGGACCACACTCGAAGTGCTCGGAGTAGTTCAGGTCGATGGGAAGACCATTGGGTCCGGCCAGCCAGGCCCAATCACGAGAACGCTGGCCGCCCAGTGGGCGCTGTTGACCGGCTAGAGCTCTTGCTTTGCTTCAGGGTGCGTGTTATGGTGCTGCCTCTGTAAGTGGGCTCATGCCCACTTTTTTGTTTGGGCACATGTCGAGCAGTATTAGGTTGAGCATGCCGGGTAAATGTTTGCAGGCGGTTGCCGACCGATTGCAGGAAATTATTTCACCGATTTTATGGACGCTTGGACTTGAGTTGGTTGATGTGGTCTGTGTCGGGCAAGGTCCTCGTTCGGTTGTTCGTGTTCTGATCAATAAACCAGGTGGAGTCACCATCACAGATTGTGAACAAACACATAAAGCCTTGGGCCCGGCCCTTGACGTCGCCGATCCCTTTCCCCACGCCTACACGCTTGAGGTCTCTTCGCCAGGTCTGGATCGGCCATTTAAGAGACTGCAAGATTATCAGCGAGCGATTGGGAAAGAGGTGAACCTCAAGCTTCGCCAACCAGTCGAAGGTCAGTGGAAGATTACGGGACGATTAATGGAAGTAGATGAGCGTGCTGTCGTGCTGGCTGTCGTTGCACCGCGGATATCGCAGCCGATGAGTTTGGATCGGGAGATGATTGCCGAGGCGAAGCTGGTCATAAAAATTTAGATATTTGAAGTCGAGCGTTGTGGACGGTAACCGGATGCAGGAGCGTGAGGTATGAATCGAGAACTGATTTCAGTCATCGATGAAATCGGGCGTCAGAAAGGGATCGACAAAGCCCGAGTAATCGGAGCTATTGAATCCGCCCTGCAGACAGCTGCCAAAAAACGCTTTGGCCAGGCTGAGAACATTCAGGTGGAGATTGACCCAAAGACAGGAGAAATTTCTGTCGTATCCAAGAAAACCATTGTGGAAACGGTCAGTAATCCCAAAGCTGAAATCTCGATTCAGGAAGCGCGTCAATACGACAGTGAAGCTGAAGTGGGCGACGAAATCGGTTCTCTGATCGAGATGAACGAGTTGGGGAGAATCGCTGCCCAAACAGCGAAGCAAGTCATATTTCAAAAGGTTCGAGAGGCAGAGTGGGAGGCGGTCCAAAAGGAATACTCTACGCGGCAGGGAGATCTTGTCACGGGCATCATTCTGGGCATGGAGCGCCGCAATTACCTCGTGGATCTTGGAAAGACGGAAGCGATACTACCCATCCAGGAGCAGATTCCCCGCGAAACATATCGGCGTGGTGATCGTGTAAAGGCAATGTTACTGGAAGTCCGTCGTACGCCAAAGGATGTTCAAGTCATATTGTCTCGAAGTCACCCGCAATTCGTGGCAAAGCTGTTTGAACTTGAAGTGCCAGAAGTGATGGAGAAGATCATCGAGATCAAGTCGGTTGTTCGAGAGCCTGGAGATCGAACAAAAATTGCCGTCACGTCACGGGAGAAAGCTGTGGACCCAGTCGGAGCCTGTGTCGGAATCAAGGGGTCCCGTGTCCAGGCGGTCGTCCGTGAGTTACGAGGCGAGAAGATCGACATCATTACGTGGACGCAAGACCCTCGAGTATTCATTGCTGAGGCCTTGAATCCGGCAACCATTGAAAAGGTCGGGATCGATGAAGAGAAAAAGTCGGCGCTCGTGGTCGCCGCTGACTCACAATTGTCGCTGGCCATCGGCAAGAATGGGCAAAATGTCAGGCTTGCCGCACGTTTGACAGGGTGGAAAATCGATATCATCAGCGCAACTGAATACGAGAAAGAAAAGGTCGAGCGCGATAAGGAAATTAAAGCGGCGCTTGCCGAAGAGGCCGAGTCGCAGCGACTCCAGGAAGAAGCGCGTCAAGCTGCCAGAGCTGAAGAAGCGACGAGCGGATAACCGACGGAACCATTCGATGACCATGCGTGTATACGAACTTGCCAAGAAGTTAGGAATGGAAAATCGTGTGCTCATCCCCGAGCTCAAGAAGATGGGCGCGTCGGTCACGTCTCATAGCAGCGCCCTGGATGATGAGACTGTTCAGAAGGTGATGGAAAAGCTCGCGTCAAGATCAAAGGGGCAGTCATCGGCAACCGAAGACGATCTCGCTACAAAATCAACGCCAGACGCAACTCGCGGAAAAGGGACAACGGCCAGGGGCCATTTGATGGAGGAGTCTCCTAAGCCCGACAAGCGTCGCATTCTGATCAAGCGAAAGAAAGAGGATGAGCCAACCGAGGTCGCGTCTGCTGCATCCGTTTTCGAAGATGAGCATTCGGCTCAGGTCGGAGCACCCAGCTTCGTGCCAGACTCTTCCGCACCGGCCGACCAGTCAGGTGAGGGAGTGGAGACTGAGCGCAGTCTTGTGGCAGAGGAAGCCTCGGGCAAGATGCTGCCGGCAGATCCGGCTCCTATCGTTCCGGATCAGGAAGCGACGCAACAGAAGCCGACGGTACCTCCACCACCAGGTCTCGTAGCGGCGACCGTGGAGGCCGTGGCCGCAAAAAAGAAGAGTACGGCGTTTGAGGCTATTGAAGCGGAAAGTCAAAAAGATAAACTTAAAAAAGCACGAAAGGTGGGTCGTCCTAAAGACGAGCAACAGGATGTGAAGCTCCGTGAAGATGCCGCCAGATGGCAGGATCTCCGTGCGATCCCAGTGCAGCGACGTGATGACCGATCCAAGCACTTGCACCACAGTACGCCGGCTGAAATCACAAAGCCTCGCCGGAAAAGTGTCAAAGTCACACCGCGGACCACGGTGAAGGAATTTGCCGAGTTGATCGGTCAGCGGCCAGCGGACATCGTTCGCAAATTAATGGACATGGGCCAGATGCTGACCTTTCAGCAGCCAATGAATCTGGATGCGGCAACAATGTTTGCCGAAGAAAGTGGTGTCAAAATCGAAATCGCGATTGAGAAGGTAGGAGAGGACTTATTGCAAGATCTCGTCGATACGGGCGAGGACGAACGACCTGAACCTCGCCCTCCGGTCGTCACCATTATGGGCCATGTCGATCACGGGAAGACATCCTTGCTCGATGCGATTCGCCAGACCAACGTGGCGGAGGGTGAAGCTGGCGGCATTACACAACATATTGGCGCCTATACGGTCTCGGTGCGCGGTAAGCAAGTTACGTTTCTAGACACGCCTGGCCACGAAGCGTTCACCGCGATGCGGGCTCGAGGAGCGAAGGTTACCGACATCGTTATTTTGGTTGTTGCCGCCGATGACGGGGTGATGCCGCAGACCGTTGAAGCGATCCATCACGCCAAAGCAGCTGGGGTGCCACTGATCGTGGCAATGAACAAAATCGACAAACCTGATGCCAATCCTGATCGAGTTAAAAACGCACTTTCAGAGCATGGCTTGATTTCAGAAGCCTGGGGAGGCGACACCATTATGGTGGAGGTGTCCGCGAAGCAGAAAACGGGGCTCGATACGCTGCTAGAGATGATCCTACTTCAGTCCGAAGTGCTTGAGCTTAAGGCAGATCCACATCGACAGGCTCGAGGTACCGTGATCGAAGCAAAAATCGAACGCGGCAGGGGTCCGGTTGCAACGGTCTTGGTGCAGAGTGGGACTCTCAAGGTAGCCGATGCGTATGTGGTGGGCTCATTTAGCGGGCGCGTCCGGGCTCTTATTAATGATCGGGGCGAGAAGGCTCGGCAGGCCGGACCGTCGATCCCAGTGGAAGTGATCGGCTTACCGGGGGTTCCATCGGCAGGAGATGTCTTCCAAGTCGTCTCCAACGAGAGAGTGGCTCGAGAGATCGCCGAGGAGCGATCGCAAAAGCGGCGGGCTGCAGAGCTCGCTGGTCCGGCGAAGGTGACGCTGGATGATCTCTTTGCGAAGATTCAGGAGGGATCAGTCAAGGAATTGGCCATTGTGATCAAAGCTGATGTGCAAGGATCGTCGGAAGCGCTGGCGGGTGCTGTTGAAAAGCTCTCGACCGACGCCGTCAAGCTCCGTGTGATTCATAACGGAGTCGGGGGTATCATGGAGTCTGATGTCCTGCTTGCAGCTGCGTCACGAGCTATTATCATCGGCTTCAACGTCAGACCTGAGCCCAAGGCAACTGCATTGGCCGAACAGCAGGGCGTTGACGTTAGGCTCTATACGATCATTTATGACGCCATTGCCGACATCAAAGCCGCAATGGAAGGCTTACTCGAGCCCACGCTTAAGGAGCGAGTCTTGGGTCGAGCCGAGGTGCGGCAGGTGTTTATGATTCCCAAGGTTGGAGCGGTGGCCGGGGCGTATATCGTCGATGGGACGATTGCCCGTTCAAGTGCAGGAGTAAGAGTTATTCGCGATAACGTCGTAGTATATCAGGGCAAGCTTGGTTCTCTACGGCGGTTTAAAGACGATGTGCGAGAAGTCCAACAAGGTTATGAGTGTGGGTTGAGCGTTGAAAACTTCAATGATGTGAAGACCGGTGACATCGTTGAAGCGTACACGATCGACAAGATTGCGACAAAGCTCTAGGAAGCCTCGCGTCTATTCTTATGTCGTCTCTCTCGATGTGAGGAGGAACGGCGCAGCCGCCACCGTGAGGTTCCATCAAAGCCTTGATGAAGATGAGTGCTCAATATGGTGGTGGGGCTCTGTACCGTAGAGTTATTCATTGCAGGGAGCCAATCGCTCAAAGACAAGCGGCAGGTCCTTCACGGACTAAAGGACAGACTTCGGGGAAAGTTTAATCTCTCCATTGCTGAAGTGGATGGCCAAGACCTTTGGCAGAAGGCGGTTCTCGGTATGGCTTGTGTAGCCAATGACGGCAGCTACGTGAATCAGGTGCTTGAACAAGCGTTGAATGTGATCAAAAGCATGCCAACGGTTGAAATCCTACGGACCCAACGGGAATTGCTCTAAGCCTCACGCGCAGCCTGTGATGGATAGCGTCACACGAGCAAGATGGCAAAAACGAGCTATAAAAGAGCAGATCGGGTGGCGGATCAGATCCAGATGGAAGTGGCCGACATCCTCATGCGGAAAATCAAAGACCCTCGGGTGCATGATGTCACCGTCACTGATGTGGAACTCACCGGGGATTTACGCATTGCTCGTGTTTTTGTCACAACCATGGAGACGGGCGAGGCAGAGCGGAATATCTTTATCGGGCTCTCCAAGGCCAGTGGCTTTGTGCGAGCGGAGCTAGGTCGTCGGCTTTCTCTCCGCTACCTTCCGGATGTTATCTTTAAAAAAGATATCAGTGGGCCACGCGGCGATCGCATTATGCAGTTGCTGGATGGACTCCATCATGACAATGAAGGACAAGAGACATCAGATACTCAGAGTGAGAGAGAACGTATCGCGCCCTCTTAGGGCGTATAGAAGACGGCGCAAATTATAATGGAACATGAGGATAGCGTAGACGGGGTTCTTATTGCCCACAAAGAAGCCGGATGGACATCACACGATGTTGTGGCTAAGGTACGGAAGATACTCGGGGAAAGCAAAGTCGGTCATGCCGGCACGCTGGACCCGAGCGCTACGGGTGTCCTACCCATTCTGGTCGGACGTGCGACAAGAATTGCCGAATACCTCATGGATTGGGATAAGGAGTACCGGGCTGTTTTACGGCTTGGGGAAACGACTGACACCCAGGATGCGTCAGGTCAGGTGCTGACAAAGACTGATCCATGCCAGGTGAATGAGGATATGATCCATACGGTCGTAACGCAGTTTCGAGGAACGCAACGGCAATTGCCTCCGATGTATTCCGCCGTGAAGGTCAGCGGGCAACCGCTGTACAAAGCAGCAAGAGCCGGCAAGACCATCGATAGGGTCGAGCGGTCTGTAACCATTCACGAGCTGGAAGTCCTGGCTATCAACGGTTGTGACGTGACTCTTCGTATTGTGTGCTCAAAAGGGACATATGTGCGCGCGCTGTGTACCGACATTGGCCAGGCCTTGGGGGTGGGTGGCCATCTTTATGCGCTTCAGCGTCGTCGAGTGGGCCCTCTTTCAATCGATGAGGCGTTGACGATCGATGAAATCGCAGGCCATCTTGCCATGGGCACGCTCCGAGAACGGTTTCTTTCGTTGGATCAACTCTTATCCCAGCTCCCGACGGTGGTCGTCAATGCAGAACAGGCCCAACGGGTTGTCCATGGAACGCCGGTGTCCCCGGTGGGAATCAGTCAACTCCCTGCTTCGCCCCATCCCGTGCCGGTCCGGCTGAAGAATGAAGCCGGCCAACTGTTGGCGATTGGCACGCACGATACGCAGGGCTTGGGGCCGATTAAAATTCGTAAAGTATTTAGTCTTTCGACTCATTAAGATGGAAGGAGCCGCGATGGCATTACTGAAAGAAGCAAAGACAGAACTCATCAAGCAATTTCAGCAACACGATAAGGATTCCGGGTCACCGGAAGTCCAAATTGCCGTGTTGACTAACCGAATCACCTATCTGACCGAGCATTTCCAAACCCATAAAAAAGATCACCACTCTCGCCGGGGCTTGTTGCAACTGGTCGGTCGGAGAAGACGATTGCTCGACTATCTTCGTGGCGTGGAAGAAGCGCGTTACCGAGCCATTATTGATCGTCTTGGCATTCGTAAGTAAGCGGCGCGACGGCGTAGGCCGTTATCATAGCAGAGTTCACATATCCCACAGATGAACACCGACATGCGTTCTGACTCTGCATACTCAATGCCGACAGGCTATGACCCGGTAGCACCATACCGATGGTTCAGGCCATTCGGCACAGCCATGAATATGCCTGGTTCGAGCGTATCTCAGTGGGCATCTGTGGATCTAACCAGAGGAGACCATAGATGGTACATGTTGTAGAGATCGACATTGCTGGCCGGACACTCCGTCTTGAAACTGGTCGGGTCGCCAAGCAGGCCGACGGATCAATTTGGGCGTCATACGGTGATACGATAGTCATGGCCACAGCCGTGGCTGCGCAAACGGCCAAGCCTGGAATAGATTTCCTTCCACTGACCGTCGATTATCAAGAAAGAGCCTATGCCGCGGGTAAGATCCCAGGTGGCTATTTCAAACGTGAAGGTCGACCAGCTGAAAAGGAAGTGTTAACAAGCCGATTGATCGATCGCCCTCTCCGTCCACTCTTTCCAGAAGGATATTATTTTGAAACACAAGTGATTGCCTCAGTGCTCTCAGCGGATAAGACTGGTTCTTCCGACGTCATCGGCATTACTGCGGCATCCGCCGCCCTCGCGGTCTCGAATATTCCATTCAATGGTCCCGTGGCTGGCGTGAAGATCGGCCGTATCAAAGGTCAGCTCGTCGTCAATCCCGACCTTGAGTCCATGGAGCAGAGCGATCTTCATCTGGTGGTTGCAGGCACCGCGGACGCCGTCATGATGGTGGAAGCGGGCGCCAACGAATTGCCCGAACAGACGATGCTCGAAGCCCTGGAACTGGCGCACTCCGAGATTAAGAAGATCGTCAAGAAGATCACTGAGTTGGCTCAGAAAGTCGGAAAGGTGAAGCGAGCGGTGGTGGCTGAGTCGATTGATTCCCAATTACAGGCCGAGATCAAAGCATTGGTCGCGCAGCCCATTCGTGATGCCATCATGATCTCTAATAAGACCGCCCGGCAAGAGCGATTGGATCAGGTTCTGGCTGGCGCTATTGAAAAATTGAAAAAACCGGAGGAGCTCTCGCGTGAACGGCACGTCAAGATCGTGTTCCACCAACTGGAGTACACGGAAGTTCGGAAAATGATCTTAGAGAAACAGTCACGGGCCGATGGGCGGGGACCAGCCGACATTCGTCCGATCACCTGCGAAGCGGGAGCATTGCCACGAGCCCATGGTTCAGCGATTTTTACCCGAGGTGAAACGCAGAGCTTGGCGGTCGTGACATTAGGGACGACCGACGATGAACAACGCATCGACGCGCTAGAAGGCGAGTACACGCGCACATTCATGCTGCACTACAACTTCCCGCCGTTTAGCGTCGGTGAGGCACGTCCGCTTCGTTCACCCGGGCGACGTGAAGTCGGGCACGGTGCCTTGGCTGAACGCGCGTTGAAGCCCGTTATCCCAAACAAGGATGTGTTCCCATATACGCTGCGGATTGTTTCTGAAATTCTGGAATCCAACGGCTCATCCTCGATGGCGACGGTCTGCGGCGGAACATTAGCCATGATGGATGCCGGTGTCCCGATCAAGGAACCGGTGGCCGGCATCGCTATGGGTCTGATCAAGGAAGGCGACGACGTCATTATCTTGTCGGACATCCTCGGTCTGGAGGATCATTTAGGCGACATGGACTTCAAGGTCTGTGGGACGAAGAATGGCGTCACCGCGCTTCAGATGGATATCAAGATCGGCGGGATCACGACGGCGCTGATGCAGCAAGCCTTGGAACAAGCTCGTTTGGGACGACTGCATATCCTCGGCCATATGGCGAAGGCGCTCCCCGAACCGCGGACTCACCTCTCACCCTTTGCTCCACGCATCCACACGATGAAGGTCAAACAGGATAAGATTCGAGACATTATTGGTCAGGGCGGTAAAACCATTCGTGGGATTCAATCGGACTGCGGGGTCAAAATCAGCGTTGAGGATACAGGTGTCGTGACGATTGCCTCCTCCGATCAAGCGTCGTTACAAAAAGCCAAAGACATCATCGACCGCTTAACCGAGGAAGTGGAAGTGGGGAAGGTCTATACGGGGACGGTTCGAAAGATCATGGACTTTGGCGCATTTGTGGAGGTATTGCCTGGGACGGACGGACTGGTTCACATCTCGCAACTGGCGCATCACCGTGTGAAAGCGGTGTCCGACGAAGTATCGGAAGGGGACCAAATTCTTGTGAAGGTTCTCGAGATCGATAGGCAGGGTAAGATTCGACTGAGTCGAAAAGAGACGATCCCTGCGCCGACAGGAAGTGGCACAAAAGATTCTTCCAGCGAGTAACTCTTGTATTGCAAACGTATTCTCGATAACGGGATTCGCCTCGTCACCGAGCGAATCCCGTCCCTCAAATCCGTCACCATAGGTATCTGGGTCGATGTGGGCTCTCGTGACGAAAGTCCGGCACAGGCTGGCTACTCCCACTTCATTGAGCACATGTTCTTTAAGGGGACGGCGACTCGCTCAGCAACGGACATCTCCAGGGAAATCGATGCGTTAGGAGGCGAAATGAACGCCTTCACGACTCGGGAGACGACGACGTTCTACGTCAAGGTATTGGATCAGCACTTGCCGAAGGCGCTGGATCTGCTGTCGGATCTGTTCCTCCGGTCACGACTCGGGAAAAAAGAAATTGAGAAGGAAAAGCAGGTCATCCTTGAAGAAATCCGCATGGTCCAAGACGATCCGGAAGACCTGGTTCAAGAGCTTCATACCAAATTAGTCATGGGACGACATCCGTTGAGTCGCTCGATTCTTGGGCGGGAGTCAACGATCGCTCAAGTCAGTCGGCAAGATCTCATGCGATACGTTGCGATGCACTATCGTCCCGAAAAAATCGTCATTGCAGTTGCCGGAAATTTTGATCTACGGAAACTTGAGGCGACCATTGCTCGGACGTTCGGCAAGTATCAGAACCCCAGTCGTGCTGTGCCGGGGAAACGCTGGCCCGCCGAACTCTGTGGTGGCGTGACCATGAAGCAGAAGCCATTGGAGCAGGTACATCTCTGCGTAGGATTGCCAGGCGTGGCTGCCGGTCATAAAGATCGATACGCCGTCTATGCGCTGAATAGTGTCCTGGGTGGGAGTGTGAGTTCCAGACTTTTTCAAGAGATACGAGAAAAACGTGGCCTATCCTATTCGATCTACTCCTTCTTATCGGGCTACTCTGATGGCGGCACCGTGACCGTCTACGCAGGAACTCAAGCACGAGAGGTTGAGCGAGTCCTCGATCTGGTGTGCCGTGAGGTTCGTAAACTTGCGAAACAGGGCATCGATCGCGACGAGCTGAAACGGACGAAGGATCAAATGAAAGGTGGACTCATGCTCAGCTTGGAGAGTTCTCATAGCCGTATGAATAAACTTGCAAAGGATGAATTAATTGCTGGCAGTCACACAAGCCTGGAACAAATGATTATAGAAATTGATGCAGTGACGGAACAGCACGTCTTTCATGTCGCACAGGATTCATTCGTGTCCAAAGAAATCGCCTTGACAGGCTTAGGACCACTGTCTTCTCGCCAGGTCCATGCATTGACTGCACGATCTTTATGAATATCCCCGGTGGCCGCGCCGTTCGATCATATAACGCATTGTTTTACATATGCTTTTAAGTCAGATGTTTCCGGTTCCCGTTCCGGCAAACATTTCCTTGACTTGACATCGCAGTTTCAGTACCGTTCCGTTATTATTGCCAGGTCTTGCGCGTAGTGTAGGGAGTCTTTAAAGTCCGTAACGAACAATAAATTTTGCAGTGGCTCTTTTGGCACATTACGAATATGAGAATAATGATCGCCTGCTAAACCTATCGGGTTCAAATTGATGAAGGAGGGATTAGATATGAAGAGGGCTGTCGTTCTAGCTGCCGTCGCGGTGTTTTGGGGATTCGGCTTGCTAGCGGCCGAGTTTTCATTCGCCGACGGAGACATTGAAAAGGTGGGTCTCGCCGATGCGGTCGTCGGGGGGAAGCCGCTGAAGGCCGAAGCCGGCCTCAAGACGCTGCAAGGGCGTGTCTGGTCGCAATGGGCTGATAATCCCGATGGGGAACTCTTGTTCGGGATTCAATATTGGAATACAGGAGAACCAGGATCCGGCGATACGGGAGGCCGATCCTCGACCATGCTTGACGTCAAGCCGCCAGATCCCTTGTTCAGTTGCTGTGCGTGGGGGTTTTCCGGCGGAACCGAAAAGAACTCAACGTATTCGGGTTGGTATCATGCCGCCACGACGGTTCGCCTGGCAGTGAAAGACAAGGCGTTGATGGATCAGATCATCAAAGCCTCACAAGAATTGGTGGCCATGGAGGTGACACTGAGTGGCAGGACCATTACCGCTTTTAAGGTAATGAAGGACTAAACTAGACACTCTCAATGCGCAAAGACGTTGTCGTAAGGAGGATGCGATCATGATGTTGCAGAAGCAAGGTGCAGCCATTCTGGCAGCCGTCGCGCTGGTCGTCGGTATGGCTTCGACCGCCTCGGCGATTGAGTCATTCCAGGAACGGTTCGAATGGGGAGATATGAGTAAGCCGACCACCATACAAGGTAGGGTGATCGTACTGGATCCGTACGATGAAGCAGTCTGGATCAATGTTTCCGTTTTTGGCGGCAATGCCGAGAGTGGGCTCTATTGGCAAAAGGTTCACCCAGGTAAGACGTTGAAGTTTTATGCCGAGAAGTCCGTCTGGCAAGAACTGAAGAAGATGGGGCGACCTCATGCAGGGCCGGCAGCGGCAAAAGAAGTACCTCCCGGTAGCACCACGGACTTGATCGAGTTCGTCGTTGTGGAAAGCGAGCAGAACCATCGTGTGATTTCGTCAGTGAAAAAGATTCCTGAGGTGGCTGGTACCGTCGGTAAACCCCTGAGCATTTCCGCGCTTCGTTTCAAGGAATGTACGGGGAAAAACGAGTTTGACTCAGCCTGTTCAAAGGCTAAGACAACCCTCAACGAATCCCCGGTAACGCCGGATGGGAGTAACGTGGGTATGCAATATGATGTTATGCTCCCCGGTGGGAAAACAGTCGGTGGGTTAATTCCTTGGACAGCGCAGTATAACCAGGTCCACTGAGGACTTTACCGAGTGACGAGAAAGGGCGCCCTTTCCCCTGAGGGGAAGGGCGCCCTTTCCTTTTCACGTTCAACCTCCCTGAGTGCTATCCATTATGACGAATGGCTGGGATCCTACTTGACCATGCGCTGCAGCTCGGCTAGCCGATTCATCGCATCGAGCGGGGTCATCGAGAAAAGGTCGATCTGCTTAACTTCATCAATAATGGGATGAGGCTTGGGAAGAGGAGAGGAATCCACGTGGGGCTGTTCCTGTGAAGGGTTGGAGCAGGACGACTCCGGCTGTTCCAGCTGCGACAGCACGGATTGAGCTCTGCGAATAACCTCTGCGGGTAACCCCGCGAGTTTACCAACGTGAATACCATAACTTCGATCTGCTTTCCCTGGCACAATTTTTCTAAGAAACACCACCTCATCGCCCTGCTCACGAACAGCGACGCAGTAATTTTTGATCCCAGTCCGTTGCAGCGCCAAGTTGGTCATCTCATGGTAGTGCGTGGCAAACAAGGTACGCGCTCCTAGACGTGTGCAGTCATGGATGTACTCAGCAATTGCCCATGCGATGCTGAGACCGTCATAGGTGCTTGTGCCTCGACCAATTTCATCCAACAAAATCAGGCTCCGCTGTGTGGCCGTTCGTAAAATATGTGCAGTCTCAACCATTTCAACCATGAACGTGCTCTGGCCTCCAGCCAAATTATCTGAAGCTCCGACTCTTGTGAAAATCCGGTCCGTTACCCCTATGTGTGCTTCCGTTGCCGGAACGAGGCTACCGACTTGCGCCATCAAAACAATCAGGGCTACTTGGCGAAGATAGGTGCTTTTTCCTGCCATGTTTGGCCCAGTAATGATTACTAGGCGGTTCAAGCCGATATCCAGATCAGTATCATTAGGCACAAACGTCGAATCGACACAGAGGCGTTCTACTACAGGATGGCGACCGTCTCGAATGGTGAGGGTATCATCCTCAGTGACAGTAGGCTTCACGTATCGATGAAGGGCGGCCACTTCTGCCAACCCAGCCAACACATCAATGACCGAAAGGGTGGTGGTGATTCTTTCAAGCCGATGCGCTTCTTCGGCCAATCGAGAGCGAAGCTGAATAAACGCTTCCTGCTCCCTGGCAAGAAGCTGCGCATCAGCTCCGATGACACGTTCTTCAAGATCCTTTAACTCGGCAGTCATGAACCGTTCGGCATTGACGAGGGTTTGCTTGCGGATGTAGTCGGCCGGCACACGGGTAAGATTGGCCTTGGTAATCTCGATATAGTATCCATAGACTTGATTGTAGCGAACCTTCAGCGAATCAATGCCGGTTCGTTCCCGTTCACGAACTTCGAGGGCAGCAATCCACCCCTTGCCTTCTTTACTCACCTTTCGTAAGTCGTCAATCTGAGGATCGTATCCTTCTTTGATGATCTTTCCATCACGAACTGAGATCGGGGCATCGGAACGGATAGACTGTTCAATCAGCTCATAGAGATCTTGAGCGCTGTCCCACGAAGCCCGCGACTCACCGAACAGTTGGTTCCTAAGAAGGTCTAACTGCACTAGAATCTCTGGTAAGGCGCCGAGAGACTGTTTGAGAGCAAGAAGTTCACGCGGGCCGGACAGACCCAGGACAAGGCGACTACCTAGTCGTGCGATATCCTGAATCTCTCGCAAGGCAGAACGGAGAGCCGTTCGTACCATCATCTGGTCTTTAAGTTCCTCAACTGCATCCAATCTCGAGCGGACCTGTTCGCAGCGAATCAAGGGCCTGATGAGCCATTGGCGGAGAAGGCGACTTCCCATAGCCGTGCTGGTTCGATCGAGAATACTCAAGAGCGTTGTTGCCTTTGAAACAGAAGAACGCTCATCGCCTGTAATTGGTTTCAGCAGTTCAAGATTACGGATCGATGTACTATCCAGCTGCATAAATTCATCAGTACCGCGGAGCATGATCCGGCGAATATGAGTGAGGGGCGTGGTCGGTTGAGTCTGACGAAGGTATTCCAACACGGCACCTGCTGCGCAGATCCCTATGGGCATATCGTGGCATCCAAAGCTCTTGAGAGATTGGACCTCGAAGTGCTCATGGAGCACCTGCTCGGCGTGCTTGAGGTCAAATGAGACGGAAGGGCGTTCACACAGGCGGACTCCGGGGACCTCATCAATCCACCGGAAGCGCCGGCGATCAAGGTCAACAGGAAACAGCAATTCTCGAGGCTCCAGACGCGCGAGCTCATTCAGAACCTGGGTGACGGCTTGTGGACCATCCGTCTCCATCACCCAAAAATCACCCGTGGACACCTCAAGGGCAGCCAAGCCGATGACTAATCCTCGGGACGAATCTGGTCGAATAGCGAGCGCGGTCAGATAATTGAACTCACCCGGAGAAAGAAACTCTGTATCAACCAATGTGCCTGGGGTATAGAGTCTGACGACTTCGCGGCGAACCAGACCTTTCGCAGTCTTAGGGTCCTCGACCTGTTCGCACAGGGCGACGATCCGCCCCGCCTTCAATAACTTCGCGATATAGCCAGTTGCTGCGTGAAAAGGAACACCACAAAGAGGAACAGGATCCGCACTGTTCTTATCGCGGGAAGTCAGTGCGATAGAGAGAATTCCTGAAGCCACCTGAGCGTCCTCGTAGAACATCTCGTAAAAATCGCCAACTCTGAAAAACAGGACTGCGTCAGGGTAACCCCGTTTAATATCGCGATACTGCTGCATCAATGGACTCAAGTTGAGATCACTCATCGCCGAAGGTCCCTGACTGTTCGATTTGGGTGGAGGAAGATCGTCCCGAGCTTTTCTCGAGTGATTGGCGCAGGCGTTCCAGATCGATCTCGGCTTGTTGCAATGCCTTTGTTTTTCGTCTTAGCTCGATTCGTGCTCGTACCCAGGGAGGGAAGAGCAGAATGGCCGCGAGTAGCACACCGACAATGAAGCCGGCCATAATGGGTTGATAAATAGGCGTGGAGGCCTCAAGTAAGCCAAAGAAATACCTCAGCGTCACTCCCTGCTCTTGGTTTTGAAGGATGAAAGCCAGCGAAAGGAGGAAGAGAATGCCGATCAGAATAACGCGAGTCATCGCTGCGAAGCCTTCCGACGAAGCCTCGTACGCGACCGAGGCAGGCGAGCTGATAGACTTCTAGCGTGGCAAGCCTTATGAATCCGCATCAGAAGCGACCGAGAGCGTGCCCCTTGGGCTTCTAACTGCACCATTCTGGTGGTGCGAGTTCGATGAATCAATCGCATTTCCAGGCGATCCACAGGAAGTAGGTCCGGGAATCGATCGGCCCATTCAATCGCGGTTACCGCTTCATCTGTAAAGCATGCGGAAAGTCCAATGGACTCGGCCTCATCGACTCGTTTCAACCGGTAAAGATCCAGATGAATGAGCGGAAGCCTCCCCTGATATTCGTGCACGAGCGCAAACGTCGGACTGGTGACCGAAGCAACCGATCCACCGAGTCCGGCCACGATGCCCCGCACCAAGGCAGTTTTGCCTGCGCCCAATTCTCCTAACAATGCGAGTACGTCGCCGCCTTGAAGGACCCTACCGATCGTATGCCCGAACGAATCCGTCTCACGAGGAGACGAAAGGACAAAATCACGGAGGTCGAAAGGTTTAGCCATAGGAACGAAAGCGGATGAGCTCGTCGCACACAGGATCAAATTAGTTCTGCGCGGTTTCGTCGACATGTTTGAGCGCAGAGGGAATCTGCTCGACCAGATCACTTGCGATCATCCCCGCTTCCCCCTTGCTGGCTGCAGCCAAATCACCAGCCATTCCATGAAGGTAGGTCGCAGCACAAGCGGCTTCCCATGAAGACAGGCCTTGGGCCAAAAGTCCTACCATCATGCCGGTCAACGCGTCACCAGTCCCGGCTGTCGCCATTCCGGGGTTCCCGGTTGGGCAGATGGCCACAGCGCCATCTGGCCGAGCCACAACGGTTCTCGCTCCTTTCAAGACCACGAACAGGCCACGCTCTCGCGCAAAACGGGTCGCAATCCCGATGCGATCGCTGTTGACGGTCTCAGGTGTCGCATCCGGCTCTAGGCGCGCCATCTCACCAGGATGGGGCGTGATGATTGGAGGGGTCTTGCAGGATGCCAGCAGTGCGGTACGGCCAGTTAGCGCGTTCAGCGCATCTGCATCAAAAACAGCTGGTCGATCGAGCTGTTTTGTCAGGGCCTGGATAAGCTCCACTGTTTCGGGGGCTGTTGAGAGTCCTGGACCAATGGCGATGGCGGTTCTAGCTGCCATGAACGAGACGAGACGGTCTAATGCTGTCCGCGCCAAGGTCCGCGCCTTAGTCTCTGGCATTGGCGCGGTCATAGCCTCCATCAGTTTTGCCTCCAATACGTCATTGACGCTTGAAGGGATCGCCACGGTCACGAGACCGGCTCCCACTCGGAGCGCGGCTCGGGCGGCGAGGGCTGCGGCGCCGGTTTTCCCGACGGACCCGGCGATAATACCGGCATGTCCAAATGTTCCCTTGTGACTCGAAGAGCGTCGCGTCGGTAGGTACGTCTGCACCGCTCCTCGCGTCATCAAGCTGGTACGGCTGACTATCGCATCGACATACACCGGCGGAATACCGATATCAACAATTTCGATTGCGCCCGCGTGATCAATCCCCTGATTCTGGTAGAGGCCCAATTTCGGAAGTCCAAAAGTGACGGTGAGGGACGCGCGAACAGCTCGGCCGAGAATGGTTCCGCTATCAGCATGGAGACCAGAGGGAAGGTCAACGGCCACAACCGGGCGGAGCGCTTCGTTGATGCTGTCGATGGCATCCGCATAGCGCCCGGTTACAGAGGAGGAAAGTCCTGTTCCGAGCAGGGCATCAATGAGGACATCACTGTCGTGCAAAAGAGTCTGTGCCTGTGCCTTGGAAGAATACGCGTGGACACCAGACCTGCCTGCACCACGCACGAATTGCTTATACATCGTCGCGGCATCGCGGCTTAGTTCAGAAACAGAGGCCAGTGCAAGGATGTGTACCTTCGCATGGCGCCGGCGGAGTATACGCGCCGCGACGAATCCATCTCCGCCATTATTCCCCTTGCCACAGACGATGGTCACCGTCTTGCCGTGAGCGGATCCGAATCGCTTTTCAAGGGAAGACACGACGGCGAGTCCGGCCCGTTCCATCAATGTTGTGGCGGGAATGCGGGCCTCGACGATCGTTCTACGATCAAGCTCCTGCATCTGTGCAGCGGTGACAATCTTGGTCATGATGAACCGAGGGTGGTGAACGGACGGACCCGCAGGTCCACGGCGCTAACTCAGCAAGGCCTTCATTTCTTTCACAGCCTGGTCGAGACCGACGAGGACGGAACGCGCGATGATGCTGTGGCCGATGTTGTACTCAACAATTTCAGGGATATGCGTCAGGCGCTTGACGTTGCGATAGTTCAGCCCATGACCGGCATTGACCCCAATCCCCAGCTTATACGAGAGCCTGGCCGCTTGCGTGATCGCCTCGAATTCCGTATCGGCTTCTTTTGAACGTGTGGCATTCGCATAGCGTCCTGTATGCAGTTCCACAAAATCTGCGGAGATCTTGTGAGCAGCTTTTACTTGATTCAAATCCGGCTCAATAAAGACGCTGACCGGAATCCCGCCGTTATGTAACAGCGTCACGATACCGTGAATCCGATCGCGCTGTCCTGCAACGTCCAGACCGCCTTCGGTGGTCAGTTCCTGTCGTTTCTCCGGCACCAATGTGACCAGGTCCGGCCGGATGTTGAGTGCGATCTTTACCATCTCTCCATCAGCAGCCATTTCAAGGTCGAGCTTTGTCCGGGTCAGTTCGCGAAGGAGCCGAAGATCGCGATCTTGAATGTGACGTCGGTCTTCCCGTAGATGGACGACAATGCCGTCGGCTCCTGCGAGCTCAACAAGCACTGCTGCCGCGAGCGGGTCGGGATCTGTCCCTCCGCGAGCCTGTCGCAACGTCGCAACGTGGTCGACATTTACACCGAGCCGCGCCATCGCCCCTCCCTCCCTACACGGTGATTGCCTGTCGGATCATCCGACCATGGAACTGCTTGGAGATCAACAGAACTCCCCACCTGTATTAGTAACAGAAAGGAATAAGAGGGGGCAAGAACGGCAGTGTCGACCGATCGCGAATATGCGCAGGCACAAGTCCGGATCTTCGGTTGTCGGAAGCATGTAGAACATGAGGGAAATTGACTCGCCCAGAGCCCTGAATTAGAATAGGCCCCTCTCGTGTCGTCTCACTCATTCATGGCGAAGAGTCCGTTGGTAATTTTCTAGAAACGGTCAAGGGAAGTTCATGGGGTTGGGCGACGGCTTTTATCGGATCAAGCGGCTCCCGCCGTATGTATTCGCGCAAGTTCAATCACTGAAGCTTGAAGCTCGGCAACGCGGTGAAGACATCATCGATTTTGGGATGGGAAATCCCGACCAACCCACGCCACCTCATATCGTCGAAAAGATGATTGAAGCGGCTCGCAAAGCCAAGAATCATCGCTACTCGGCGTCGCGCGGAATTACCAAGCTGCGCCATGCGATTTGTAGCTGGTACAAGCGAAACTACGATGTCGATCTGGACCCAGAAACTGAAGCCATTGTCACTATCGGCTCAAAAGAAGGTCTCGCGCATCTTGCCTTGGCTATGATTGGTCCGGGTGATGTTGTCCTGACTCCGACACCGACGTATCCCATCCATATGTATAGCTTTATCATCGCGGGAGGCGAGGTCCGTGGGATTGAGCTCCGGCAGGACAGCGACTTTTTCGAAGATCTGACTCGGGTCTACCGGCAGACATTTCCGCGTCCGAGGATTTTGGTCATCAACTTTCCGCACAATCCAACGACAGCAATCGTGGATCTGGAGTTTTTCAAGAAGATCGTCGCGTTTGCCAAGGAGCACAACGTGATCGTGATCCACGACTTCGCCTATGCCGATTTGGTATTTGACGGCTACAAGGCTCCGAGTTTTCTTCAGATTCCGGGTGCGAAAGATTGTGGGGTGGAGTTCTATACGTTATCCAAAGCTTACAATATGCCGGGCTGGCGGGTGGGCTTCTGTGTCGGCAATCGCGAAGTCGTCGGAGCGCTGGCGAAAATCAAAAGCTACCTGGATTATGGAATTTTTCAACCGCTTCAAATCGCGAGCGTGATCGCACTAAACGGTCCTCAGGACTGCGTAAAAGACACTGTGCTGCGCTATCAGAAACGCCGAGATGCATTGGTCGGTGGGTTGAATCGGATCGGCTGGCAGGTCGCAAAGCCACTGGCCACGATGTTTGTCTGGGCACGCATTCCGTTGCCCTATCGCCACATGGGGTCACTGGAGTTTTCAAAGCTTCTGCTTAAGGAGGCGAAGGTGGCCGTTTCACCCGGGATTGGATTCGGTGAAGGTGGCGAGGAGTATGTACGATTTGGTCTGGTAGAGAACGAACATCGAACAAGGCAAGCGGTCAGGGGAATCCGCAAGGCCCTCAAGCTTGATGGAGGCGAAGAGTGAGGTCGCGCATCGGAGTTGGCATTGTGGGATTCGGGACGGTTGGGACCGGAGTTGCCACGATCCTTCTGCACAATGCTGCCCTCATCAGCCGTCGGGTGGGCGTGCCAGTCGAGCTCATTCGGGTGGCGGATCGGGACATTACGAGAGACCGGGGGCTGCGGTTGAACCCAGGGCTCTTGACCACGGATGCCAGCGCAGTGCTCACGGATCCAAATATCGATGTGGTGATCGAGCTCATTGGCGGATACGATACGGCGAAGCGAATCATCCTGGATGCGATCGCTGCGGGGAAGCACGTCGTCACGGCCAACAAAGCGCTCTTGGCGCTCCACGGAGAGGAAATCTTCGACGCCGCCACACGCAAGGGTGTGGATGTGGGATTTGAGGCCAGTGTGGGTGGCGGGATTCCTGTCGTTCGAGCGTTGACGGAGGGGCTTGCCGGAAATACGATCGAATCCATCTATGGGATCATCAACGGAACGTCCAACTATATTCTGTCAAGAATGACGCATGAGGGGCACAGCTTCCAAGAGGTTCTTCAGGATGCGCAACATGCCGGATATGCCGAAGCCGACCCCACTTTTGATATCGCCGGGATCGATTCGGCGCACAAGCTAGCTATTCTGGTCAACCTCGCCTATGGAACACCGGTCAATTTCAAGGACATCTATACAGAAGGAATTACGAGTATCACGCCCACCGATATTGCGTATGCGAAACAGTTTGGCTGCACGATCAAGTTGCTAGGGATCGCAAAACTTGTTGACGGAGAAATCGAAGCTCGCGTACATCCTACGATGCTTCCCTCCACGTCGCCCATCGCCCAAGTCGAGGGTGTGTACAACGCCATTCAATTGGTAGGTGATGCTGTCGGTGACGTCGTGCTCTATGGGCGGGGAGCCGGATCTATGCCAACTGGAAGCGCTGTGGTCAGTGACGTGATCGCGATCGGACGGGACGTACGCAAAGGCATCGTCGGTCGAGTGCCGGTGGCGTCGTTTCAGCAGGATCAGCGCCGGCCGATTCGTCTCCGTTCGATGGAAGAAATCAGTTCGCTGTATTACCTGCGGTTTACCGTTGTGGATCGGCCCGGCGTGTTGGCACAGATCGCCGGTGAGCTGGGGCGATGTGGAATCAGCATTGCCTCGATGGTGCAACAAGGACGCTGTGAGGGGCAAACGGTTCCGGTGGTCATCAAGACACACAGCGCGAAAGAACGCGATGTGCAAACTGCTATTTGTGAAATCAACCGGAAGCCGTTTGTCTCTGAGCCGACGATGCTCATTCGAATCGAAGGCAAGGACGAGTGATCGATGAATCACTGGCGCGGAGTCATTGAAGAGTACCGCAAATTTCTCCCTGTGACCGAGAAGACCCCGGTCATCAGTTTGGGAGAAGGTCACACGCCCCTAATTCGTGCCACACGATTAGCCAAGGCAATCGCGCCGGGAATCGAACTCTATTTGAAGTTTGAGGGGGTCAACCCAACCGGGTCCTTTAAAGACCGGGGAATGACATTAGCCATCTCAAAGGCTGTCGAGAGTGGTGCACGGGCCGTCATGTGCGCCTCGACCGGCAATACTTCTGCCTCCGCCGCGGCTTACGGAGCTCGTGCGGGGTTGTCCGTGTACGTGTTGATTCCAGCCGGAAAGATCGCGATGGGCAAACTCTCCCAGGCGATGATGCATCAGGCGACGGTCATTCAGATCGAGGGGAATTTTGATCAAGCGTTGGCGCTCGTGAAAGACTTTTCCTCGTCGCTCCATATTGAACTCGTCAACTCGGTGAATCCCTTCAGGATTGAGGGACAGAAGACCGCGGCGTTTGAGATCTGTGACCAACTGGGCGACGCGCCGACGCTGCATGTCTTGCCGGTCGGGAACGCCGGCAATATTACCGCCTATTGGAAGGGGTACAAAGAATATCGTGCGGCGAATCAGATCATGCGAGTGCCCCGTATGATGGGATTTCAAGCTTCAGGGGCTGCCCCGATCGTATTGGGCAGAGTCGTCGAACAGCCGCAGACCGTCGCCACGGCAATCCGAATCGGCAATCCTGCCAGCTGGTCCTCGGCCTTGACGGCGGTGGAGCAATCCGCTGGTGCGATCGATATGGTAACGGATGAAGAGATTCTCCAAGCCTACGCAACAGTGGCAGCTACGGAAGGGGTGTTTTGTGAGCCGGCATCAGCAGCGTCTGTCGCCGGTGTGGCCAAACTCCATCGAAAGAAGGCTCTCCAAGAAGGAGAGACGGTCGTCTGCACCCTTACCGGGCATGGTTTGAAAGATGCGGATACAGCGATCGGTGTGTCGACACCCCCACAAACTGTGAAGGCCACTCGAGAGGATGTTGCTCGTTTATTGAAAGTCTGAAAGGCGCGTAGAGTCCATGAAATATGTGATCGTGCATGCCGGAGGAATGGCCCATTACCCACAAGAAGAACTGGGTGGTCGGACACCGCTCCAAACAGCCGCGACTCCCCATTTAGATCGTCTGGCACAGAGCGGCGAACTTGGTCAACTGATGATTCCCGCTGAGGGGGTTCACCCTGGAGGTGGGCTGATCGGCACGGCGATCCTCGGATACGACCTGAAGAAGTTTTATCCAGGTCCTGGGCCGCTTGAAGCGGCCAGCTTGGGTGTGTCCGCAACGGAGCAGGATGTCGTGTATCGCTGCACGATGGTGACCTTGGCACCGGAAGGGGGCAAGAGCGGTGACATCAAGAAATTGGGCGCACATGTCATCATCGACGATGCGACGGCCGGGTTGATCGAAACTGAGGACGCTCGCGAGTTGATTGATGCAATCAATGAGCAACTTGGTTCCGAAACTATTCAATTCTATCCCGGCGCAGGTCACCGCCATTTAATGGTCTGGGTGAATGGGAAACACAGGGCGATCTGCACTGATCCGCAGTCGCTACTTGGTCAATCGATCGCCGATGCCTTACCATCTGGCGATGGTGCGGATATTCTTCGGAAGCTGATGGAGGCCGCCTATTTCATCTTGCGTGATCATCCTGTCAACGAGGAACGAGTTGGCGCCGGGAAGAAACCGGCAAATTGTCTCTGGCTCTGGGGCGAGGGGCGAGCCGTCATGTGGCCGAGCCTGGTGGAGCAATACGAGGTGGCAGGGGCGGTCGTTGCCACCAACGACGTTCATCGTGGTGTAGGGATCAGTGCAGGCCTCGAAGCAGTCGATCCCGAACGACTCGAAGGTGGTGATCTCCGGGCAAATGCCAGCGTGGCATTGGAGGAGTTTGCCAAGAAGGATTTTGTGTATGTCCATACCAAGTTGACCGACGAGGTCATCCACGGCACCGACATCAACGCCAAGGTCCGAGGGATCGAAGCATTCGATCGCGACTTGGTCGGTCCCTTGGTCGAAGGTTTGGAGAAGCAAGGCCCCTATCGATTTCTCGTGATATGCGACCACACTGTGGGAATTGAAGGCCCGGCGTTGTACGCGTTTGGTGAAAGTGGCGGAAAAGGGGCCGGAACTGTCAGCCGCCGCTTCACCGAGGCTGAGGCGAGTGCTTCCAACATCCCTGCCCGCGATGCCACCAAGTTTGCGAACAAATTCTTCTCAAAAAGCTGAAGCCGGTGGCGCTGATCGTTCAAAAATACGGCGGGACTTCGGTTGGTACCGTCGAACGAATACATCGAGTCGCTGACCGTGTGGCTCAGGCTCAGCGAGAGGGAAATAGCATCGTGGTCGTGCTCTCCGCGATGAGCGGTGAGACGGATAGACTGATCAAACTTGCCCATGAGGTGACGGCTACTCCTGATGAACGCGAACTGGACATGTTGCTCTCGACGGGAGAGCGCGTCACTATCGCGCTGCTGGCGATGGAGTTGCGAGGGCGTGGCATCAATGCGCGGTCCTTTACGGGTCGTCAGGTCGGCATCTTGACCGACCGCGCCCATACCAAGGCCCGGATCGCCCGGGTGACTGCAGATCGTATCCGTGAGGCGCTGGGGCAAGGAGTGGTTCCCGTCGTGGCCGGTTTTCAGGGCATCAACGAATTCTCGGATGTGACGACCCTCGGACGAGGCGGGTCTGACCTCTCCGCGGTCGCATTAGCGGCAGCTCTGAAGGCCGATCGGTGCATCATTTTTACCGATGTTGATGGTGTCTACACCGCAGATCCGAACATTGTTCCGGCGGCGAGGCGGATCGATCGGATCGCCTATGAGGAGATGCTTGAAATGGCCAGCCTCGGAGCGAAAGTGCTCCAAACCAGGTCGGTCGAGTTTGCGGCCAAATTCAATGTCCCTGTGGAAGTGAATTCCAGCTTCACGGAAGGAAAGGGAACGCTCGTGACGAAGGAAGATAAGGACATGGAAGCAGCAGCTATCGCTGGTGTGACCGGGGATCGCAATCAAGCCAAGGTCACGATCATTGGGGTGCCGGATAAACCTGGGATTGCCGCCAGAATTTTTGGACCTGTGGCAGAGGCCAATATCAATGTGGATATGATTATTCAAAACATCGGCCAAGCCACCATGACGGATCTCTCATTTACCATACCGCGTGCCGATCTGAAAAAGGCTGAACCACTCATACAAGAGGTGGCGAAAGACATTGAGGCAAAGTCCGTGTCGGTCGTGGAAGCCATCGCCAAAGTCTCGCTTATTGGGGTGGGCATGCGATCGCACTCCGGGGTGGCGGCAAAGATGTTCGAGGTGCTATCTCGGGAGGGCGTCAATATCATGATGATCAGCACCTCGGAGATCAAGATTTCCTGCGTCATCGATGAGAAATATCTCGAACTGGCCATGCGGTCTCTCCATACGGCGTTCGATCTCGATCAAGCATCGTCCTAAAACGGTCGGCCAGGGGCCGCCACTGGACAAGCCGCTCTCACTTCTTAGCCCATAGGGTTGAGGTCTTCTCCAGCCCTATCCTTTCTAGCCACGCCGAAACCGACTCCTGCTCTTTTCTGCCCACTGACGCTATCTCGGCGTGATTTCTCATGGGGAAACGGGTATCCTTCGGCGCTAATTCGCTACAGTTGCCAGGAGACCCTCCGCATGTTCGAACAAGCCTTTAAGAATATCGATGATGTGCTTCGCAAAGAGGCAGGTTGCACCACAGAGCTGGACTATACCGAGCAGACTTCGTGGCTCTTATTCCTGAAGTACCTCGATGGGCTAGAACAGGACAAGGCTGATGAGGCCAAGCTGGATGGAAAGCGATACAGCTTCATCTTGGACAAAGACTATCGCTGGGAGAACTGGGCCGCGCCCAAGGGCAAGGACGGCAAGCTCGATCACAACAAGGCTCTCACAGGTAGCGATCTCACCGAGTTCGTCAACCTCAAGCTCTTTCCCTACCTACATGGCTTCAAGCAGAAGGCGAGCGGGCCAAACACCATCGAGTACAAGATCGGGGAAATCTTCGGCGAGATCAAGAACAAGATCCAGAGCGGCTACAACCTGCGCGAGATCATCGATCACATCGACGAGTTGCGCTTCCGTTCCCAGACAGAAAAGCACGAGCTGTCGCACCTCTACGAAGCCAAGATCAAGAACATGGGCAACGCCGGGCGCAACGGCGGCGAGTATTACACCCCACGCCCGCTCATTCGCGCCATGGTGCAGGTGGTCAAGCCGAAGATCGGTGACCGCATCTATGACGGCGCTTGCGGGTCAGCAGGTTTCTTGTGCGAGGCATTCGACTACTTGAAGTCGAAGGGCGACCTCACGACCAAAGACCTCACCACGCTTCAGACCCGCACTTTCTACGGCAAGGAAAAGAAGTCCCTCGCCTACGTCATGGCGATCATGAACATGATCCTCCACGGCATCGAGGCGCCCAACATCATCCACACCAACACGCTCACGGAAAACCTGGCCGACATTCAGGAAAAGGACCGCTACGACATCGTACTGGCCAATCCGCCTTTCGGCGGCAAGGAGCGGAAGGAAGTGCAGCAGAACTTTCCGATCCGTACCGGCGAGACGGCGTTTCTGTTTCTCCAGCACTTCGTCAAGATGCTCAGAGCGGGTGGGCGCGGCGGCGTGGTCATCAAGAACACGTTCCTCTCCAACACCGACAATGCCTCCGTGAGTCTGCGGAAGCTGCTGCTGGAAAGCTGCAATCTGCACACGGTACTCGATTGTCCCGGCGGCACCTTCCAGGGCGCTGGCGTGAAGACCGTGGTGCTGTTCTTCGACAAAGGCGCGCCCACACGCAAGGTCTGGTACTACCAGCTCGATCCGGGCCGCAACCTCGGCAAGACCAACCCGCTGAACGACGACGATCTGAAAGAGTTCGTAAAGCTCCAAAAGACCTCAGCCGACTCACCCAAGAGTTGGACCGTGGACGCCAAGAGCATCGACCAGACTACCTTTGATCTCTCGGTGAAGAACCCCAACGGCGGCGAGGCAGTCACGCTTCGCAGCCCACAGGAAATCATGGATGAGATCGCCGCGCTGGATGCTGAAAGCGCGGATGTGCTGGGGAACATCAAGGCGTTGTTATGAAAGCTGGGTGGGTCACAAAAAAGCTTGGCGATGTGACGACTAAGATCGGCAGCGGGGCTACTCCCCTTGGCGGTGAAGAGGCATACAAGACCGAGGGCATCTCATTGATCCGGAGCCTGAATGTTTATGACGATGGATTTCGCAAAGCTAAGCTGGCACGCATTGATGATGAGCAAGCCGATGGCCTCTCCAATGTTATTGTCGAACCGCACGACGTGCTTCTGAACATCACTGGAGCATCCATTGCACGATGCTGTCTTGCGCCTGCTGACTCCTTGCCAGCTCGCGTAAACCAGCACGTATCCATCATCCGGCCCATCAAAGGAAAACTCGACTCCGCGTTTCTCCGCTACTTACTAATTTCCAAGAGCTACAAAGACCGCCTCGTACACACCGGTGAGGAGGGTGGCTCAACCAGACAGGCGATCACAAAGGCGCAGCTTCAGGAATTCGTGGTCGAGTATCCCGAGTCTCTTCCCGAACAGCAACGGATCGTCGGCATCCTGGATGAAGCGTTTGAGGGCATAGCTACCGCCAAAGCCAATGCAGAAAAGAACCTCCACAACGCCCGCGCTCTCTTCGAAAGCCACCTCCAATCTGTCTTCGCCCAGCGTAACGATAGTTCCGCAGTGCCGATTGGCGATGTTGCAGAAGTGTTCGACGGACCGCATGCGACTCCCAAAACGGTTGATGCTGGCCCGGTGTTTTTGGGGATTAGCGCGCTCCAAGATGGAAAGATCAATCTCGGAGAAACCCGGCATGTGACGCCACAAGATTTCCGGCAATGGACTCGCCGTGTTAAGCCACAGACTGACGATGTTGTTTTCTCATACGAAACACGGCTGGGTCAGGCGGCGATCATTCCAGAAGGGCTTGAATGTTGTCTTGGCAGGCGCATGGGATTGGTTCGCGTTAATCGAAAACGGGTAGATCCTCGATTCTTTGTCTATCAATACATTTCACCCCCCTTTCGGAAGTTTCTCGATAGCAAAACGGTGCGCGGTGCGACCGTGGATCGCATCGCACTTAAGGAATTTCCTTCCTTCCCAGTCAGTTTGCCATCTCTCGCTGAACAGGAACGAAGGACAAGGCGGCTTGATAAACTCAGGGCCGAAACCCAACGACTCGAATTCATCTACCAGCAGAAGCTCGCCGCGCTGGACGAGTTCAAGAAGTCGTGGCTGCACCAGGCCTTCAGTAGAGAACTTTAGAGGGTACGATGCCTGAAGAGACGCCACCACAATCGTCGATCATCCTTTACCAAACGGAAGACGGGCGCACGCGCATTCGGTGCCGCTTCGAGAATGACACAATCTGGCTGACCCAGGCGCAGCTTGCAGAGCTGTTCCAAGTCACCGTGCCGACTGTTAATGAGCATCTTAAAGGCATATACACCGAAGGCGAGTTGACTGCCGGGGCAACTATTCGGAAATTCCGAATAGTTCGATCAGAGGGAGCGCGGCAGGTAACTCGCGAAATCGAGCACTACAGTCTTCCTGCCATCCTCGCTATGGGCTATCGGGTGCGCAGCCATCGTGGCACGCAGTTCCGCCAGTGGGCGACGGCACGATTGAGCGAGTATCTCGTCAAGGGTTTCACGATGGACGACGAGCGGCTCAAGGATCCACCAGGCAAGGGGCAGACCGACTATTTCGACGAACTGCTGGAACGTATTCGGGATATCCGCTCGTCGGAGCGGCGGTTTTATCAGAAGGTGCTGGATATCTATGCCACGAGTATGGACTACCACCCCGACACGGAGATGTCGAAGCAGTTCTTTGCCACGGTGCAGAATAGAATGCACTGGGCGACGCATGGGCATACGGCGGCGGAGGTGATCCATCAACGGGCGGATGCGACGAAGCCACTGATGGGACTGACCACCACACGTCCCGGTGGGATTGTGCGGAGGGACGACGTCTCTATTGCAAAGAATTATCTCACCGAGAACGAACTGCACGCGCTGAACCGGATTGTGACTGCCTACCTGGAATTTGCCGAACTCCAGGCGCTCAATAGACGGCCCATGATGATGCGTGAATGGATCGTGAAGCTGGATGAGTTTCTGACGTTGTCCGGGCGCGAGTTACTGAACCACGCGGGGAAGATTTCCGCCGAGGCCGCCAAGTCGAAAGCCGAGCTGGAATATGACCGGTACCGGGCTCTCATCGATGCGCAGCCGCACCCAGTCGATGCGGATTTTGAACAGGCGGTTAAGCGGATTCAGAAGGTGCCGCGCCCGGCAAAGCCAAGAAAAAAGAAGCCATGAACGAAGCCGAAACCCGAGCCGAGTATATCGATCCTGCCTTGAAAGCGGCTGGCTGGGGTGTGATTGAGGGGAGCCGCGTTCTGCGCGAATACCCCATCACGCTCGGTCGCATCGAAGGCCTTGGGCGGCGCAGCAAACCACTCATTGCCGACTATGTGCTGGTCTATCGCAACCACAAGCTGGCCGTCATCGAAGCGAAAGCCTGGGATGAACACCTGACCGAAGGGGTGGAGCAGGCCAAGGATTATGCAGCGAAGCTGGCCATTCGCTTTACTTATGCCACCCATGGGCAGGGGATCTATGGCATCGACATGGAGACCGGCAAGGAAGGGGAGGTGCCACAGTATCCCAGCCCGGACGAACTCTGGAACCTGACCTTCGCGAAACAGAACGATTGGCGCGACCGCTTCTCTGTGGTTCCATTCGAAGACAAGGGCGGGTCACACCCCAGCCGCTACTATCAGGACATCGCCGTTGAGCGTGTGATGCAGGCGATGGCGGAAAATAAGCCACGCATCCTGCTCACCCTCGCGACCGGTACCGGTAAGACCTTCATCGCCTTTCAGATTGCCTGGAAACTGTTTCACAGCCGCTGGAACCTGAGCCGCGAGCCCTCACGGCGTCCGCGCATCCTCTTTCTGGCCGACCGGAATATCCTCGCCGATCAGGCCTACAACGCCTTCTCCGCCTTTCCTGAAGATGCGCTGGTGCGGATCGAGCCGGATGATATCCGGAAGAAGGGTAAGGTGCCGAAGAACGGGAGCCTCTTCTTCACCATCTTCCAGACCTTTATGAGCGGGCCAGGGGACACACCCTATTTCGGCGAGTATCCACCGGACTTCTTTGATTTCATCGTCATCGACGAGTGCCATCGCGGTGGCGCGAACGATGAGAGCAACTGGCGTGGCATCCTCGAATACTTCGCCCCCGCCGTGCAACTCGGCCTGACCGCCACGCCCAAACGTAAAGACAATGTGGACACCTACGCCTATTTCGGAGAGCCGGTCTATATCTATTCGCTGAAGGACGGCATTAACGACGGCTTTCTCACGCCGTTCAAAGTGAAACAGATCTCCACGACGCTTGATGAGTATATCTATACGCCGGACGATACCCTCGTGGAAGGTGAGATTGAGGCGAAGAAGCGCTATACCGAAAGCGATTTCAACAAGATTATCGAGATCAAGGAACGGGAAAAGAAGCGTGTTGAGATCTTCATGGGCCAGATCAACCAGAATGAAAAGACGCTGGTCTTTTGCGCCACGCAGGATCACGCACTGGCCGTGCGAGACCTCGTTAATCAAATGAAGGTGAGCACAGACCCGAACTACTGTCAGCGGGTGACGGCCAACGACGGGGAGCTCGGCGAGCAACATCTCCGTGACTTCCAAGACAATGAAAAGACGATTCCAACGACTCTCACCACCTCCCAGAAGCTATCGACTGGGGTGGACGCCCGCAATATCCGCAACATCGTCCTCATGCGTCCGATCAATTCGATGATCGAGTTCAAGCAGATCATCGGCCGGGGGACCAGGCTCTATGACGGGAAGGACTACTTCACAATTTACGACTTCGTGAAGGCGCATCATCACTTCAGCGATCCGGAATGGGATGGCGAGCCGATCGAGCCGGAGCCAAGGCCGGAAGATAAGACGGTTCCTCCATCGCCTCAACCGGCTGATAGAGTGCGCGAAGAGCCAGTCGAGTATGTGAAGAGAAAGCGCATCAAAGTGCGGAACGTGTCAATGAGTTTGGGACACTTGCCGTTGGCATTTAGTGTAGAACCTCGTCTGTCGGATCCGTGATCGCGTATGGCGTGACGCCTCCGATCTCCGCGACCACCCCGATTTCTTCACTATGTTGTGCGACCCGTGGATCGTCTGCGATCGCGATCGTGGTTCCTACGCCGTTCTGCGCGGTCGATTCTTTCGTCGGCGGATTAATCCAGACCGCCTGGGGCAGGACTGGAGGGTGGGGCGGCTTGTTGACGAAGCGCTCCGGGTGAGCGGCATAGGCCGTCATGAGCACCTGGTGCCGGGCGGTCCACCTCAGTGCAGCTCGCCCTTCGTGCACGGCCGCCGGCGGCATCAGCCCGATGCCCGCGTGGCGATGCTCGCTGTTGTACCAGGCGAAGAATCGTTGACAGAAGGCGC
>Ga0224496_10000059_pt1 | contig 79575 bp, 70 predicted proteins | sample SF_Jul11_sed_USG_2_FD_168127 | JGI IMG/M metagenome (GOLD analysis project Ga0224496, IMG submission 168127) | Sediment microbial communities from San Francisco Bay, California, United States - SF_Jul11_sed_USGS_8_1 | ecosystem: Environmental > Aquatic > Marine > Sediment | place: USA...
CACAATCCGCCCCCGTCTTTACCTCGTCGACGCCAACGCCCAAATTTACCGCGCCTTCTTCGCGGTACGCGGATTCACCACTCGCGCGGGGCTGCCCACCAACGCCACCTATGGCTTCGCCACCATCCTCAACAAACTGGTGGCGGAGCACAAACCGGACGCCCTGATCGCCTGTTTCGATGCCCCCGGCGACACCTTTCGCCACCAACGCTATCCGGAATACAAATCCACCCGCCAGAAAATGCCCGACGACCTGGTGGTGCAGTTGCCCTACATCCGCCGGCTGGTCGCGGCCATGAACATCCCGGTGGTGGAGGTGCGGGGCTTCGAGGCGGACGACCTGATCGGTACCCTCGCCCGCCGGGGCGAGGCGGCGGGCTACGACGTGACCATCGTGTCCGGCGACAAGGACATGCTGCAGCTGGTTACCGACCACATCCGCATGTACGACGCCATGAAGGACAAGGTCTCCGGCGCGGCCGAGGTGAAGGAAAAATTCAGCGTGGAGCCGGAGCGGGTGATCGACGTGATGGGCCTCATGGGCGACGCATCCGACAATGTGCCCGGCATCCCCGGCGTGGGCGAGGTGACCGCCAAAAAGCTCATTGAACAGTTTCACACCCTGGAGGGGGTGCTGGCCGGGGTGGACCAGATCAAGGCCAAGGGGGTGCAGGCCAAGGTGCGCGAGCACGGAGAACTGGCACGCTTGTCGCGGGAACTGGTGACCATCCACACTGATGTGCCGCTGGATGTCCGCTTCGAGGACGCCCATGTGGAGGGGCCGGACGTGGAGACCCTCACCGCCCTCTACCGGGAACTGGAATTCACCCGCCTGCTGGGCACCATCGAGGCCCCCAGCGCCACGGCCGCCACCGCCGGCAAGGAGTACCTGACCGTTACCGATCCGCGCCAACTGGCGCACATCGCCGCCCGCGCCGCCACCCTGGGGCAGGTGAGCGTGGATCTGGAAACCACCGGCCTGGACCCCCTCACCGCCGAAATCGTCGGCATCGCCCTGGCGCTGGTGCCGGACGAGGGGTACTACGTGCCGGTGGCCCACGAAGGCGAAGGGGCCGAGGGGCAGATGGAGCGGCGGACCGCCCTGGATATCCTGCGCCCCATGCTGGAGTCGGAACAGGTGGCCAAGGTGGGGCAAAACCTAAAATATGACCTGCACGTGTTCGCGAGCGCCGGGGTGAGCCTGGCCGGCGTGCGCTTCGACACCATGATCGCCGCCTACCTGCTGGCCCCTCACCGGCGCAGTCACGGGCTGGATACCATCTCCCTGGAGTACCTGAACCACCGCATGATTCCCTATGAGGAGGTGTGCGGCAAGGGCGCCAAACAGATCCCCTTCGCCCAGGTGCCGGTGGGGGCAGCTACCACCTACGCCGCCGAGGACGCGGAGATCACCCTGTGCCTGAAAAACCACCTGGCGCCCCAACTTAAGGAGATGGCCCTGGAGTCCCTTTTCACGGATCTGGAGATGCCGCTGCTGCCGGTTCTCGCGCGTATAGAGCGGCACGGCTTTCTGGTGGACATTCCGTATCTGGCGGAAATGAGCGCCGAGATGGCCGGGCAGATCGCCGCGTTGGAAACTGAGATTTACGCCCTGGCGGGGGAGGAGTTCAACGTGGCCTCCCCCAAGCAGTTGCAGGTGATCCTGTTTGACAAGCTGGGGCTCAAGCCGCTCAAAAAGACCAAAACCGGCTTCTCCACCGACGAGGAGGTGCTGGCCAAACTGGCCCCCCTGCACCCGCTGCCGGACAAGATCCTCTCCCTGCGCCAGTACCTGAAGCTGAAGAGCACCTACGTGGACGCCCTGCCGCTGATGGTCAACGAGCGCACCGGACGGGTGCACACGTCGCTCAACCAGACGGTGGCGGCCACCGGCCGCCTCAGTTCCTCGGAGCCGAACCTGCAGAACATCCCCATCCGCACCGAGGAGGGGCGAAAAATCCGCCGTGCCTTTATCTGCCCGGAGGGAACCTGCCTGGTGTCGGCGGACTATTCGCAGATCGAACTAAGGGTGCTGGCCCACATGGCCGGGGATCAGGCGTTGATCGAGGCGTTTCACGCCGGCGGAGACATCCACCGGCGCACCGCCGCCGGGGTGTTCGGCATCCACGAGGGGCTGGTGACCGACCAGATGCGGCGCGAGGCCAAGGCCATCAACTTCGGCCTGATCTACGGCATGGGGGCGTTCTCCCTGGCCCAGGACGTGGGAGTTTCGCAAAAGGAGGCGCGGGAGATGATCGTCCGCTACTTCGAAACCTACTCCGGGGTGAAGCAATGGATCGAGTCCACCCAGAAATCCGCGGCGGAAACCGGTATCGTCACCACCCTGTTCGGGCGCCAACGGCCCATCCCGGAACTGGGCGCGGCCAACGCGCAGGTGCGCGCAGCCGGGGAGCGAACCGCCACCAACACGGTGATTCAGGGCACTGCGGCGGACATCATCAAGCGCGCCATGCTGAACCTGGACCGCCGCCTGACGGATTCCGGAATATCAGCTAAGATGCTTTTGCAGGTGCACGACGAGCTGATTTTTGAAGTGGACCTGAACCAGGCGGACGAGCTGGTGGAGGTGGTGCGCGAGGAGATGGAAGGGGCCGCCGATCTGGCCGTTCCCCTGGCCGTGGACGTGGGGGTTGGGACCAATTGGGAGGAGGCTCACTAGGGGCCGGGGAGTTCAGGTCGAATGGGTGCCAAAGCCGCCACATGCCCCCTGTGCGGGTCGGGGCTGGAGGGGATCGGCGCGGTGATTCCGCGCAGTGAATCGTGCCCCGGCTGCGGGGCCGATCTGCACGCCTGCCACGCCTGCCGGTTTCACGATCCGGTGGCCCACAACCAGTGCCGCGAACCGAAGGCCGAATGGCAGGCCCGGCGCGACCGGGGCAACTATTGCGACTTTTTCGAGCTGGCGGCGGGTGGCCCTCAAAACGCCCCCGACCCGCGCGAGGCGGAACGCAAAAAGCAGCTCGACGACCTGTTCAGAAATTTCTGACGGCGGTCTGGCCATCTCCCACGGGGGATCGGCCGTACAAAGGCGGGAGAGGGGACATGAGCGTAAAGGAAGCGGTGGTGCGTAGCGCGCCGCCCACCGGACAGGTTGGAGAGGAACTGTTCGCCTACCGGTATGCGGACGGCGGCATCGCGTTCTACGTGGAACGTCCGGCGGGGAACGGGGATCACGACCGTCCGTTGCTGTGGGGCCCCACCGCGGACGGAGCCCGCTGGCAGGACAACCTGAAAAACGTCCCGCGCCCGCTTCCCCTGTATCGGGAGGGGACCCTCTTCAAGCACCCGGACATTCCGGTGGTGTTTCACCGCAGCGAGCGCGACGCCTACCGGGCCGCCACCGGCGGACTGCATGGCGTACACACCACTTCCGTGATGGGCGCGGGGTACGCGCGGGCTTCCGACTTCTCCGTGCTCTCCGGGCGCAAGGTGGTGATCTGCCAGGACAGCAACCCGGAAGGCATCGGCTATGCCGAGGAAGTGGCCGCACTGGCCTTTTCCGCAGGGGCCGCCACCGTGGAGGTGGTGCGCCTGCCCGGCCTGCCCGAGGGCAGCGGCGTGGGAGGCTGGCTGGAGGAGGGGGGCACCGGCATGGAGTGGCGCGCCCTGCTCGACCGGCGCCTTGGAAACCGGCTGAACGCCGCACAGATCGCCGACCAGGCGTTGTCCCTGTCCCTTGAGGATTTACAGGATGAAGATGAGGAACCGGCCCCACCCGTGGCGGAACCCGCCGTCGCAAGAGCCCGGACCAAGGCCCCGGAACCGGCTCCGGTGGAGACCGGGACCGCAATGCCGGTGACCCTCAGCGACCTGTCCGAGGACACCCCCGAACCGGCGGCCCCCGGCCTGCGGCGGATGGTGGCCGAGGTCATGGAAGCCACCTTTGGAGAGCCATCTCCGTTGCCGCTCAAGGGCACCCCGGAACTGGCCTTCGACCCGAACCTGCTGCCGGGACCGGTGCAGGATTTCGCCCTCGACGTTGCGGAGCGGTTCGGCTGTCCGCCGGAAGTGCCCGCCGTGGCGCTCACCGTGGCCCTGGGAGCCGTCATCGGGCGGCGCATGGCCATCGCCCCAAAACGGCAGGACGAACGGCCTCTGACGGTCAATCTGTGGGCCGCGCTGGTCACCCAGCGACCGGTGAGCGGGGGCGTCCACGCGGTGGACGAGGCCCTGCTGCCGCTGGAACAGCTGGAACTGGCCGCTCACCGGGAATTCGAGAACGCCGAGCGGGAACACCAGAAGCGGGTACAAGCCCTTCAGGCCGCCCGCTCCGCATGGATGGAGGAGGTGCGCACGGCCCAGGAGCAGGGAGCCAACGTGGATGCCCTGCTGGCGCGCCACCCGGCGGACCCGGAACCGCCGCGCCTCCGCCGCTACCGCACCGCCACCGGGCACGTGCCGGCCCTGGCGGAAATGGCCGACGCCACCCCCGGCGGCCTGCTGCTGACCCGCGACGACCTGAGCGCCTGGGTCCACGGACTGGCGGCGCCGGGACACGAGGGCGAACGGCATTTTTTCATGTCCATGGCCGAAGGCACTGCGCCGCACGTGGAGTTTGACCTGCCGACCGGGGTGCCCCTCCGGTGCTCCAATCCAAGCCTGTCGCTGCTCGCCTGGGCGCGCTCCGCACCCCTGCGCCGGACAGCCTCCGATGGCACCCCCGACCCGCTGCTGGGCCATGTGCAGATGCTGATCGGGGCCAACGGCATCGACGCCCTGAAGGAGGCCGATCACGAGGCCAACGTGCCCGCCCGGGGCCGCGTGGAGCGCGTGTTCCAAGCCCTGGACCGGTTGCCCTCGGTACCCACCGGGGCGGCCATGCCGACCCTGCATTTCGATGCCGAGGCCCAGTCCGTGTACGATTCCTGGCGCGGCGACCACGCGGTGCAACTGGCCGCCGAAACCGACCCGGCGGTGGCCGCCCACCTGGCCGGACACGACCGGCTGATGCCTGCCGTGGCAATGATTTTCCACCTGGCGGAACTGGCGGAACAGGGACGCGACCCGGTACCGGTATCCGCCTCCGCCACGCACCGGGCGGTGCGCTGGTGCGACTGGGCTGCGGCCCATGTGCGCGCGGTCTACGGTGTGGGGGAAGCCGCCGAACTGGAAGGGGCTCGCACCCTGCTCAAGCGCCTGCTGGATGGCGACCTCACCACCCCGTTCAAGGTGCGCGAAGTGTACCGCCGCCACTGGACCGGCCTGGGAACCCGCGAGGCCGCCCAGGCCGCCGTGGGAGTGCTGGAGCGGCACGGATACTTGTCTTCCGTGCCCGTGCCCACCACCGCCAAGGGCGGCAAACCGACCCGCGCCTATCACCTGAACCCCAAGGCGCTCAAGGCGGTGGAAGCGAGAGGGTAGGTCGCGAAATCATCCGCCTCCGGCGGAGTCTCCGGGAAAAATGGTAGACCGGCCTTGCGCAGACCGAACGGTCGTGCTATTCATAATCCCATGACCCGTTCCACCGACACCCGCCAGCGGATCCTGCGCCATGCCACCGGGCTGGCCAGCGTGCATGGCCTGGAGCCGCTCACCATCGGCAGACTGGCCGATGACGTGCAGATGTCCAAGAGCGGCCTGTTCGCCCATTTCCGCTCCAAGGAGGCCCTGCAGTTGCAGGTGCTGGACTTTGCCGAGACGCGCTTCGTGGATGAGTTGCTACGCCCGGCCCTCGCCGCCGAACGCGGCCTGCCGCGCATCCGCGAATTCGCCACCCGCTGGCTCGCGTGGACCCGTACCGCTTACCCCGGCGCGTGCCCGGTGCTGGCCGCCATCACCGAGTTCGACAACCGTCCCGGCGCCGTGCGCGACCACGTGCGGAAAAAAATCGCCGCCTACCGGGACACCCTGCGGCGCATGGCCGAAGGCGCCATTCAGGCCGGGCATTTCCGCCCCGGCGCCAGCCCCGAACAGTTCGCCTTCGAGTTGTTCGGCATTCTGCTCACCACCCAGACCGCCATGCACCTGCTGGACGACCGGCAGGTGGACACCCGTTTCAACCAGGCCCTGGACGACCTGATCACCCGCATGCGCTAGGCCCTCCGGGCCGCTGCGTACGCAAAGGAAGACCTCATGAGCACAATTCGCACGAACGTTCGGTCGATCGCACTTCCCCTCGCACGGGCCATGAGCGCCGTGGCCTACGGGATCGCTCCCGCATGGACCGCCAACACCATCCGCGCGGCGTTTTTCGTGCCCCGCCCGTTCCCCACCCGACCTCACCATCAGGCGCTACTGGATCGGGCCCGGCCGTTTACGGTCACCACCCTGGGCCGCGCGGTGCGTGGCTGGGAGTGGGGGGAGGGGCCGACGGTGCTGCTGTCCCACGGCTGGGCCTCGCGCGGCATCCAACTGCACCGGTTTGTGGAACCGCTGGTGGCCGCCGGGTTTCAGGTGGTGGCCTACGACAACCCGGGGCACGGGGAATCCGACGGGCACCACAGCAACGCACTGGAATTCCAACTGGCCTTCGACGCGGTGCGGGCGCGGTATCCGCACCCGGCCGCCATCGTCGCCCACTCCATGGGGGGCGTGGCCGCCCTGCGCCATGCGGAACAAACCCCGCTGCCGGTGGTGCTGGTGTCCCCCCTGTACCAACTGCGGCGGGAGCTTTCCACCTGGGCGGTGCAGGCCGGGCTGGCCCGCCACGTGTTCAACGGCATCGTGGGACGCGTCGAACGCGCGCTTGAGGTTGCGCTGGATCCTATCAGCCCCCACCGGATTGCCCCGGCCATTCATGCCCCGGTACTGATTCTGCACGATCATCACGACCGCACCACGTCCATTCACGAGGCCCGCCAGTTGCACCGGAACCTGGCCGCCGGGCGATTGATCGAGACCTGCGGTCTGGGCCACAACGGCATCCTGCGCAGTCCTTCGCTGATTGACCAGGCGGTCCGATTTATTGTGGAAGCCCGGGGGGTAGCCGCTGCTCCTCCGATGGCCATGGCCGCGCTGGCAGGAAAATAACCGGCCGGTCCATTCCGGATTCCTAGCGGGGCACCGGGAACCAGCCCCGCCTGACCTCCACGCCGAGCAGCCGGGCCCAGCCGGGCACCAGCTGCCGCAGCCATCCGGCGTCGTTATACACCTTGGCGTGGGTCAGCAGGCCGGTCTGCCAGGCCACCATCATGCGGGCGGTGTCGGAGATATCGCACGGGCGGATGGCCTGCACCGCCACCGCGTCCCGCAGCGTCTGCTCAAAAAACGCCGCCTCCGCCTCGTAAATAGCGCGCACCGTATCCCGCACGCGCCGGTCGTCGGCGCCGGTTTCGGCCCCCACATTGCCAAACGGGCACCCCTGCTCCAGCTTCCACTCGGCTGCATCCCGCATGCCCTGATGGTGTGCATAAGTCAGATCCGCCAGTTGATTGAAGCGATCCAAGGGGTGCAGGGCCGGGTCAAAGGCGTCCCGGTACAGCCCCTCGCGGGACACCTGCCAGCCGTGCTCAAGGGCCGCGATGACCAGGCCTTCCTTGGACGGAAAGAAGTGGTAAAACGACCCCTTGTTGACCCCCGCATCCTTGCAGATGCGGTCCACCCCCACCGCCCCGTAACCATACTGCCACAGCAGGGACAGGGTGGTTTCGATCAGGCGCTGACGGGTATTACCCCGCTTCTTCGGCGCGGCCGCGCGCCCGGCGCTGTGTTCCGGCATATCCGTACCTCCTGCGCGCAAACCTACCGCGTAGTTGACCGTACCGTCAAGTGGCATGGGTGTCGCCTCCCCGACCGGAAAACAGCCTGCGTGGGCCTGCTGGCCCCATGAGCCCCGGCGGTCAATGCACCTGGCACCCGGAAGACAATAAAAAGCCCGCAATCCCTAGGGAATCGCGGGCTTTGTGGACTATCTGGGACGGCCCCGGATGGTCAGTTGGTACTCCCAAGGGGAATCGAACCCCTGCTTCCGCCGTGAGAGGGCGGCGTCCTAACCGCTAGACGATGGGAGCAAAATGGTTGGGGGACAAGGATTCGAACCTTGGTTGACGGAGTCAGAGTCCGCTGTCCTGCCACTAGACGATCCCCCAATGGACCGAATTTTCATCCCCCCTCTTATCTCGAAGGTCGTTCAGTATAGATGGTTTCGCACCATCGTGTCAAAGCGAATCCGCTGATCTCCCCACTCAGAATCCCGGCACCTGCCGATCTTTCGGGAAGCTGACCTCGTAACCGAAGCGGATGTCGTGTTTTTCGCCGGGGGGAATCACCCGCTCCCACGCCAGCACGCCGGGTATGGCATCGTCCCCCTGGGGGGTGTCCGGGGTGTTTTCCCGGATCGGGCGGACCCGGATGTCCTCGTTTTTGGCCACCGGCAGGCGGTCGTAAACGGTCACGTCGATGGGCTGGGTGTGGAAATTTTCCACGCCGATGCGGAATCCGCGGGCCACTTCGCGCCGTTTGCCGATGATGCCGCCCTTGCCGGTAAGGTCCGAATCCACCTGATGGGTGACCACCACCCGGTCGTCCACCCCGAACGGCAATTTGATCGTCTCGCCGGGGCGGATTTCGGGCATCGGGTAGCGCCCGACCATGACCCCGTCCCGGAACACGGTGGCGGGTCCGGCGGGCAGGGGGATTTCGCCGCCGTAGGTGAGTCTGGCGTAGAGATAGGCGGCGGCGCGGGTGGCGGGCCAGGTGCGCACCAGCAGGCTGGCGGCGGCGGCGTGCTCGGCCACGGTGAAGGTGTGCGGCTCGTTGTCCGCCGGGAGGGTCTGGCGGCCGTCGATGGCGTATTCGGCGGTGAATTCCGCCACCTCGGCCACGGCGGCCACGCGTTCGGCCAATACAGGGGCAGCGGGCACCTCATCGGCAAATGCGTCATTCTTTGAAACGCGAAGTTCCATCTCGGCTTCTTCAAACGCCGCCGGACTCCCGGCAAATCCACGGGCCCGACCCATCACCACCGGTAGCTGCGGAAAATCAATAAACCACGGGGCCGGTTCCGGCATGGCCACCCCTTGGGCCGGGCGGGTGGTGGACAGGCGCAGGGTGACGCCCTCCCACGCCTCGCCAGTGCGGTTGCGTACCTCGGCCTGCTGAGTGATGGCGACGCGCCCCGCGTCCGGCTCCAGCCGCAGGTCGTAGCGGGGGGTCCAGGTGGCACCGGAAACCGTGTGCTTGAGCGACAGGTGGAACTCCCCGGCCTTTGCCGCGGTCACCTGCACGCGCACGTCGAACACCATTTTTCGGCCGGTGGCGATCCGGTTCAGTTCATTGCGCAGGCGCTCGATCTCCGCGTTGGTGGCGCGGCGGGCCACTTCCTCCTTCTGGATTCCCGCCAGCGCCTGCCCCATTCCGTCGCCAATGGCACTCCAGGCGGTCCGCCACTTGGCGGGGTCGTCGCGCAGCATGCCTTCCTTCACCGACGGCGGGGAGGTGCTGATCACGTTGCGGATGAAATCCACCTGGGCGCGCAGGGCGTTGACGCGGTCGATGCCGGCGCGTTTGTCATCCTCCAGGGCCTGGATGCGGTCACGCAGCGCACGCTCCTCCCCATCGGCCACCTGGGCCAGAAAACGGCGGGCCACCTCCACGCTGACGATGGTCACCGCCACCGCGCCATCGCCGGTGGCCTGCAGGGTGTCCTCGGGGAACGGAACCATCTCCGGCACCACGACGGTGCTGCTCCCGGCGGGCAGGCGCACGGTGGCGGTGCGGGTGACCTCGGCGCTGCCGGGAAACACCGTTACCGCCGTCAGGCGGCTGTCGGCCTGGATTTCGACTCCCCATGCCGTCAGCGGGGTGCAGATGGCCAACGCCAGCACCCATCCGAAAACCCGTGTCTGCCCCATGATTCCCGCTCCCGGTTTTTGATGATCCCACACCCGCCCGCGCACACCATAGCAGGAGCGTCCCGGCGCGGAAAGAGGGGGATGGTATACAATCGGAGTCCGCGCCGGCGGGGCCGCCACACACCGCCCCAAAGGTGATCCGAAACATTTACCTTTTCCCTCCATGTATTTGTATAAAAAACATACATGAACAACACTACAAACCCCTCGCGGCAACCGTTGGCGGGCCTTTCGGTAGCCATCTCCGGTGCCTCCGCGGACGCCCCCCTGTGCATCCTGCTGCACGGCTACGGTGCGCCGGGGGATGACCTGGTGGGGCTGGCCGGGGCGTTTTCACCCACCGGCATTCGCTTCCTGTTTCCCTCCGCTCCGCTGACTCTGCCACCGCCCATGTACGGTGCCCGCGCCTGGTGGCACATTGACTGGGCGGCGCGGGAACGGCAGATGATCGAGCAGGGCGAGCTGGACCTGTCCGACGAAACCCCGGACGGCATGGTTCAGGCGCGGGAGCAGGTAAGCCGACTGATCGGCGAGGCGTGCGCCGCCTACGGCAGCACGCCGGACAAGGTGGTGCTGGGCGGGTTTTCGCAAGGGGCCATGCTGGCATGCGAGACGGCCCTGTTCGCCGAAGTGCCGCCGCGGGCGCTGGTGCTCATGTCGCCCACCCTGCTGTGCCACGAGCGGTGGCGGCAGGCGGCGGAAGCGCGCGGGAATTTGCCGGTGTTTATCAGCCACGGGCGGGCCGACCCGGTTTTGCCGTTTCCGCAAAGCGAACGGCTGAAGGACATGCTGGGCGGGGCCGGTTCCACCGTGGAGTGGGTGCCGTTTTCCGGCGCCCACGAGATCCCCCCTGCGGTGCTGGGTCCCCTGACCGGTTTTCTGGCCAGAAACGCCCTCTGAGGACCTCCACGAGTTCCGTTACTTAATAAACCCCATCCGGGTCGGGAACCCCCGCTGAACCCGCAGGGTGGAGGCCCGATGATCTCCCAGGGCCACCTGCCCTTCGGTTACGGCTGCCCGCCCTGCTCGTTGTGCCAGTAAGTGGAGGCGCGGTGGCCGCCTTCCGTGCGATAGCGGCGCATGGCCTCGGCCAACCGGGCGGCTTCTCCCGCCAGTTGATCGGAGGTGGCGGAGGATTCCTCCACCAGGGCCGTGTTCTCCTGCACCCGGGCTTCCATGTCCACCACGGCGCGGGCCACGGCCTCGATGCCCTGAGCCTGTTCCTGGCTGGAGGCGGAGATGCTGGCGATCAGTTCCGCCACTTGTTGCACCCCGTCGGCAATTTCGGCCAGGGAGTGGCCGGTTTTGCTCACCAGTTCGTTACCCGCGTGCACCTTGGCCACGGAATCCTCAATCAGCACACGGATTTCCTGGGCCGCCGAGGCGGAGCGGCCGGCCAGGTTGCGCACCTCCTGGGCCACCACCGCGAAGCCGCGTCCGGCGTCCCCGGCGCGGGCCGCTTCCACGGCGGCATTCAGCGCCAGCAGGTTGGTCTGAAAAGCGATTTCGTTGATCACGTTGATGATTTCCGCGATGCGCCCGGAAGATTCGGTAATGGCCCCCATGGCGCTCATGGCGCCGGTCACCACCTGGTTCCCGTTGCGGGCCACTTCCGCCGCCTTGCCCGCCAGTTGATTGGCGGAAACCGCCGCATCGGCGCTGGATTTAACGTTGGAGGTCATCTGCTCCATGGTGGAGGCGGTCTCCTGCAACGACGCGGCCTGATTCTCCACGCGGGCGGCCAGTTGCTGGTTGCTCTCGCTGAGCACGCCGGTACCCCACAGCACCTCTTCCGTGACCAGATTGACCTCGTCAACGGTTTCGGCCAGGGTGGAAACGGTCACGCTCAAGGCGCGCAGCACGCCATCCGCCGCCGCATCGCCGGTAATGGCGTCGAGGCGGGTCAGGTCGCCGGAGGCGATGCGGGTCAGCACCTGCTCCACCTGCCCGGACGGGGCCGCCGACACCCGGCGCAGGGTCCACCCCACCCCCAGCAGGCACAGAGGGATAACCAATGCGCCAATTCCAAAGACCTTCCACAGGGCCGCGCTGACGGCGGCGGTCACCGGGGCCAGGTCGGCCACCACTTCCCAGGCGGCGTGAATCTGGCCCGGCTTCCACCCCTCCATGCGGAAACCAAACGGGTCGTGGTCGGTGCCGGTGAGAGAATTGGCCACGGCGCCGTGGCAGGACAGACACTCGGAAGTGATCTCCACCGGGCGCATGTAGCGCACCACCCCGGCCTCCGCGTCCACGCGGCTCAACTCGCCGTTCTTTTTCAGGGATTGCAGCATGTCGCGCTCCAGGGGGCTGGCGGCATGCTCCGGATTGCGCGGGTTCAGCGCCACCACGCGGAATTCCATGCCGGACTCCTGTGCATGGCGCTGGCCCACGGTCCACGCGGTCACTTCGGGGAGGGTCCAGTAATAGCCGGTTTTTTCGGAAGCCCCATGGCTGGCGCTGCTGCCCCCCAGCTTCTGTTCCACCTCGGCCAGCAGGGCACGGTCGTCAAAGGCGTTGTGGCGGGAGCGGAGGTCGGCCATATAGGCCACGGTAGTTTCCGCCTCCAGCGCCACCTGGCGGGCCTGCTGCACGGTGGCGTCCAGCACCGCCTGCTGTACGCTGCCCTTTATCACCAGATGGGTGCCGGCATAGCTCAGGGCGAGCCCCGCCAGCACCACAGCGAGTACCCTGGTGGACAGGGTCGAAAATATGGCCATGATTCCCTCTCCGCCCGCGCCACCCCGGCAGCGCGGTTCAATTGCGGAGCCCCAAACGCCCGCCCCGCCACAGGCCGGGCGCAGAACATCCGTCTCCCCTTGTCGGCACGGGAGGGATATTTTTCAAGGGGGGATTCGCCCTCAAACGGGCCCCGGCGGACAATCGGGGGTCAGTTTCCGCCGGTGTGCGCGGCGATCAGATCGCCCAGCTTTTTGGCCAGGGTGGTGGCGCGGATGGTCTTGAGCTTTTCGTGTTCGAACTGGGCCACTTGCAGGTTTCCCGCCTTGAGAGCGGTTTCACCCACCAGAAAGTGCATCTCCGGGTCCCGGTCATTGGCTGCCGAGGCCTCTCGGAAGTGGGGCAGGGCGCCCGCAGCGTCTCCTTGGGAAAGCAGCAGATGGCCAAGGGCCAGTTGGGCCTCCTGCATCTTCTTTTCGATGCGGACGGCGGCTTCCAGAGCCGCGCGCGCCGCCTTGGTGTCGCCCGCCGCAGCCAGCGCCTGACCGTGGTACAGGTGCGACACCGCCGCGCCGTCATCCAGCTTCACCGCCACCGCAAAGGCGGCGGCCGCGTCCTTGTAGCGCTTTTGGGCCATGCGGGTGTGGCCCAGTTCCAGTTGCGCCACCCGGTCGTCCTTCGCCTCCAGCAGATCGATGGCGCCTTCCAGCGCCGTGGCGGAGGCCTCCAGATCGCCCAGATCCCGATACAGGGTGCCCAGGCGGCGCTGGGCATAGGCGCTGTCGCCGGACAGCTCGCGCACGTGCTTGAGATGGGTTACCGCCTCGGCGGCCTTGCCCCCGGCGCGATAAAACTCCGCCAGCCGGGCGTGGGCGGCAGGACTGTCCGGGCGCAGTTTCACCCACTTGGCGAAGCGCGCCTCGGCGGCGGCATCCTGGCCGCTTTTGCCCTGATACAGGCGCCCCAGCCGCTCCAGCAGGGGCGGGTAATCGGGCAGAATCTTTTCCAGATCCTCGTGCAGGGACAGGTCGAACTTGTAAGCGCTCTTGTCCAGCTGGTGCAGCAGGTAGGATTGGGAGTGGTGCCCCGCCGGGGCCAGCCGCACCGCGTTGGCCAGGGCCAGAAACCCGGCGTGGTCGCGCCCGGCACGGAAACGAAGATCACCCAGCTCGAACCATGCGGCGGGGCTGGGCTGCTCCTGAACCCGTTTTTCCAGGGCGGCCATGCGCGCCGCCGGGTCCGCCGCCGTCTCCCCCTGCTGGGCGGTGAGGGTGTGGATGCCGGACACCGCCAGCACCATGCCCAAGGTGGCCAGCCCGGCCACGGCCCAACGGGTCACGCGGGGGCTCGGGGTCGGCTTGACAGCGCCGCTCACGCCAGCGCCTCGGGGAAGTATTCGGTAATGCTCATGGCCGCCTTGCCGCCGGTATACACCCGGTAGGTGCGCCACACCACCGGCGCCGCCGGGGAGATGCGCAGGGCCGGGGCGGCGGCCCCTTCCAGCAACGGCGCATGGCGGGCCAGACAACGCCCGCAATCGACGATCTCGCGCCGGGTTTCCAACTGGTAGGCCAGCATCAGCTTGCCGAGGGGCTCCCTGCCGGCCAGCAACGCCTCCTGCATCTCCGCCGGCAGCAGGGCCGGCACCAAGCGCGATCCGGCAGCGGCGAACACCCGCCCGGATTTGTTCCCGCTGAGCACGATGGCCCGGTCCAGCACCTGGGTGCCGGGTTCCAGCCGCAGCTCGGGAAAGCGGTGTCCCTCCGCCCGATGCACCCCCTGGGTAACCACTCGCACCGCGATATCCTCGCCGTAATAGGCGGCCAACACCTCGGTAACGGTGCCGTCGGTGGTCAACAGGGTGCGCAGCACCGGCGACAGGCCGGCCAGATTCATCCGCGCCGCCACCTGCTCCCGATGGGTGGCCGGGACCAGTTGGGACTGGGCGCCGCTCACGCGTCGTCCCCGTCGGATACGGTGTCGTCGCCATCGAACAGTTCCGGCTGGACGCTCCCGTCCTCGTCCTCCGGCTCGTCCATCTTCTCCGCCAGCGGCGCCAGCGCCACCACCCGGTCGTTGCCCTCCAGGTCGATCAGCTTGACCCCCTGGGTGTTACGGCCGATGGTTTTGATGTCGCTCACGGTCAGGCGGATGATCTTGCCGCTGGCGGCCACGATCATCAGCTGGGCGTCGGGACCGATGGGCAGCACGCCCACGCAATCGCCGTTCCTGCCGCCGGTGCGGATGGAGATGATGCCCTTTCCGCCACGCCCCTGCACCCGGTATTCGGTGAGCCCGGTGCGCTTGCCGAAACCGTTTTCGGTGACCGACAGGATGCTGGAGCTCTCCTGCACGATTTCCATGGCGATCAGCTTGTCACCCTTGCCCAGCGAGATGCCGCGCACGCCGCGGGTGGCGCGGCCCATGACCCGGGTATCCTCTTCCGGGAAGCGGATGGAGATGCCCTTGCGGGTGGCCATCAGCACGTGCTGGTTGCCGTCGCTGATGCGCACCGACACCAGCCGGTCGCCCTCGTCCAGGTTGATGGCGATGATGCCCCCGGCCCGCGGGTTGCCATAGGCGGACAGGGTGCTCTTCTTGATCACGCCGGCCTCGGTGGCCATTACCACGAAGCGGTCCTCGCGGAACTCGGACACCGGCAGCACGTTGCTGATGCGTTCCCCCTCCTCCAGCAGGAGCAGGTTGACGATCGCCTTGCCGCGGGCGGTGCGGCCCATCTCGGGCACTTCCCACACCTTGATCCAGTGCACCCGGCCCAGGTCGGTGAAGATCAGCAGATAGTCGTGGGTGCTGGCCACGAACAGCATCTCCACGAAATCCTCGTCCTTGGTGCCCATGGCCACCTTGCCCTTGCCGCCGCGCCGCTGGGAGCGGTAGGTGGACACCGGCACGCGCTTGATGTAGCCGGAGTGGGTGACGGTGATCACCATCTCCTCCTGCTTGATCATGTCCTCGATGGAAATATCGCCCTCGGCGGCCACCAGCTCGGTGCGGCGGTCGTCGCCGAAGCGCTCCGCCAGGTCGGCCAGTTCGTCCTTGATCACCCCCAGCAACAACTCGGTGCTCTCCAGAATGGAGGTCAGGTAGGCGATTTTCTCGGCCAGTTCCGCCAGTTCGTCCAGCAGCTTCTGCCGCTCCAGACCGGTCAGGCGCTGCAGGCGCATCTCCAGAATGGCCTGGGCCTGCGGCTCCGACAGGGAGAACTGGGCCATCAGCCCCTCGCGGGCCACATCGGCGTTTTCCGAACCGCGGATCAGCGCGATCACCGCATCCAGGTTGTCCAGGGCGATCTTGAGGCCTTCCAGAACATGGGCCCGCTCCTGGGCCTTGCGCAGGTCGTAGCGGGTGCGCCGGATCACCACCTCGCGGCGGTGGTCCAGGAAGCAGGTAAGCGCGGCCTTCAGGGTCAGCAGAACCGGCTGCCCCTCCACCAGCGCCACCATGTTGATGCCGAAGCTGGACTGCATGTCCGTGTATTTGTACAGCTTGTTGATGATCACTTCCGGTATCTCGCCGCGCTTCAGCTCGATCACGATGCGCATGCCCTCGCGATCCGACTCGTCGCGCAGGTCGGAAATGCCTTCCAGCTTCTTTTCACCCACCAGGAACGCGATCTTCTCGATCAGCCGCGCCTTGTTCACCTGATACGGCAGCTCGCTGACGATGACCGCCTGGCGGTCGTTCTTGGGGTTGGTTTCCACCTTCACCCGGGCGCGCATGCGCACGATGCCGCGCCCGGTGCGGTAGGCGTCCTCGAACCCCTTGCTGCCGGTAATGAATCCCGCGGTGGGGAAATCCGGCCCCTTGATGAACCGCATCAGCTGATCCACATCCGCATCCGGATGGTCGATCAGGTGCTTGAGGGCGTCCACCACCTCGCGCAGGTTGTGGGGCGGAATGTTGGTGGCCATGCCCACGGCGATGCCGGAGGAACCGTTCACCAGCAGGTTGGGCAGCCGCGCCGGCAGCACGTGCGGCTCTTCCATGGAGCCGTCGTAGTTGGGCACGAAATCGACGGTTTCCTTGTCCAGATCCGCCAGCAGCTCGTCGGTGATGCGCTGCATGCGCACCTCGGTGTAGCGCATGGCGGCAGCCGAGTCGCCATCGATGCTGCCGAAGTTGCCCTGCCCGTTCACCAGCGGGTAGCGCATGGAGAAATCCTGCACCAGGCGCACGATGGTGTCGTACACCGCCGAATCCCCGTGCGGGTGGTATTTACCGATAACGTCACCGACCACGCGGGCGCTCTTCTTGTAGGGGCGGTTCCAGCCCACCCCCAGGTCCTGCATGGCGTATAGCACGCGCCGGTGCACCGGCTTGAGGCCGTCACGGGCATCCGGCAGAGCGCGCCCCACGATCACGCTCATGGCGTAATCGATGTACGAGGTCTGCATCTCGTCGACAATGTTGATCGGGATTCGGCTTTCCATCGACATGGTGTGAGTGGTGCCTTCTGCTACGGGTTAAATCGGATCAAAACGGGTCGGTCTACACGTCCAGGTTACGCACATCCTTGGCGTGCTTCTCGATGAATGCCCGGCGCGGTTCCACCTGGTCGCCCATCAGCACGGTGAAGATGTTGTCGGCCTTGATCATGTCGCCGATGTCCACCTGCAACAGGGAGCGCACCTCCGGGTTCATGGTGGTCTCCCACAACTGCTCCGGGTTCATCTCGCCCAGCCCTTTGTAGCGCTGGATGTTGAGCCCCTTCTTGGCGCATTCGAGGATGAAGTCCAGCATCTGGCGGCTGGTGGTGAAGGTGTGCGCCTGCTCCTTGAAGGTGACCGTGAACGACGGCCCCTCCATGCCCAGCTTGCGCGGCGCATGCTCGCGGGTCTGGCGGAACTCGGCGGTGGCCACCAGCGCCTCGTCCAGCACCGCCCGGCGCGGCACGCCGTCCTTGCGGAAGTTGACCACGATGCGCTGCGACTCGTGCTCCGGGTCCGGCTCGGAGGCCACCTCGGCGTTCATCTCCGGGAAGAACTCGCTCAGGTGAGCGCCCAGCTTGTCCATGAACGCGGCCTGTTTTTCCGCGTCCCGCAACACGCCACGGGTGAGTTCCCCCACCTGGGTGGCGGCACGCATCACCGCCGGGTGAATGCCGCGCCGCTCCCAGTGGTCCACCAGGTTCTCGAACATCTGCAGCTTGTCGATCACGTTCTTCAGGCGCACGCCGTTGGCGGGGCCGGTCTTGTCCATGTTCACCGCCACGTCGGAGACGATCAGGTCCAGCAGGTGCGCGGACAGGGCGCGCTCGTCCTTCAGGTAGGTCTCCTTGCTGCCCTTCTTGACCTTGAACAGGGGCGGCTGGGCGATATAGACGAACCCGCGCTCGATCAGGTCCGGCATCTGCCGGTAGAAGAAGGTGAGCAGCAGGGTGCGGATGTGGGCGCCGTCCACGTCCGCGTCGGTCATGATGATGATCTTGTGGTAACGGGCCTTGGCGGCGTCGAACTCCTCGCCCACGCCGGTGCCCAGGGCGGTGATCAGGCAGCGGATCTCCTCGGAGGAGATCATCTTGTCGAAGCGCGCCTTCTCCACGTTGAGGATCTTGCCCTTCAGGGGCAGGATCGCCTGGTTGCGCCGGTCGCGCCCCTGCTTGGCGGATCCGCCCGCGGAGTCACCCTCCACCAGGTACACCTCGGAATGCTCCGGGTCGCGTTCCGCGCAGTCGGCCAGCTTGCCGGGCAGGCTGCTGGATTCCAGGGCGCTCTTGCGGCGGATCAGGTCCTTGGCCTTGCGGGCCGCCTCGCGGGCGCGGGCGGCGCTGACCGCCTTGTCCACCACCCGCCGGGCCACCTGCGGGTTTTCCTCGAAATACTCGTTCAGGTACTCGTTGACCGCGCTCTCCACCGCCCCCTTCACCTCGCTGTTGCCCAGCTTGGTCTTGGTCTGCCCCTCGAACTGGGGCTGCGGCACCTTCACCGACACCACCGCGGTGAGCCCCTCGCGGATGTCGTCGCCGGAGATGTTCTCCTTGACCCCCTTGAGCAGGTTGTTGGCGGTGGCGTAGGCATTCACGCTGCGGGTGAGGGAGGCCTTGAACCCGGCCAGGTGGGTGCCGCCCTCGCGGGTGTTGATGTTGTTGGCGAAGGAGAACAGGTTTTCCGAATACCCCTCGTTGAACTGGAACGCCACCTCCACCACGATCTTGTCGGTGGTGCGCTCCAGATAGGCCGGGGTGTGGAACGGCTTCTTGTTCTCGTTCAGGTGCTCCACGAACGACACGATGCCGCCCTCGTAGCAGAACGCCTCGGTGCGCTCGGTGCGCTCGTCGGCCACCTGGATGGTCAGCCCCTTGTTGAGGAACGCCAGCTCCCGCATGCGCTTGGCCAGCACGTCGAAGGAGTGGTCGATCTCCGGGAAGATCTCCGGGTCGGCCCGGTAGGTGACCGTGGTGCCGGTGCGGTCGGTCTTGCCGACCACGGTCAGTTCGTTCTGGGGCGCGCCGCGCTTGTATTTCTGCTGGAACACCTGGCCGTGCTGGCGGATCTCCACCTCCAGCCATTCGGACAGGGCGTTCACCACGCTGATGCCCACCCCGTGCAGGCCGCCGGACACCTTGTAGGCGTCGTTTTCGAACTTTCCGCCCGCGTGCAGGGTGGTGAGCACCACCTCCGCCGCAGGGCGCCCCTCGGTGGGGTGCATGCCGGTGGGGATGCCGCGCCCCTGGTCGGACACGGTGATGGAGTTGTCGATGTGAACGGTGATGTCGATTTGCGAACCGAAACCGGCCATCGCCTCGTCCACCGAGTTATCCACCACCTCATAGACCAGGTGATGGACCCCATCCAGGCTGGTGGAGCCAATGTACATGGCGGGGCGCTTGCGCACCGCCTCCAGGCCTTCGAGTACCTTGATCTGTTCCGCGCCATAGGCGGATTCGGGCTGACTCGCGGGTTGACTCATCGAATCGGTGTTCCTTTCCGGATTGTCTGCATCGGACGTGCGGGCGGCATCTCCATCCCCCTCGGGAAGCATGCTCACAACCGCATCGGCATTACGAGGGACAGGTAGCCGGGATCACCCTGGTCCCGGATCAGGCAGGGCGACAGGGCGTCGTTGGTCTCCACCCGCACCGACTCCCCATCCACGTTCTGCAGCACATCGATGAAGTAGCGGGCGTTGAAGCCGGTGGACATGTCGGCCCCGGCATATTCCACGGCAATTTCCTCGGTGGCCTCCCCCTGTTCCGGGTTGTTGGCCACCAGGGTGAGCAGGTTTTCGCTCAGGGAAAAGCGCACCGCCCAGGTCTTTTCCTGGCACAACAGGCTCACCCGGCGGAACGAGGCGATGGCCTCGGCGGTATTCAGGGTGACGGTGTTGGCAGTCTCTTCCGGCACCACCTTTTCCCAAGCCGGGAAAGTCCCCTCCACCAGCTGGGAAACCATGGTCAGACCCTGCTTCTTGAACACCACCCGCTTGTCGGTGAAGCCGATGGACACCTCGCCCTCGTCCTCTTCCAGCAGCTTTTTCATTTCCACCAGCGCCTTGCGCGGCACGATGGCGGACAGTTCCAGGGGGCCATCCACGGTCACCTCCCGCTCGATCACCGCCAGCCGGTGGCCGTTGGTGGCCACCATGCGCAGGGAGGCGGGGCCCGCCGCGGCGGCGGAGGCAGTGACCAGCACCCCGTTCAGTACGTAGCGGGTGTCGATGTCGCCCACCGCAAAAAAGGTCTTGCGGATCATGGTGGACAGCACGTCGCGGGTGACCGGCACCAGCACTTCGCCTTCCGGCTCCGGCGCCGGGGGAAAGTCTTCGGACGGCAGGCTGGCCACCCGGAAGCGGGAACGGCCGGCGGTGACGGTGACCCATTGGGCCTCCTCCATCACCTCCACCAGACCCTCGGGCAGTTCGCGCACGATCTCGAACAGCTTGCGGGCCGGCAGCGTCACCGCGCCCGGCGACAGCACCTCGGCCGGATAGGTGCCCTTCAGGCCGATTTCCAGATCGGTGGCGAACAGGTGCACCCCTTCGCTGTTGGCTTCCAGCAGGATATTGGACAGGATCGGCACCGTGTTGCGCCGCTCCACCACGCCCTGCACCCGCGACAGACCGGCCAGCAGTTCTCCACGCTCCATACGGATTTTCATTTCAGCCCCTCCCTATTCATCTCGCTGCAATGGCGCCGTGGGCGCCGGGCACTATCATGCCCCACTGGTAATCTCTTCCGTCAACTGGTCGATGTTGGCCTTGAACGCCGGATCCGCCTGCAACAGCTTTTCCATCTGGCGGCAAGCGTGCATCACCGTGGTATGGTCCCGCCCGCCGAAGCCGCGCCCGATGTCCGGAAAGCTCAACTCGGTCAGGGTGCGGCACAGGTACATGGCCACCTGGCGCGGCAGCACCAGTTCCTTGGTGCGCTTTTTGGCTTTCAGGTCGGAGGTGCGCACGTGGTGGAAGCGCGCCACCCGCTGCTGGATGTCCTCCATGGACACCACCTTGCGGGTTTCGCGGATCAGGTCGCGCAGGTTCTCCCGGGCCAGGTCGGTGTTGATGATCTTGCCGGTAAGGGAGGCGTAGGCCCCCAGCCGGATCAGCGCCCCTTCCAGCTCGCGCACGTTACTTTTGATGTGGGTAGCCAGTAGCAACGACACGTCATCCGGCAGATCGATGTTTTCCACCTCCGCCTTCTTGCGCAGAATCGCCACCTTGGTTTCCAGATCCGGCGGCTGGATGTCGGCGATCAAGCCCCACTCGAAGCGCGAACGAAGGCGCTCCTCCATGTCCGGCATTTCCTTGGGGAAGCGGTCGGAGGAGAGCACGATCTGCTTGCCCGCCTCGTGCAGGGTGTTGAAGGTGTGAAAGAACTCCTCCTGGGTCCGGTCCTTGCCGCTGATGAACTGGATGTCATCGATGATCAGCAGGTCGCTGTTGCGGTAGCGCGAGCGGAAATCGGCCATGCGGTCGTAGCGGATGGAATTGATCACCTCGTTGGTGAACTGCTCGGACGACACGTAGCAGATGCGCGCCTGCGGGTTCTTTTGCAGCACCCGCGCGCCGATGGCGTGCAACAGGTGGGTTTTGCCGAGGCCCACGTCCCCGTAGATGAACAGCGGGTTGTAGGACTTGGCCGGGTTGTCCGCCACCGCGCGGGCCGCCGCATGGGCGAACTGGTTGGCGCCGCCCACCACGAACTGCTCGAAGGTGTATTTGGGGTTCAGCCGGGACTGGCTGTCCCCCCGCCCGCCCGCGCCCAGGCGGGCAGGGGCCGGGGCGGCCTGCACGGCGGAACCCACGGCCGCACGGGACACATCCCCACCGGCCACGGCGGTGGCCAGCACCGCTCCCGGCTCGCTGGAAACCACGTACTCCACCCGCTCCAGGGGGCGCTCCAGCACCTTGCCCACCGTATCCAGGATCAGCGGCGAGTACGGCTCGGTCATCATCTCGATGAAGAAGGCGTTGGGCACGGAGACGGTGCACACCGGCCCCTCCACCCGCTTCAGCGTCACCGCGCTGAACCAGGTATGGAAGGCCTGCGGCCCGACCCGCTTGCGGATCAGTTCCAGGCTTTTACGCCAGATATCGTCCAAACCGCCTCCCGCGGATAACCGGACCAGGACCCGGTTATCCCCACCTGTGAAAACAGGCAATTTTCAATAAAACCATTATTTTACGGATAATGAACGGAAGCACCGGCATGGCGTGGATACCGTTGCAACCGAAGATTTTCATTAAGAAAATTTCTTCGCGACTGCAACTTGTCCACAATTTGACGGGTTTCCCATCCACACCCCCGGGGATGATTCTCCGGTCGGTGGGTGCTCCGAGGCCAGAAAGGTACCGCAATCACGCGGCCCGGATCAAGCATGGGGGGGGCATGCAGGCCCCTTTTCCTGTGGACGGAAGGTGCACCCTGCCCACAGTTGAATAGACAGCGTAACCAACTGAAAAAACAAGACATAATTCGCTTATACACATCCCCCACAACCCCTACTGGTTCCTACTGGGTTTTAAACCTCCCGGGAACAAGAAGGGTTGTTGGTTGGGCATAAGGCCATGTTTCCACAAGTCCGGGTGAAAAATTTCAAATTTTTCCCGGAAAAGAAACAAGTGCCGGAAGGGGTTTGACCTGAAGGGGTAGTCTGTCATAACATTGCGGGCTATTTTCCGAATTTTTCTGGAGTGCCCGGACCATGCAAGTGATCCTCAAGGATGATGTTGAAAACCTCGGACGCATGGGCGACGTCAAGGACGTGGCCCCCGGATATGCGCGGAATTACCTGATCCCCAGGGATCTGGTGATTGTGGCCACCGACCGTCAGGTGGCCCGGGTGAAGCACGAAAAGCGCCTGATCGAGGCGCGTGTGGCCGAGCGCCGGACCGAGTCCAGCGCCGCCGCCGCGAAATTGAAAAACTCCCCGGTGACCTTGTCCGTGAAGGCGGGTGAGGGCGGCCGTCTGTTCGGTTCCGTTACCTCCCGCGACGTGGCCGAGGCGCTGACCGCCGCCGGTTTTTCGGTGGACCGCCGCTCGGTGAAAATGGACGGCCCGCTCAAGAGCCTGGGCAGCCACGAGGTGGAAATCGATCTGGGTTATGGCGTGCATGCCACCGCCACGGTGAACGTGGTTGCGAATGGCGAATCCGCCCCGCAGGCCGCGGTGGACACCGGGTCGGACGAGGTAGTGGCGGACGAGATGGAAGAAGCCGCACCGGAACAATAACCGGTGCCTTGACCGTCTTTCCGGCTGCATTCCGGGGGCCCGTCCGATGCTGCCGACAGGAAGTCGGCGGGCGCCTGCTCAGCCGTTATCCGCGGGGTTGTCCCAATGAAATTGACCGGCTCGGAAATCCTCATCGAATGCCTCAAGCGCGAGGGAGTCGACACCGTGTTCGGCTACCCGGGCGGCGTGGTGCTGGGGTTGTATGACCATCTGCACCAGCAGAACGACATCCGCCACATCCTGACCCGTCACGAGCAGGGGGCCCTGCACATGGCGGAGGGGTATGCCCGCTCCACCGGCAAGGTGGGCACCGCCATCGTCACCTCCGGCCCCGGTGCCACCAACACCATTACCGGCCTGTGGGACGCGCTGATGGATTCGGTGCCGCTGGTGGTCATCACCGGCCAGGTTCCCACCAACCTGATCGGCAACGACGCCTTTCAGGAGGCGGACATTATCGGCACCACCATCAGCTGCACCAAGTACAACTTCCTGGTGAAGCGGGTGGAGGATCTGGCGCGCACCATCAAGGAGGCCTATTACATCGCCTCCACCGGCCGTCCCGGCCCGGTGCTCATCGACCTGCCCAAGGACGTGACCTTCGCCACCACGGAATTTTCCTATCCGGAAGACGTCCACCTGCGCAGTTACAACCCCACCGTCAAGGGCAACAAGGGACAGATCAAAAAGGCCGCCACCGCCATCCGCAAGGCCAAACGGCCGGTGCTGTATACCGGTGGCGGCGTGGTCATCTCCAACGCCGGCAAGGCCCTGCGCACGCTGGCCAAAAAACTGCGCTGCCCGGTGACCAACACCCTGATGGGGCTGGGCGGCTTTTCCGGGTCCGATCCGTCGTTTCTGGGCATGCTCGGCATGCACGGCACCTACAAGGCCAACATGGCCATGTACGATTCCGACCTGGTGATCGCCGTGGGGGTGCGCTTCGACGACCGGGTCACCGGCAAGGTGGATGAATTCGTACCCAACGCGAAAATTATCCACGTGGACATCGACCCCACCTCCATCCGCAAGAACATCCACGTGGACATCCCCATCGTGGGGGATGTGAGTTCGGTGCTTGCCGACCTGATCGCCGAGCTGGACAAGGCCGAAGGGCCCCTGTTCGACCCGGCGGAGCGGGAGAAGTGGGAAGCGCAGATTGCCGCGCACGAGGCGGAGCATCCGCTGGGTTATACCCAGAGTTCGGAAACCATCAAACCGCAGTTCGTGCTGGAGAAACTGTACGAACTGACCCGGGGTAACGCCATCGTGTCCACCGATGTGGGCCAGCACCAGATGTTCACCGCCCTGTACTACAAGTTCGAGGATGGCCGCAAATGGCTTACCTCCGGCGGGCTCGGCACCATGGGCTACGGCTTCCCGGCGGCCCTCGGGGCGCAGGCGGCATTCCCCGGGGAGCGGGTGATCACCATCAGCGGCGACGGCAGCATCCAGATGAACATCCAGGAACTGGCCACCGCGGTGATCAACGAGTTGCCGGTCAAGGTGATTATCCTCAACAACCACTATCTGGGCATGGTCCGCCAGTGGCAGCAGTTGTTCTACAAGGAGAATTACTCCCAGAGCTACCTGGCTTCCACGCCGGATTTCGTGAAGCTGGCCGAGGCCTACGGCGCCGTGGGCCTGCGCGCCACCAAACCGGAGGAGGTGGAAGGGGTGCTGCTGGAGGCGTTGCGGGTGAACCAGCCGGTGATCGTGGACATTCAGGTGGATCCGTCCGAAAACGTTTATCCCATGGTGCCCGCCGGCATGGCCAATCACCAGATGGTGTTTTCGGATCCGGACGACGCCCACCCGGTGCCGGTGCCGGACCGGAACGACAAAAAGCAACCCGCCAAGACGTCCGTGAAGGCGTCGGCGGAGCCGCGCGGCTGACGGGGGATCCGCAATGATTCACATCCTGTCCCTCAAGGTGGAAAACCGGGCCGGCGCGCTGAGCCGCATTGCCGGGCTGTTCTCCGCGCGCGGTTTCAATATCGACTCCCTTACCGTGGCCCCCACGGACGACCCCACCGTGTCCTCGATGACCATCGTCACCCACGGGGATGACGCGGTCATTGAGCAGATCACCAAGCAGCTCAACAAGCTGATCGACGTGATCAAGGTGGTGGACACCGAGGGGCGCGAGTATGTAAACCGGGAAACGGCCCTGGTGAAGATCCATACGGCGGCGCGGGACCGGGCCGAGGCGCTGCGCATCGTGGACATCTTCCGGGCCCGGGTGGTGGACTCGTCCCCGACCAGCTATACGGTCGAGGTAACGGGGGATTCCGGCAAGATCGACGCCATGATCGGCCTGCTGCGCCCACTGGGCATCAAGGAACTGGTGCGTACCGGCAAGGTGGCGGTGGCGCGCGAACGCGGCGGTAGCGGCAAATCCTGATTTTTTTATAACACGTGCGTGTAAGTGCCCCATCGGGCGCTGGAGGAGAACCAATGAACGTTTACTACGACAAGGACGCGGACCTTTCCAACATCACCGGCAAGAAGGTGACCATCGTCGGTTACGGCTCCCAGGGCCATGCCCACGCCTGCAACCTGAGCGACTCCGGGGTGGATGTGACCGTGGGCCTGCGCAAGGGTTCCGAAAGCTGGGTCAAGGCCGAGGGCGCTGGCCTCAAGGTGGCTGAAGTGCCCGAGGCGGTGGCCGGTGCCGACCTGGTGATGATTCTGGTGCCGGACGAGCACCACCGCCGGGTGTACGCGGAGCAGGTGGAGCCCAATCTCAAGAAGGGCGCCACCCTGGCTGTGGCCCACGGGTTCTCCATTCACTTCGACCAGATCACCCCGCGCGCGGACCTGGACGTGATCATGATCGCCCCCAAGGGCCCGGGCCACCTGGTGCGCCACACCTATCAGGGCGGCGGCGGCGTGCCCAGCCTGATCGCCATCTATCAGGATGCCACCGGCACCGCCAAGGCCACCGCCCTGGCCTACGCCTCCGCCAACGGCGGGGGACGTGCCGGGATCATCGAAACCACCTTCAAGGAAGAGTGCGAGACCGACCTGTTCGGTGAGCAGGTGGTCCTGTGCGGCGGGCTGACCGCCCTCATCCAGGCCGGTTTCGAAACCCTGGTGGAAGCCGGATACGCCCCGGAAATGGCCTACTTCGAGTGCCTGCACGAGGTGAAGCTGATCGTGGACCTGATCTACGAGGGCGGCATCGCCAACATGCGCTACTCCATCTCCAACACCGCCGAGTATGGCGACGTGACCCGCGGGCCGCGCATCATCACCCCGGCGGTGAAGGCGGAGATGAAAAAGGCCCTGGATGAGATCCAGTCCGGCCAGTTCGCCACCGAGTTCATCAACGAGATGGACAGCGGCGCCAAGAACTTCAACAAGCTGCGTGAAGCCGGCAAGGCCCACCAGATCGAAGAGGTGGGCGAAAAGTTGCGCTCCATGATGAGCTGGATCGGCAAGTCCAAGATCGTCGACAAGTCGAAGAACTAGACCCGTACGGATGAAAAGCACGGCCGAAGGGGCGCTGATCGCGCTCGAGGGGTACCCGTTCATCGCCATCGCCGCGGCCTTCACCCTGCTGAGCATGCTGCTCGGCTGGGCGGTGGCCGCGCTGGTGGGGCTGGCGCTCACCATCTGGGTGGTGTGGTTTTTCCGCAACCCGTCGCGCATCGTCCCGGAAGGGGACGATCTGGTGGTGGCTCCCGCCGACGGCCGGGTGCTGTCGGTGGATACCGCGCCGCTGCCCAACGGCACCGTGGGGCGCCGGGTGTGCATCTTCATGAACGTGTTCAACGTGCACGTGAACCGTTTTCCCGTCACCGGGCGGGTGACCGGCGTGGAATACATTCCCGGCCGCTTCATCAACGCCAGCTTCGACAAGGCCAGCGAATACAACGAGCGCAACTCCCTGACCATGGAAACCCCCCACGGCCACCCGGTGCGCTTCGTGCAGATCGCCGGTCTGGTGGCGCGGCGCATCGTTTGTTGGGCCGATGTGGGCACCGAAGGCGCCGCAGGTGATATATTTGGATTGATCCGGTTCGGTTCCCGGGTGGACGTGCATGTCCCCGCGGAAACCGAAATCTACGTGCAGCCGGGCCAGCGGGTGACCGCCGGGGAGACCATCCTCGGCCAGTTGCCGCCCAGGGCGGGCTGAGGGGATTCCCCGGACCCGGCGTCCGGGGGGGCATCTGGCGGAAACAACCGAGGGGACCAGCCATGAACGAGCCAGTCGCACGCCGCAAGGGGGTTCACCTGATCCCCAACCTGCTCACCACCTGCAACATCATCGCGGGTTTTTACTGCATTGTTTCGGCCTTTCAGGGCCGGTTTGAACAAGCGGCGTTCGCCATCGTGGCCGCCGGGGTGTTCGATATCCTGGACGGGCGGGTGGCCCGCGCCATGGGCGGCGGAAGCCGGTTCGGCGTGGAATACGATTCCCTGGCGGACATGATCTCCTTCGGTATGGCCCCGGCCCTGCTCATGTTCACCTGGGCCCTGGACGGCTTCGGTCGCGTGGGGTGGGCCGCCGCCTGCCTGTACGTGATCTGCGCCGCCCTGCGCCTGGCCCGCTACAACGTGCACCAGATCGAGGATCCGGGGGCCAAGAGCGACCTGTTCACCGGCCTGCCGTCTCCGGGCGCCGCGGGCATGATCTGCACCCTGGTGCTGTTTCAGGAGCAGTACGCCCTGATCAACCCCTCGGTGGTGCCCATGATCGCCCTGCCGCTGGTGTTTTTCCTCTCCTTCCTGCTGGTCAGCAACGTGCCGTACGGGCGGGGCGCCCAGCGCGAGCGGGAGCATCCGTTCCTGAATCTGGTGTCCAGCGTGCTGGTGCTGATCGCCATCGTGGCCGAGCCGCACCTGGTGCTGTTCATCATCGGCGTGACCTACACCTCCTCCGGGCTGTACCGGTGGCTGAAGCTTAAAATCCGCCCGGCGGCCAAGGAGGCCACCCCGGCGGACAGCCACTGATCCCTGCCCCGGCCCGCTCCGGGCCGTGGGAAAGCCGGCCGGGACCGGTTCCGTCGGGCGGCTACCGGTTGACCGCCGGGGGGCCTAGCCCGTACCATTGCCCATTCTTTTTTGTCTCTTGGGTAAGGGTCGCGCCCGATGCCATCCGAAAAACCGATCCTGATTGGCTCCGACCACGCCGGAGTGGCGCTGAAGGCCCGCATCATCGACCTGATTCAGGGCGAGTTGGGGTACGCGGCCAGGGACTGCGGCGCGTTTACCGAGGAATCGGTGGACTACCCGGATTTTGGCGCGCTGGTGGCCGGTGGCGTGTCCCGCGGGGAGGCGGCCCGGGGCATCCTCATCTGCGGCACCGGCATCGGCATGTCGATCATCGCCAACAAGTTCAACGGGGTGCGCGCCGCCCTGTGCCACAATGACATGACCGCGCGCATGAGCCGCGAACACAACGACGCCAACATTCTGGTAATCGGCGAACGGGTGGTGGACGAAGCCACCGCCCTGGGGATCGTGCGCACCTGGTTCGCCACCGGATTTGAAGGCGGGCGTCATCAACGGCGGATCGACAAGATCCACGATCTGGAAAAATAGATGAATCTGCGCGAATTTGATCCTGAGATCCATGCGGCCATCGAGGCCGAGCGGCAGCGGGAGACCGACAAGGTGATCCTCATCGCCAGCGAGAATTACTCGTCGTCGGCCACCCTGGAGGCCCAGGGCTCCATCCTCACCAACAAGTACGCGGAAGGGTATCCCGGCAAGCGCTACTACGGCGGCTGCGAGTTCGTGGACGTGTGCGAGACCCTGGCCATCGAGCGCGCCAAGGCCATCTTCGGCGTGGACCACGCCAATGTGCAGCCCCATTCCGGCAGTCAGGCCAACATGGCGGTGTACCTGTCGGTGCTGAAGGCGGGCGACACCATTCTGGGCATGAACCTGGCCCACGGTGGCCACCTGACCCACGGTTCCCCGGTGAATTTCTCCGGTCAGCTCTACAACACCGCGTTTTACGGGGTAGAGAAGGAAACCGGCCGCATCGATTACGACAATGTGGCGAAAATTGCCCGCGAGGTGCGGCCGAAGATCCTGGTGGTGGGCGCCAGCGCCTACTCGCGCACCATCGATTTCGAGCGCATGGCGGCCATCGCCCGCGAGGTGGGGGCCTATACCCTGGCCGACATCGCCCACATCGCCGGGCCGGTGGCGGCGGGTCTGCACCCCAGCCCGGTGCCGCACATGGATTTCGTCACCACCACCACCCACAAGACCCTGCGCGGCCCCCGGGGCGGCATGACCATGTGCCGCGCCGAGTTCGCCAAGGGGGTGGACAAGGCGGTGTTCCCCGGCATGCAGGGCGGCCCGCTGATGCACGTGATCGCCGCCAAGGCGGTGGCCCTCAAGGAAGCCCAGCAGCCGGGTTTCGCGGACTATCAGCGGCAGGTGCTGGCCAACGCCCGCGCCATGGCCGACGCCCTCATCGGCCTGGGCTACGACGTGGTTTCCGGCGGCACCGACAACCACCTGTTCCTGGTGGATCTGACCGCCAAGGGGGTGACCGGCAAGGACGCCGAGCGGGCCCTGGACGACGCGGGCATCACCCTGAACAAGAACGGGGTACCGTTCGACACCCGCTCCCCGTTCGTGACCAGCGGCATCCGCATCGGCACGCCCATCATCACCACCCGTGGCATGGGCGAGGACGAATCCCGGCAGATCGCCACCCTGATTCACAAGGTGCTGGAGCGGTGGGACGATGCGGCGCGCATCGCCGAGGTTCGTGACCAGGTGAAGACCCTCTGTTCGCGCTTCCCCGGCCCGTAAGCCGGGAATTCGGCCGTTTTGTGGCCGTACCCGGCGCGCCGGGGCATACTGGAGGGCGCCCCGGCAGGGGGGCCCGGTTGGCGGGGAAAACACCATGAAATGCCCGTTTTGCAGCTATCCCGAAGACCGCGTGGTGGATTCGCGCACCAGTCAGGAGGGGAGCGCCATCCGTCGCCGCCGCGAATGCCTCCAGTGCAATAAGCGCTTTACCACCTATGAGCGGGTGGAACCCGCGGTGCAGCTGGTGGTCAAGAAGGACGGCAGCCGCGAACCCTACGACCGGCCCAAGCTGCTGGGCGGCATGCGCCGCGCCTGCGAAAAGCGCCCGGTGTCCCTGGAGCAACTGGAGGCGGAAACCGACCGCATCGAGCAGGCGCTGCTGGAGCAGGGGGAATCTGAAGTGCCCTCGGAGCGGATCGGCGAACTGGTGATGGAGGCCCTGTACCGGCTGGATCAGGTGGCCTATGTGCGGTTTGCCTCCGTGTATCGGGAGTTCAAAGACGTAAACGCCTTCATGGACGAGATCAAGACCCTGTTGCGTACCGGTGCTCCGGCGGGCGACAGGGGGTAACGGGAACCGGCCATGATTCGCCGCTTCCGCTCCTTTTTCGGGGGCATTCACCCGCAATACCGCAAGGAACTCAGCGCCACCGGGGCCATCGAGACCCTGCCCCTGCCGGATCAGGTGGTGGTGCCCCTGCTGCAACACATCGGCAAACCGGCGGAACCGGTGGTAAAAGTGGGCGACACGGTGCGCACCGGGCAGGTGGTGGGTACCGCCTCCGGCGTGGTGTCCGTATCGGTGCACGCCACCCTGTCCGGCACCGTCACCGGCATTGCCACCATCGCCCACCCCTCCGGCCGGGAGGTGAAGGGGGTGGTGATTGAGTCCGACGGCGCGGACAACTGGATCGACCTGGAACCGTGTGAGGAGTGGCCCTCCCTGCCCCCGCAGGCGGTGCGCGAGCGGGTATCCGCGGCGGGCATTGCGGGCCTGGGCGGGGCCACCTTTCCCACCCACGTCAAGCTGAGCCCGCCGGAGGCGCGTCCGGTGGACACCCTGATCGTCAACGGCGTGGAGTGCGAGCCGTACCTGACCGCCGATCACCGGCTGATGCTGGAGCACACCGGGCAGGTGGTGGCCGGCGCCGTGCTGGTGTCCCGCGTGCTGGGGGTGAGCCGGGTGATTTTCGGCATCGAGGACAACAAGCCCGACGCGGTGCAGGCCATCGAGGCGGAGATTCGCCGGGTGGCGGGCAGTTCCGCCGGGTTTGAGGTGCCGGTCACGGTGGGCGTGTTGCCCACCAAGTATCCACAGGGTGGGGAAAAGCAGTTGATCGCCGTGCTGACCGGCCACGAGGTGCCGTCCGGCGGCCTGCCGGTGGACGTGGGGGTGGTGGTGCACAACGTGGGCACCTGCGCGGCGGTGTTCGACGCGGTCCGACACGGGCGCCCCCTGGTGGAGCGGGTGGTGACCGTCACCGGCGAGGGCCTGAAGCGGCCCGGCAACGTGCGCGTGCGCCTGGGTACCCCGGCCCGCCTGCTGGTCGAGCACTTCGGCGGCATGGTGGGCGAGGTGGGCAAGGTGGTGTTTGGCGGCCCCATGATGGGGGTGGCCCAGTACAACCTGGAGGTGCCGGTGATCAAGGGCACCAGCGGCATCCTGATCATTCCCCGCGACCACATCGATACGGACGACATCCGCCCCTGCATTCGCTGCTCCGCCTGCATCGAGGTCTGCCCCATCGGCCTGCTGCCGAACATGATTTCCGTGTGCGCCGAAATGCGCGCCTTCGGTGAAAGTGAACAGTACCACCCGTTCGACTGTATCGAGTGCGGCTGCTGCTCCTATGTGTGCCCCTCCTACCGGCCACTGGTGCAGATGATCCGCTTTGCCAAAACCGAGGTCCAGCACCTGAAAGCGAAACACTGAACGGACTCCGGTGAACGATTCCAATCCCAAAAAACCCGGCCCGGACGGGGCTGATGAAGGAAACGGCCCGGAGGGCGCCAAAAAGGCCCCTCAGGGCGCCGAGCCCCCCGTCGCCGCACCCACCACCCCAACCGATGGTAAAACGTCGGTTTCCGGGGCTGCCAGCAAGGGGGCTCCGAAAGTCCCTGAAAAATCAGGGAAACCTTCCTCCGCACCGGGCAAGTCCGGGGCCGCTGGGGCTCCGGTCGCCAAAAAAATGGCGAAATCGTCCGCGCCGGAGCCAGCGTACACTCTTTCCTATTCACCGCACGTACGGCGCCGGATCAGTGTGCAGTCGATCATGGTCGATGTGCTGGTGGCATTGCTGCCGGCCACCCTGGTTGGCCTGTACCAGTTCGGCTGGTATGGACTGGTGGTGATCCTGCTGTGCGTGGGGGGGTGCCTGGGGGTGGAGGCGGTGGGCCAGAAGATGATGGGGCAGAAGGTGACGGTTTCCGACGGCAGCGCCGCGGTCACCGGCCTGCTGCTGGCCCTGTCCCTGCCGCCCCGCGCCGAGTGGTGGCTGTGCGCGATCGGTGCGCTGGCGGGCATCGGCCTGGGCAAGCTGGTGTTCGGCGGGTTGGGATACAACCCCTTCAACCCGGCGATTCTGGCGCGGGTGGTGCTGCTGATCAGCTTTCCGGCCCAGATGACCTCGTTTGTCACCCCGTCCCCGTGGGGGCTGGATGCGGTCACCACCGCCACCCCGCTCAACCTGCTGCAGGAGGCGCGCATTCGTGGCCTGGGGCTGGGCGAGGCCGCCCATACCGACCTGCTGGCCGCGTTTCTGGGCGGCATTCCCGGTTCCCTGGGGGAGACTTCGGCGCTGGCGGTGCTGCTGGGCGGGCTGTATCTGCTGTGGCGCGGCCACATCAACTGGGACGTGCCGGTGGGCATGCTGGGCACCATGGCGCTGGTCAGCGGCCTGTTCTGGTGGCATGACCCGGCCCACTACATGCCGCCCGCGTTTCATCTGGTGACCGGCGGCGCCATGCTGGTGGCCTTCTTCATGGCCACCGACATGGTCACCTCGCCCCTGACCCGCAAGGGGCGGGTGATTTTCGCGGTGGGGTGCGGCCTGCTCACCATCGTGATCCGCATGTGGGGGGGCTATGCGGAGGCCATTTCCTTTGCGGTGCTGCTGATGAACGCGGCGGTGCCGATTATCGACCGCTACACCGCGCCGCGCCTGTACGGCGCCCGCAAGCGGGGCGGCCTGTGAGCCGCATGGTGGCCGCATTGATGGCCGTGTGCATTGCCGGAGCGGTGGTGCTGGCCTGGTCCGACCGCATCACCTCGGGCCCCATTGCCGAGCAGAAACGGCGCGAAGTGGTGCGCTCCCTCACCGCCGTTCTGCCCCCCCACAACAACGCCCCCGATCAGGACATGAGCACGGTAGTGCTGGACGACGGCACCGAACAGACCCTGTATCTGGCTCGCATGGAGGGCCAATGGGTGGGCACCGCAGTGCCGGTGACCGCCCCGGACGGCTATTCCGGCAACATCGACCTGATGGTGGGGGTGGACCGCAACGGCAGGCTCACCGGGGTGGTGGTGCTGTCCCACGCGGAAACCCCCGGCTTGGGGGACAAGATGATTACCGACGAGGAGTGGCTGCCTGCGTTTCGCGGGCGCACCCTGGAAAACGCCCGCTGGGCGGTGAAAAAGGACGGTGGCGACTTCGACCAGTTCACCGGTGCCACCATCACCCCCCGCGCCGTGGTGAATGCCGTTCGGCATGCCCTTGAAGTCTGCGAAAAAGTCTGCCGATAGGAAACCGTAGCGGTCTTTCTTGACGGTTTTCACTCCGGGTACGTTTTCTTGAGCAACCCGGAGACCCCGGGTAATGTATTACCGGGAGGGGCCGGTAACGTCCGGGGCCGTGGCATCGGCACACGGCCCAACTGGAGATTCATGCAACACGAACGGCCAACCGGACCTGTCCCCGCCAGCGCACTGACGCTCTCCGACGCGTTGTCCGGTGAGGCGGTTGCCGGTCGTCCCGCCCTCGACGTTGCCCCCCGCCCCGCCTTCAACCTGCGTGAAATCGGTGACGATTTTGTGCGCGGCGTGTGGCGCGAGAACGGGGTGTTCAAGCAGATGCTCGGCCTGTGTCCGGCGCTTGCGGTGACCACCACGGCCGTCAACGGCATGGCCATGGGGCTGGCCACCCTGGCGGTGATGGTGGCCTCCAGTTCCTCCGTATCCATTATCCGCAACTGGATTCCCGGCAGCGTGCGGATTCCCAGTTTCATCGTTATCATCGCCACCTTCGTCACCGTGGTGGACCTGTTTCTGAATGCCTTTGCCCACGATGTGCACAAGACCCTGGGTCTGTTCATTCCGCTGATTGTGGTCAATTGCATCGTGCTGGGCCGGGCCGACGCCTTTGCCGCCCGCCGCTCCCTGCCGCGCGCCATCGCCGACGCGCTGGGCGTGGGGGTGGGCTTCACCCTGGCCCTCATCGCCCTGGGGGCGGTGCGGGAACTGCTTGGCATGGGCAGCGTGTTCGGGATTTCCCTATTCGGCGACGCCTATCCGCCGTTTCTGCTGTTCCTGCTGCCGCCGGGGGCGTTCATCGCCCTGGGGCTGATGCTGGCGGGGGGCACCTATCTGGCCGCGCTGTCCGCCCGGGGAAACTAGACCATGGCCGGAGAACTCGCCCTCATCGCCCTGTCGGCCATGCTGGTCAACAATTTCGTGCTGGCCCGCTTTCTTGGGGTGTGCCCGTTTCTGGGTGTGTCGCGCAAGATGGACTCCGCCATCGGCATGTCCTTTGCGGTGCTGTTCGTGATGACCGTCGCCAGCGTGGTCACCTGGCTGGTGCAGCGGCTGGTGCTGGTGCCGTTCAACCTGGAATACCTGCGCACCATCACCTTCATTCTGGTGATCGCCTCTCTGGTGCAACTGGTGGAAATGGTGGTGCAGAAAACCAGTCCGGTCCTGTATCAGGCGTTGGGCATTTTCCTGCCGCTGATCACCACCAACTGCGCCATCCTCGGCGTCGCCCTGCTGGTGGTGCAGAAGGATTACGGGTTTTTGCAGACCCTCACCTTCGCCGTGGCCGCCTCGGCCGGCTTTGGCCTGGCCATGGTGCTGCTGGCCGGCCTGCGCGAATCCCTGGCGCTGGCGGCCATTCCACGCGCCTTTCAGGGCAATGCCATCGTGCTGGTGACGGCCGGCATCCTGTCGCTGGCGTTTATGGGTTTCTCGGGGCTGGTGCGGGGTTGAGCGCGTGATCGAGGCCATTCTCACCCTGGGCGGCATGGGCGCCGTGGCCGGTTTCGGTCTGGGCTTCGCCGCCAAGCGGTTTGCCGTGGAGGTGGATGCGCGCCTCGAGGAACTGATGGCGGCCCTGCCCGGCATCAACTGCGGCGCCTGCGGCTTTGCCGGGTGCCGCCCCTGTGCGGACGCCATCAACATCGGCGCGGTGCCGGTGAATGCCTGCCCGGTGGGCGGCGACGAGACGGTGAACGCGCTGGCCCGGATCATGGGGGTGGAGCCGGTGGCCAGCATCAAGCAGTACGCCCGGGTGTTCTGCACCGGCGGCGTGCAGGAGGCGCGGCGCGCCTTCCAGTACGAGGGCATGACCGACTGCAACGCGGCGGTGCTGGTGTCCGGCGGCGGCAAGGCGTGCGTGTTCGGGTGCCTGGGCCTGGGCTCCTGCGTGGCGGCCTGCCCCTACGACGCCATGTACATGAACGAGAACGCCATTCCGGTGGTGATTGACGACAAGTGCACCGGCTGCACCCTGTGCGCCCCCGCCTGCCCCAAGGACCTGATCGAGATGATCCCGGCGGCGAGCGACATCCAGATTCTGTGCAACTCCACCCACAAGGGGTCCGAGGTCAAAAAGGTGTGCACCGTGGGGTGCATCGCCTGCGATATCTGCGTGAAGGTGTGCCCCTACGAGGCCATTGCGGTGAACGCCTTCCTGGCCGAAATCGACTACACCAAGTGCACCAGTTGCGGCCTGTGCGTGGCCAAGTGCCCGGATGACACCATTCTGGATTTTGCCGGGGTGCGCCCGAAATCGTTCATTCTGGAGGAGCCGTGCACCGGCTGCACCTGGTGCCGCGACGTGTGCCCCACCAACGCCATTACCGGCGAGCAGGACCAGCTGCATCTTGTGGATCCGGCCAAGTGCATCGGCTGCTACATGTGCAAGGACATCTGCCCGGAAAATGCGGTGGAGATGCGCGGCCCGGACGTGTATGCGAAAGGCGGCATCAAGATCAAGCCGGAGGCGGTGCCCAACCGGCTCACTCTGGTTCACCTGAAGTAACCAGCACCTTGCGTACCCGGTCGGCGGCCTCGGCCAGCCGGGCGGCGAATTCCGCATCCGCCTCGGCCGCTTCCACCAGCGCCCGGTGCGCCTCTTCCCACACGGTTTGCAGCCGGCAACACAGCAACAGGTCACAGCCTGCGGCAATGGCGCGCACGGCCAGCTCTCCGGGGGGCGCCAGACGGGCCACGGCGGCCATTTCCAGGTCGTCGGATATGATGACCCCGGTAAACCCGAATTCCTCGCGCAGAAGGCCCGTTACGATCCTTTTCGACAGGGTGGCCGGCACCTCCTCCGGGTCCAAGGCCGGGAACACCACGTGGGCGGTCATGATGGCCGGCAGTTCCGGGGCCAGTGCGGCAAACGGCGCCAGTTCCACCTCCCGCAGGCGTGGTTCGTCGTGGGCCACGTAGGGCAGATCCACATGGGAGTCCAGCGCCGTGTCGCCGTGGCCGGGGAAGTGCTTTCCACACGGCAGGATGCCCGCCTCCATCAGGCCCTCGGCGGCGATGCGTGCCATGCGGATGACCCGGTCCGCGTCGCGGCCGTAGGAGCGGTCGCCGATGATGGGGTTGTCCGGGTTGGTGTCCACGTCCAGAATCGGCGCAAAATCGATGGTGAAGCCCAGGTCCACCAGCGCCTTGCCCGTGTCCAGCCCCCACTGATGCACCGCGTGCTCCCCGTGTTCCGCCAGTGCCCGCGCCGGAGGACCCGCGGGCACCCCGGCGGCGGCCAGACGGGCCACCCGTCCCCCCTCCTGATCCACCGCGATGGGCAGCAGGCCCCCGGCGGCGGTCCGCAGGCGGTGGTTGAGGGCGCGCACCTGCGGCGCCGATTCGATGTTGCGGGAAAACAGGATCACCCCCCCCGCGCGTCCCGCGGCAAGGGCGTCACAGGCGGGCCCGGGATCGGATTCGAAGCCGATCATCAGCACCTGCCCCGCATCCTTGAAAATCTGGTCGTTGGGCACCTATAGGGTTCCTTCCTCCGGTGACTCGTTCAGTTCGGTGGTACCGTCCCCCAGATAAGGGCGCCCGGTACCGGGCGCCGCGGCGGTGCGCACCGCGGTAAGGGTGTAGGCCAGGGCCCGGCGCACGGATTCCCGCAGGGTCAGCCCGTGGGCCAGGTACGCGGTAATGGCCGCCGACAGGGCGCAGCCGGTGCCGTGGGGCGAGGGCCCCGGGTGGCGGGGGTGGCGCCAGGTGGTGATCCCGCTTTCGTCCGCCAATGTATCGATGATATACCCTTTGTCGTCCAGGTGTCCCCCGGTAATCAGCACCGCGGCTCCCGCTTCGCGCAGGGCGGCGGCGGCCCGTTCGGCGGCGGCGGCGTTGGGGATGGACTGTCCCCACAGCAGCTCGGCCTCATACCGGTTGGGGGTGATCAGCGTGGCGCGGGGGATCAGCCGTTCGCGCAGGGTGGCAAATCCGTCATCCGTGAGCAGGCCGGGACCGCTGGAGGCGCGCAGGATGGGGTCGATGACCAGATTCGGCAGGGGGTTTTCCGCCACATAGTCCGCCAGCGCGGCCACCACCGCATCGGTGCCCAGCATGCCGGTTTTGGTGGCGGCGGGCGGCATGTCCGCGTGCACGGCGGCCAAGGCGTCGATCACCGTGTCCGGCGCCAGCGGCGTCACCGCGCGCACCCCGGCGGAGTTCTGCACCGTGAGGGCCGCCGGAATCGCCATGGGGTGCACCTTCAGGCGGGTGAATACGGTGATGTCGGCCTGCAGCCCCGCGCCCCCGGACGGGTCGGACCCGGCGATGGTCAGGGCCCGGGGCGGCGGGGAGGGCGCGGTCATTTTCCGTCGTCCCTGCCGGCATCCGGCACCACCAGCACCGACGTTTCGCTGTGCCGGGTTACCTTGTTGCATACGCTGCCCAGCAGCAGTTCCTTCCAGCCGCTGAGGCCCCGGCTGCCCAGTACGATCAGGTCCGCACCGAGGGTTCTGGCTTTCTCCAGGATCACCCGGCGGGCGTCCCCCTCCTCCGTGTGGGGCACGATGGTGGGGAAAGCGGCGGACAGCAGGGCGGTGTCTTGACGCAGCAGTTCCGCCGCCCGCCGTTCCAGATGCGCGCCGATCTCGTACAGGGGTTCCAGCACCGGCGGGTCCAGGGGGCCGCCTGTCAATTGCAGTTGCTGGTTCAGGGACGGCAGCACGTGCAGCAGGTGTGCGGTGCGCGGGTCCGGCAGGGGCATGGCGCGCAGGAAGCGCATTGCGGCGCGGGCCCCCGGCGAACCATCTGACCCGGCCAGAACGGTGATTGCCCCCCCGGCATACGGCTTTCGCACCAGCCATACCGGGCAGGGGGCGTGTTTGACCACCGACTGGGAGGTGCTTCCCAGCAGCGTGCGCAGCCATCCGGAGGTGCCCAGCGCGCCGAGCACGATCAGGTCCACCCCGCTGGAAGCGGCCCGCTCCAGAATTTGCTGGGCGGGGTGGCCATCCGCCACCCGTTGCGCGAGTTTCACCGGAATGGCGCGCAGCAGGTCGGCGGCCTGTTTCAGGACCGCCTGCGCCCGCGCATCCTCGTCCGCCCGCAACTGGCCCAGAACGCCGCCGGGCAGGGCGGTGTGGGTGGGCAGGTAACGGGTCAGCACGTGCAGCAGGGTGATGCGGGCGCCGTCCGGGAGGGGTAGCGTGGCCACGGTGCGCACCGCGTTCATGGCCCCCTCCGAGCCGTCCACGGCCAGCAGCAGGTGGAACCCGTTGTGTTTTTTCATTTATTCGCCCAGCAGCAGTCCGGTCAGGCGTGCGCGCTCCTCCGGGCTCCGGTAGCGGATTTCAATGCGTCCCGCCCGCTTTCCCTCCTTGAGGGTGACCTCCGCCCCGAAATAGCGTGCCAGACGGGCCTGCAAATCGGCGATGTGCGCCGGTGTATCCGCCGCGCGCGCGGCCTTGGGCGCCGGGGCATGGGGGGCGTTCGGCAGCGGTTGCGGGCTGGCCAGCATGCGCTCCAGATCCCGTACCGAGAGGCCCTCCGCCGCCACGTGGCGGGCCAGGGCCGGGGCATCCTGCTCCGGCGAGGCCAGGCCCAGCAGCACCTTGGCGTGGCCGGTGGACAGGGCTCCGCTTTCCACCATTTCCTGCACCGCTACCGGCAGGTTCAACAGGCGCACGGCGTTGGCCACGGTGGAGCGGTCCTTGCCCACCCGGCGTGCCACCTGCTCCTGAGTGAGGCCGAATTCGACGATCAGGCGCTGGTAGGCCTGGGCCGACTCCATGGGGTTCAGGTCCGCCCGCTGGATGTTTTCCACCAGGGCCATTTCCAGGGTGGACAGGTCGCTGGTTTCGCGCACCAGCGCGGGAATGACCGACAGGCCGGCGATGGCCGCGGCGCGCCAGCGGCGCTCCCCGGCAATCAGTTCGAACCGGCCATCGCCCAGCGGGCGCACGGTGACCGGCTGCAACATGCCGTGCTCGATCAGGGAGGCGGCCAGCTCCGAAAGGCCTGCCTCGTCGAAGGTCTGACGGGGCTGGTGGGGGTTCGGCTGAATGTCCGAATGGGCGAGTTCGCGCAGGGTGCCGGACTCGCGGTCGATGCTTCCAAGCAGGGCGCCAAGGCCCTTGCCCAATGCCTGACGGGTCATGGGGATTCTCCTTGCGTGGGGGTTAGGCGGCTGCGGTGGCCGCACGCGGCGCGGTGCGGGAGGCGATTTCTCCGGCCAGATCCAGATAGGCCTGGGCGCCGATGGAACTGATGTTGTACAGCAGCACCGGGCGGCCGTGGCTGGGGGCCTCGGCCAGGGTGATGTTGCGCGGGATCACCGTGTTGAACACCTTGCTGCCGAAGTGGCTGCGCACCTCGGCGGAAACCTGTTGCGACAGGTTGTTGCGCCGGTCGGACATGGTCAGCAGTACGCCGGCGATCTGCAGGTGCGGGTTCAACTGGCGGCGCACCAGATCGATGGTGCGGCTCAACTGCCCCAGGCCCTCCAGGGCGAAATACTCGCACTGGACCGGCACCAGCACCGAGTCCGCCGCGGTGAGGGCGTTCAGGGTGACCAGCCCGAGGGATGGCGGGCAGTCCAGAAAGATGTAGTCGTAGTCGTCCTTGATGCGGGCGATGGCGTCCTTGAGGCGCATTTCCCGTCCCGGCTCGGACACCAGTTCCACCTCGGCGCCCACCAGATCCACGTGGGAGGGGGCCACCGACAGGCGCTCCAGCTCGGTGGCGCAGATTACCGGCGCCAGCGGGGAGCGCCCCACCAGCACGTCGTAGACCGTGTGTTCCTGGTTCCGGGCATTGACGCCCACGCCGCTGGTGGCGTTGCCCTGCGGGTCCATGTCGATGAGCAGGGTGCGGTACCCGGCCACGGCCAGGGACGCGGCGATGTTCACGGCGGTTGTGGTTTTGCCCACCCCACCCTTCTGGTTGGATATTGAAATGACCTGGCCCATGCGACGCTCTCCTCTCCAAGGCGGCACGTTTATGATGGGAGGAAGATAGCACAAGAAAATCGAAAAATGTACTGTTCCACGTGGAACAAAAATGAAAAAGTTTGGAAAGAACGGAAAAACGGAGTGTTGGGATTATTAATTGTTCCACGTGGAACCATGACGGTTTGGCCGTTCGCTCTGGGGCTGGATGCCGTCCGGTGGAGGCGGTCAACCGCAACCGGAAGCGGTAGGGTGTGGGGCCGGTAGTCCGGGCTGTTACAATGGATGTGCGTAACCCCAGCAGGAGTCACTGTGTCTGAGTTGTTGTCCTCGTCCCGCGCAACCGCCCCCGGTCCTATTCTGGGAATCTCTGCCTACTACCACGACAGTGCTGCGGCGCTGGTGGTGGGCGGAACCGTGGTGGCCGCCGCCCAGGAGGAACGTTTCACCCGCAAAAAGCACGATGCGGGGTTTCCCGCCAGTGCGGTGCGCTATTGTCTGGAAGCGGGCGGCATCGGCCTTGACGGCGTGGACCGGGTGGTGTTCTACGACAAGCCGCTGGTCAAGTTCGAGCGCCTGCTGGAAACCTATCTGGCCTATTCCCCAAAGGGTTTCCGTTCCTTTGTGGCAGCCATGCCGGTATGGCTAAAGGAAAAATTATTCCTGAAAAAGTTGATCCGCGACGAATTGGAAAAATTGGCCAACGGCGCGCCATTGCCACCGTTGGCTTTTGCGGAGCACCACCAGTCCCACGCGGCCTCGGCATTCTTTCCGTCGCCATTCGAACGGGCTGCGGTGATGTGCCTGGATGGGGTGGGCGAGTGGGCTACCACCAGCGTGTGGTTGGGGGAGGGCAACCGGCTGGAGGCCCGGTGGGAGATCGATTTTCCCCACTCGCTAGGCCTGCTCTATTCCGCCTTTACCTATTACACGGGTTTTAAGGTCAACTCGGGCGAATACAAGCTGATGGGCCTTGCCCCCTACGGCGAACCGAAATACGTGGATACCATCCTCGGGAGCCTTCTCGACCTGAAAGAGGACGGTACCTTTCGCCTGGATATGAGCTACTTCAATTTTGCCACTGGGTTGACCATGACCGGCCCTAAATTCCACGCGCTGTTTGGTGGCCCGCCGCGGCAGGCGGAGGGAACCATCACCCAGAAAGAGATGGATATCGCTCGTTCCATCCAGGAGGTTACCGAGGAGGTGGTGATGCGGCTGGGGCGTACCGTGCAGGGGGAACTGGGGGTGGAAAATCTGTGTCTGGCGGGGGGGGTGGCCCTCAATTGCGTCGCCAATGGCCGGCTGCTGCGAGAGGGGCCGTTCAAGGACATCTGGATCCAGCCCGCCGCCGGGGACGCGGGGGGCGCCGTGGGCGCGGCATTGGCCTACTGGCACCAGGAAGCCGGGCAACCTCGAACCGTGACCGGCGCCGACACCATGTCCGGCAGCTACCTGGGACCGCGTTTTGGTGATGACGACATTCGGGCGAGACTGGAGCGCCTGGGGGCGGTTTACTCTCGGCTCGAGGATGCCGAACTAATGCCGCGCCTGGCCGAGGCACTGGAGGGCGAAAGCGTGGTGGGGTGGTTTCAGGGGCGCATGGAGTTCGGGCCCCGCGCGTTGGGAGGGCGTTCCATCATCGGCGATCCGCGCAGCCCCAAAATGCAGTCGGTAATGAACCTGAAAATAAAATACCGGGAGTCGTTCCGCCCCTTTGCCCCGTCGGTGCTGGCGGAAAAGGCCGGGGAGGTGTTCGACCTGAATGCGGACAGCCCCTACATGCTGATCGTGGCGCCGGTTCGGGAAGCGCTGCGCATTCCCATGAGTACGGAGCAAAAGGCGTTGTTCGGGATCGAAAAGCTGAACGTTCCCCGCTCCACCCTGCCCGCAATTACCCATGTGGATTACTCGGCCCGGGTGCAGACCGTTCATGCTCGCACCAACCCACGCTACCATGCGCTGTTGACCGCGTTCCACGTCCGTACCGGCTGCCCGGTGCTGGTTAATACCAGTTTCAACGTGCGCGGAGAGCCGATCGTATGCACCCCGGAGGACGCCTACCAATGTTTCATGCGTACGGAAATGGACTATCTGGTAGTGGAAAACTACCTGTTGGCCAAAGCGGATCAGCCCGAGGTGGCAAAGGACGATTCGTGGATGCGCGAATTCGAACTGGATTAATCATGTGCGGGATTGACCATGTTTGGTGAAATACCGGAACTGGACCGCGCCGGGCTGCGGCGCTTCGGGCTGACCTTCGGGGGCATCTTCGGCAGCCTGTTCGGGGTGCTGTTCCCGTGGCTGGCGGACGCGGATTGGCCCCTGTGGCCATGGGTGGTGAGCGGGACTGCGGTCATTTGGGCGCTGGCCGCTCCGGCAACCCTCCGCCCGGTGTATCTCGGCTGGATGCATGTGGGGGGCTTTGTGGGGCGGGTCAATACCCGTATCATTCTGTTTGTGGTGTTTTATAGTGTGGTCTTCCCCATCGGACTGCTGCTACGGCTATTGGGCCGTGACCCGATGGCTCGCAAAATGGATCCGGCGGCCCCCTCCTACCGGGTGGTGAAGGAAAATCCTCCGGGAAGCATGGACCGGCCGTTTTAAGCTTCCTTTCAAATGGTTTGGTTTGATACTGGAGAAACCTGGCTAGATGTTTGACCTGCTCAAGGACCTGTGGGCGTTTATGCGGGAACGGAAAAAGTTCTGGCTGGCCCCAATCATCGTGGTGTTGCTGCTTCTGGGCGGGCTGATCGTGTTCAGTCAGGGTTCCGCCGTGGCACCGTTTATTTACACCCTGTTCTAGGCGGCGGCATGCGAAGGGAGTGGATTCTGACCCTGGTGTCGGTGGGACTGACCCTGGTGGTGGCGCTGGGGCTGATCCGTTGGCTGGCCCCCGGCCTGCTGGGGATGTCCACTCCGGTGGACTTGCAGGTGGTGCAACTGGACGACCAACTGCCGCCATTTTACGAATCCATGCTCGGTCCGGACGTGCTATCCCCTGATACTCCCCCCGACCGCCAGGATCCGCTGGTGGGCATGCGTCATCAGGCCATGGTTCCGCCCAATTACCAGGACAACGCCCCGTTCGACCTGCTGGGCTTCCGCAACCATGCCGTGCCCACCGTGGCGGACGTGGTGACCATCGGTGACAGCCAGACCGTGGGGCTAAACGCCACGCTGGAATACACCTGGCCGGGGGTGATGGCCCGCCTGCTTCGGCCGCAAGGCGCCAATGTTTACAACATGTCCAAGGGCGGCTGGGGTGCGGTGCAATATCTGTATATGGCGGAAAAGGCCCTCACCTTCCGGCCCCGTGTGCTGGTGGTGGCGTTTTATTCCGGCAACGACCCGCTGGAGGCGGTACGGCTGGCCTATGGTTATGAACCGTGGGCCTCACTGCGGGGACACGCGACGGAACCGGACAGGCCGCCATCGGCGTGGCCGCCAGCCCCGGAGGATCTGTGGCGGGCGCGCTTTTCGGACGGTGGAGCCACGGTGTTCACCGCCAAGACCCGGCTGATGTCAAATGACCGGGATTATCCAGCCACTGCCGAGGGGTACCGTATTATGGCGGAAGCCGGTCGCCGCATTGCGGAAGTTGGCCGCAAGGCGAAGGTGCCGGTGGTGTTTACCATCATCCCCACCAAGGAGTTTGTGTATTCCGGGCGGGTCCGGGGGGAGGGGTTGGAGGCTCCGGAAGCCTACTCTCGGCTGGTGTCACACGAAGGGGAGAATATTCGGGAACTGGTAGCGGCCCTCCAGGATCTGAAGGGGGCCACCTACGTGGATGTCATCGACCCCCTGCGCCAGGTGTTGGCCACCGGGGTCGCACTGTATTTACCAAACTCGGACGGGCATCCGGCTCCGGCCGGGTATGAGGTCATCGCCAGGGTGCTGACCCCGGTGGTGCATCGCATGATTCCAGCTCCCCCTGCATCGGGGGTTTACCGGGTGGTGGTGCCTGAGGGGTGGCGATCGGCTCCGGTCGTCCATGTGGCGGGTCGCGGAGTGTCCTGGTTTTGGAATATGAATACGGTGATGGCCAACGGCTGGCCGAGTGACCTGAGCACCATGCCCGTGGTGACCTTGCGAGATTTGGCAGTCTTTACACCCCAGGGGATGATTTCCGGGGCGGACCCGGCACGGTTCGGACCCCCCGCGGACAACTGACAATCCCTGCAGGAGGTTTGTGGCGCCAGAAGGAATACTGTGCAATGGATTTGAAAACCCAGGTGCTGGTAACCGGCGCCAGTCGCGGCATCGGGTTGGCGGTGAGCCGCGCGTTTGCCGTCGCTGGCGCGCGGGTGTGGGTGTGCGCCCGTCCCTCCTCCGCCCTGGACGATGCGGTGGCCTCCCTCTCCGGACTGGGCGGGAAGGCCCGCCCGTTGCCCGGTGACCTGACCGGGGAGGGGATGGACGCACTGCTGGAGCCGGTTTCCCGCCAGGGGCGTCTGGATGTGCTGGTGCACAACGTGGGCGATGTGGGGCCGTTCGCTCCCTTCATGGAAGGCGGAGACCGGGTCTGGCGGGACAGCCTTGAAATCAACCTGATGGCGGCGGTGCGTCTCACCCGGTTGGCGCTTCCTTTGCTGCGCGCCAGTGCGGGGGGGCGAATTCTGTTTATCGGTTCCACCGGAGCCCGCCGACCCACCGGGCGGTGGCCCCATTATTCGGCGGCCAAGGCGGCGCTACTGAATTTTTCCCAGTCACTGGCCGTGGAATTGGCACCGGAGGGAATTACCGTCAACACCGTCTCTCCCGGCCCGGTGTGGACCCAGAGCTGGGAGCGGGAGGCGGCGGAACTGGCCGCCCGGGAGTCCATTCCGGTGGCGGGTGTGCGACAGCGGCTGCGAAACGGCGCGGCGGCCCGAGTGCCCCTGGGGCGCATTGGCGAGCCGGAGGATGTGGCGGGAATCTGCCTGTTTCTGGCCTCACCGGCGGCGAGTTGGATTACCGGGGCCGACATTCCGGTGGACGGCGGGCTGGGGCTGGCGTCCCCCTGAGGGGGCGGGGGAACTCAGAGGGCGGCGGGGGCGTCCACCTGATACTGGCGGGCGAAGATGCGCCCCTGATCGATCTCGTACAGATCAAACCCCTCCCGGGTGAGGCAGAAAACAAACTGACGGGCCGCGAAGCTCGCCTCCACGTCCATTTCCGATGGCGGGGTGGCCAGTTCGTTGTGAAAGTGGAACACCCCGGCAAATCCCCATTCCGGCATGTGCCCCAGTTCCGATTTGAAGGCCAGCGGCTCCACCATGTAGCGGGCTTCCGATACCGTACGCAGGGAGGCCAGCAGGGCGTCCAGGGCCGCATCCCGCGCATATTCCGCCACATTCCGGTTTTCCCGCAGGCCGAGCACCCGGTCCATCATTTGCGTGTTGCCCTGCAGGGTGACCACCATCTGCCGGGACTCGGGGCGCTCCAGCGCGCGGGCGAGGGCCTCGGGGGGCAGGCCCTCCAGGGATTCGATAAAGGCGGCGTTGGCGGAGCGGATGGCATGCAGGCGGGCGCCGTCGCCGCCCACGGCGACCACCCCGCCCACTTCCGTATGGCGCAGGCCGCGGGAAGCGACCAGGTCACGGTAGATCTGTTCCTTGGTCCGTTCCACGTGGAACATGACCTGCTCGGAATCGCCCCGCGTCCCCTGCACCGCGTGGTAGATCTCCTTGGCGTGCCCCAGCGCGGTGTAGGGAAAGTCGTGGGTGACCAGCTTGGCGGCCACCGGAATGCCGGAGATGAAGCGCTGGTTCTGCTGGATGATTCCCTGGCCCCCGGAAAGGTCCATGGCCGCCGCCAGCAACTGCAGGTAGATGACCACCACCGGCACCAGCCAGTAGTTGTTGAAGAAGCGGCGGTACCGGTTCAGGCGGCTCTTGGAGCGGCGGTCAACAAAGGGCCATTCGTTCATGGGGTTCGAAGCGGACATCACACCTCGCAATTGGGGGTACCACGGACCAACGACTCGCAAGTTGCGGGCCGCACCCGCCGGTACCCCCGCATTTTTACCCGATCCCCGCAGTTTGAAAAGGGTTTTTTCACCGGCCAGGCGTCGATCGGGAGGGGGAGGGCGGTGCGGAAACCGGCGTTTCTGGGCAATCCGTTGCCCAACATGACGCCATCCATTCCCGATGAAATGCCACCCGTTCCCCAGACTGCGGTAGACAGGGACGGGTGACTGCCGGTACAAAGGGGGGAGGCAATAACACACGGTTACGGGGGAGGAAATGGCAGACGCGCCCGAATGGCAGCAGATGAAGGTGGCCTCGGCGGGGCAGGAGGGGCTGCACATGCGCCACGTGGTGTTGACCCCGGACGCTCCGTTCCGGTTCACCCACGGCCAATACGTGCAGTTGCGCAGGGAGGACGGTGACAAGCCGGGATTTTTCGCCATTGCCAGCGCCCCCCACCAGGACCGGGAGATCGAATTTCTGGTCAAGGAGGGCAGCGGCGTGGCCGGAGCCCTGTACGAGGCCGCTCCGGGAGACGTGTTCCAGGTGGGACCGGCCCAGGGGCCGGGATTTCCCCGCGAGCACCTGCTCGGAAAAAACGTGGTGCTGATCGGGGTCGGTTCCGGCATGGCGCCATTGCGCAGCGTGCTGCTGTCGATCCTGGACGACCGCGCCGCGTTCGGGGAGCGGGTGATGCTGGTGTACGGGGCCCGCACCCCGTTCCACATTCCATTTCGCCCGGAAATCGCCCGCTGGCGGGCCCAGGTGGAGGTGTACAAGGCCATGAGCCAGCCCGGCGATACGGACTGGAGTGGCTATACGGGCTACGTGCAGCACATTCTGGAGGACGTGGACATCCCCCGCGAAAACACCATCGCCTGCGTCTGTGGCATGAGCCACATGGTTGACGCGGTGAAGGAGCGGCTGGCGGCCCTCGGCATTGCCGAAGACGACGTGTACCTGAATTTCTGACCCTGGTGCCCGCCCCACCCCACATCCTGTTCCTGTCCACCCGCAACGCCTGCCGCAGCCGCATGGCGGCGGCCTGGGTGACCCACCTGTCCGCCGGGGCGGTGCGCGTCTCCGCGGCCGGAACCCGGCCCGAGCCGGTGGCGCCGCTGGCGGTGCGCGCCATGCAGGAGGCCGGCGTGACGCTGGCGGAATCCCCCCCGTGCGGGCTGGAGGCCATCGACCTGGACACGGTCACCCATCTGATCACCGTGTGTGACGAGGTGGCCCGCGACTGTCCCCCGGTGGCCCTGACCGCCCGGCATAGCCACTGGGGGGTGTCCGACCCGGCCGCCATCGCACGGGAATTTCCGCATCTGGTGTCCAACGGCATGCGCGCCGTGCGCGACAACCTGCGCGACCGGGTCACCCTGTTGCTGCGGGAATTGGGGGTTCCGGCGGTGGGGATGCACAAACCCGGCCCGGCCGCGAAGGAAACCGATTGACAGGGGGTTACCGCCCCCCGTAGAATCGCCGACTCGTTGCGGGGCCGTAGCGCAGTTGGGAGCGCGCCTGACTGGCAGTCAGGAGGTCGGGGGTTCGATCCCCCCCGGCTCCACCAAATCCGAGAGGGCCGTGGACAGTGTGTCCACGGCCCTTTTCATTATCCACCTGGCTGCGGTTCACGGGGGGTGGTGGTCCAGATCCATTGACCGGATATGGGCCGGCAACGTAAAATGACCCGCTTTATCGGTTTTACGCGTCCGGGGTCTGTTCCGTTCCCGGCGATCCCTCGCTACAGGGTCAGCGCGTCGTGTGAGTTGTCCCCGGTCCGGCGGAGGTGGTGTTCACCCCGGAGGCCGGGCTGTTTTTCGCATTATGGAGTCTTCCCGTGAGTCTCAAGAAGTACCTGCTCGCCCCCGGCCCGGTCCCGGTTCCCCCCAACGTGCTGAACGCCATGGCCGCGCCCATGATCCACCATCGGTCCCCCGATTTCGTGGAGCTGTTCAAGGGCGTGAAGGAAGACCTGAAGTACCTGTACCAGACCACCAACCCGGTGTTGATCCTGGCCTCCACCGGCACCGGCGCCATGGAAGGCGCGGTCACCAACTTCCTGTCCCCCGGCGACAAGGCCATCTTCGTCAACGGCGGCAAATTTGGTGAGCGGTGGGGCAAGATCCTCTCCGCCTACGGCATGCAGACCGTGGAGATCAAGGTCGAATGGGGCCGGTCCGTGGACCTGAACGACGTGAAGGCCGCCCTGGACGCCAACCCGGACGCCAAGGCCGTGTACGTGCAGGCCAGCGAAACCTCCACCGGCGCGGCCCATGACGTGCAGGGCATCGCCGCCCTCACCAGAAACCGCGACACCCTGTGCGTGGTGGACGCCATCACCGCCATGGGCGTGACCAACGTGCCCATGGACGAGTGGGGCCTGGACGTGGTGGTTTCCGGTTCCCAGAAGGGCTACATGCTGCCTCCGGGCCTGGCCTTCGTGGGCGTGTCCGACAAGGCGTGGGCCTTCAACGAGCGCTCCACCTGCCCGCGCTTCTACTTCAACTTCGCCAAGGAGAAGAAGGCCCTGGAAGGGGACCAGACCGCGTTCACCCCGGCGGTGTCGCTGATCGTGGGTCTGCGCGAGGTGCTGAACATGGTCAAGGCGGAGGGCATCCAGAACGTGTTTGCCCGTCACGAGCGTCTGGCCAACGCCACCCGCGAGGGCCTGAAGGCCGCCGGGCTGGAGATTTTCCCCACCGGCACCCCGTCCACCGCCGTCACCGCCGTGGTGGCCCCGGACGGCATCGACGGTCAGGATATCTACAAGACCCTGCGCACCAAGTACGGCGTGACCGCCGCCGGCGGGCAGGATCACCTGAAGGGTAAGGTGTTCCGCATCGCCCAGCTGGGCTATGCCGACACCTTCGACACCATCATCGCGGTGGCCGCCGTGGAGATGGCCATCTCCACCCTGGGCGGCAAGGTGAACATGGGTGCCGGCGTGAAACGCGCCCAGGAACTGCTGGTGGTCAAGTAGGCTCGTTTCAATTGCGCGGGCGCCCGGCCATCGGCGCGCCCCAAGCCAAGGTGTGAAGACATGTCCGAGATTCGTGTTCTGGTCAGCGACAAAATGTCGCCCAAGGTGGTGGATATCCTCTCCCGCGAGGGGATCAAGGTAGACGTCAGCACCGGCAACTCCCCGGAGGAACTGGCGAAAATCATCGGCGACTACCACGGGCTGGTGGTGCGCAGCGCCACCAAGGCCACCCCGGAAATTCTGGCCCACGCCAAGAACCTGAAGGTGATCGGCCGCGCCGGTTCCGGTCTGGACAACGTGAACCTCCCCGAGGCCAGCAAGCGCGGCGTGGTGGTGATGAACACCCCCGGCGGCAATACGGTGACCACCGCCGAGCACGCCTTCTCCCTGCTCTGTTCCCTGGCCCGCAACATCCCGCAGGCCACCGCCAGCCTGAAGGCGGGACAGTGGGAAAAGAACAAGTTCATGGGTGTGGAACTGTACGGCAAGACCCTGGGGGTGGTGGGCGCCGGGCAGATCGGCAGCCACGTGATCACCCTGGCCCAGGGTTTCGGCATGCACGTGATCGCCTTCGATCCGTTCCTGTCGCCGGAGCGCGCCGAGAAGCAGGGCATCGAACTGGTGGGCCTGGACGAGATTTACCGCCGTTCCGACTTCATCACCCTGCACACGCCGCTGACCCCGGAAACCAAGGGCATGATCGGCAAGGACACCATCGCCCGCATGAAGCCCGACGTACGCATCGTCAACTGCGCCCGGGGCGGACTGGTGAACGAGCAGGACCTGTACGAGGCCCTCAAGGAGGGCCGCGTGGCGGGGGCCGCCTTCGACGTGTTCGAGCAGGAGCCGGTGGACCCGGCCCATCCGCTGCTCACCCTGGACAACTTCATCTGCTCGCCGCACCTGGGCGCCTCCACCCACGAGGCCCAGGAGAGCGTGGCGGTGGCCGTGGCCGAGCAGATTGCCGACTATCTGGTGCGCGGGGTGATCCGCAACGCGGTCAACTTCCCGTCCATCAGCCCGGACCTGGCCCCCCTGCTGACCCCCTACGTGAGCCTGGCGGAAAAGCTCGGCGGCGCGCTGGCGCAGGTGTATGAGGGCGGCCTGGAAAAGGTCACCGTGGATTACCGGGGCAAGCTGGCCGACCTGAACCTGGCGCCGGTGACCATCGCCGCCATCAAGGGGCTGCTGGCGCCGATCCTCAACGACACGGTCAACCACGTGAACGCGCCAGTGATCGCCAAGGAGCGCGGCATCGAAGTGGTGGAGGTGAAGGAGGCGGACGCCGACGTGCGCGCCAGCACCATCACCATCACCGTGGAGGCCGGGGGCAAATCCACCCGCGTGATCGGCCTGCTCACCAGCGCCGGAGCGCCGCGCATCGTGGAGCTCAACGAGATTCTGGTGGAGGTGGTGCCGGAAGGGCACATGCTGATTCTTTCCAACACCGACGTACCGGGGGTCATCGGCCAGATCGGCACCGTGCTGGGCGAGAACCGGATCAACATCGCCCTGATGAACTTCGGGCGCGACAAGCCGGGAGGGCGGGCCATCGCCGTGGTCAACGTGGACGAAGAAGTGCCCGACGCCGTGCTGGACCAGTTGCGCGCCGTGCCCGCCATCCTCACCGTGAAGCAGATTTTTCTGTAACCGGTGCCGGACGGAACGGCGGCCAACGGCTGTCCGCGGGGATTTGGCCCGGCGAATTTCCGCCGCGGGTGATACGATGGCGCAACCAGTGAACGGAAGGTGCGGGGACTCCTCATGAACCGATCGACAGACCTGGCGCGCGCCATGGTGCCCCGTGGCACCGTGCCGTTTTTCCCGGAACTCGCCGCCCGCAAGCGGACCGTGGAGGCGCGCCTGTGGGATACCTTCTCCCGCTGGGGCTACCGGGAGATCATTCCGCCCCTGTTTGAGTACCTGGATGTCCTGTCCCAGGGGCTGGCTCCGGAGACGGTGGCCGCCGGCTACAAGCTGGAGGACCGTCAGGACGGCCGCCTGATGGTGCTGCGTCCCGATGTCACCGCCCAGGTGGCGCGCATGGCCGCGGCCCGCCGGGACAATCCGGCCACCCCCCACCGCTATGCGTATCAGACCGGCGTGTTCAGCCACACGGACGCCCACCGGGGCCGCCCGCGCGAGGTGTTTCAGGCCGGCGTCGAACTGCTCGGGCCGGGCGGCTACAGCGCCGATGCGGAGGTGCTGGCGCTGCTGATCACCGCCCTGCGCGACCTGGGGCTGGACGACTTCATCGTATCCACCGGTCAGGCGCGCTATTTCAAGGCCATTCTGGGGGACCTGGGGCTGTCCGACGGGGTCGGGGCGGAGCTCACCCGCGCCATGGGGCGCAAGGACGTGCCGTCCATCCGCGCCATTCTGGCCGCCGCCGGGGTGGACGCCGCCAAGGCGGACCGGGTGGCCCGCATTCCCCTGCTGATCGGCGGACGGGAGGTGCTGGAAACCGCCCGCGGCCTGACCAAATGCGCCGACGCCCTGGCCGCCCTGGATCACCTGGAGAAGGTGGCGGAGGCCTTGGACAGCTGCGGACTGGGGCGCCACCTGTCCATGGATCTGGGTGAGGTGCGCGACATGGATTACTACACCGGGGTGGTGTTCGACGTGCTGGCCCCCGGCATGGGCATCGAGCTGGGCGGCGGCGGGCGTTACGACGACCTGCTGGGCCGGTTTGGCCACCCCATGCCCGCCATCGGCTTCGCCCTGGACGTGGAGCGGGTGCTGGAGGCGATCGGCCGCGCGGGGGTGCCGCTGGCCGCGGAGGGCCCCCTGTTCCGGGTGAGCGGCACCCTGCCGGACGCCCATCGGGCCGCCGCGGCCCTGCGCGCCCGGGGCCTGAACGCCGTGGTGGCGCTCAAAAACGACACCGGGGGCACCGCCCTGGAGGCCCAGGGGGAGCGCCTGTTCCGCGTTTCCGCCCAGGGGCGGCAGCCGGTGGATGTGGAAACCCTCGTGAGCGAGGCCTGATCCGGTGGCCCAGGATCTGCCGCTGCACAAGGTTCCGCCCCAGAACCTGGAGGCGGAACGGTGCGTGCTGGGCGCCATCCTGATCGAGAACGACGCCCTTCACAAGGCCCTCGACGTGCTCGGCCCGGACGATTTCTACAAGTCGGCCCACCGCAATATCTTCAGTGCCATGATGGACCTGAGCGGCAAGGGCGAGGCCATCGACCTGATCACCCTCACCGAGTACCTGAAAACCCTCGACGTGCTGGAAAAAGTGGGGGGCGCGCGCTATCTGGCGGAGTTGACCGAGGTCATCCCCACCGCCGCCAACATCCGCCACCACGGGCAGATCGTGCGTTCCAAGTCGGTGTTTCGCGGGCTGGTAACCACCGCCACCGAGATCGCCGAGCGGGGATACCAGGAGACCGAGAAGCTGGAGGAGCTGATCGATTTTGCCGAACAGCGCATCTTCGCCATCTCGGAACGGCAGAGCAACAACTGCTTCGTGCCGGTAAAGGAGGTGCTCAAGGACAGCTTCGCGATGATCGAGAAGCTGTACGAACGCCAGGAGCTGGTCACCGGGGTGCCCACCGGGTTCCGCGATCTGGACGAAATGACCGCCGGATTCCAGCCGTCGGACCTGATCATCATTGCCGGGCGCCCCTCCATGGGCAAAACCGCCCTGGCCATGACCATCGCCCAGCGGGCGGGCATTGACCACAAGCAGACGGTGGCGGTGTTCTCGCTGGAAATGGGCAAGGAACAGCTGCTCACCCGCATGCTCTGTTCCGAGGCGCGGGTGGATTCCTCCAAGCTGCGCACCGGGCGCTTTGCGAAAACCGACTGGCCCAAGCTGACCACCGCCGCCGGGCGCCTGACCGAGGCGCCGGTGTACATCGACGATACCCCGGCCATCACCGTGCTGGACATGCGTTCCCGCGCCCGCCGCTTGAAGTCCGAAGCCGGCCTGGGCATGGTCATCGTCGACTACCTCCAGCTCATGCGCGGCCGCAACAGCGACTCCCGCGAGCAGGAGATCTCCGATATCTCCCGCTCCCTGAAGGCCCTGGCCAAGGAGCTGCATGTGCCGGTGGTGGCCCTGTCCCAGTTGTCCCGCGCCGTGGAAAGCCGTACCGACAAGCGCCCCATGCTGTCGGATCTGCGTGAATCCGGCGCCATCGAACAGGACGCGGACGTGGTCATGTTCGTGTACCGCGAGGAGTTTTACAAACCGTGCGAGTGTCCGGCCGAGGGCCTGTGCGAGTGCGGCCGGCGCGGCAAGGCGGAACTGATTATCGGCAAGCAGCGCAACGGTCCCGTCGGCACCGTCAAGCTGGCGTTTCAGGGCCGTCATGTCCGCTTCGAGGATCTGGACGACACCCACAGCGAGGCCGCCGCCTACGGTTAGCCCGGAATCCGCTTTGCCGGATTTTGCGTGCTCCGCCTATAATGGTGGTTTCGCCACCCCACGGAGGTACTGAATTTTGTTCGGATTGGGTTTCTGGGAACTGGTCATCATCCTGATGATCATCGTGATCATCTTCGGGGTGGGCAAGCTTCCGCAACTGGGCGAGGGGATGGGCAAGGCCATACGCGGCTTTAAAAAGGGCCTGGACGAACCCAAGGACGGCCCCCCCGACGATTCCGATTCCTCCTCACCCAACGGAAAGGGATGACCATGAGGCCCTTCCGCATCCTTCGCACCCGGGCGTCCGGCCGCTGGACCGCCACACTTCCGGTTGCGTGGGCGGTCCTGCCGCTGGCGGCGCTGCTGGTCACCGGCTGTGCCACCGGCAAGGAGGCCGGGCTCTCCGGCCCGCAGGGAGCCGTTCCCGCCGCCGCCCGCCCGGCACCCCCGGAGCGGCCACGCATGGGCCTGGGGGTGCTGCCCGCCGATCCGGGTGCCTATTATCACTTCATGCGCGGCTACCGCATGGAACTGGACCGTTCCTATGATCTGGCCCTTTCCGAATACCTCTCCGCCCAGAGCTATGCGCCGGACGACCTGGAACTGATTGCCCGCATTGCCGACCTGTACCTGAAAAACGGCGACGTGCGCGGCGCCATCGAAATGGCGGAGAAGGGGCTGGACATCGCTCCGGGCATGCCGGAACTGCTGCACTTCCTGTCCAGCCTCTACCTGAAGGAGGGTGACTTCTCCATGGCGGTGATCACCTACCGCCGCCTGCTGGAGCACAACCCGGACGACATCAAGGTGTATTACCTGCTGGCCCTTGCCTACGTGCGCGAAAGCCGCTTCGAGGACGCCCTGGGCGTGGTGGCCGAGGCGCGCCAGCGGGATCCGTCCTCCGGGCTGCCCGACTACTACGTGGGGCGGGTGTACAAGGCGCAGGGGGAGAACAACCGGGCGCTGGATGCATTCCGCACCGCTACCCGCAAGGAACCCATGCTGGAAGCGGCGTGGCTGGATCAGGCCGACCTCTATGAGCAGTGGGGCCGCGAGGAAAAGGCGCGGGAAGTGTACGAGACGGTGCTGTCGCGGGTGAATCCGGACAGCGCCATGGCCCACGACCGGTTGATCCAGATCTATCTCAAGGAGGGGGATCTGGACCAGGTGCTGGCCCACCTGGACGCCATGTTGCTGGCCAACCCGCGCAACCCGTCCCTGCTGTACCGGCAGGCGGTGGTGCTGTCCGAGTTGAAACGCCTGGACGAAGCCATCCAGGCCCTGACCCGGGTGCTGGCCCTGTACCCCTCCGATATTCGTTCCATGGAATTTCTGGGCGGCCTGTACGAGCAGGCGGAGCGTCCCGAGGACGCGCGCACCACCTATCAGCAGATCCTGGAACTGGAGCCGGACTATTACAAGGCGCACATGCACATGGGCTACCTTTCCGACCGGCTGGGAGACGAGGCCGGGCTGGAGCGCGCCGTGCAGGCGGTGGCCGCCTATCTGGATGAAAACCCGGAGGATGCCACACCGTACCGCTTTGTGGGCTGGGGACACATGCAGGCCGGGAACTACCCGGCGGCGGTTGAGGTGCTGGAGCGCGCGGTGGCCCTGGAGCCGGATAACGTGGAACTGCACTTCTCCCTGGGGGCGGCCCATTACGAGGCGAAAAACCCGGAGCAGGTGGAAAGCGAGATGCGCTGGGTGCTGGAGCGCTCCCCGGAGCACGCCTCAGCTCTCAATTTTCTGGGCTATTTCTATGCGGAGCGGGGCGAACGGTTGGACGAGGCCGTGAAACTGATCCAGAAGGCCCTCAAGCTGCGCCCGGACGATGGCTTCTTTATCGACAGCCTGGCCTGGGCCTACTACCAGCAGGGACGCCTTGCGGAGGCCCTCAAGCTCCAGAAGGAGGCGGTGGCCAAGGCTCCCCAGGAGGACGGCACCCTGTACGACCACCTGGGAACCATCCACCTGGGGCTGGGGCATACGGAATCCGCCCGCGAGGCGTGGCTGAGCGCCCTGCGGCTGAAGCCGGACAACGACGACCTGCGCGCCCGCTTCCGCGCGGCGGGCATGGGCGACCCGGATCAGGAGGTGCCCCTGCCGTCCCCGGAGGAGGGGCAGGCCCCCTCCCAGGCGGCCACGGCGCCCTGAGGCGGCCCCTCCACCCGACAAATTTCATTGGGTAGCCGGTTCCACAGGCTGCACATTGTTGAACAACCCCCACCCCCACCGCTTCCTGCCGGTGGATCTTCCGATCTATTTGTGCCCTTAATAATCAGCGTGTTGTCGTTTTCTTCGCGGAGTGGTACGCCCCTTGCTCTCATCAGGCAGCGGTGGCGGGGGCCACAGTGTGCCCCGCCCCGGTTCAGTCCGCCCGAAAAAAAGCTCAAGGGCGGGGGGACGGGCAGCCGAAAAGGGAAACACTGTGGGTTTGGAGACCGGCGGGATTCCTCCGAAGGGTTTTTCCAAAAGCATGTTCACGCACGAAGGAGACGAACTAATGTTCAAGGTTACGAAGAATGAAAAGGGTTTTACCCTGATCGAGTTGATGATCGTGGTTGCGATTATCGGCATCCTGGCCGCGGTCGCGATTCCGAACTTCCTCCGCTATCAGGCCAAGTCCAAGCAGTCTGAGGCCCGGGTGATTCTGTCCGGTATCTATACCTCGGAAACGGCGTATTTCGCCGAGCAGAACTCCTATGGGGCCTATGACCTGGCCATGGCCGGTGTGGGCGCTGCCCGTACCGCCACCCCGGGCGCCGGTAACGCCATCGACTTCGCTCCGGCCGGTGTGCCGAAGTACCTCGATACGGTTGTCACCGCTGTTCATGCGACTGGCGCCACCTTCCAGACCGGGTCCTGCGGCAACATCGACAACGATGCCGCCGTTGACTCCTGGACCGTTGACAGCACGGCTCGTGAGCCGATCAACGCCAACAACGACGTCACTGACACTGGTGCGACCGCCTGTATCGCCCCGGTTGCTCCGGTTCCGTAAACCGCGGTGACACCAGGATCGCCTGGCGGTCGATGAACCGCATCGACCGCAAGGCATCCAACCAGAAGGCCCTGGGAGGAAACCTCCCAGGGCCTTCCCTGGTTTGGGACCAACGAGTGAGAGGGGAGCGAGGCATGGAAAACCGCAAGCGCCATACGACGCCCGGCGATTACCCGGGTGCGGGAGAAGATTGCGCACCGACCGGTGAGCAGGGGTTCACCCTGATCGAATTGATGGTGGTGGTGGCCATTATCGGAATCCTGGCGGCGATCGCCATTCCCAAGTTTCAGAACAACGCCATCCGAGCGCGCCAGACGGAAGCCAAAACCCTGTTGGCGGCCGTATATACCAATCAGGTCCTGTACCATGCGGTGCAGAACGCCTACGGCACCAGCGAGGCCCTGATCGGCATGGAGATGAACGGTTCGCGGGTATACTCCCCCGTGGTGTTCACCAACGTCACCGGCATGACCTACACGGCCGAGATCACCGCCAACCTGGATAACGACCTGATCCTGGACCGGTGGCAGGTGACCGAGGCGGACCCCAGCCCGGTGCATCTGTGCAACGACATTACCGATCAGGGACCATCCTGTTAGAATAACCCGCACGTTACGCGGCCGCCGGATCCGCGGTTCGCAGTTGCCGGGGGTTGCGCCGGGGAGGGAAGGGAGTGGGACAGAGGTTTGTTCTTTCGCTGGCCGCGGTCGCGGCCTTTTGCCTGGCGTTTGTTTCGCTCACCACCCTGGACCGCCGGGGGGAGGCCGCAGTCTCCCGGGAGGCGGTGTTCACCGCCCCGATTCTCACTTCCGTTCAGGTTTCCGTGCTGGCCGGAGGCTTCCGCCCCGCCATCTCGGATCTCTACTGGATTCGCGCCATCTCCGCCGGAGAGGACATTCTGGACACGGAAGCGGGACAGTGGCACCTGTTCAACCTGCTGATGGGCACCACCGCCGCCGATCCCGCCTTTGAGCCGCCCTTCCAGTACGGCGCCATGATCCTGTCGGTGGTGGGCGGGCGGCCGGACCTGGCCGACCTGCTGTGTGCCCGGGCCGAACTGGCCTTCCCGGACAAGTGGGAATACCCGTTTTACCGGGGTTTTTTCCGTCTCTATCACGACCTGAATTTTGCGGCGGCCGCCTTGCATCTGGACCGCGCCGCCACCCGGCCGGAGGTGCCCCCCTACATCAAGTCCCTGGCCCGGCGCCTGCGCATGCGGCAGAATGACCCCCGCATGGTGCTGGAGCTGATCGACCGGCTGGAAAGAACCTCTCCGGAACCGGAGGTGCGTGTGCGCATGCAGATTCGCCGCAGCCAGATTGTCAGCCAACTACGGGAGCGGGCCGGATGAACGGAGAACAGGCGTTGCCGATCCGGCTGGAGCAGGTCGCCAAGTCGTTTCCCCACGGCTTTCTGATGCGCCCCAGGGAAGCGGTGCGCGACGTGTCGCTGCAGGTTCCCGCCGGGTCCCTGTTCGGCTACCTGGGCCACAACGGCGCGGGCAAGACCACCACCATCAAGATGCTGCTGGGACTGATCGCCCCCACCTCCGGCCGGGTGCGGGTGTGGGGCGGGGATCCCGCCGCGCCGGAAGTGCGCCGCCGGGTGGGCTATCTGCCGGAGCAGCCGTATTTCTATGACTACCTGACCACCCGCGAGTTTCTGGAATTCCATGCGGAACTGGCCGGTGTGGCGCCGGACCTGCGGGCCGGCCGCATTGCCGAACTGCTCGACTGGGTGGGGCTTGCGGGGGTGGAGAACGCCCCCCTGAACCGTTTCTCCAAGGGCATGCAGCAGCGCGTCGGGCTGGCCCAGGCCCTCATCGGAGACCCGGACCTGGTGATTCTGGACGAGCCCATGAGCGGCCTCGACCCGGTGGGGCGCAAGCAGGTGCGCGACATCATGGTGGAACTCAGAAACCGTGGCAAAACCGTGTTCTTTTCCACCCACATTCTGGGCGATGCGGAAATGGTATGTGACCAGGTGGCGATTCTGGTGCGCGGCGAGATGCGCAGCCACGGGCGGCTGGCGGACCTGCTTTCCCCCCGGGTAACCGAGGTGGAGGTGGTGGCCAGCGGTCTTCCAGAGGGATTTGCGCTGGACGGCGCCCCCATGACCGTGCGGGATGGCGGGGTTCATTTCCGGGTGCCGGACGACGGCTGCGGCCCGTTGATCCGCAAGGTGCTGGACGCCGGTGGCCGGGTGGTGTCGGTCACCCCCTACCGGGAGAGCCTGGAGTCCCTGTTCCTGCACGAGCTTTCCGCCGTGGAGCGGGCGGGATGAAGCGCATTCTTGCCATTGCCGGGGTGACCTGGCGTGAGGCGGTGCGCAACCGCGTGCTGTACAGCCTGCTGTTTTTCGTGGTGCTGCTGGTGGTGATCACCGCGGTGCTGGACCAGATGACCATGGGGCAGAATGGCCGCGTGGTGCTCAACCTGGGGCTGGCGCTGATCCACGTGTTCGGCGCGCTGATCACCATCTTTCTGGGGGTGGCGGTGATCTCCCGCGAAATTTCCCGCAAGACCCTGTACGTGGTGCTGGCCAAGCCGGTGGGGCGGACCGCCTTTCTGGCCGGAAAATACGTGGGCCTGCTGGCCACCCAGGCGGTGCTGGTGGGGGTGATGGGCCTGTGCCTGCTGGTGGTGTCCAGCGTGTTTCAGGCCCCGCCGCTGGCCCAGTACGCCTACAGCGTGAGCATGGTGTGGGTGGAGCTGGCGCTGATCTCGGCGGTGGCGCTGCTGTTTGCCTCCTTTACCGGTCCGTTCCTGTCCGGCATGTTCACCCTGGGGGTGTTCGTCATCGGCCACCTGACCCAGGGCCTCCGGGAACTGGGGGCCCAGAGCGACAGCGGCTTCGTGGAGGGGCTGACCACGGTCCTGTACTACCTGCTGCCCAACCTGGAGCTGTTCAACCGCAAGCTGGAAGTCACCTACCGGCTGCCCATCGACTGGGGCCACACCGGCTATGCGCTGGCCTACGGGCTGGGGTATGGCGGCATGCTGTTCGCGGTCACCGGGATCATCTTCTCCCGGCGTGACTTCCGCTAGATGCGCGACCAGCGCAGCAGATAGCTGTCCGCCCCGCCGCCCCGGCGCAGGCGCAGCGGTTCCCGTGGCGCCAGCGGCAGCCCGGCGGCGGCCCGTCCCCACGAGTCCAGGTTGTCCCCGGTAATCACCGCCATGGTTCCCCCCTCCACAAGCCACGGAAAGGCCGCCAGGGCGTCAAAACCGAGGGCACGGCTGATCACCCCCTGCAACACCCCCTCCGCCACCGGAGCGTCCTCGATCCGGGCCCGGTGCACCCGGACGTTTTTCAGGCCCAGGGTGTGGGCTGCGTGGAGCAGAAACGCCCAGCGTTTTTCCCGCGGCTCCACCAGGTGCCACACGGTTTGCGGCGACAGGACCGCCAGCGGCAGGCCCGGCAGTCCGGCGCCACTGCCCGCGTCGGCCCACGCGGCTCCCGGCGCGGGGTCCAGATGGGGCAGCAGGGCCACCGCGTCCAGCAGGTGGTCGCGGATAAATTCGTCCCGCCCGGTGGCCCCGGTCAGGTTGATGCGCGTTCCCCAGCGCAACACCAGATCCGCATAGGCAATCAGGGTGGCCACCTGTTCCGGGGTGGGGTGCACCCCCAGCGCGGCGCAGGCGGCTTCCAGGGATGGCGGCCCGTTTACCTCCATCAGGAGGCCGCCGCCTGGCGCCGGTTGCGCTCCAGCGCCACCAGCAGCAGGGAGATGGCCGCCGGGGTGACGCCGGAAATACGCGACGCCTGCCCCACCGTGTGCGGGCGAATCGCCCCCAGTTTGCCGCGCACCTCGTGGGACAGGCCGGGGATGCCCTCGAAATCGAAGTCCTCCGGGATGGCGCGCGCCTCCATGCCGGCATTCTTCGCGATGCGCTCCCGCTCCCGGCGGATGTATCCGTCGTATTTGACCGCCACCTCCACCGCCTCGGCCACTGCCGGATCGGCCACCGCTTCCGGATCGGAGGCGGAAATGTCCCCGTAGCTGACCTCCGGGCGGCGCAGCCACTCGGCCAGCGAGGTGCCCGCCGCCGGGGCCCCGGAGCGGGCGCGCCGCGCCGGCCAGTCGGCCAGCCCGTTGACCCGGCGCCGGTCCAGCCGGTCCAGTTCCCGGCGGGTGGCCTGCTGGCGGGCCTGCAAATTCCTATAGGACTCCATGGCCACCAGTCCCAGCTCGGTTCCCAGCGGCATGAGCCGGTCCGCCGCGTTGTCGTGGCGCAGCAACAGCCGGTATTCGGCGCGGGAGGTGAACATGCGGTACGGCTCCTCGGTGCCGCGGGTGACCAGATCGTCAATCAGCACGCCGATATACGCCTGATCGCGCCCCAGCGTCACCGGCGGCCGCCCCAGCACCCGGCAGGCGGCGTTGATGCCCGCCATCAGCCCCTGGGCGGCGGCCTCCTCGTAGCCGGAGGTGCCGTTGATCTGCCCCGCGTGGAACAAGCCGCGCACCGGCTTCGATTCCAGCGTGGGGTGCAGCTGGGTGGGCGGCACGAAGTCGTATTCCACCGCGTATCCGGGGCGGATCAGCACCGCCTGTTCCAGACCTGGAATCGAGTGCACCAGCCGCTCCTGCACCTCGGCCGGCAGGCTGGTGGAGATTCCGTTCACGTAGTACTCGGGGGTATCCAGCCCCTCCGGCTCCAGAAACAACTGGTGCCGTTCCTTGTCCGCAAAGCGCACCACCTTGTCCTCGATGGACGGGCAGTAGCGGGGCCCCACCCCGGTGATGCGCCCGGTATACATGGGCGACTGGTGCAGGTTGTCGCGGATGATGCGGTGGGTCTGCGGGGTGGTCCAGGTCAGGTGGCAGGTCACCTGGGGCAGGGTGAGGCCGGTGGTGGCGTGGGAGAAAAAGCGCGGCTGCGCATCCCCGTGCTGGGCGTCCAGACCGGAAAAATCGATGCTGTCCCGGTGCAACCGGGGCGGGGTGCCGGTTTTCAGCCGCCCCACGGTGAACCCCAACCCGGCAAAGGTTTCCGACAGGTGTTCCGCCGGTGCCTCGCCCACCCGCCCGGCGGGACGCGACTCCAAACCCAGGTGGATGCGCCCTTTCAGGAAGGTGCCGGTGGTCAGCACCACGGCGCGGGCGGCGATTTCGGTGCCGTCCTCCAGCGCCACGCCGCCGATTTCCCCGTTCTCCACCAGCAGCTGCCCCACGGTGCCGCCGGCCACGGTCAGGTTGGGAGTGGCGGCCAGTTCCGTTTGCATGGCCAGGCTGTAGGCGTACTTGTCCACCTGGGCGCGCAGGGCGCGCACCGCGGGCCCCTTGCGGGTGTTTAGCAGCTTGAACTGAATGCCGCAGCGGTCGGTGATCCGCCCCATCACCCCGCCGAGGGCGTCGATTTCCCGTGCCAGATGCCCCTTGGCGATGCCACCCACCGCCGGGTTGCAGCTCATGCGCCCCACCGCCGCCGGGTCCTGGGTGACCAGCACCGTGGCGCACCCCATGCGCGCGGCGGCGCTGGCCGCCTCGATGCCGGCATGGCCGCCGCCCACCACGATAACGTCGGCGCGGGCGGGGGGGAGGTTGGGACGTTGGTCGTTCACATCACTTGCCGATACAGAATTGCTCAAAAATCCGGGTCAACAGGTCGTCGGTGGTGGTTTCACCGGTAACGGTTCCCACCGCGTCCAGGGCGTCCCGCAGGTCGCTGGCGACCAGTTCCGCGTAGTCCCCGCTGACAATCCCTTGCAAGGCCCTTTCCGTCGCTTCCAGCGCGGTTTCCAGGGCGTGCTGCTGGCGGGTGGTGAGCAGGAACGCGTGCTCCAGCGGGGCCGCGTCCGCGCCCACCGCCTGCCGGACCAGTGCCTCCCGCAGGGCGTCCACCCCGTCCCCGCGCAGGGCGCTCACCGGGATGGGCTGCGGGCCGGGCCACGGCACGGGGAGTTGCCCCAGGTCGCTCTTGTTCACCGCCACCACCAGCCGGGCACGGTCCAGCCCGGCCAGGATCGCCTCGTCTTCCGCCGTCACCCCGGCGGCGCCGTCCACCACCAGCAGCACCACGTCCGCCCCTTGGGCGGCCCGGTGGCTGCGCGCTACCCCCTCCGCCTCCACCCGGTCGCCGGTGGCGCGGATGCCCGCCGTGTCCTGCAGCACAAAGCGCACTCCGTCCACGGCCAGATCCGCCTCCAGCACGTCCCGGGTGGTGCCGGGGGTGTCGGTGACGATGGCCCGGTCATACCCCAGCAGGCGGTTGAGCAGGCTGCTCTTGCCCACGTTGGGGCGGCCCACGATGGCCAGCCGCACCCCTTCCGTGAGCAGGTGCCCGGTGCGCCCCCGCCGCACCGCCTCGGCCAGCCCGTCGCGGGTTCCGGTCAGCCGCTTCAGGGCGCCGGGGGGCAGGTCCGCCTCCAGGTCTTCCTCCGGGAAATCGATGGCCGCCTCCTCGTGGGCGGCCAGGTCGCGCAGGGCCTCGGTGACCGCCTGCAGGTGGTCCATGAGGGCGCCGCCCATCTGCCGTTGCGCGGCCCGTCCGGCGGCCTCGGTGCGGGCCTGAATCACCTGCAGCACCGCCTCGGCGCGGGTCAGGTCGATGCGCCCGTTCACAAACGCGCGGCGGGTGAATTCCCCCGGCTCCGCCATGCGGCAGCCCGCGTGCAGCAGCCGCTCCAGAATCGCCCGCACCGCCGCCGGTCCCCCGTGGCACTGGATCTCCACCACGTCCTCGGCGGTATAGCTGCGGGGGGCGCGCATCACCAGCGCCAGCACCTCGTCCAGCACCGCCCCCTGGGGGTCGCGCACCCGCCCGTGGTGCACCGTGTGGCTGGCCGCCTCCGCCAGCGGCCGCCCGGAGCTGGCGGTGAACACCTGCCCGGCGATGGCCACCGCCCGCGCGCCGCTGACCCGCACGATGCCCACCGCCCCCTCGCCGGGGGCGGTGGCGGGGGCGCAGATGGTGTCCCGCCGGGGGTCTGTGTGTGGGTCGGCCATATCCGCCCTGGGGTTGTCGGGCACCGGATGGAGGGCCGGACGTTACTTCGGGCTCTTTTTCGGCTTCTTGTCCGGGCCGCCCTTGGGGCCCTTGCCGCCCGCGACCACCGCCGCGCCCGGTTTTTCCAGGTACTTCATGGTGATCATCTGCTGGGTGACGGTGAACAGGTTGTTGAACAGCCAGTAGAGCACCAGACCGGCGGGGAACGCCATGAAAAAGAAGGTGAACAGCACCGGCAGGAACAGCATGATGCGCGCCTGCTTGGGGTCCATGGTGCTGGGTTGGATCTTCTGCTGCACGAACATGGAGAGCCCCATCACCACCGGCAGGATGTAGTACGGATCCTTGGCCGACAGGTCGGCGATCCACCCCATGAACGGCGCGTGGCGCAGTTCGATGGCCGTGTACAGGATGTTGAAGAAGGCGATAAAGAACGGGATCTGGATGAAGATCGGCAGGCACCCTCCCAGCGGGTTGATGCTGTGTTCCTTGTACAGGGCCATGGTTTCCTGGCCCAGCTTCTCCTTGTTGTCCTTGTGCTTCTCCTGAACCTTCTTGAGCAGGGGCTGGATGGCCGCCATGGCGCGCATGGACTTGTAGGACTTGTGGGTGAGCGGCATGAACAGGGTTTTGATGATCAGCGTGAGCAGGATGATCGAGACGCCCCAGTTGCCCACCGCCGAGTTGATCCCCTTGAGGGCGATGAACATGGGTTCCGCCAGCACCCGCACCAGCGCCCAGGTGCCGAACATGAACCAGCCGAAGTCGATGTTCTCCTGCAGGTTGCGGTCGAACGCCTTCAGGTGGTCGTATTCCTTGGGGCCCACATACAGGGTGATGGTGGACGGCGCGCCTCCCGGCATGACCAGCGCGGTGGTGAGGTGCTCCTCGCCAACGGCGCGGGAACTGACCGCGCGCGGCGCGGTTTCCGGCATCAGCGCGGCCATGAAGTACTTGTCCTCGCTGACCACCCAGCTGGTTTCGCCTTCGCGCACGATGGGGGCCGACTCCATGTCGTCCGGGTCCTCCCGGTGCACGTCGCCGTCCACCAGGTTGGCCACGCCCACGAAGCCGATGGTGTTCTGGGCCCACTTGCGGATGCCGAAGTTGGAACCGAGGGACACGGCGTAGTTGCCGGGCAGGCGGGTGGTTTCCACCGCAAGGTCCACCCGGTAGGCGTTGCCGTGGAAGGTGAGGGACTTGGTGACGGTGCCGCCGCTGGCCGGATCCACCCAGGTCAGGTGCAGGGTTTGGGACTGGTCCCCGCTCAGGCGGATGCTTTCCCGGTCCGCCGACCACACGCCGGAGTCGGCGCCGGGGGCCCCGTCCACGGTGACCGTGAGCGGATAGACGGCGCCCATCGGCGGCGCGGTGAACAGGTTCACCGGCGTTTCCAGGTCGTCGTCCAGATATTCCTTGAGCTGCCACTGGGTGACCACGCCGCCACGGGTGGAGAAGATGGCGTGGTACAGGTCGGTTTCCACCTCCACCGCGTGCACGGCCAGATCCTGCGGCACCGCCACCGGAGCGGCCAGGGTGGCCTGCGGCGCCGGTGCGGCAGGCGCGAGGGTGCCGGCGGGCACGGCGGCCGGCGGGGCGATGGTGGCCTGCGGCGCGGCAGCGTCCGGGGTGACCGTGGCCTCTTGGGCGGCCTGCTGCTGGGGGTACAGCTCGACGCCGAACAGCTTCAGGACCGCGGGATAGCCAATCAGAATGACCATCGACAGGACGATGAACAGGACGGTGTTACGCTGCATCGGAATTACTTTCTTCCAGCCGGGGTGGGGCGCGTCGGGGGAGGGTCATACCCCCCCGGGTGAAACGGGTGGCAGCGGAGCAGCCGCCAGAGGGTGAGGGCGAGTCCCTTGATCAGCCCGTGCCGGGACAGGGACTCGTGGGCATAGTGGGAGCAGGAGGGATAGAACCGGCAGCGGGGCGCGAGCAGGGGCGACAGGGCGCGCTGGTACACGCGGATCAGGCCCATTCCGGCCCGGCGCGGCAGTTGAATCCAGGTGACTCCGTTCACTTAGGTGAGAATCCGTTCCAGCAGTTGGCGCAGGCGCCGTTCCAGTTCCGGCCAGGGCATCTCGGCCACCGTGCGGTTGGGCAGGATCACCAGATCCACCCCCTTGGTCCCGGCCATGAGCACCGGTCGCGCCGCTTCCCGGGTGCGGCGCCGGATGCGGTTGCGCCGCACCGCCGAACGGGCCACCTTCCGGCTCACCGGCACGCAGAAGCGTGGGTGGCCCAGGTGGTTGGCCAGGTGGATGATCCGCAGGTGGGAATCCTGCACCCGCTTGCCCCCGGCGAACACCTTGCGGATATCTCCGCTTCGGGTCAGGCGCAGGTCGCGTGGGCGGAGCGGCACCGGCCGGGCGCGCTAAAAACTCAGACCGACAGGCGCTTGCGCCCCTTGGCGCGCCGGCGGTTGATCACGCGGCGGCCGGCGGAAGTCTTCATCCGCGTGCGGAAACCGTGACGCCGCTTGCGCTTGAGGTTGCTGGTCTTGAAGGTTGTGATCGACATGACAAACCGTCCGTTGAAATGGGGTTCCGGGGACCGCGATGCGGAGGGAAAAACCGAAAACACGGCATGCTACAGGTCATATGGGCCGGTTGTCAACGGGAAAGGGATGTGCGGGGGGGTGGGGTGGCCGTTTACGGTTGACTTGGAGGGCGCGAAAGGGGCAGAATCCCGACGCAAAAACAGGGCCCTCCCGCCGGAGTGGCGAAACTGGTAGACGCACTGGACTCAAAATCCAGCGGGGCTTGCTCCATGTCGGTTCAAATCCGACCTCCGGCACCACTTTATTTCCCGCGACTCGCGGGTGCGCGCCGCGCCCCCGTTCGGACCGAACGGGACGGAAGTGAACCCCGCGCGGGCCACGGGGGGATGGCCGGTTATCCGGTCCCTCCCCCGGACCGGGAGGCATCACGGCGGTCAGCGGCAGGGTACGGAAATGATTCACAGCGGCATGGCCATGCACCCCCGCCCCCGCGGCACCGGGTGAACGCGATGGCGGGCGATGGACTGACCCTTGGCGGGGTGACCGTGCCACCCGGCGGCCGGGCCACCATTGCGCTGCCGGTGGCGCGTCTGCATACCTATACCCCGATGACCATGCCGGTGCACGTGATCCACGGGCGGCGGCCGGGGCCCCGGCTGTTCGTGTGCGCCGCCGTGCACGGGGACGAACTGAACGGGGTGGAGATCATCCGGCGGCTGCTCAAGCTGCGCGCCCTCTCCGGCCTGCGGGGAACCCTGATCGCGGTGCCCATCGTCAACGTGTACGGGGTGATCAACCACACCCGCTACCTGCCGGACCGGCGCGACCTGAACCGGGTGTTTCCCGGCTCCGACTCCGGCTCGCTCACCGCCCGCCTGGCCCACCTGTTCGACAGCGAGATCCTGGCCAACTGCACCCACGGCATCGACCTGCACACCGGCGCGCTGCACCGCAACAACCTGCCCCACGTGCGGGCCGATCTGGATGATGCGGAAACGGCGCGTCTGGCGCGGGCCTTCGGTTCCCCGGTGATGCTCAACGCCAACCTGCGCGACGGCTCCCTGCGCGAGGCGGCCAAGGAGCGCGGCATCCCCATGCTGGTGTATGAATCGGGGGAGGCGTTGCGGTTTAACGAGGTGTGCATCCGGGCCGGGGTGCGCGGCATCACCGGGGTGATGCGCAGCCTCGGCATGCTGCCCGCCGGACGGCAGGGGCGCCGGGTGCCGGAACCGGTTCAGGCCCGCTCCAGCGCCTGGGTGCGGGCGGAAACCAGCGGGATTTTTCGCGCCCTGGCCCCGCTCGGGGGGCGGGTGGGCCGGGGGCAGGTGCTGGGCATGATCGCCAATCCGTTCGGCACCGAGGAACTGGTGGTCACCGCCCCCGCCGAGGGGATCATCATCGCGCGCCTGCACCTGCCGCTGGTCAACGAGGGGGACGCCCTGTTCCACGTGGCGCGCTTCCATCAGGCGGATGAAGCCGCCTCCACGGTGGAGGAGTTCCAGAACACCTATCTGGAGGCGCCCCACGATTCGGAGCCCCCCATCGGCGGCCCGTTGCCGACCCTGTAGGGAGCGGCTAGCGGCGGGTGTCCAGCGGCACCGCCCGCACCTCCAGCCCGGAAATCACCAGCGGCTCCGGCAGCACCGGCGGCACCAGCGCCAGGCGCCCGTCGAAGCCGATCAGCGGCAGGCCGAAATAGAGGTCGTTGCGGCCGGCGGCCAGCGGCTCGCCCACCGGGATCCACGGGGCATTCCCGGCCCCGGTCTGAAAGGCCACCTCGAGGGTGGCCGCTTGCGGGCTGTGCACGGTGAGGTGCAGCACCGGCCAGTTGCCGTCCCCCGCGCGGGCCGGAGGCAGGGCGAACACCTGCCCCTCCCGGGTGGCCCGCACCGGCCACCCCTGCGGGCGGGAGATGGCCACCAGTTGGGTGCCGTCCTGTTGAAAACGGCGCCGCAGCATGGCCTGGCGCACCTGCGGGTCGGTTTCCGGCTCCAGCATGTAGAGCTTGCGCTGCACCACCTGCTCAATCACCAGATCCGGTGCCTGCGCCATGTTCCGCCCGGCCAGGATCTGCTCCATGATCTCCCGCATGAACGGGTTGACGATGTAGACCGCCTCGGCAAAATGATCCCCCACAAACGGCAGCAGGGCGTCGGCGAAGGAATCGCGGAAAAACACCGCCCGTGGCAGCCCTTCCCGGTCGCACCGGGTGCGCAAGGGGCCCCGGCCCGTATACCAGGTGAAATCGCCTTCAAACGCCACCGGCCGGGCCGGAGGGCACGGCGCAAAATTCGGCGTCAGCCGTGGCACCGGCTCGGTGAGGGAGGCGTTCAGGTCATACAGCCCCGCCAGACCGCCCCCCGGCACGGTTTCCGTGGCCACGCGGAAGTCGGTGAGCGCATGGGGCGGAGGGGCGCCCACCATGGCCCCCACCCGCCGCATGAGCTCCCGGTAGCCCACAAACCCGCCGTATTCGTTCCAGTGGGAGTCGGTTTTCCGGTACAGCGGCGTATCGCCCCCCTTGGCTGCCAGCAGGGCCGGGCGCAGGTCCAGCACCGGCACGCTGGAGTGGGCGGCCATGTGGGCCAGAAACTGGTCCAGGCGGGTGGGGTTGTCCTGCCGGGTGATGCGCGCGGGCATGAACTCGCCATACACGGTGGCCTTGTCCGGCACCACCACGAACAGATACTGGATGCCCCGTTCCGCCAGCCAGTCCCGGCGGGCCTCCAGGGTGTGCTGCCAGCGGATGAGTTGCTCGGTGGTGAACGGAAACTGCCGCCGGTAGCCCCGCATGGCGGCCTCGTGGGCATAGAAGTGCCAGCCGTCCCGCCCAACCACGGCCTGCGGCGAGGGGGAGGTGCCCAGTCCGAGCAGGCGCACCCGGTTGTGGGTTTGCACCAGGGTGCGGCGCAGGCCCATGTGATCGCCGAACCAGTCGCCGAAGCGGCCGGGAAAGGCGTTCAGTTCCGCCACCGAGTGCGGCCGTGGGGGGAAGGCCGCCATGCGCCGCTTCTCCGCCGTTTCCATATCCGCCAGATCGTTGCCGGAACCCCCCGGCAGGGCGGCCAGCGGCGCGGCCAGAATGCCCAGAAACAGGGCCGCCAGCAGCCGGTTCCGCACCGTTCCGCGCATGGGGGCTACCCCTGCCCGGCGGCGGAGGCCACCAGCCGGCGGGTGGGGGTGGGCACCGCCGGATCCTGCCGCCCGGCGCGGATTTCCACCTGGTGCAGGCGGAACGTCCCCTCCCCCTGGCCCAGCCCCAGCAGCACCGAATCGGTGGCCTGGGCGGACGGAATCTCGAAATACACCGCGTTCGCCCCGGCGTCCACCGGCACCATCAGGCGCCGTTTCGCCGAGAAGGTTTGGTCCTCCGTGGTCTGATACAGCACCACCAGCCGGGTGGCGGCGGGGCTGGTGAGGGTCAGGCGCACCACCGGCCACCGGCCCGGCCGGTCCGGGCCGAGGGGCAGGGCCACCACCGGAGCGGCTCCGGTGGGGCGCAGCACCAGTCCATCGTCGGCCGGGCTTACGGCCGCCTGTTGCACGGGGTAAGCCCGCAGGGGCACGGGCGGCGCGGGGGCCGCCAGCGAGAATTGGCGGCGGGCGGTGGCGGCCATGAATTCCGGGTCCGGCCCCACCGGCATCATCAGCTTGCGCTCCGGCAACTGCTCGATGACCAGATCCACCTGCTGCCGGGCCAGAATCTGCCGCATGAGGCCGGGGGTTTCCCACAGGGGATGGCCGACGCTGCCCTGCCAGATGTAGGTCACGTCGGCGAATTGCCGGGACAGGAAGGGGGCCAGATCGTTGGCGAAGGAGTCGCGCAGCACCAGCACCCGCAGGGGGGTGGCCTCCTCGCAGTGGGTGGCGAACGGGGCCTGCCTCACCGGGTACGGCTGGGGGCTCTCCACGGGGACCGGCGTGCGCTGGTTGCAGGGGCCGCTATTCCGCTCCACGGTGATCTCCTCATCCCGCAGAAACGGGGCCAGATTGATCTGGTCGGCCAGATTGCCGCCGTGGGAGGGCTTGCGTTGCAGGCCGATCTGATCCTGCTCCAGCGGCGTCAGCGGGAACCACTGGCGCACCCGCTCCATGATCGCCCGGTAGGCGACAAAGGCCCCCAGTGCGTTCCAGTGGGAGTCGGTTTTCATGTACAGCGGGTCGGGGCCCGGCCGGGCCGCCTGCAACACGGTGCGCTGGTCGAGCACCTCCAGGTCGGAATGGGCGGCGAGGTGCGCCACCAGAAAGTCGGCGGGGGTGGGTCCCACCGGCTCCAGCGGCACATGTTCCGGGTATACGGTCTGCTTGTCCGGGGCGATGGTGAACAGGTAGCGGATGCCCCGCTCGGCCAGCCAGTCCCGTTTGGATTCCAGAAAATATTGCAGGTTGGACAGGGCCTGTGGCGGCACCGGGATGGCCCCCCGATAGGCCTGCATGGGGGCCCCGCCGTAATACAGCCAGCCGTCCCGCCCCACCGCCACCCCGTTCTTGGGCGAGGTGGCCAGCAGTTTCACCCGGATCAGGGCGTGCAACTGCCCCAGCGGCACCCGCAGGCCAAAATGGTCGTTGAACCAGGCGTTGAAGCCGCCGGGAAAGGCGTTGGCCATGGCCACGGAGCGCGGCAGGGGCGGAAAGTCCGCCAGACGGCGTTTTTCCGACTGGCTGATCGCATCCCCCGGAGCCAGCACCGCCACCAGCACCGGCACCGCCAGCAGGGCCACAAACGCCCCGGAAAGCAGAAGACCGTGTCGGCTGGGGGCACCGCTCATGGGATCAGAACCGGAAATAGATGAACGGATTGTAGGTGCCCGCGGCCAGCGCGGCGGCGGCCAGAATGAGCACCGCCAGCAGGGCCAGATCCGTGCCCCAGGCCAGCCCCGGATGAGCCAGCGGGGGCGGCGGGGCGTCCTCGTGGGCCGGCTCCGGGCGGGCCGCCACGCCACCCAGCCGGGCCGCCAGCCAGGGGGCCACCGGGGTGGCGGCCACCGCCCCGATCAGCAGGGCAACGGCCACCTCGCCGGTGAGGTACAGCCCCACGGTTTCGGTGCCGCTGCCGGTGGCGAACCCGGCCATGGCCGCCAGATGGGTGAGAGCGTCCGGCAGGGCCTCGATGCGGAAGAACACCCACGCCACCATCACCACCAGCACCGCATAGGCGTGGCGCGCCGGCGCCCAGGCGGCGTCCAGCGCCCGCCCGAACACGGTCCGTTCCAGCCCCAGAAAGGCGCCGTGCAGCAGCCCCCAGATTACGAAATTCCAACTCGCCCCGTGCCACAGGCCGCACAGAAAGAACACCGTGAGCAGGTTTAACGCGGTGCGCCCGCCCCCCAGCCGGTTGCCGCCCAGGGGGATGTACAGGTAGTCGCGGAACCAGCTGGAAAGCGAGATGTGCCAGCGGCGCCAGAATTCGCGGATGGAGCGGGAGATATAGGGGTAGTTGAAGTTCTCCGGGAAGGTGAATCCGAACATGCGCCCCAGGCCGATGGCCATGTCGGAATAGCCCGAAAAATCAAAATAGATCTGCAACGTGTAACAGACCACTGCGAACCAGGCCAAAGACGGCGTCAGCTCGGTCCCCGGCAGCGCGAACACCTGATCGGCGGCGGCCCCCAGGGGGTTGGCCAGCAGCACTTTCTTGCCCAGGCCGATGATGAAGCGGCGCGCCCCGTGGGCGAAGCCGTCCACGGTGACGGTGCGCTCGGTGAGTTGGCGCGCCACGTGGTGGTAGCGCACGATGGGCCCGGCGATGAGCTGGGGGAACATGCTGATGTACAGCGCCACGTGCAGCGGGTTGTGGCGGGCCCGCTCCTCGTGCCGGTACACGTCGATCAGGTAGGAGATGGCCTGAAAGGTGAAAAACGAGATGCCGATGGGCAGATGCACCGGCTCCAGATGAACCGGCGGCAGGCCCACGGCGGAAAACGCGGCACTCAGGTTGTCGGCCAGGAAGTTGGCGTATTTGAACGTCCCCAGCAGCAACAGGTTGGCGGCGATGCCGAGGGCCAGCGCCCGCTTCGCGCCGGGGCCGTCCCGGTAGTGGTCCAGCAGCATGCCGCACAGGAAATTGGCGGCGATGGACAGCAGCATGACGCCCACGAAGAACATCTCGCCCCAGGCGTAGAACACCAGGCTGGCGCCCAGCAGCACGCCGTTTTTCAGGGCGCGCGGGGCGAGCGCGTACAGGCCCAGCACCAGCGGCAGGAACAGGAACAGGAAGATGGGGGAGCTGAAAACCATATACACACCATTTCCGCGCGGCCCATGCGGGCGCGGGCGCTACCGGGCATCCGGCCATTATGACCGAGACCGGAAAAACCGGCAATTCGGTGCCCGCCGCCGGGTCGGGGTATAATCACGCATTTTCAACGTTTACTCAGGTGAATTGCCCCCCGTGAGCCAGCCCGCCGACATGCATTCCCTTACTCCCCGGCAGATCGTGGCCGAACTGGACCGCTACGTGATCGGCCAGCAGGACGCCAAGCGCATGGTGTCCATCGCCCTGCGCAACCGCTGGCGCCGCCGCCAGTTGCCGGACGACCTGCGGGACGACGTGCTGCCCAAGAACATCATCCTCATCGGCCCCACCGGGGTGGGCAAGACCGAGATCGCCCGGCGTCTGGCCCGTCTGGCCGACGCCCCGTTCGTGAAGGTGGAGGCGTCCAAGTTCACCGAGGTGGGATACGTGGGCCGGGACGTGGAATCCATGGTGCGCGACCTGACCGAGCTGGCGGTGAAGATGATCCGCGAGCAGCGCCGGGAAAGCGTGGTGGAGAAGGCCCGCGCCGCCACCGGGGAGCGCCTGCTGGATGCCCTGCTGCCGGGTGCGCCGGGGATTCCGTCCACCGGCGAGGCGGGGTCCACCCGCGAAAAGCTGCGTGCCCGGTTGAACGCCGGGGAACTGGACGAGCGCATGGTGGATGTGGAGGTGAACGAGAGGGGTTCCGGCACCCCCATCGGTGTGCTGGGCGGCCCCGGCATGGATGAGATTGCCGGCAACATGCAGGACATGATCTCCCGCATGTTCCCCCAGCGCCGCACCCGCCGCAAGATGTCGGTGGCGGAGGCGCGGGAACAGATTCTGGCCGAGGAAACCGAGGCCCTGATCGACCAGGAGGACGTTTCCGCCGAGGCATTGCGGCGGGTGGAGCAGTCCGGCATTATCTTTCTGGACGAGATCGACAAGATCGTCACCCGCGAGGGGCGGCAGGGGGGCGCGGACGTGAGCCGCGAGGGGGTGCAGCGGGACCTGCTGCCCATCGTGGAGGGCTCCACGGTGAGCACCAAGTACGGCATGGTCAACACCGATCACATCCTGTTCATCGCGGCGGGGGCGTTCCATCTGGCCAAACCCGCCGACATGATTCCGGAACTGCAGGGCCGGTTTCCGATCCGGGTGGAATTGCAGTCCCTGAGCGAGGCGGATTTCGTGCGCATCCTGACCGAGCCGGCCAGTTCCCTCACCCGCCAGTACACGGAACTGATGGCCACCGAGGGGGTGAACCTGGTGTTTTCCGACGACGGCGTGCGGGAAATGGCGCGGGTGGCGGTGGAGGCCAATTCGCGGGCGGAAAACATCGGCGCCAGAAGGCTTTTCACCATCATAGAGAAAGTTCTGGATGAAGTATCGTTCGCCGCGCCGGACATGCAGGGGGTGACCGTGGAGGTGAACGCCGCCTATGTGGCGGGGCGCCTCAAAGGGGTGGTGGAGGATCCGGACCTGAGTCGGTATATTCTTTGATTATCCAGTTAATTAAATGACTGGAAATGTAATGTCACTTTAAAGGGAAAACGCCCATGGCCGCCCCCAACAAGCCCGCCGATATCGATTTGCGCGCCCAAACCCTGGTCGAGGCCTTGCCGTACCTGCGTTCCTTCCACGGACGCACCGTGGTCATCAAATACGGCGGCGCCGCCATGGTGGACGACGCACTCAAGCACCAGTTCGCCGAAGACGTGGTGCTGCTCAAATACGTGGGCATCAACCCGGTGGTGGTGCACGGCGGCGGCCCCAAAATTTCCGGCATGATGGAGCGGCTGGGGCTGGAGCCCCGGTTCGTGGACGGGGTGCGCTTTACCGACGCGGCCACCATGGAGGTGGTGGAGATGGTGCTGGGCGGGGTGGTCAACAAGGAGATCGTCAACCGCATCAACCGGCACGGGGGCAACGCGGTGGGCCTCACCGGCAAGGACGGCAACCTGATCCGCGCCCGCCCCCTGTCCGGCCGCGAGGGCAAGCCCCTCATGGGGCAGGTGGGGGAGGTGGCCTCCATCGATCCGCGCATCCTCAAGCACCTGGACACGGCCCGCTTCATTCCGGTCATCGCCCCCATCGGCGTGGATGAGCAGGGCAACAGCTTCAACATCAATGCCGACCTGGTAGCCGGCGCGGTGGCTCACGCCCTGAATGCGGAAAAACTCATCGTGCTGACCGATGTGCCCGGCATTCTGGATGGCGACAAAACCCTCTGTTCCAGCCTCAGCCGGGTGCAGGTGGACGCGATGATCGCCGACGGCACCCTGAAGGGGGGCATGCTGCCCAAGGTGCAGGCCTGTTTCGACGCGTTGAACGGCGGGGTGTCCAAGGCGCACATCATCGACGGGCGCACCCCCCACGCCCTGTTGCTGGAACTGTTTACCGATACCGGCGTCGGCACGGAGATTGTGGGCACATGAACCGGATTCTGTTGTTTGTTCACCGGCTGGGCATTGGCGGCTGGGTGGGGGCCATGCTGGCCATCAGCGTGCTGGTGCCGCCCATCGTGTTCACCACCCTGCCCCGGCGCAGCGCCGGAGAGGTGATGGGCAGCATTTTTTCCGCCTATTACCTGCTCGGCATCGCGCTCGGGGTGTTGGCGCTGGTGGCTCTGGTCCTGCTGGCGTGGCGCACCGGGTGGGGCCGGGAGCGGCTGGCGGCGGCGGTTATTCTGGGAGTGATGCTGGCGGTTACCGGGTTGATGAAGCTGTCGGTGGTGCCCGCCGTGTTCGAGGCGCGCGGGCTCATGTATCAGGCGGAGGACGCGGGCCGGGCCGAGGCCCCCGCGTTGCGCGCCGAAATGGGCCGGCTGCATGCCATGAGCGTGCGCCTGAACGGCGCCGTGTTGCTGGCCGGAGTGTTTGTCATCTTTCTCGGCGCCATGCGCGAGCGGGCCGGCTGAGGGGGACATGAACCAGGGGAGGGCGGAACAGTGCGGCTGAAGGACAAATCGGTGTTGGTGACCGGTGGCGCCACCGGTATCGGTGCGGGTATTGCGCGCCGATTCGTGGCCGAGGGGGCGAATGTCACCATCTCCGGACGGCGCGAGCCGCTGCTCGAGGAACTGGCGGACGAACTCGGTTGTCATTACGTGGCCGGGGACGTTTCCGTGCCCGGCGACCCGGAGCGCATGGTGCGGGCGGCGCTGGACGCCCACGGCGCGCTGGACGTGCTGGTCAACAACGCCGGGGTGGCGCGTTTTTCCCCCCTGGCCGACACCACCGACGAGTTGCTGGAGATGCAGCTGGACATCAACGTGAAGGGGCCGTACCGCATGACCCGCGCCGCCCTTCCGCATCTGGTGGCGGGCCGGGGCAACGTGCTCAACATCTCGTCCACCCTGGCCATGCGCGGCATTGCCGGGGGCAGCGCCTACGGGGCCAGCAAGGGGGCGGTCAACGCCCTCACCCTGCATCTGGCGGCGGAACTGGCCCCCCAGGGGGTGCGCGTCAACTGCATCTGCCCGGCGGTGGTGGAAACCCCCATCTTCGAAACCATGATGCCCCGGGAGCAGGTGGCCGGAATGCTGGATCACATGGTCTCCATTCACCCCATCGGGCGGGTGGGACAGCCGTCGGACGTGGCCGGCGCGGCGCTGTACCTGGTCTCCGCCGAGGCCGAGTGGGTGACCGGCGTGGTGCTGGCGGTGGATGGCGGGGTGACGGCGGTGTGATCGCCACACGCCTGCTCGCCTGGTACCGTGCCCACCGCCGCGACCTGCCGTGGCGGAACACCCGTGACCCCTACGCCATCTGGGTGTCCGAAGCCATGCTGCAGCAGACCCGCGTGGACACGGTGATCCCCTACTGGCACCGGTTTTTGCAGGCGTTTCCAACCGTTGCCGACCTGGCGGCGGCGCCGCTGGATGACGTGCTCAAGCTGTGGGAAGGGCTCGGCTATTATTCCCGCGCCCGCAACCTGCGGCTGGCTGCGCAGAAGGTGGTGGCCGAATTCGATGGCCGCCTGCCGGACACGGTGCCGCTGCTCAAAACCCTGCCCGGCATTGGTCCCTACATGGCCGGGGCGGTGGCCAGCATCGCATTTCAGAAACCGGAGCCGCTGCTGGATGGCAACGTGGAGCGGGTGCTCACCCGCCTGTACGCCATCGGCGAGCCGGTTTCCGATCCCAATACCAAGCGAAAACTGTGGCAACTGGCCGCCGAACTGGTCCCCCAACAGGCCCCCGGAGATTTCAACCAGGGCTTGATGGAACTAGGCGCAACCATTTGTATTCCGAAGGCACCTGGTTGTGTCACCTGTCCCCTTTCGGAGGCGTGCGCGGCGCACGCGTCGGGCACCCCGGAACGGTATCCGCTGAAACCCAAAAAAGCCGCCGTGCCGCATCACCATATCGCCGTGGCGGTGGTCACTCACCAGGACAAATGGCTGCTGGTGCGGCGTCCGGAAACGGGTCTGCTGGGGGGCCTGTGGGAGTTCCCCGGCGGACAGCTGGCGGCAGGTGAGCCGCCGGTGGACGGCGTGTCGCTGCGGCTGCGGGAACGATTCGCCCTCGCGGTGACCCCGGTCCGCCCCCTGACGCCGGTAAACCACCTGTTCAGCCATCGCCGGGTGACCCTGCACCCGTTTCTGTGTTCCGCCGCCTCGGGCACGGTATCGCCCCGTTATCACAGCGAATTCCGCTGGGTGTCGGCGGAAACCGTAAACGCCCTGGCCCTGCCCCGCGCGCACCGGAAAATCGCCGCCGCGCTGGAGCAGGCCGGTGGCTGAGTTCCGCCTCAACGCCCCGTTCGCCCCGGCGGGAGATCAGGCCCGCGCCATCCAGGCGCTGACCGAAGGGCTGGCCCGGCGCCAGGCGGATCAGATCCTGCTCGGCGTCACCGGCTCCGGCAAAACCTTCACCATGGCCAACGTGATCGCCAATCACCGCCGCCCCACCCTGATTCTGGCCCACAACAAGACCCTGGCCGCCCAGTTGTATCAGGAATTCAAGGCGTTCTTCCCGGACAACGCGGTGCATTACTTTGTCAGTTACTACGACTATTACCAGCCGGAGGCGTACATCCCCAGTTCCGACACCTTCATCGAGAAGGATTCGGCCATCAACGACGCCATCGACCGCATGCGCCACGCGGCCACCACCGCCCTGTTCGAACGCAACGACCTGATCATCATTGCCTCGGTGAGTTGCATCTACGGCCTGGGCTCGCCGGAGGCCTACCACCAGATGATGGTGTTCCTGGAGCAGGACACCGCCATCGACCGGGACAAACTGATCCGCAAACTGGTGGATATTCAGTACGAACGCGGTGACATGGATTTCCACCGCGGCAGTTTCCGGGTGCGCGGGGACGTGCTGGAGATCTTTCCCGCCGCCAGCGAGGACGTGGCCATCCGGGTCAGTTTCTTCGGGGACGACATCGAGGAGATCGCCGAGGTGGACCCCCTGCGCGGGGTGGTGCTGCGCCGCATCCCCAAGGTGGCCATTTACCCCAACAGCCACTACGTGATTCCCCCGGAGCGCATGCAGGACGCGGTGTCCGGCATCGAGCAGGAGCTGGAGGCGCGGCTGATCGAACTGAAAAAACAGACCAAGCTGCTGGAAATGCAGCGGCTGGAGCAGCGCACCGCCTACGATCTGGAGATGATCCGCGAGATCGGCTACTGCAACGGCATCGAGAACTACTCCCGGCACCTGTCCGGCCGCCTGCCCGGCCAGCCGCCGCCCACCCTGCTGGACTATTTCCCCCGTGACTTCCTGCTGATTATCGACGAGTCCCACGCCACGGTTCCCCAGGTGGGAGCCATGTACGAAGGGGACCGCACCCGCAAGACCACGCTGGTGGAATACGGCTTCCGGCTGCCGTCGGCCATGGACAACCGGCCCCTCAAATTCGATGAATTCCGCAAGTTCATGGGCACCACCGTGTACGTATCCGCCACCCCCGGCGCGTTCGAGCTGGAACGCACCGGCGGGGACGTGATCGAGCAGGTGATCCGCCCCACCGGCCTCATGGACCCGCCCATCGAGGTGCGCCCGGTGGGAACCCAGGTGGACGACCTGCTGGCCGAATGCCGCCGCCGCGCCGAACGCAACGAGCGGGTGCTGGTATCCACCCTCACCAAGCGCATGGCGGAAGACCTGACCAGCTACTTCGAGGAGGTGGGCGTGCGCGTGCGCTACCTGCACTCCGACATCAAAACCATCGAGCGCACGGTGATCCTGCGCGACCTGCGCAAGGGGGAGTTCGATGTGCTGGTGGGCATCAACCTGCTGCGCGAGGGGCTGGATCTGCCGGAAGTCTCCCTGGTGGGGGTGCTGGATGCGGACAAGGAAGGGTTTTTGCGGGGCTACCGGGCCCTGGTGCAGACGGCGGGACGTGCCGCCCGCAACGTGAACGGGCAGGTGATCTTCTATGCGGACCGGATCACCGATTCCATGGCCCAGGCCATGGACGAAACCGCCCGCCGCCGGGCCATTCAGAGGGCTTACAACGCGGAACACGGGGTCACCCCCCGGGGCATCGTCAAGGACATCGATCCCAACCTGCTACAGGCCTGCGAAGGCGATTACGTGACCGTGCCCATCCCGGAGGACGGAGGCCCGGATACGGACATTCCCGCCGACATTCCGGGGGAAATCGAGCGCCTGTCCCGAGAGATGATGGTCGCCGCCAAGGCGTTGGAGTTTGAGGAGGCGGCCCGCTTGCGGGACCGGATTCGCACCCTGAAGGAGTTGGACCTGGCATTTCGTTGAGGGCCGTGGGATTCATGGCCACGCAATGGCGTGTGCCACGAACTTGGGTGTGAATGACTGCGTAGGGCTTTCCGCACGGGTCCCCACCCATTCTCCCCTTTCCTCCCACCCCCTCCACAACGCCCCTTTTCCCCCACCTTTTCAACCGCTTCTGAAATTCCCCCCGAAAATCCCCCCTTCAAAAACCCGAATCGTGCTACCCACCCTCAGAACCCATTGATATTCCGTTCCGGCTCCA